>Ga0007795_10000003_pt1 | contig 51201 bp, 50 predicted proteins | sample CryBogmetaGMA1M_FD_60369 | JGI IMG/M metagenome (GOLD analysis project Ga0007795, IMG submission 60369) | Freshwater microbial communities from Crystal Bog, Wisconsin, USA - MA1M | ecosystem: Environmental > Aquatic > Freshwater > Lake | place: Crystal Bog, Wisconsin, USA | collected 2009-07-06
CGGCACTTCGAGCTGGATGTCGATCCGGTCGAGAAGCGGCCCGGAGATCTTCCCCATGTATTTCTCCACCTGCGGCGGCGTGCACTGGCACTCGCGGCGCGGGTCACCCCGATAGCCGCATGACTATCCCCATTTTCCATTGGCTTGCCAGCCTGTTCTATTTCCAGTCCTGCCAAGAGGTTACGCCTAAAGCCTCGATCCTCGATTGGCGGGGCAAGGGGCTGTCAGTCCGAGCGATCTCCCTAAAAACGGGGGTGTCAGAGGGGGTCGTTCGGCGGATCGTCGGAAAGCTAGACCCGATCCAGGTTCGGAGAAGTCGCCAAGGAAGGGCGACCATTGCCCAGGAGATCAGCGGTCTGCCGATCGCCTGGAAAGAAAAAATCGCTCGCTGGCGAGAATTGACCGGGCGCTCCGAAGCGACGTTCTGGCGAGACCTCAAGCGGGCGGTTGGTCCTGCAGCAGCCCCGCCAAGCCCCTCAGACGGCACATGAGCCGGAACCCGGCATCATGTCCCCGATGACCGAAAAGCCGTCTCTGCGTGAAGGGAGGGGCCGGGAGAGCGTGCTTGGGGCGACGGGACAGAACAGACCCCACCCCCGGCGTCAGGCCCGCCATCCTCACCTCTGCGCCTTCCGATCCTTCTCCGACTTCCTCCAATCCCATGGGGCCATGGGGTTCGGGTCTTTCCACAACCCCTTCTTCTTGGCACGGGCCTCGTCCTCAGCCTGCTGAAGACGCTGGTTCTTGCTGTATTCCCGGTAGTGCCAAGCCATCCCATCTTCGAGCATTTCTAGGTTGATGTCCCGTTTTCCAAGAAGGACATGACCCACGGTTCGCCCGTAGCGGTCCTTCTTCTTCGTCGTCACGGTGACCGTCTTCCCAAAGACTTTTTCGCCAAGGGTTTTGCGAGCCACCTCCCCGAACGGCTGCTTCAGTTCAGGGGCATCAATGGCGTCCAGCCGGACCTTCACCTGCTCGTTGGCCTGAGTGACGCCGGTAATCGTGTCGCCGTCATGGACGCCGACGACCTTCAGGGTGAGGGTCTTCTCCGTGGCTGCCGGTGGGGCGGCGAAGCATGCCGTTGCCAGGGTGATGGCGAGGGCGACGGTCGTGGCGATGGTCTTCATGGCCTGATTCGACCTTCAGGTGCCACCGGGGTCAATCGTGGACGACGAGCCCCTGGTTCCTACCGCTGAATCCAAGGGCGTCCAAAAAACCGACTCTCAAAACGAAATGGACCGGCTCCTCCTGTTCTTAGTCATGGCGTTCGAAACCAAAGAGCAAAAGGAGCAAGGCAAATGGACAAGAAAGACCGTCGTCGGAAACGCAGGAAACTTGAATGGCTGAAGATCGAAGTAGAAAAAAATCGGAGAGCGTTCAATGAGCAATGGAGCATCTGGGATTTGAACGTTGGTGACATCGATCAGCACCGTTGGATTCGAGCACAATCCTTCACTTTTCCCGAGCTTTTCAACACTGAGCCGTACTTCCCCGGTGGTGCGGCAAAATACGTGGCTAGCCCACAGGGGACTTGGGCCTACTCGAATCGTGTGTTGCGGCATCCGATCCCGGTACCCAATTTCGATGGAGCGACAAACACGTTCTTCGATAGAAACGTGGTCATTCCGACGCTGAGTGATCTCTGGAAATCCCGTGAAGGAGTGCCGTTCGATCCAAAGCAAATGACGGAAAAGCAACGGTTCCTCGAAGGTGCAGTGTGGATGGGTCTAACGCCTGCCGAAATGCTGACCCAGCGATCAGGCATCAGGATGGCGAAGGGCAAGGTGCTGATCGGAGGTCTCGGCCTGGGGTGGTTCTTGGAGCAAGTGTGCAAGAAGGATGAGGTTGAGGAGGTCGTGCTGGTGGAGAGAAGCCAAGAGCTTCTCGACTGGTACGGCTACCGGCTATGTAGGGCACAGCCGAAGGTGAAAGAGGTGATCTGCGATGATGTGTATGCAGTGGTGGATCGATTCCCAGATCACCAGTTGCTGCTCGACATCTGGCCGACGTACCAGGGACCAGATGGAGCCATTGGCGATCAACGCCTCGCTGATTTGCGGCGTCGTGCTCCAGGACGAGTGTGGGCCTGGGGAATGGACTGAGTCGAAGGCCGTCTCGGCCAGATCGTCATCCACCCTCTCCATCGTTGGGTCAGTCCGGCGATGGAGAGGGAGGGGTGGATCAATCCATGCCCAAGAAGTCCGATTCAGGAAACCACGGCTTCGCCGAGGCTGCTTCGTGTGCGGGCATGAACGTGAGTTGGGCGAACGCTGTGGTCGCATGGGTGAACTGGAAGCCGATGGCTCCTGACCGCCCGACGATGGACTCCATGTCGTGCCCATCGCCGTACGACTGGGTCTCCCGATTGAGAATCTCCTTGCCGGCAAGGGCGTTGAAGAAGCAGACCGCAGCGGTGCCCGTCAACGCAGGGAGAGTTCCGTGGAGGTGCCGGTGAGCCCATGCACTCAAGAGGTCATGCTCAGGCGGAACCGGCGAGTGGGCTGCCTTGAAGGTCATTGCGGGGAAGTTCTCGGCACCGCACTTCAACGACTCGTAGCGGGGGAGGTCGAACGTCCATCCCTCTTCATGGGCGGCGTCGATGGTGGCCAGGAAGAAGGAGTCGTATGGGATTCGGAGGACGAGAAAGGCGAGGGCATCGTCCTTGGCGGCAGTTCTCCACCGTCGAAAAAAACCTTTGAGCCGGGACTTGGTCCTCGTGTAGCCGTCACCCGACCTCAGTGAAGGGTCTTTGAGAGAGTGCCAGTGGGTCTGTTGGGTGTCGCTTGGAGAATCGATCCCGAAGCAGGAGACGAGCAGATCGTAGGAACCAGGCTCGGGGCACGCCTCGTAGGAGTAGTCCCACTCCTTGAATCGGAGGTTCTCGGCTTTATGCGAGGTCTCGGCGGCTCGGATCATGTTCGGCAGGGCATCGAAGCCGAACACCCTGCAATCGGGATGTTGAGAGGCCAGCCAGCCGGCAAGGATTCCAGACCCACAGCCAAGATCGCCCAACTTGCACCCTTTGGTGGCGTTCTTGCGGACCTGCTCTGAGAGCCACTCGTAGACGGTCAACGACACGTGCGACTGGAGGCTGCAGAGCGTGTTGATTTCATCCGCACCATCGAGGGAGAGGTATTCGGTCTCGGCGGAAGCCTCGCCGTAATGCCGGTCGATTGAGATCGAACGCCACTCCTCGAAGCGATCGTCCCCCATGCTCTCTTGGAGCAGCGACAAGACTTCGCACTGGGAGAGATCGAATCTCAGCCCAGATTTCTCGCAGAAGGCTTGGAAAGGGGATGAGGTCGATTTCTTTTTCGGGGACTCTGGTCTGGATCGTTTGCCTGCCGCTGATCCCTTGCCGAGCTTACCCGCCCGCTTCGTCGGCCTCTTTGCCATCGCAGCCCCCTGTCTTGGTCCTCGTCCGGACACTATCCCCCTCGGGGGTAGGGGCGCCAACGCTGCGCAAAATGTTTGTAGGACTGCGAAGGGCGTGGCGTTATTGGACCGCCTGAGCCCGATGTACGTGGGCATGGGCAAGAGGCCCAAGACCGACGAGAGCTATGGAAGGTTGACGATTAATTGTTCAGGGTCTTGATCGGCGTAAACTTTTGGTGGTCCAGTCTCAGAAAACACTATCAAAATATGGTGGCCGTCCTTCGTAGAAACAGATCGCCGGCCCTTTTCTTTTTTTGCATCAATAGATACGTCCATGCCGACAGCGCCCTTCTCGCTCTGATAACACGGATGGGTGTCGCCATCATTCTCGTGCTTTTTTCTTCGTTCCGAAAGAACCACCAGACTTGGCTTTTCACCCTTGATGGCTTTGTAGAGATGTTCGGAATAGCATGACTTAAGACCGTGGTGTGGGGCGACCAGTATGGTGAGCCCGAAATGCTGTAGCTGGGATTTAAGCGAAGGCTGTAAGCCTGTGGACTCGTGCCACGAAGCCTCCTCCGAAACATTCGTTGTGCTAAAACGTGTGAATCTTTTTTGAGCGCCACTACGCTCTTCAAGGACGTGCTCCATTCCCTCGGGCGTCATGTCCCCAGGAAAAAGAATCGTGTGCTTTCCCTGCCGAAAATAAAACATGATGCTCGTGCAATTGCCGTACTCATTGGCCGAGGACTCTGCCTCATGAAGTACGTCACACTGGGGTGGTGAAATGTAGTAAATGCCATACTCTAGGTTCGGCAAAGAGGAAGCCGCTTTATGATGAATCGTCTGGAGGGGCGGCTGTCGGTCGGCATAGAGCTTCTTGTAGGTCTCGGTCAGGTCAGCATCCCCATCAGGGTTCTTGATCCGATCCCAGTCGAGCCGTTCCGTCTCTACCTTGTCGTTTGGACAAGTGAGAAGCGTCGGGTAAAGGTCGCCGGACTCTAGCGACTCACATTGCCGAATGTGATCACTGTGGGGATGCGAAAGAACTGCCTGTGCAATACTATGTCCGTCCGCTTCAGGGTATTTGGATAGCTTGCCGAGAAACTTTTTTCTGATGAAGTCAACGGGATCGACAAGATCACCACCGCCCATGTCCAGGATGAAACCATGGTTGAGGGCCGTGCGCAGGAATGCGCAGTTGCCCCTGCCCACAGGAAAAACCCAGATGAAAGAAGAAAGCGAGGTCTCCCAGCCCATGGTGGCACCGCATTTCAGGTGTGGTGTACGGGATCGCTATCAAAAGGACCAGACAAGTGTGCCGGACGTGTCAGTTCGGTAAACGTGCCGACTCGTGTAATCACTGTACCGCTGCATCGCCGTGGGGTGAGGAACGCTATCGTGAACACCGCTTTCCGTTGAGATCACGGTATATTGTGCTCGGGAGTTCTTGATAAAGTCGAGGTCGGCGCCATTTATGCTCCCGTGGTGGCTTGCGTGCAAGACATCATTGCAGTAATTAGTGGTTGTTCTGGCGATTTCGGAGAGATTTGCGTCAGAAGCGTCTCCGGTGAAGCAGAACGTCCGGTGTCCCGCTCTGACCGACAGCACAAGGCATGCGTCATGAAGTTCTCTTGTGTCTGACGTGGCAACAGCTCGAGCCGGGCCGGCAATCCATATCGCTAGTTCGTTTGGTTTCCACCATGGCTGTGACCAATCGTCTTGCCGATACGGCGTGTGAAATTGCGTGCCGTGGCGTTCAAAATATCTTCGGTGGTTGTCAAAGTCATTCCATTCCTCGATGGACACGCTGTTGTCGCCGTGCCGTCGTAAGTAGGGAGAGCAAATGAGGTGCTCTATTGAATAGCCTTTCCTGCGGAGATACCCTAAGCCCGAGTAGTGATCGTAATGCTGGTGAGTGATGAATACACCACGGAGGTGCTTGGTGCTGGGGAGCAAATCGGAGTGATGTTCGATGTTATGGCAATCGATCAGGAAAGTGGCGTGGTCGCATCGGATTATGCTCGCATCACCACATCCGACTGCTAGGTGATATAGAGTGCCCACCGGTATCCTCATTTACTTCACAAGGTCGGAAGGTCCATCAGACCCGAAGACGGCAGTGTCTGTAGAAAGAGTTTCTCTCGATTTCAGGTATTGGATCGCTCCGAATAGCTGCGTTAAAAGCATGAATGCGAAGGCACATAAGGTTGACGACGGCGGTACGTAAGGAAACATGATGGCGGATAGAACAGACGAGTTTAGGAGCGCCAGAAGGTAGAGTTGATATGATTGACCGCTTCGCCAATTGAAGAATCGTGGTTGATCGAGGCTTACGTACATCCTTGCACGATTCTCGAATCGGAAGGGCTTAAGCCGTAGAAAATGCCTGCGATGCTCATTGATATATCGTGACACCACCACGAAATAGACTCGATTGCGAACAATCAACGATAACATAAACACGCCGTACAGAAGGCCTATGCTAAGAATTGCGGTGCTGATGGGAATGAGATCAAGGTTTTCCTTTTTGGAAAACTGATAGAGGCCGACGGCTACGCCCATTAGGGCAACATACGCAGTGAAGGTAAACTTAAGTATGTCGACATTTTGTGTCTCGTAATGACGCATGTGCGTGAAGCACTGAACAAAGTCAAGCTCAAGGAACTTCTCGGCGGCTTTTTGTTCATCGGGATCGTGAGCCGTCATGGCATGTCTCGATTGTGAGTTGCGGCGGTTCCTGTAGTTCAGGCCAGCAGTCTCGTGTCCTCTGTGCGTTGCGGTGTGTGCATTAACATCTGTTTATCTCGATGTGTATGCCGTTGTTTGCGGTGGGGTGTGTTGTTAGTCTGTCTGCTATTGCCGTGGTCAATATGTTGTCGCCACGATCGTCAAGGCTTCTTTGCTAGCTCGGACGCCAAATACACTCCCAGCGTTCTGACAGTCGCCAGCAGCATCACGACCTCCTCTGCTGGTATGGCCACCTTTCTTCCGACCGTCGCCTTCGTGTCGCCCGTCGCCTTGATGTAAGCGTCGTCCACGATGCCCATCTTGTGAGCAAGCAGGTGACGCTTCTGAAAGCAGCGACACGCAAAGGCCCACTCGGTGGCGTCTAGGGCTGAGGTCAGATCGATGCCGAATAAGGACAAAACGTTCCTCTGTGTTCCACCGAGGTTTTGAAACGAAATCTGTGACGCCTTCGTCGGGTCGGACGCCTTCGAAGAGTAGAGACGGCAGGACTCTCGTCCGAACCCATCGAACGCCGACACGCCGTTCTCCAGGGCGTCGGAGACGAGTTGTGCGGACAAGTCACCGCAGACCGTTGCGGCGAGGTCAATCTGCTTGCGGGCCAATTCCAAGTTCTTTTCGAGGATTTGCAGCGAGTTGTGCCGCCCGCAATCCGGGCAAAAGGCGAACGTACCGTAGACGGTGTAGCGGAGTGTGCATTGGTCGCAGGTGACCTCTTCCTCAAGCTCCAGTTCGGAGTAGGGATGGATCGGCAGGGGACGCCCCTCGACCTTCATGCAAATGCCGAACCCAAGCGGCCCCCTTGGTCGGTGGTTGAACTTCAGTGTCTTCAAGTCCTTGATGAACGCACCAGTGATTGTGTTGATGGCCACGGACTGTGCGTACTTGATTTGCGACTTCGTGAAGAACTGGTCCTGCTGCCCTGAGTGGCCGCAGTACGGGCAATGACACGGCAGGCTTTTCCCGGTCAGTCCCGTGCCAAGAGTGATCTTGAAGTACCGTTCGCAGTCTGGGCACTCCCGACCGATGTAGCCCTTCTGGTCTTGTGGGAGTGGGATCGTGAATTGGTTGCCGAGTTGTCGTAGTTTTCGCATCGGGCGGTTCTGCATCCAAGTCAGGGTTGGGTTCATGACCACGGCCCAGTGGTCATTTCACCGCCGGTTGGCCAGGCGGACTGGCTAGTGTTCGAAATACGGTACTGTTCGCAAAACAGGACGTCAACCCTTTTGCCCGTTGAAGAATGGCTGCCGAGGCCGTAGGCTGTCCCTGGCAGCAAATGAACACTGATCCCGGGTCGCCCCGGACCAAGGAGCATCGAGTGGCAGGTGTCGGAGAGCGGATACGCAAGCGGCGTCTGGAAATCGGCTGGACGCAGGAACAACTGTGTCAGAAGGCCGGGATTTCCAAGGGGTTTCTCTCGGACTTAGAGAACGACAAGCGGAGCGTCAGCGCCGAGAACCTGCTCGAAATCGCCCGTGCCTTGAGCCTGTCGCTCGACTACCTGATGACCGGCAAGGCCGGGGAGGAAGAGCCGCCGACCGAGGTTGCCATCCCGGTGTCTCTGGCGAATTTCGCCGCCGAGGAAGGGATCAGCCTTCGGCAGACCTTGATGCTTCTCGACATGCACAAGCAGATTGTTGCCCACCGCAGCGCCAGGAAGAAAGACGGATTGGAGGCTGTGGACTGGCGGAAGTTCTACGAGGGCGTGAAGGAGTTCCTGAAGCACGAATGAGCCGCTGGGACGTCGCCCCCGAAGTTCATAGCCTCGCCACCGAACTCGGTGTCGGCGATGCTGCGCCCGTAGAAGGCATCCTCAACCACTGCCGACGCCGCATCGACGGCTGGGCGGCCGAGTCCGGTGGTGTCGCCAATATCGAGGCCTTGGAGTCCCTCGTGACGCAGAGGCTCCAGATGGTCTTCGAGGAGATCAGGACGGACGACGATTGGGACCGGCTCAAAGAGGTCTACGCACGGGGCAAAAAAGAATTTGTCTTCGGCGGGATTCGAAGCAAGTTCGATGACGACGACAACCTGACCTATGGGGCATTGGTCGAGCGTCGGCACGCTGAGGGCCACGATCGTGATCGATACGTCGCCGTTATCGACTGCCGAGGCAGCAAGTTGGCCCGTCGTTTCTTCACACGTTGGCACGAGGTGGCACACCGCCTAACCACCCACGCCGATGGAGGCGAAACCGAGCCCTGCTACCGTTCGGAGCACGATCCCATCGAACGCATGATGGACGAGATCGCCGGGCATATCGGGTTCTACGACCCGATCTTCGCCCCCGCCTACCTTGAGGCGGCCGGTGGGAACCGGCTGCTTGCGTTCTGCACAGTGGAAGGGGTCATCGAACGTGCCTTCCCTGCCGCCAGCTTCCAGGCAACGTTGTTTGCCTGCAATCGAAGGCTGCCGACGCCGGTGATCTACCTGGAGGCGGCTCTGGGACACAAGAAAGAAGTGAAGCGAAAAATGGCTATGCCGACCCTTTTCGATGATGAGCCGGCGCCCGGTGAACTGCGGGCAGTCAAGGTGATCCCGAACAAGGCAGCGCAGGAGCAGGGCTTCTTCATCCCGGCCAACATGCGTGTTCCTGCGGACTCAGTGATCCATCGCCTTTTCGGTGCTGAGCCGCAGTCGAGTGACAGCGCCAGCGAAAACCTGAGCCAGTGGGAGTCGAGGGGGAAATCGCTCGAAGCTAGTGGCGTGGTCATAGAGGGCCGCAAGGTCGCCGACCGGGTGATCGCCATCGTTCAGCCAGTCGGGTTTGATGGGTAGCTTTTTTCGGGCTTTGTAACCTGCGGACCAAAGTTGGGTGTAGTCCCGGTAGGCTGATCGGGTTTGCTTTTGGGCGTTGCGGAGGGGGAAAACACAACCACTTCCCAGGGGGGGCGTGGTGGTGAAGATGACTGCCAGGTGGAACGTCGGCTGCGGTGTGTACTCGGTATGCCAATGGCCAAGCAAAAACCAGGGGAGGCAAGGGGCCGTGGCCGCCCAACGGCCTACTCGTCGAAGATCATCAAATCGGGGGCCCTGATCCCCGACACGAAGACCTTGCTGGCCAATTGGCATCCCTCGGAGACAGTGGCAGAGAACACCGCCCGGCTTCGACGGGAGAACGTCCTCGGCAAGTCCTCCCGGTCCCGGGTCGAGGACATCGTGGCGATGTTCCGCCAGCGGTACATGGGCGAGCCGTCAGTGACCTCTGCCTTGGCACACATTGCTCAAAGCCGCCTTCCCTCGGCGATCCTCGACCGCCTGCTGTATTTCCACTCTGCCCGATCAGACCGGCTTCTGTTCGACTCGGTTGTGGAGATCCTCCAGCCGATGAACGAAAAGGGCATCGTCACGGTGGAGCTGTCGGAGGTCCACAGGCACCTCTCCAAGTGGGTTGAGCAGGGCAAGACTTCCGGTCCCTGGTCGTCGGCAACCGTAACCCGGATCGCACAGGGATTGCTTGCCACTCTCCGGGACTTCGGCGTGCTGGAAGGGGCCAACAAGAAGCGGATCACGCCGCCGTTCCTTCCCGATCAGGCCTGTGCCTACATCGCATTTTTCCTGAACCAGCATCAGCCCTCGGGGGCAAAGCTGATCGAGCAGCGTGATTGGCAGCTCTTCTTTTTAAAACCGGACGTCGTCGAACGCCTGCTTTTCGAAGCCCACCAACGGGATCTCCTCGAATACCACGTGGCCGGGACCGTGACTCGGCTCACCTTCCCAGCCAAAACACTTGAGGAGTATGCGGATGTCATCGCTCAGCGAACGCATTGAACTCCTCGAAAGCGACCTCAAGTCAGTCCCGCCGAAGATCGCCGTGTACCGGGATCTTCCCTTCGCCATTCTCCGCTATGACCCGGAGGAAGAATGGGAACTGCGGCGGCAGGCTCGGCTCTTGGGCACCCGCCTCGAAGACAGCGGATGGAAGGTTCACCACATCTCAATGAGCGAGATGCTGTGGAAGGGGATTGCCGAGAGCGAAGGGCTTGAGGAAGTCGTCGCCCTTGAACGCCAGCGGGGGTTCCTCGAAGCCCAGAAGCAGATCACTACCTACTTGGCTGACCCCGATTGGTGTCCGCTCTGGCGGATGCTCGCAGATCGGCTTTCCGGACTCGAGCCCGATAGAAACGTGGCCTTTCTCGAACGAGCGGCTGCGATGGCTCCAGGCTTCTATCACATGTCCAGCCTGCTCGACGAAATGAAGGGCAAGACACAAGTGCCCACGGTTCTCTTCTATCCCGGCTCCATCGAGGGCACGACGGGCCTGCGGTTCATGAACCTCAAGGACAGAGATGCCTTGGGGAACTATCGAGTCAAGATTTACGCATGAGGACGGCATGACCACCATCGGTGACCTTCTTTCCCGAGACCTGGCCCGCAAGATCGAGGAGATCACGCAGGTCGATCAGAAGGAAGAGGAGTCTGTATTCGCTGAGATCACCGAATACGTTCCAACGGAGGCAATCCGTGACCACTACACGACTCTACTGAAGGCCATTGCCGAGGCTCCCGCCGATCCGCACGAAGGAATTGGCATTTGGGTGTCCGGTTTTTTTGGCTCCGGAAAGAGCTCTTTTGCCAAGAACCTCGGGTACGTGGTTCAGAACCCAACGGTGATGGGGGAGCGGTTTGCGGACCTCTTCAAAAAGCAGCTCGGAAGCCCACGGGTTTCGGACCTCGTGGACTTGGTGAACTCGCAGGTTCCTACCGACGTCATCCTGTTCGACGTCAGCAAACAGAACGACATTCGCACGACCACGGAACGGATCGCCGAGAAGATCTACACGGTTGTGCTCCGGGAACTGGGCTACGCCGAAGATTTCGACATCGCCGAGTTGGAGATCGAGCTGGAGTCCGAGGGAAAACTCGCCAGCTTCGAGGACTCGTGCAAGAGCCTTCATGACCGGGAGTGGCGAATCATCCGCAAGGGGGCCCAGAAATTCTCCCGGGCGAGTGCCGTCCTCCACGCCCTCGATCCGAAGACGTACCCCACTGCTGACTCGTGGGCCCACGGCCAATCAGCACGCAAAGCGAAGATCGACATCCCCAGTGTCGTCGCACGCACGTTTGAGTTGTCCGGTCGGCGTCGGCCTGGAAAAGCCCTTTTCTTTGTGATCGACGAGGTCGGTCAGCACGTTGCCCGAAGTGGCGACAAGATCGAAGACCTTCGGGCGACCGTCGAGGAGTTTGGCATGGTCGGGAAGAACCTGCGGAAGGCCCGAAAGATCGTGGCCCCATGCTGGATCGTCGTGACGTCGCAGGAAAAGCTGGACGAAGTCGTGGCGGCTATCGACTCACGGCGTGTTGATCTGGCAAAGCTCCAGGATCGCTTCCACTACCGGGTCGATCTTGCCCCGTCGGATATCCGAGAGGTGGCCACTAAGCGAGTTCTGGCCAAGAGAGACGATGCTCTGCCCGTCCTTTCGAAGCTGTTCCGTGACAACCAAGGTGGACTGACTTCAGCTCTCCGGCTCGAACGCACCAAGCGGACAACGGAACTCACCGAGGCCGAATTCGTCCAGTTCTATCCCTACCCACCCCACTACATCGACCTGTGCATCAACGTGATGTCAGGCATTCGGCTCCAGCCGGGTGCCCCACGCCACTTCGGCGGCAGCAACCGCACGATCATCAAGCAGGCCTACGAGATGCTGGTGAACGATCGGACGGCGATCGCCAAGAGCCCTGTGGGAACGTTGGTGACGCTCGACAAGGTCTACGAACTGGTTGAGGGCAATCTCACAAGCGAGAAGCGGCAGGATATTTCCGACATCCAGCAAAGAATCACCGAAGACGAGGGCTGGTCCCTTCGGGTGGCGAAAGTCATCTGCCTGCTGGAGTTTGTCCGGGACCTGCCTCGCACCGAAGCCAACATCGCCGCTTTCCTGATCGACGCTGTCGGGAAGCCCGCTCCGGTCGCTGAGGTCCAACAGGCGATCAAGCGGCTCCAAGAAGCCCAGTTCATTCGCAGCACCGAGGAGGGCTGGAAGCTTCAGACTGCCCAGGAGAAGAACTGGGACACCGAACGCCGCAATCACCTCGATCCTCGCCCCCGGGACCGCAACGACATCGTCCGTCGGGTACTCGACGACGTTTTCACCGATCCGGCACTGAAGACCTACCGTCACAAGGACAAGACGTTCCGGGTGGGCGTCAATGCGGACGGGACCGACCTCACCGAGGGCGACCTGGTTGTCACCCTCCGGCTCGCTGACGACGCTGCCGACTTTCAGAAGATGCTCGATCAGGTGCGGGACGACAGCCGTCAGGCCTCACATACCAACGACCTCTACTGGGTGGCGGCGCTCACCACGGATATCGATCAACTCGTCGAAGAGGTCAACGCCTCCAAGGCAATGATCGACAAGTACAAGCAACTCCGGGCCCAGAACAAGATCTCGCCGAATGAGTCTGAATGCCTGCGTGACGAGGAGTCGCTGGAGCAGACGCTCCGGTCACGGCTGAGGGACAAGCTCACCGATGGTCTTGAATCGGGCACGGGCATGTTTCGTGGAGTGGCGAGCGACGCCGCTTCTTTGGGGAAGACCCTCAGCGAGATCGTGAAGAAGTTCCTCGGCAAAGCGGTGCCAGACCTGTACCCAAAGCTGGAGATGGGGTCTCGGTCACTTGCAGGGGACGAAGCCGAGAAGATCCTCACCTCTGACGACCTCAAGAAGCTGCCAGCGGTGTGCTACTCAGCCGAGGGAGGACTGAACCTCGTCGTGAAAGATGGGGCGATGTTCGTTCCCAACACCAGTGCCGAGCCCGTGAAGGAACTGCTCGACTACCTCGTCAACGAGCAGAGCTACGGCAACAAGGACAGCCGGTACGGGAAGGCCCTGGAGAAGCATTTCGGCGGTATTGGATATGGCTGGGACCGGGACATGATCCGGCTCTTGCTTGCGGTCCTCTTCCGGGCGGGCTCGATCGAGGTCACCACAGGCGGGCAGAAATACGACTCGTACAAGGAACCTGCGTCACGTGGGGCTCTCACGAGCAACCCGACGTTCAAGTCTGCCTTGTTCACGCCGATCAAGCCGATTGATCTGAAGACGCTCAAGAAGGCGGTCGAGTGCTACGAGAGTCTCACGGGCGAGACCGTGGCCATGGACAAGGACTCGATTTCCGAGGCGTTCAAGAAGCTGGCCGCCGAGGAACTCAAGGCGATCACACCGGTCGAGATTCAGGCCAAGACGAACAAGCTGCCAGTTCAACGGCTGGAGGAGTATCGAGACTCGCTTCAGACGATTGGCACGAGCAGCGCTGACGAATGTGTGGCAACCCTCGCTGGTGGTGGTGTTTCGCTCAAGGAATCCAAGGACCAGCTCAAGCGACTCCGTGACGTGATGACCGACACGGGCTTGAAGACCGTCCAGCAGGCCCGAGTGGCCGTTGAGCAGATGGTTCCGCTTCTGGAGCAGCACGGCCAGGCTGAGCATGGCGACACCGCCAAGGCAGTTCGGCAGGTGCTCCAGCAGGATGACTTCTACAGGGCCTTTCCAGAGCTGGAGTCGGGGGCGGCCTCGATCGGTGCTGCCTACCAGGCGCTCTACGAGAAGGCCCATACGGAACGAGCTGAGCACTACCGGCAGGCCATCGAGCGGCTGAAGGGCTGTCCCGAGTGGTCGATGGTGCCGGAGGCGATGCAAGGGCCGATCCTCGGGCCGCTGGTGATGCGGTGTTGCGAAACGCTCGACCTGCCCGCCAGTGAGCTGGTCTGCCAGAAGTGCAAAGCCACGGTCGGCGAACTCAATTCCGACATCGTCGCCCTGGGCGGCTTGTTTGCCAACGCCGTGCTCCAGGTGCAAAAGGCCACGGCACCACCAGAGCAGAAGATTGAACGGGTACGGGTTTCGACCTTTTTTGCCACGTCCATCGACAGCGAACAGCAGGTCAAGGAGTCCGTGACCCGGCTTCAAGATCACCTGCTGAAATTGCTGGATGAGGGTGTGAAGATCGTTTTGGAGTGACGAGAGCTAATGAATCAGAGCACACGCAACACACTTCGAAACGTCGTCACCCAGTGCCGCAGGCTCCTGGAGGAATCTGTTGCGCAGGTTCTTCAGGGGCAGTTCGGCATCTACGCCACTGGCAAGAAGGACGAGGTGCAGATCGAGCCCGAAGCTCGAATGTCGCACCTATCAGAGGAGGACCAGGCCTACCGCCAAGACCTCCTCGATCACTACGAGCACATCAAGGCCTTGGGATACAAAGCCAAGGACGCTTTGGCCCAACTGATCCGAGAGGTGGCCTTCACCCATCTCAACCGCTTCTGTGCCTATCGGATGATGGAGTCTCGGAGCCTGATTCGGGAATCGGTCAGCAAGGGACTCAAGTCGCAGGGCTTTCTCTTCTACTTGGCGGATCACGAGGAGGACGAGCGACGGTTCAATACCGGCCAGCAGGACATCGCTTACCGGCATTTTCTGAATTGGCTTGGCGGGACTCTGTCGGAAGAGATCGGGGTGCTGTTTGCACCGACGGACCCTGCCAACCGGCTCTACCCGCCGCAGCGTGTGATCGACCTAGTCCTCGGCCTGATCAACGACCCGGACCTGGCTGGCATCTGGTCGGAAGACGAGGCGATCGGATGGGTCTACCAGTATTTCACGCCCAAGGAACTCCGGGATCAGGCCCGCAAGGAGAGTCAGGTTCCCCGCAACTCCTACGAGCTGGCCTTCAGAAACCAGTTCTTCACGCCTCGCTATGTCGTCGAATTCCTCACCGACAACACGCTGGGACGCATCTGGTACGAGATGCGACAAGGCGACACACGCCTGAAGGAACAGTGTCGATATATGGTCCGAAGGCCTACCGAGGTGTTCCTCAAGGACGGAGAGGCAGAGCCCAACGACGCTGCAAAGGCCGCTGACGACGTCTCGCAGGGGGAGTTGCTGAAGCTCCCGGTCTACGTCCCGTTTCGGGCAAAGAAGGACCCTCGGGAACTCCGTATTCTCGACCCGGCCTGCGGCAGTGGCCACTTCCTTCTCTACTGCTTTGACTTGCTCCTCACGATTTATGAGGAAGCCTATGGCGACCCGGACCTAGGCCCTGCTCTGAAGAAGGACTACCCGACCCTAGAGGACCTGCGGCGGGACGTGCCTCGGCTGATCCTTGCCCACAACCTGCACGGCATCGACATCGACCCCCGGGCAAGCCAAATTGCTGCCCTTGCCCTTTGGCTTCGCTGCCAGCGGGCGTATCAGGAAATGGGCATAAAACAGGACCGCCCCAAGATCACCCGGTCGAACATCGTGTGTGCCGAGCCCATGCCGGGCGAAGAGCGAATGCTGAAGGAGTTCGTGGACCAACTTGAGCCCAAGGTTCTGGGGCAAGTGGTTGAGGTGGTCTTCGACAAGATGAAACTGGCTGGGGAAGCCGGGTCGCTTTTGAAAATTGAAGAAGACATACGAGAAGCCGTAGCCACTGCGAAACACCACTGGATGTCCGGCCCACCTTCGATTCAGCGGAGCCTATTCGATTATGGCGCACCGGCACAACGACAGCACCGGTTTGACTTTTCAGATATCACTGATGCGCAGTTTTTCGAGCAAGCGGAAGCAAAAGTCGTAGACATGCTCCGGACTTACGCAGAGAAAGCTCATGCCGTGCGGCAGCTTCAGCAGCGGCTCTTTAGCGAAGATGCAGTGAGAGGATTTGCTTTCGTCGAACTGTGTCACGAGCGTTTTGATGTGGTCTTGATGAACCCACCATTCGGGGCAAGCAGTATCCAAGCCAAGCAATTAATTGGTGCCAATTACCCCCTAAGCAAAAACGACCTTTTCGCCGCCTTCGTCGAACGAGGTCTTGGCCTTGCGAGCCGCAGTGGATTCCTGGGCGCACTGACATCACGCACAGGATTCTTCCTAACGCATTTCCAGAATTGGCGTGAAGGTGTAGTACTCCGCAACTCAACTCCTCGTGTATTTGCTGACCTCGGAATGGGAGTGCTCGATACAGCCATGGTCGAGACAGCCGCTTACTGCTTGGAGTGCAAGTAATGCCACCTACGATCTTCGCTAATGCCTTAACGGCCGTCGACAAGAGTGCCGCCCTGCTTTCGGCCATAGGCTCACTGCGAGCGGGACACCCTTCTGCGAGAATTCACTTCGCCAACACTGAGTCCCTCGCCAAAGTTCCCGGAACGCCATTTGGCTACTGGGTATCGGATGACATTAGGACAGTATTCAAGCGTTTTTCGCAGTACGAAACTGGTGAACGAAAGGTGCGAGCGGGTCTCCAGACCTCAGACGACTTTCGTTTTGTACGGGCATGGTGGGAAGTACAGGCGAACTCACTTCTGGAAGGCTCACCGCACCTGTCCCAAGATGACTACAGGGAGCGCACAAACACAGGTAACCGCTGGGTCACGCTGGCAAAGGGGGGCGGTGCCTCGGCCTTTTCAAATCAATTTTACCTTGTTGTCGACTGGCACTGCGATGGAAAGGAAATGAAAGCGTGGAATGATCGCCTTCATGGAGGCTCCGGATGGTCTCGCAACATTAGAAGCACAGACTGTTATTTTTTGCCCGGATTTAGTTGGGCGGTGCGGACTCGCCGGTTTTCACCTCATGTCGTACCGGCTGGCGGCATTTTCAGCGTAAGTCGATACCAAGCATTCGCACCAGCCAAGGACGTGCTGTGGATACTTGCCTTATTGAATAGTAGTCATGCCACCTTGCTATTGAGACTTTGCTCCGAGCGCTACGAACATCCGAAGTACGTTGTGGGTATTGTGTCGCAACTGCCGTTTCCAGAGCCCGACGAGAAAACCAAGAGTGATCTGGAGAGGCTTGCCGCTCGTGGGATTCAGGCAGCGGCCTTAAGGGCCAGAGTTAATGAATGCAGCCGTTTTTTTCAGCGGCCCGCCATACTGTGGACGCCTGGCGCAACGCTCCACGATCACATTCGCCTATGGGGTGAACAACTCGCCAAAACAGATAGTGATTTGAGCGACGTGCTACGGGAATGCACCGAGATTGCGAGCACGCTTTACGGGTTCACTATCCCGACTGATCCAATGGAGGCCGCAGGCGATGCCGTCCCACCAGAACAGGCAGACACACTGAATGATACTGAGACGGATGACGAATCGACGGACGAATCGTCACGTGATTGTGACGAATATACCTGTGTCAGTGAGTATGTTTCCTTTCTATTCGGCTGCGTGGTGGGAAGGTGGTGTCTGGCGACTGCAACAAGCAAACAAGACAGTGCAGAGTGCAAGACGGATGTATGGCAGATTCTGCCAAGGCATTCCCCTGCCATGGCCACTCACAACAGCGATGCACGTGCTACGACAGGTGACGGCATTGCCTGCGATGACGCCGACCATCCTCACGACGTTATTCGCCTGCTGCGAGGCGTGACTGAGGCGATATGGAGTGAGAGGGTCGACGGTATTGAGACAGAGACATGCGGGCTGCTGAGCGTCCGTTCGCTCCGTGACTACTTCCGAAAGCCCGGTAAAGGAGGCTTCTGGGACGACCACATCTCTCGCTACTCAAAGAGCCGCAGAAAGGCTCCGATCTACTGGCTGCTCCAGTCTTCGAAAAAGAACTACGCCATTTGGCTCTTCTACCACCGCCTCGACAAGGACATCCTCTTCAAGGCGTTGGTGAACTACGTAGAGCCCAAGATCCGCCTTGAGGACGACCAGCTGCAGTCCCTTCGAGCCCAGAAGGGTGAGGGCGGAAAAGCCACCAAGAAGCTCGATAAGGAGATCGAGAAGCAGGAGGATTTCCTCTCCGAACTCCGGGACTTCGAGGAAAAGCTGCGTAGGGCGGCTGAGCTGCGCCTCGTTCCCGACCTGAACGACGGCGTCGTCCTCAACATCGCCCCGCTGCACGAGCTGGTGCCGTGGAAGGAAGCCAAGAGCTACTGGGAAGAGCTTCTCGAAGGGAAGTACGAGTGGTCGTCCATGGGCAAGCAGCTTCGTGAGAAGGGCTTGGTGACCTGATGGGCGTTGTCACCCAGTATCTCACCAGCTTGATCGCTAAGCAGGTCGAGGATCGGTCGCTCGTGGTGTGGTACGACCCCGAGCAGGCGTATGCCGACGCAGCGGCGGCCATCGAACTCCCAGGTGCCAAGGTCGTTTGCTACGACGGCAGCTACATCCAGCTGCGCCACGACATCGACCAGCTCCTGAAAGGCCATCAGCCGCCTCGGCTCGTGGTTTATGTGCCTCGGGCCCAAGCTGACACGCATCATGCTCTCATTGAGCTAGAGACGGCTGGCGTGGTGATGCAGCCTGGTCAGCAGCCGCCTCCCCGCAACACCCGCCTCGCAATCGTTGCCCGCAACGCCCTCAAGCCCCTGGTTGGCGAGGAGAATGCTGCGGAGTACGAGAAGCAGGTGGAGGCGGGGCAACGCACGCTGGCCGACCTGGATCAACTCGGCAAGCTCGGCGAGGGTCTTTCGACGGCGGGCCTGACCCTGGTCTTCGGCACGGGGAATCCGCAGGACGTGGCCCGCTTTTTCCTCACAGACCCGGCTTTTGACCCAGAGATCGAGCGAAAGAGTGCCACGCCTGAGCTTGTCCGCACGGTTGAAAACACGTTCGATTGCACGGTGCCGAAGGAGATTTCGCTTGCAGACCTCCGGGAGGTTCTTGCCCGTCACGTGTTGGCCACAGACCTGATATCGACCCTCGGTGAGGCGCCTGCGGCGCTGGCGTCGATCCAGGTTGCCCTGGCACCAGTAGGCGTTGACCAGTGCTGCCGATTGGCTCGTTCGTGGCGAAACGACCGTACCGTGAGAGAGAGCTACGTTACGGCGGCTACGAACGTCTCTCGCTGGCTGTCTCTCCACAAATGCGATTTCGACTCGGCACGGCTGCCGAACACGGAAACCTTCCTTGAAACCGAGATGTTTCTCGTTCGGCACGTCGAGCAAGCGATGCTTGAAGGGGCCACGCCCGACCTGCTTGCGCTCGCCCAGAGCAGGCTTTCCCGCTTCTGGGCCGAGGCAGATCCCAAGATGCAGGCCCGCTGGGCACTCGTTGCTGCTGCGGACGAGGTGATGCTTGAGGCCACTCGGGTCGGCAAGGCGCTTCGAACTCCACCAGACACCCTTGCCGGTCTCATCAAGGCGTATACGGACGGCGATTCGCCGTGGTGCCTGCTCGACACCCATCATCGGCACATGGAGAGCCGCCGGTTCGGGTTTGACTTCCAGGCAGGGGAAGAGCACGAGGGGCTTGTCCACCTCTGCGCTAAGGCCGAGCAACGGTACATGGAGGTCGGCTCCTCACTCGCCAAGGTGTTCACGACTCAATTCAGCAAGACCAAGCACCCGGTCAAGGATCTTCTGCGGCAGCGGGAGTGCTTCGAGAAGGTTGTGAAGCCCCGTCTTGGGTCCAAGAAGGTTGGATACGTGTGGGTAGACGCCCTGCGTTTTGAGATGGCCCGGGAACTCTGCCGTCTCCTAAAGACCGACTATGAGGTGGAGATCCAGCCCGCAGTCGGCACGCCGCCCACGATCACTGAAATCGGTATGGCTGCCCTGCTCCCACGGGCGCACGAGTCGGCAAAAGTCGTGGCTGTTGGTAATGGCAAGGTCGGGCTCGAAATCAACGGCACCCTCCTCAAGGATCGCAAGGACCGGGTGGCGTACTTGCAGGCCAATGCCGGGGTGAGCGTCTACGAGGCCAAGCTCGAAGACTTGCTCCCTCTGCCGAAGAAGAAGGTTCGGGACGGCATAGCCGCTGCAGAACTCGTGCTCGTCACCTCTCAGGAGATCGACGAACTCTGCGAGAAGGACAACGTCACGCAGGCCAGGCTGCAGATGGACGGTGTCCTTGAACACCTCCGACGGGCCATAAGGGTCCTCGTCGAGAATGGCGTGGAGTCACTTGTTCTTGTGGCTGACCACGGGCATCTGTTTGTCGAGGAGGTTGGCGACGACATGAAGCTCGACCCACCGGGAGGCGAGGCAGCAGACCTGCACCGCCGGGTGTGGGTTGGCAACGGCGGCACGTCATCCCCTGGTTACCTCCGGGCCCCGTTAGCCTCACTCGGCGTCGATAGCGACCTCGACCTTGCCACGCCGTGGACATTTGCAGTCTTCAAGGCCAAGGGAGGCGCTCGCTCGTATTTCCACGGGGGACTTTCGCCGCAAGAGGTGATCGTCCCGGTGGTCACCCTGACGGCCACGACCAAGCCGCAGGCTCGAAAGGCAGGGATCACTTGGACCCTCTCGACTGGCCGCCCCAAGATCACGACACGGTTCCTATCCGTTGATGTGAGCGGCCACCAGTCGGGGCTGTTTCCGACTGATCCCCCTCGGGTACGGCTGGAGATTCGGGCAAACAAGGCCGTGGTTTCGAAGGCGGTGAGTGCCTCCTACGGATTCGAGGACTCCACCGGCGACGTCGTCATGCGGGCATCTGCGGCCGACCCAAACGTCATCGAGAAAAACACGGTCGCCTTGATGGTTCAGGCCGAAGAGATCAAGCAGAACACCGTGACTCTGGTGCTCCTCGATGCCTCGTCCGGCACCGAACTCGCCAAGCTTGAAAACATCGAAGTCGCCATATCCATGTAGCGGAAGGATTGCAGGACCATGCCCCAGTTAGACCAAAAGGCCACGTCCGTCTTTGCTGGCAAAGTCGTGCGCAAAGACCTGGTGCGGAAGGTGAAAGTCGGGGCAAGCGTCCCCGTCTTCGTGCTCGAATACCTGCTGGGGAAGTATTGTGCGACGGACGACCCGGTCGCCATCGAGGCCGGACTCCGGGTGGTCAACGACACCATCTCCTCGAACTTCGTCCGGCCTGACGAGTCCAACAAGGCCCAGTCGATGGTGAAGGACAAGGGCCACCACACCTTCATCGACAAGGTGCAGGTGCGGTACATCTCCGACGACGACAAATACTGGGCCGAGCTGAAGAACTTCGGCCACAAGTTCGTCCACATCCCTGATCGGTTCCTGCGGGATTTCGACCGCCTCCTGATGGGTGGCATTTGGGCACAGATCGACCTGCGGCATGAGTACGACGAGACGGCGAAGGGAAAGCGGAGCCCGTTCTGGATCGAGAACATCCGCCCGATCCAGCTCGCCACGTTCGACCTGGAGGAGTATCGGGCCTGCCGCAGCCAGTTCACCACTGACGAGTGGATCGATCTGCTGCTGCGCACGGTGGGACTCGAGCCTTCGTACTTCAATCGACGTCAGAAGCTGCACTACCTGGTGAGGCTCATTCCGCTCACCGAAAACAACTACAACCTTGTTGAGCTTGGGCCACGGGAGACGGGCAAGACCTACGGGTACCAGGAGCTATCCCCGTACACGATCCTGCTCACCGGGCCCACAACGGTCGCCAACCTCTTCTACAACATGGCAACCAACAAGATGGGCCTCGTTGGGATTTGGGATGCCATCGGCTTCGACGAGGTCGGCGACCTTCAGAAGATGCCGATGGAAGTGGTGACGACCCTCAAGACCTACTGCGAGTCGGGCACCTTTGCCCGTGGAAAGGACACGCTATCGGGTACGGCTTCGATTGCCATGTTCGGCAACACGAATCAGCCGGTCGAGGTGATGGTGCGGTCATCACACCTCTTCACGCCGCTACCTGAGATCATTCGGGAAGACATGGCGTTTCTCGACCGGCTTCACTTCTACATCCCCGGGTGGGAGATGCCGAAGATGAAGATCGACTTCTTCACGACACACTACGGCTTCGTCGTCGATTACCTGGCCGAGGCTCTCCGGGAGCTGCGTCGGCACTCTTTCACCGAGCGAATCGACAACTACTTCGCCTTCGGGACGCATCTGAAGTCCCGTGACGTGAAGGCGGTCCGAAGGACGTTCTCGGGTCTCGTGAAGCTCATTCACCCGTCTGGCGAGATGACCAAAGAGGAAGCGACCGAGTTGCTCGAACTCGCTCTGGAAGGTCGGCGGCGGGTGAAGGAGCAGCTCAAAAAGATGGGGTCGTTTGAGTTTCACCAGACCTCGTTCTCCTACATCGACAACGACACCCGTGAAGAGCGTTTTGTGGGCGTCCCGGAGCAAGGTGGCGGAGAGGCGGTCTCCACCGACCCACTGGCTCCTGGGTCGGTCTATGCGGCCTCAGTAGATGACCATGGGAAGGTCGGTCTCTACCGCATCGAAGTCGGCAGCTCCCCTGGGACCGGCAAGCTCAAGATCGCTGGTGGTGTTGAGGGGGCGATGAAGGAATCGCTCCAGAGGGCCTTTGCCTACCTTCAGGGGCAGAAGGTGAAGATGGGCATCGGCCAGCAGTTCGACATGACCGACTTCCATGTCGAGGCCATCGACCTACTGAGCAACCACGTGCCGTGTGAGGCGGGCATCGCTCTAGTCGTGGCCGTCTATTCGGCAATCAAGAGGCAGTCCCCCTTGGCTGGACTGGTGATCCTCGGGGACCTCAGCATCCAGGGGAACATCAAGGCTCTACGCTCCCTTGCAGAGCCCCTTCAGGTGGCCATGGACAACGGTGCCCGTCGGGCCCTGGTCCCCCTGGAAAACAAGCGGAACTTCCTTGAGGTAGCTGGGGACATCGTGGAGCGAGTCGATCCGATTTTCTTCTCCGACCCCATGACGGCGGCAATGAAAGCATTGGGAGTGAACTAACGGATAGAAGACGTCGGCAGTTCGAGTTGTGCTTTACAGGAGAATAACCGAATGGATTACCAAACGACGATTCCCGACCTGCAGCCCTGGGTGCTCAAGTTCATTTCAGATAGCGAAGACGGAATCGTCAAGCAACTGCCTGGGGTTCTGAAGGGCTTCGAGATGATCCGGCAGCGATTGCCTGCTGAATACCGATGGAAACTCATGGAAGACCAGGCCTTCGAAAAGCAGGCGATAAAGGGCGGCGATCACGTCAATCAGGTGTACTGGTACCACATGGCCCGCCAGATCGAGGCGTTTGATGTTCTGGCTGTACTCCGCTCGCACGAACTTCTCATAGGGGCGGTATCCCTCGTGAACTCTAAGCAGGTTCTTGCCCCCGCTGTACTCGCAAGAAGCCTTCTGGAGATCGCCGTTACCTATCTGGTTGATGGCAACTACATCGACAAAACACTTAAAGATGGCCTTCCGCAAGTGCAGGCAGGGCAGATGGCTGCGTGTGAGGATTTGGAGAAACGGCTCGCAAAAATGGTCCACGGTCGCCGTATCGGGGACCCGCCGAAAGAATTAGAAAAAACAAATATCCTTACGCATCTTAAATTCCTTTCTCGCAACCCAAACTGCAGTGAGCTAAACGACCGCTACAGCTATTTGTGCGAAATTGCTCATCCGAATGTCGTTGGGTTCGCACGGTTCTGGGGCGAAGCGGTTGAGGGTAAGGGTGAGGATGATTTCACCACTATCACGGTCCGTGGAGATACCGAAGTTCCTCTCACGGCTCACATTCGTGAGCAAACTCTGTGGGCACTGAGTTGGTCAGCCGAAGCAATCGGGAACATGTTTTTTATGGGGCAGGACAGTGTCCGTGCAATAGTCGAGAAGTTCGGGGTGCCGCCGTCCGAGATGCGGCGGTAAATGGATGGTACGCAGGCATGCCTTGTTTCTCGGAACGAGTCATATTGGCAGAGTGCCAAGACCAGCGGTCTTCAATCAGGAGTCGCTTGTAACGAACACCATGGACGACGATAGTCCCGACTTCCCCATCCGCTCCCTTGACGTCATCCGGCAATCCTGTGCCGCCAAGCTCCGTGGTATCGAGATCAGCGGGCAATTCATCGCCATGTTGGGCTGCCTACTCGACGAGAATTGGACCACGCCTGTGCTCGTCGAGATGGTGAGCACCCCGGATGGCCATCTCCTCGGCCGGTGCGAAGGGGAGGTGTTCTGCCAGGCATTCCTTGGGGAGACTGAAGACCTGATCAGGAACATCCACGGGGTGGCGAAGGTGGCTGAGTTGGATGGCGACGAGGTGGGATACCTCGTGGGAAAGGTGGCTGAGATCAAGAGGCAAAGGTAGGGGGCCGTATCAGGTTCAGTCATTACAGGAATCACACACCGAGTATTATGGACCACTCATACGAAGAAATCCGCAGCTTCGTCTCGATATCATTCTCGGAAAAGAAAAGACGGGCTGCTCACACGAGCAATTCCAACGCCTCATCGGTGGGGTAGAGGAGGTTTGGGCGGACGTCGTGAAGACCGACCTAACGAGCAATTCGGAGGTTGGAAGGGGTGTCTTCTCAAGATGCCGACGTAGTCGGTGAAGTGTTCTGGGATCGTGGGGGCATCATCAGCAAGAAGACGGTACATATAGAAACAAAAGCCGGGGAGGGTGGCGTAGTCCTGTATCTGGCCATGCCAAAAGTCGATGGTGCCGAAGGAATCAGACAATAATCAATAACTGAGTATCCTAAGGAGGAGTAGTTGCTGTGTCTTCCCAGACCGAACCAGATGTTGTGTGGTTGCCCCCCCGACCGGCCAAACGCAGGTGGCTAGTGGGAGGCCCGATTTTCTGCGTTCTATTCGGCCTGCAGTGCCTGATGCACGTGTCTCTTGCGAACAGGGAACGTGGGGATTTTCTGACAGTGCTCGCTGTGCGTGCTGTGACTGACCCCCTGATGTACGTATGGTTTCTCTTGATGATTCATGGCATGGAGAAAGCAGGAGGGCAGTCGTTGCGGTTTAAGTGTCCGCATTGTGGCGACATTGGGCATCCGTCTAAGGCGCTACGGCAGTCAGCGATTGCCACTCGATTTACTTGTCAAGAGTGCAAAAACTCGTTTCGTAAGGTGTCCCCCCCGTCGTGACGTGTTTATTGTGACAGAAGTTCTTCATTGGGACATGGTTAGCGGCTCTCCGTGCATTTATGCACAGCGCTCGGGCGGTTCTTCCCGATCTTGTGATCAGTATTAGTCCTGGCAGGATCGCCTTAGGGCCGACCCGCATTAGTGTACCCGTTGTGTCAATGTTGATAGGGGTTCCCTCGGGCCCTGTGGCCAGCACCAAAATCCCCCCGGCGGATTTTTTGAAGATGGCTCGTGAATGAAGAGACGAGCCCTATTGGGGGGAGGGGTAGGGGGGGAGTTCCCAACTCTGCAAAAAGTTTTCGCCCGGAATTGTTTGATTCTTAATTCTGCAAATCTTTTCCAGGAAAGGAAAAGTATGATCGAGTGGCCGTTAGCAATCCTTGCTAACCGGCACCCGATGGCAGGTACTCGCCAAGTCTGGTTCACAAAAGTCCCGCTGGTGTGCCAACACCAGCGACGAAGGGGGCACGCTTCAAGTCTTGAAGCTGCGAACCACAATGCGGGAGTCAAGCGGGTAGCTATGGCGAGCTTCCTGCTCGGCGTGCTTCTCCAACGCCTTCAATGTGCCTGGCGTGATTTGGCTTTCCGTCTTCATGACAAACCAACTGACGTCTTCGCTATAGGGCTCGCTGGTGAGTGAACCCTCGTAGTGAAACCAGTTCGTCAGGTCGGGTTGCTTGCCACCTGGAAGAGAGGGGAAGAACAGGAGGGGGTTGATCGAGTGCGGCGGCTTGACTCGTTTCTTCTTCGGAGAGTGTGGTGCCGACGGTGCGGACAGTTCCTGAAGAATCGTGTCGAGAGACTCCAGGCCACCACGGCTCGGCGACCTCGCTGACTTGTGGTAGATGATCCCGATAGCGAGCTTCGGCGTGTCGAGAGACTGCCCTGGCCTGGCGTGGACGAGATGGACCTCGAAGAGTCGCTGTTCGGACTGGCCAGGCACTGGGTCGATGGCATGCTCGGCGTGTAGGTGAATGTGGATGCGCCTCAACTCATAGTCCTGCCCCCGGAAAGTCACGGTAGGGTACGACGGCCCTTTCAGGTCGAAATTGCCGTGGTGAGGCTGATGCGGTGGGATATGGCCGGGATAGCTTTTTCTTATGTAGTTGATGCGGAGGAGCTTCGTCGGTTCAGCAATGTGAAGAGCATCTTTCGTATTCAGAACGATTGGTGACTGCCTGGTGCCAACGACGGGCATGGGAGATTCTCCGAATTTAAAGAGTGGGTGTGGGCGAGGAGCGTGACGACGCATCGATATGAGCCGGCACGACGAGTTCTCCACGGCGGGTGGGGTGAAACCTGATGCTTGATCCCCTGGCGGTAGGGTCAATCCCGCTACCGCCCCCCACCGTCGCTCCGTCAGGACAGGCGTTCCAGAGCCTTCAGGGCAGCGACCAGGCGATCAGCCCCGCCGAAGCCGGTGGCAATCTTCTTGGCGGCAATCACGTCTTCGATCGAGACCGAGCCCTGCTTGCGGGGGTTCTTGGCCGGTGCTGCCTTGGCAAGCTCACCCGCCTTGCGACGCTTCCGAGGCTTGTGGCCAGCCTTCTTCAGCACCATCGAGCACTGCGGCGAGGAGACCGTGATGCCCTTCTTCGCAAGGATGTCAATGATGATCTTGGGGCTGACCTTCTGGCCCTTGGCCTTCAGTTCAGCACCAGCCTTGCGAATCTCCTCAGACTTGTTGATTTCTTTGGTGTCAGCCATGTATGTCCTCGTGAAAAAGGGGTGTATTGATCCCGGTTCCACGAAGAATACCACGGCAAAAGGAGTATTCCAGCACCGTAAGGAGCCTGGTCCACGCCCGAAGTATGTATAAAATGTGGTTCACGAGGCTATTGGGCCACTGATATCCCTCGTTGACAGGAACGTCTCCAGACTGTGCTCGGAGACATTCTCGCCGTCCGTGGCCAGCATCATCGAGTTGATGATCCTGGAAGCTCCCGGATCAGGAGTGGGGATCGTCGCCTGGTGGAGCACCCCCTGGGATGAGATTTCATCGAACGGCATTTTGCTGTTGTTCACCAGGACCAGTCGAGCCACTCCGGCCGGAGGAGCGGGAATCTCGTCAACGTATGGCTGGAGGAGCTTCTCCGACGCCGTGAACATCGGGTTATGCCGATCAAGGAATTCCTCAGGAGTCATCCCGAGGTCATGGGCGGCACGGCTGTAGTCGGCCATCCTGACAACGCTTCTGACCGTGGAAGGCTCATAGCCGAGCACCAAGAGGCTTTCTGGAGGTGCCCCATCCAGGTGGAACTTCGTCGTCACCTGCTGGTCGAATCGGCCGAGAGAGCGGATCTTGAAAGGGTTCCTGCCCCGGCTCAGGGAGATGGCTGTGAAGGCCCGCTGGACCTCGATCATCAGCCTTCGGAGGGCAAAGCTGTCGTGGTCTGGTAGATCGATTGCGGCGTAGCCTGGCATCCCGAAGTCCGTCCTCCAGACGAGGTCGTAGAGGTTCTGGAAATCAGTCTTCATGAGAGTGCTCCCTGTCGATCGCCTTGCCCGTGTAGGTGTTGAAGGTCTCGTAAACGTCCACGGTTTGCGGCATGAGGTAGATGCGGAGGAGGAATGGGGCGTTCTTGAAGGTGCCCTTCACGAAGATCGATGGATTCGCTGAGATCGCCCCGTGTTCCTCGATGTCGAGGTCCGGATTCTCGAGAAAATCTTTCAGGAAAAACTCGAAGGGAACATCGTGGACCTCGCCATCCTTCGGTCCCCCGAACATCTCCTGTCGTGGGGGTGAAACTTCGATCGAGAAGATGCCGTCGCCACGGTTCTGAACGTGCCAGCCCAGGCGGTTGGAATCACGATCGTGAACCCAATGAGGTGCGAACGTGGCTCTGAACGCATCGAAGTCGAACATCGGAAGGTCGTCGCTCATCGTTTTGCCTCGGGAGAGAGGGGCGGCGACCAGATATGGGTACAGTTCGTTTTACGAGGACTCTTGCCCTGCACCGTAGAATCCGGCCGGTTTCAGCCGAACTCTTCCAAACCTTGCCATGAAGCTCCGACCCCTCCCCAACCGTGTTTTGGACCTCTTTCAGCGCCAAAACCCACCTTCCAGGCTCATTCGGCACCATGAATTGGTCCATGACGCATGCTGTGGGCTTCTGGAGGCGTTTAAGGCACGTTTTCCTGGGCTATCGATCGACTATGACCGTGTCCTCCTCGGGGCGGCGATTCATGATGCCGGCAAACTGATCCATCCCGAAGAAATCATCGGTCCCGGGCATCAGCATGAGGTCGATGGACCGGCCTTCCTCGTAAAGCACGGATTCGCCCCCGAGGAGGCTCGTTTTGCCATGACCCATGGGCGATGGGGTGAAGAGCCCGAAACGCCCTTAGAAGACCTCCTAGTGGCTCTATCGGACGAAGTCTGGAAGGGGAGCCGCAACGATCGCCTGGAGTCTCGGGTATCTCAGGCTATTGCCGACGAGACCGGCCTCATGGTTTGGGAGGTCTACCTCTGGTTGGACCAGGTGCTAGCTGAGATCGCCAAGGATGCCGATGGGCGGCTGGCGTATCAGGCTGGAGAGTAGAACGCTGCTCGGAACCGGGGCCGACTTGTGGCTTTGACGACAGCCCCACGGTCTCTTTCGGGGGTGAGAATTGGCCTTCGTTGGACCAGTGTCTCACTGATGTTCTCTCAGAAACTCATCGATTGGCTGATCGTTGACGGTGCGAAGCGTGGGGATCGACCGAAGCAGTTCGGTGTCCCGTTCGGCAACGAAATCGAGACGAAGCCACTGGAGGGGTAGGTTCTTCAGCGCACCAAGATCACTGACGGGAGTACCTTCAATGTTCAGGGCACCGATTCGGTGTCCTTTGAGCGGCGAGAGATCGGATAGACGAGATCGCTCGCAATAGAGATCAGTGATTGGGCAGCGAGCTATCGGGGATAGGTCTTCGATAGGCGTGTCGGCGACGTTTAGCTCCTTCAGAGGACACTGCCGAATCGGGGAGAGGTCCGTCACCTTGGTCGTGTGCAGATTTAGAAATCGAAGCCGTCGCAGATTCGACAGTGGCTCAAGGTCGAAGACCGGGTTGTAGCTGGCATGAAGTGTTTCAAGGGGCATGCCACGCAATGGCGACAGGTCATCGATGCGATTGTAGGAGAAGTACAGTGCTCGTAGCCGCAATCCCTCAAGTGGTGAGATGTCGGAGAGGATTCCCTTGCCCTCAGCACTCCCTGTGCAGCGAACAGTGTGAAGTTGGGTCAAGGAACGTAACGGTGTCAGGTCAAAGAGCTTGTCGGTGTTGAGGGAAATCTCCGTGACGACGCCATTTCTGACGGTCGGCGTGACTGCCCCATCGAACCCCGGATTTCTCTGGATCAGTTCCTCGACAGCGGCATTGAGCATCTCCTGTGGATCGGCTTTCTTGCCAGCAGTCATCCAGATGCCCGCCGTTATGGCCAGAACAGCGATGAGCAGGGCTCCAATCGAAACTGCCTTGCGCCATGCGGATGGATTCGAAAAAGACGTGCCCAGGGCGTCTGAGAACTCTTGAGCACTGGCAAATCGCTGGGAGGGGTCTGGTTGAAGTGCCTTCTTGCATATCAAACGCAGATCCTTCGGGACGCCTTGGGCGTGTTCGATTGCCCCTGCGACCTCCTGCTGCATCGGCTGCGGGGCGTGCGAATCGTGTGGAACTCTGCCGGTGAGCAACCCAAGCAGCACTAGGCCGAGCGAGTACACCTCGGAACGCTCATCAATCGGTAACCCCTTCAAAGCTTCTGGCGAGCAATACCAGATGGTGCCTCCCTGCTTCGTCTTAGACGTTTCAAGGCTCGCTGCGATACCGAAGTCGGCAAGCAGAGGGGTGCCGCTGGCCGTCAGAAGGATATTGGCGGGCTTGATGTCCCGGTGAAGGATTCCCTGGCTGTGTGCGTATGCAAGGGCGTCGGCGATGCGACGCACAAGATCGACGGCGGTAGGCACGGATACGGGCGTGTGGATCGACGCCAGGTTACCGCCATCCACCCACTCGGACACGATGAGGCAGTCGTCGCCCTCTTCAACGACATCGAGGACCGGAAGGATGTTGGGATGCCTCAGACGGGCAAGGATTCGTGCCTCCCGAAGCAGAGCCTCCTGTGAGTTCAGTGGCTTCGGTGATTTGACGGCAACGTCCCTGAGAAGACGCTCATCGAATCCCTTCCAAACCGTGGCGTGACCACCCTCCCCAGAGGGGGCAATGAGGCGATACCTACCAGCCACGGTTCTTGGGACATCAGATGCAGGTCCTTCGTCGATAGGTGGACTCGATGCTTGGTCCAGCCACGAAAGTTCTTTCAGAGCTTTAATTCGTCGGGCGACCTCGTCTTCGAGATGATCACACTCAAAACACAGCTCTTGGGGTGACAGTTCTGTCCCCTTCTCGACGCTCTCCTCCCAGCAAATGAGGAGTTCAGCGAGCAACTCTTCATCCGAAGCGTTCACTTGTGAGTACCTCGTGCAGCCTCAGCTTTGAGGCCTGCCATCTTCGTTTGAGGGTGCGGAGTGAGATACCCAAAACTTCTGCTGCCTCTTCTTGGGTCAAGTCCTCGTAGAACAGCAGGTTGACGACCTCGATCTGTTCCTGCGGGAGATGCTCGATCAACGAGTGTAATCGAGTCCATTTCTCGAGATCGGTCGGCTGGCCGACCCGGTCAAGAAGGTTCTCGCCATCCCTGGGAGTCTGGTGGTTCGCCGCAGCCCCTTCAGGTCCGAAATGATGCTTCGTGAGATCGAGAAGGGTTCTGCGAATCTGGAGTGCAGCAAGGTTGAAGAAGTGTTGCGGTGACTCAACCTCGACCTCCCTCAATGCATTCGAGAGCCGAATCATCGCCATTTGGAAGACATCCCCCGTCTGCTCCCAGCGTTGAAGCCTCGGGAAGTCGTGGAACATCTTCCTGGTGAGAAGCATCAGCCGATCGCACGAATGCCGGATGAGGGCATCCTTCGCCGTGGCGTCACCCGCTCGGCAAAGCTCGATGATCCGTCTGAGCGGGGTATCGCCACGGGTGGTCTGGGGCGGCATGCCGAATGGCTCATAGAGGAGGGGAACTACCCCTCATCCTAGCCGACGACATCGCTGCCAGTCCCATAGGGCCATGCGAGGAATGATGGCCAAAACGGGCCAAAATTATATTGTTGGCCCTTTCGTTGGGCTGGCTGTCGCATTACCCAACAGGGATTCTGCGTCCGGGGGTTGTCCCTGGATGAGTGCCCCTGGGCTTATCGGATCGACTGGAGAGGGGGAAGCCACTTCCATGGCTAATTGCGCTTGTGGTGGTGTTCTGAAGGTGTGCTCAAAGTGCGGGACGATCCTCTGCGGGCACAGCAATCAGGGAGGGGAATGCAAGAAAGGCACTCCTCATCCGGTGGCAGGAACCTGCCCGAGGTGTAGGGGCACCGTCACCAACGCCTAAAAAGCCGGTCAGATCAGCCATCGCCACGGCTTGTCTAAATGCACGAATCAAGGAAACGGAGAATCACCATGTCAGGCAGTGAGCCTCGTCCCGATGAGCCCGTCGGCGGAGTGAGAGACCTCCATTTTTTCTGGGTAGTCGATTATTCGGGGTCTATGTCCGGAAAGAAGATCGCCACCGTCAATTCAGCGATCAGGGATGTTCTGCCTGAGATTCGGAAGGCGGTTGCAGCCAACTATCAGATTCGCTGCCTCATGAGAGCGATCCGGTTCTCGGACGATGCGGAATGGCATGTAGGGCCACAGGAGGTTCCTGTAGAGCAGTTCGCATGGCCTGATCTCACGACCCTAGGTGGCACGGCAACGGCAAAGGCGATACGCCTACTCGCTTCCGAATTGACGACCGACAAGCTACGGAGACGGGGTGTTCCGCCCGTCTGCATCCTGGTTTCCGACGGCTTCTGCACTGATGCCGAGGGCGAGTACGACGAAGCAATCAAGTCTCTCGTCGCCCTGCCCTGGGGCAAACAGGCCGTTCGGCTGTCTCTAGGCATTGGTGAGGCAGAAGCAGATTATGACGAGCAGGAGCTTCTGAAGTTCGTCAGCCATCGTGAGATTGGCGTACTCAAGGCCCGCAACCCCGCCGAACTCATCAAGCACATTAAGTGGGCGAGCCTTTCGGCCGTGAAGTCGATTGTCGGGGGCAAAAGCAAAATGGCGGAGAACGGCGGCATTGCTCATGTGTCCCTGCCTCTTCCACCTCCTGATGAGCCATCGCTTTCCGATGCGTCCGAGGGATTTGAGCTATGAGCAACGCCGGACCGGTCTTTGAGGGCGTGCTTGGCGGGGCGTTTGGCGCAAGTCGTACGGGCATTCGGCATCGTGCGAGTGGAACTCCGTGCCAAGATGCGTACGGCATTCATGCAGGAGCGATTGCCGGGGTGCCACACATCGTCATGGCGGTTGCGGACGGCCATGGCGATCCGTCTCACGATCTAAGCCAATATGGAGCGGCACTCGCAGTGCAAGCGGCGATGGAGCAGGCTCACGCAAGCCTGATGTCAACCGATTGCCGAGATGCCGATGCCGGTGCAATGCGCACCCTGAGACGTGAGTATCCTCGCCTGGTGAGCCGTCGCTGGCGGCAACTAGTGAACGAGGACTACTGCAATCGATTTGGGGGGAACGAGAGCGGCCAGGGAAGCGAGGACACCTATGTAGGGCGATACGGGACAACACTTCTTGCTGCCATAGTGTTCCCCCACGTCATCCTCGTGGCGCAGTTGGGCGACGGGGACATCGTATTTCTGCACAACAACGGCGACATCGTCAGGCCCATTTCCAGCGACCCTTCACTTCTTGGGATGGCAACCCATTCCCTGTGCTCTGAAGGGGCTGGCAGCTTGTGGCAGACAGGGCTGATAAGGGCCCCGGACGGTGGGCTCCTACTCTTGGCAACGGACGGTCTGTCTGACGCCTACGACACTGAGTCCGGTGTCCTGGCGTTCAGCAAGAACGTGCGAGACATCCTCTCTCAGCATGGGATGGCGAAGGTGGCGAGTCTTCTTCCGTGGTGGATCGACGACAAATACAGCAAAGCGAGTGGCGATGACGTCACGATCGTGTTTGCCGACGTCATGGCCACGCCGGAGCCCCGACAACCGACTGAATCGATCTCCGGCAGCGATCTTTCCCAGGGTAACGAGAAGGAGCAGGCACAAAATGACGCTTAAGGTGGGAGACGGGCTGCTGGCAGAGCAGCAAAACCTTCCCTTGAAAATCAAGTCGCTGCTCGGTGACGGGGGACAAGGTGTTGTGTACCTTGTGGACAGTGCAAAAGGCCCGTTTGCTGTCAAGTGGTATAGCCCAGAGCAGGCCACCCCACAGCAAGCCGCTTCGATCAAGTCGCTCGTGAAGTCCGGGCCTCCGTCTGGTGTCGATGGAAAACGATTCATTTGGCCCCTCGACATGGCGGTCTCGGAGGGTTCTGCCCAGTTCGGTTATGTCATGCCGCTCATAGCCACCAGTCGCTTTGCCGATCTTCCGCAGGTGTTTGCCCGGGTGCGCCCATCACCAAGCTACCCAACGCTGTGCGACATCTCGTATCAGGCGGCAAGCAGCTACAGAGCGCTTCATCTGTCGGGCCTCTGCTACCGTGATGTGAGTGAAGGCAACCTCATGTTTGATCCCGAGTCGGGAGACGTGTTGATTTGCGATAATGATAATGTAGGCGTAGATGGAAAGGATTCATGCCAGGTCCTGGGCACGCTTGAGTTCATGGCTCCTGAAGTCGTCCGGAACGAGGTGAAGCCGTCAACAAAGACCGACCTTCATTCGCTGGCGGTGCTCTTGTTCAAGTTGTGGGTGCGTCATCATCCGCTCCACGGCAATATGGAGTACAGCTATCGCAGTTGGGAGGAAAAAGCACGAAGGAAGGTTTACGGGCAGGAACCTGTCTTCATATTCGACCCCGTTGATACTCGCAATCGTCTCCCCAATGACCCAGATTACGTCACGCCGGTGAAGCTGTGGGGGAGGATGCCTCCATCGCTCAAGGACTTGTTCACCAAAGCCTTCACGGTCGGGCTGGCTAATCCGACACAGCGAGTCACTGAAGGCGAATGGCAGTCGCATTTTCTGCAATTGAAAGACGGAACGCTTGAGTGCCCAGACTGCAAGGCGAAGAGCTTGTGGGAAGATGCGATGAAGTCCGTAACGTGCTGGCATTGCGGGAAAGGCATTGCCATTCCTCCTCGACTCGCATTCGGTCGATCAGCCCAAATGCGTCACTTCGTCCTCCTTCGGAAAGATGCGACGATTCTCATGCGGCACGCAGACCCCGCCTCTAAAGATGGGGACAAGGTTCTCGGGAAGGTCGTTCAGAAACCCAACGATCCCAAAGTGTGGGGTATTCAGAACCTGTCAGACGCTCCGTGGAGTGGCGTTCTGCCGGACGGGTCGATGAAGGAGTTCGCACCGGGTGTCGCTGCGCCGCTCTCTCGTGGGCTGAAGCTCAATATTGCCGGTGCGGTCGCTGAGATCCTTGGCTGAATCACCACAGGATCGGCATATGGCACGTGAGGTGCGGGCAGCCCTGAAAGATCTCGTGGTTCAGCATGGGCAGGTTCTTGCATGCGATAGCAGAAGATGCCGTGCGTGGCTCATGGATACCTGTCCCGAGCACAAGAAGCAGGTGCATGCGCTTGTTCAGGTGATTCAGAAGGGGATCATCGGGGAGGCGGTCGAAGCAGGCGATATCGGTGACATCGACGTGTGGGTTCGCCGAGGTGTATCTCGGCTCGGAGACGACACGGGGATGTCTCGTGGTCTTGCGAGGTGGGCTATGGAAGCCTGGGCGATGGCCCTCGACTTGGGTAAGCCGTCAAAGACCATAGGCAAATCTCGGTCAGTCTCTGCAAAGGATAAGATTGGCGCCAATGCCATGCGTGGGTGCCTGGAGCGGGCGTTCGCCCCGCCCTTTCAACCGGAGTTCCCTTGGTCTGAAGAGGATGCAGGGGAATTGTATGAGCGAGAAGACTGGGTCACGCTGGCCCACCATCGAGCTTTTCTTGAGTCATGCACTCGTGCGGACGTCAGTCGTAAGATCGAGTTGCTCTACACGCTCAACCAAGTCGGTCCCACGCCCGACGTAAAGTCCGCCATCAGGAATGTGCTGCGTGCACTAGCACCGTTGGGCTATCCAGCAGTGCGTGTGTTGCGTGAAAGCACGGTGAGTCAACAATCCGATGGCGGTCTAGTCATTATCGGATCAGGGCAGCTTAACTATATTCTCAACAAAGCGGGAATTAGGTTTCAAGATGTTGTCGAAGGCGGTGCAGTAGTGGTGACTTATTATATTGATGCGGTTGTTGTGAAGGACGTGGTGGCTGTCCAAAGAGACGGATTTACGAGCGAAGCGGTTCTGATAACTCAATTGCCGATCGTGCCGGAGCGATTGCTGCGGGAAGACGAGCCTCTTTGGGGAGAGTATGTTAACTCTCTGGCGGGTATGCCTCCCGACCTGGACGTCGAGGCAGAGGAAGGCACGCTGTGGTGGGATGATTCGGTCCTCGAAAGGCATGAGAATCAAGAAGTCGCTCTAATTGCGGACAAGTACCGTGAGCTTTTGAAACGTGACGCCGACCGTGTTCCCGTGCAGTCGATGTCTGCCATCGAATCCCGCCGTAGTCATGGGTCGGAAGGAGAGGACGAAGAAGTGTCACTCCCACCGTCCACCGGAGATGTCATGGATCTATTTCACCGAAAGGATTATATTGGGCTGTCGCATCATCTGGAATTTCTGAGGCACTTGAGCCCGGGCGCCAGGGTAACTAAGAGAAAGCTCATCAACCACCTTGAGAACAACAGGGACAAATACCCAGCGGGACATGCCGACTCTGCAATCCGAAACCTAAGAAGGGCGCTGGGTGAAATTCCGTGAGCGGGGCTTCGGCACCAGCGTCCATCTCAGATCGTTCTTTGCATGCGCATGCAGTGGTCTTGCGGACATGTTCGGGGCGTTCAACTTCCTTCCTGAACTAAACCGTTGGGGGCATCCTTCAGGGATCTGTCGGCGGATGGTCAGCGGACTCATGGTCCTTGATCCATTTCTTGAGCGTGTCAACGCTGTAGCGGACAAGCCTGCCGATGCGGACGCAGGGAATTCTCCCTGTGGATGTGAGGGTGAAAAGCGTTCTTTGGGAGATGGACAGCCGTTTTGCAGCGTCTCGTGCCGACAGCAGGAATGGCTCATCGACAGCCTGGTTCTGGCTCTCACGACTTGGTCCGAAGAACGGCCCATTCATGCTCGGCTCCTTTCATGAAACATTGAGGTAGTTGCCACTGCTGTCTGTTGGACGAGCGTGGAGGTAGCGTCCCGTCGTCGAGATCGAAGAATGACCAAGGGTGGCTTGAACCAGGTGGATCGGGGCACCGTGATCCAGGGCATGGCTGGCATGAGCGTGACGCAACCAGTGGCACGAAACGGTCTTTTCGATCCCGGCCCTCACGGCGGCTCGGCGAACGATCCTCCAGACCATGCTTTCGTCGAGGTGCCCCCCTTTTCTACTCCTGAACAAAGGTGCCGAATCGAGGGCATCGCCACGAAGAGCCATGAGCACGGCCCACACCGAGGACGGCAGAAGAACCGTCCTGGTCTTCGAGCCCTTGCCGAAAACGGTGATTTGGCCCGATGAATCCCGTGGCTGAAGATCAGACCACTTCATTCCGCACAATTCGGCCACACGGAAGCCGCCCGTGTAGAAGACGAGGAGAATCGCCCGGTTGCGTGGCATCTTCTCGCCCTCGATCATCCGCAGAACCTCTGATTCATCGAGGATTCGCTCTGCCAGGCGTTCTCGCAGTTGTGGAAGTCGAAGAGGACGAGGAAAGGCAGGTAGCCAAGGCGATGCCCGAAGGCGAATAGGCTCTTCAGAGACGAGAGTGCTCGATAGACCGACGAATCCTTCAGCCCCGATGCAAGGAGATCGGTTGCGTAGATCTGGAGATCGCCAAGGGTTACCTGGTGAAGCCCTTTGCCGACGACGTTAAGGAACCGCTCGGCGTCGTGTTGATAGGACCTTTGCGTGTGGCGAGATCGACCATGAAGCCAAAGGTCTATGAGCTGCTCATCCGACGATGCCTGTTGAGGGATGATGAGGTTCGAATGGGTGGAAACCAGCGTTTCAGTCGTGATTTCGGTCGAATGCATGATTCTGTTCCTTCCCGTGCGTGAATTCGGACAGATCAAGAACAACTTCCGCCGTTGGTGCGGACAGATGTCGTCCACGACTCGGCCAGCTTCCATACCCCTTCAACGCAGACTTCTGGCAGATACCGACGAGTTTCGAACACAAAATCACGGTTTTCGAACGAACTCGAGCCGTTCCGTGGACAGGGAGGCTTCAGAAGTCATGCAGACTCCCGACTCTTGAGGTGCCTGAAGACCATTCGGAGGACCACTGACGAGTCCTTGCCCTCACTTCCGTTGGGGAACACGGCATTCAGTGCCTCTTCGACCTTCTCGTCCGTCAGCTTTTGAAGTCCAAGCTGCCCCAAGCCTTCGATGAGTTCGGCGTGGTCACGGGTCGGCATCTTCCTCGACGACTTCGGAGCCTCTGCCCGTCGTTCATAGAAGAGGACGTACTCGCCATTCACGCCGATGCCCGTCTCCCTGACGTTCAGGATGTCATCCACCATTGTGGGAGTGAAGAACGGCCGCCCTGTGGTGGTCAGTCGTAGCGGGGCATGAAAAATTTTCCGGCGAACTTGGAGGTAAAACTGGCTTCTACTTATCTTGAGAAGCCGACAGAGGCTCGACACCGACATCGCAGACCTGATCCGACTCACGTTCTTTTCTTGGACAGCCATCATCTCTCTTCCTTTCTGAAATCGGACAGGAATCAGGCCTTGCTGCTGAGGTGAACAACGTGCTCCCTACCTTCACGAGTCAACTCACGCCGTCCATCGTCCTTGGAAATCAGGCCAGAACGAAGAAGGTAGGGTTCGACAACCTGCTGAACCGTGTGCGATGGCATGGCGATCCTCGATGCGATGATGCCCAGCCTGCTTGCGCCTTCTGCCAGGGCACGAAGGTAGGCCTGCTCCTGGCTCGTGAGTCCCTTCGAGTCGATCCCCTCCATCTCGACGGCACGGCTGGCATGGGCCTCGGTGACCACAGTTGAGCCCTCGGCTCGACTCTTTCGGTGCGATGACCCCAGAAATCGAAGAGCCTCTCTTGGTGTCCCACGGGAAAGAGATGCGAGGAGCGCCGGCACGGAATCTTCCAGAGACCATTTCAGGGCACGGGCACGGCGAGTCACGATCTCAGCGAGTTCGGTCTCCTCGTAGAACGGCATGTAGAAGGTCTGCTTCATTCGATCTCTCAGGGCTGGCAGGATCGCAAACTCGTAGTTGCTGTCGAGGATGATCGTGATGTCTGGGATGGGAATGGCTTGCGGTGCCTTTCCCGACTTCCCACCGGACAGAACGATGGCTCCTCGATCGATCGCCATGTAGAGCGCCACCTGAAAATCCCGCTTCATCGTGTCTGCTTCGTTGAAGTAGACGATGTCCTTGTCGTTTGCATTGAGGAGCAGGCCGTTCAAGTCGCTCACGTGGCGAATGCTCATCCCCAAGACGTGGTGAAGAGTCACCGCCATCTCCTGGGCAATCACTGAGACGAGTTCCGTCTTTCCCAAGCCCGGTTCCGAAACGAGCATCGTGTGCGGAAACTTTGTGCCATCGGCGAAAGCGGCATCGATTGCAGTCTGGGTTCGCTCTTTGATGGAACCCATTCCAACGAGGTGCCGAAGGCTCGAAGGGCGAGCCCCTGCCGAGTCGATGTCCTTGCTCATATCCATGGTCATGCCTCCTGAATTGCGGCTTCGTCTGCGGAACGACTGAACGACAGGATGAAGTCCGATGCCTTACTGGCAGCCGACGACGCCCGAAGAAGCACACGGCTGTCGTCTTGCAGAGCCTTCAACCAACCGCTGATGTAGGCGGCGCTCTGGTCGATCGGTGCATGGATGCCGAGGGCTGCGGTGGAAAATGCCGCCGACATCTCGGCACGAAGTTCCCCTTCCGCATAGCTGCCGGCCCACTTCAAGCGTGGCTCAGTCCAGTGGGCCAACTCGTGAAGCAAGGTGTCGGCGAAGGCAGGGAAGCTGTCGAATCGGTCCTCATCTGGCATGTTGATGAGGTCGGTGGAGGGTCTGTAGGAAGCCACTCCACCGCCATAGATGATCTTTGCCCCGGTAGCGGAAACCGCTTCTTGGAAACGGCTCCTCTTCTCATGTTCGAACGAAGCTGCCGGTTCGAGGGACAACTGCTGCTCGATACCGCCGCCTGAGACCTGGTGGATATTGAAGACGTTGAACGTGCGAAGAATTGGGAATGACGAGGTGACTCGGTTGCCGTCCGCATCGAGCCCCATCTTCTGGACAGGCTTCCAGAAAACGATTTGGGTGGCCTTCTCACCCTTTTTGGGGAAGGCGCCGTTGAGTTCCCACTGGCGGTATGTGCCCCAGAAATCGACCTCATAGCCCTTCTGGGACGAAGTGAGCCAGAGGAGGGGAATATTTATTCCTAAATACCTCTTCCTCGTGAGGAAGTTCGTCGGAGAAGACGGTCCAGAAAGGGTCTTCCAGGGCTTTCGCCAGGGGACGACACCGTTTTTCAGGCTCTGGACGATCTGATTCGTGATTTCCTGCCGAATTTCGTGCTGCGACCGCATCTGTCTCATCCTCCTGGGGGGTGGGAGCGACAGATATGGGTACAGTACGTCTTACCCGAGGCTCACTCGGAAGGAGGGTGTGCCAGGGCGTCCAGATCACGAAAAAAAAGGTGGGCAGGAACCCTAATCGCCGAATCTGATGTCCCTGGGAGCATTTTGCGCAGGATCTCCGTATTCGATGGCTCAGGAACCCCCGGAGACGCCCTCCAGCTAGGACCATGCAGAGGGGACGCACCACGGGTCATTCTTTGGGGGTGGTCACGGAATCGACGACCACATATTCCATGGAAATCCCGATGTCCGGACGGGATTTGAGTTCGAGAAGCCACTCGTCACGGTCCAGGATTTCCCGCAACTCCTCTGCCGAGGTGCCCTCGGGGGCCACGACGTTCACACGAAGGCTCCCGACCACCTCGAAGCGGGAAACCGGCTTAGGGTCGATCCTCGCTGCCGGAGCCTCAGCCTTCTTAGGCTTACGGGGTGTCTTCTTCCCGATGTTCCTGGGGGAACGTTCCACCCTCGTCGCCGTACGAGTGTCCCATTCTGGTTGCTCTGGACGTTTCACCAGCGTGGGAACCGCCTGAACGACCTCCTGGGGGACTTTGGGAGACGCCGGGATGGGGAGAGCAACCTCTGCAGGGTTGGTCGTAGGAACCTTGGGCGATGCCGTCTTGCCATCAAGATGATCGAGCATCCCCTGAACGCTCCAGGTCTTGTCGGGGTTCGACGAGCGAATCCGCTGAACCTCAATTCGATTCCGTGCGAGCTTCATCCACCGATTTACGGATTGGTAGCTCTTGGGAAACGTTGTTTTCAGATACGTCGTGAACTGGCCGTGGGTAAGGAGTTCCTTCAACTCGATGGCCAGTTGTCCGTGGTCCAAGGCGAGATTCAGTCGATCCGCCATCAATGCGTTGTCTCGGGCGATGCCCTCTTTCAAAAGACCGATGATCTCACCAACTCGTGCTGTGGTCTGAGAACTCCCAACATTGGGAGTTTTGGCTCCACCCTTCTTCCCATGCCGTACGCAGAACTCCAGCCGGTCATCAGGTTGAAGTCGGCGGCTTGGAACAACCTGTATCCCATTTACGAACATGAATGCTGACTCAGGGATGTTCAGGGCATGAACCAGCGATCGTCTGACATTCCCCACCCTTGCCCCAGCTACAGGGAATTGCCCGCTGGAACATCCATGAATCACCATCACGAGACCGTGGCTTTCTGCGGAAGACACCATCTTACATTCTCCAAAAAAGGGGTGGTCTGTACAACCCATTCTACCCCGCTTCGGTGCCACTTTAAAACAAGCTACAAGGGGAAGCGTCGCCAATGAATGGTACGAAAGTCTCAAGATTGAGAGTTGTGCTGGGGGCAAGATTCCGGAAACGTTCGTGCTCCCACAGCATATATAAGTCCCGAATACGGACGGTCGAAAATGCTAGGTCACTGCGCTTTTCAGAATAAATACTGCTTTCCGGGAAGCAGGTGGTGCCGAACAGCGTGCACGGCGGAGCCCTTTTTTGATCAAAGCGATTGCCGAATCAAAGGGCGAAGGCTCAGCGCAGATAGAAAGATTCAGCTGAGGATGAAAGCGGTGTATGGAGCAACAACAAATTTGCACCACAAACCGACATTTCGCCGAGGAGCATGATATTCACGCCCTCTCGAAACCATTGCTTACATGTCACGCAATCCATCGATATGGATGATAGCTTGCAAAACAGCCGTGTTTTCCGGAAGTCCCAAACGCTCGCAGACGTCCCTAGGTACAATCGCCTCGCAATGCATCAGCGCATATCTAAACCATTCGTAGTTGCCTGCTTCATCGGAGTCTCTCCCCTCCCGCAGAAGACGCAGAAAGTCATCGATAACATACGATTCACCAATACTGCCAACGAATTCCCACACAGGAATCTCACGTGCGGGGTCTTCGTCATAAGTCCACTTGCACAGTTCATTAGTGCATCGAATGTCGTAAAAGCCATCGTCGTCTGGGCCGTCGCTGTGCGGGAATCCGTCGTCTTCGTATTCTTGCACAACCCCATCTTTGGACACGGTAAAGCACACTGCTCTTTTCCGGACCGCCCAGAACCGAACGGCTTTTTTGCACTGTGGGCACTTAAGCCATTGCGGCTCCGTTTTAAAGAATCTCTTGATTGTCACAACAACCTCTCCTAAGAACGAGACACTTGATCTACCGACGGAAAGACTCGCCACGAGCGATCCATCCGCCCTAATAATACCACGAGACCGCTGCATTGTAAAGCCATGGCGGTGTTACTTAGAACGTTTTCCCAGCGAACCATGGTGCCGATCGACCACCAGTCCCCGGGGCTCTAGATCGAGCGACCAAGCCCGCAAGAGAATCTCCCGTGGCGTCGAGCCGGAAAACCCTCGAAATATGAGTCCCAAATATACGGGACGTCGAAATTTGCCCCGAGAAGCCCGGTATGGCACCGGACCATATGCTGAGTGCGGCGGGGGGGCTTAATGGCTTCCTGGCTTAAATGGTGCGATTCCAGAGGGTGTCTGGCATGTGTCGCAGGGTGGCGTTTGAAGGGGCGTCGGCCTGGCCCTCGTGGGTGTTTGTCTCCATCAATGCCCAGCAATGACGCAAAAGTCCCTGATTTATATGGGGCTCTTGTCTGCATGGCTGCGGAAACTATGGAGATATTCCAAAAAACACATTGAAAAAACAAACGAAGATCGAAAACGAGGGAACTGAAAGGATATAGATTTATATGGAATACTCTATTCCTCCTGTTCGGAGGAATCAAAACGAGGGAACTGAAAGGATATAGATGTATATATAGTGCTCTATTCCTCCTGCTGGTCATTTCAAATAACCTTTTTGCTTACGCATTTTGTTTCTGAGAACGTAGGTGTGCGTAATGGAAAAAGAAAAAGCTCATTTCCTTTGAATCTGGACCTGGTGATCGTTGAGATCATCGAAAGAACTAGGCCTGAAGTGAAAATGGTTCTTTCAAAACGCTCATTCATTTACCAACTCAAAAAGAGTCGTGACAAGAAACTATTTTCACGATGAAGAGCGAAAAAAATGGTTTCATGAGGAAACTCGTTCTTTCGAGAAAACCTGATGCGGATGAGTTTCTTCAAAGAAATCGCCGGATAACGCAAGCTCGATGAAAATGCGACAATGTTGTGATTTCGCAAAAATATCTCGAAAATACGGGTTAATAGCAGGAGTAGCCTGTTGCGCATGTGGTTAATAGCCTGATTAATAGCCGACGTCGACAACTGCCATAGATGCATCTGCCATAGTGGCAGTCAGCCGGCCTAATTGACAGATTCTTTTGGCTTATGTCGTGAGATTGCAAGGTCGGCAAGTTCGCCAGTAGCCCAGAGGGTGGCTCGTCCTTTGAATCCCCTCCTGATTACCCTGAGAATCTTTGCATCAACCAAGGCCTGAAATACAAGCTGGACCTTCTTGCGCTTTTTGCAGGCAACATCGGGAAACTTGTCCTCCATCCAGGTTTGGAAAAAGCGATATCCCCATTCCTTGCCTTGGTGCTGCTTCAATCTCGTCAGGCCGATGATCTCGTTCACAAAACTCATGGCCGTGTCGTCTGCGTTCCAACTCACGATGTGGAGAACCTTCGTGAAAAGTGCGGCCAAGTGAGCACGTTCATCTGCAGTCCACTCGGTTTCGATCGCCTCCAAAACCCCAGAGGCTGCCCATGTCTCTTTCAATGTGGGGTCGAAACGAGGCCTGGCTTTTAGGGACGCATCCATGATGTTGTGGTTGTCTTCTGGCTCGGCGTAGATTCGCTTCACGGTGCTGATGATCACCTTGTTGATGGCGGCGTAGTCTTCCTGGAGAAGTCGTTGGGAGGCTGTCTTCGCATTGTCAGGCAGTTCCTGAACGAATCGCTTCAGGACCTCGATGGCCTTCTCCTCCTTGACTTCTCTGACCTTCATGGCGAGAGCCAAGGTGTGGATGTGATCGTTCAGCAGGTGTCCGTTTGCGTTCCCTTCGATCCAGAATTCGTAGAAGTTGGCGTAGAGCCGCCCTTTCCATCCGCATGGATTAGGTTCGGATTTTCTTGAAGACGATTTCTTTTTCTTCTCTTTCTTGTGGGATTTCTGATCCACAAATCCCCCAACGAAATGAAGAATGTCGGACCTCTCCATGAGGGTGCGCTTATGGTCATTCAGCCAGCGCATGTAGCCTTCGACATCCTGAACGTCACGTTGCCTGTGCCGCACGAGTGCCAGCGGCTTATCGAGAAGCATCACGGTTCCCCTGCAGAGAGGCAGTCGGACTCCGTTCCCGTCAATTGTTGGATAGATTTCCAGGTCTTTCAGGGGCTTCATCCCTGCGTGTATTGCGGCTGATTCAAGCTCGGGATGCTGCCGGCCGAGATCGACAAGGAAAGAGCGAAGCTTCAAGGTGACATCGCTGAGGGGCCGAGCCCCGTCAAAGCACAGATGAAGGGCAACTCCCCCCTTGCTGACACGCAAGTGGAGGCGGTCCCGTCCCCAAAAACCATCAAGCAGGGCTTCGAGTTGTTTCAGGAAGACCTCCTTGTCTCTCCCGTGAAAATCGAGGTCGATGATGGCGTACGGCGTGATGTTCCTCGACTTGACCCCAATGATGTGCCTGCCAGATACGTGGGCTGCGATGAGGGATGAGTTCAGGAATAACCAATTGAGCCGGGGTGGATGCATCCACGCATCAAGATCTTCTCCCGTGCGCAGATCGGACTTCATGATTAACGAATCACGCTGGGAATGTTTCAGATAGATGTCCTCGAATTGCCAGAGGGCAATGGTTCTCGCCGACGGTTCGTATGCGACCATGTCTGTGTCGGCATAGAGATGGACACGCCGACGGCCTACAAGGGGCGTATCCCCTGAATCGTCGATGATTGTGTGGAAGTCCTCGTTGATCTGGTCTTCATCGAGATACTCAGGAATCATGAAGTATGCGGCGGGCTTTGCGCCTCGCCGCACCTTCTTGAATCGACGCTTCCATTGACCTTGGGATTTCAGGTGTGGAGGAGTTTCCCGCAAGGATGTGTAGATCGGGATGTCAGCCATCGTCATGCTCTTCACCTGGTTCGGGGGCAGGGGCAGGGTCTGGTTTTCTCCTTGTGCCAGACGTAGTAGTAGGTGGCGGGGTTTCTTGACCCACGCTGATCCACCATTTTCTCCTTGTGGGCTTCTGTCGAGGGCTTTCCGTCGCAATTCCGTAGTCCCTCTTCTTTCAAAATGCGTCCGACCTTCTGGTTGGTTGTTCCGTAGTGACGGCCGAGTTCGGTAAGCGATGCATATTCGTTGTTCATTGTTCTCCTTTGTTGTTGAAATGGTTTTTGAGGTGGCGAATGTCTTCAGCGGAAAATATTCGTCTATTGCCAAGCCGCATTTCCGGTTCTGGCAGTTTCTTTGACATATAGACATATGCGATGCGATGAGCTGGGACGCCAAGCATCTCCGCAACAGTCGAAATAAGAACGAGATTGGTTTTCATGGAAAATCCTCCTCTGTATATAGAGCGTCGGGATTCTTTTTCTCAGCAGAAATCTTTTTGAGCAGAACGAAAGCGTCTTTCCCTATTCCTACCACTGGTTTTTCGAAGTGTAAAACTGGCAGTAGTGCCGGGAGCCTCGTCTCCTCTCCATAGAGCGGGGAGGGAGAAAGCATTGCGTCAGAAGGACGAAGAAGTTGCCTGTCGGGATGGGCAGCCGGATGCTGGTTGCCGGGGCGTAGTCCGCTGGAAACGCCTTATTTCAAAGGGAAAAACACCCTTTTGTCCGTGGCGGCGTTTTTCGCAGAAGTGGGCGGCGAGTTGCTGCTCTTAGATGGGGATGGCGGCGGTGATGCGGCTGATACACCACGACACATCCCGGAGCAGGGACCGAAGTCCGTCGCCCTGGGCGTCGTGTGATTGTGGGTGTACACACAACTTCTTCGAAGGCAGCGAGGCGGGAATTTACAACGGGGTCGAGCCGTGGTACTATTTGGAAACGGGAAGGCGAGACGATGAAAGAGCGTGGCACAATCATTGTTCAGTGGCTTGCCTACGAAGACAATAAGCCATATTGTTGAAGGCATACTACTTAACATTGGAGTCGCCCCGGATGCCTGTCGTCCGGCAAGCACTTTCAAAGCCGTGGAGCCTCGTGGGATCCGTGGTGGACTGCCAATCAAATAGGCCCTCGGGCCGTAACTATTAAAGGAAGTAAAGATGATCGTTGTAGATCTTGCATGGATTGATCGAGCCCAAGCCCTTACCGAGAAGATTGCCACTCCACACCGATTTGTTGAGGTGGATGCCGTGAGGCATGCCGCTGGCAAGGATAATCCTGCTGTCGGCATGCAACTCTTATTTGAGGAGACGGCAAACACAGGGTGGAACGGCCCGCTCCATCGTTTCATTTGTCAGTTCAAGACGGCAGATGCCGCTAAACACATGTTCCAGGTGGATCTGTTGCCCGACCTTGTACACCTCAGGCAAACCGACTCTACGCTGAAAGATCTAGAGAGAGAGTTTGATTCCTGAGGGGCCGGGTGACACGCCTCCGGTCCCGTCCCTTTGATGGGACCGGAGGCCACCGTGGGCGAAGATCGAAACGGTAGAAGTCCCGTACTCGGCAGCGGGTTCCAGCCGCAAGAATGAGTTGCTGATCAGCCCCAAACTGGCTCGGTGAGCCGTTTTGGGGTTCGCCACATGGGCTGCCCCTGACCCCTTGTTTGGTCGTTGACAAGGGGTGTTGGGCCAAGACGGCGCCGAGTGTCGGAGCTAGTCCAGGCACAGGACGGCTGTTCCCCGTCCCCAAAAACTGCTTTTCAGCAGGTAGAGGGGGCTTCTCGCCATGGCGTGGTTTTCCGGCGAAGAAGAATCGGGGTTCGTGCTCTTAGTGTTTTACGGGGCGGTGCAATGTTACTAAAGGTGGGGCGAATGACTGTTATACAGCCTGTGTCTAGCGTGGTATAAAATGTGTGTGTGAGTTGCTGCGGTAAGGTGCCGCAGTAGGTAAGTGTTAAAAGATGGAAGGAAAACACGATGTCATCTAACAAGGTAACTAGTAGGAGTGGTCAGTCGGTGCCTGATCTGGAACAGCATCCACTCGGTATGGTGTTGACGAAGTGCGTGAAGGTCGTTCATGGGGCCAACGATGGGATATTTCCTGTTGTGGGGCCTACCGTCGGCATGATGAGGGTTTTGCTGTGCGATCCCTTCAATATCCGTGACGATGCCATCGCCTTTGTTAATGGCGGGCCAGTTTTCGACCAATGCCGGCTTCTCAATGGCGATACGCTGGAGTTCGTCTACCCCTTCGGAGAGAAGTCCTCTTCGAGCTTCCTTCGATATCCAGGCGGCAAATACCGGCAGCGAGACTTGATCATCCGTCGGCTCAAGCGATACCTCAACGACGGCATGGAATATCGGGAGCCGTTTTTTGGAGGTGGAAGCATCGGTCTGGAATTGCTGCGGACTGGTCGGCTGAAGGGAATCTGGCTGAACGACATCGACCCAGGACTGGCTTCGTTGTGGACGGCGGTGATTAAATACCCGGAAGAGCTGAAGGCGGAAGTTGTCGAGTTCAGGCCCGACAAGAACGTTTTTGCGTCGTTTAAGAATGACCTGGCAGAGTGTGGTGGTGTTTCACCACGGCGGCAGGACATGGTCCGAATCGCATTTCGGAAGCTGGTGGTCCACCAGCTTTCGTACTCCGGGATTGGGGAGAAGAGCGGTCCTCTGAGACGAATTGATTCACGATGGTCCCCTGAGAACATCTGCCACAAGATCGATGCGATTCACTCTGGCTTCCGTTCCGTAGACGTTCGTGATGGCTGCTGCTCGTGCTTGGATGTGGAGGAGTTGCTTCAAGACGACGGGTGCGTCGTCTACCTGGATCCGCCCTACTACGAAAAGGGTCCAGGTCTCTACCGACATTCATTTGCTCCAGACGATCACCGCAGGCTGGCACGAAGCCTTCAGGCTCGTCGAGGAGCTTGGCTCCTCTCCTACGACGACTGCCCGGATATCAGGAACCTGTACTCGTGGGCGAAGATCGAGACGGTAGAAGTCCCGTACTCGGCAGCGGGTTCCAGTCGCAAGAATGAGTTGCTGATCAGCCCCAAGCGGGCGGGGTAAGCCGTTTTGGGATTCGCCACCTGGCACGGCAGGGGCGGCTCTCGCCTACCGTCCTGGGGAGGCCCAGGCAACCCTCGGGGACGGGGTGCCCAAAGCCTCGGGTTCTTCCGGTGTCGGTGAAATAGAGGGGGATTTCGTGCTCTTAGTGTTCGTCGCCAGTGGAAATGGCTTTGTGCGGTCCCGGCAGGCTGGAGTAGGATCAACGCATCGAGGGCATCTTTTTGTAGCCGCTTTGCGACGCTCTCGACTTCTGCCTGTTTGGGACGACGGCTCGACCCCCTTCAGGCTTTCCTCGGTCTTTCGCTCTTGGCGGGGATGGGGATTGCCTGCTGAGAGGTCGGTTTCTCGCCGGATTTGTCCGCTGACCGCCCTGTGAAGTATGGGGCTTTTGCCCGCAACTCGTCGTTTGGTGCCACGGCAATTAGGAGGGTTTCGCATGGAGTATTCAGATTCCCCACTCCCCGGTCAGCGAATTGCCTACTTGGGGCGGGTTAGCACGCCGAGGCAACGCCTGGAGCACCAGCGTGAGACGGTGTTTCGGTGGGCCGCAGAGAAGGGAATCGTGATCCCGGACGATTTGGTGTTCGAGGATAAGGTGAGACGCCACAAGCAAGCGGCTGAGGGTGCGAATTTCGCACGGTTGATGAAGTTGGTGCAGGAAAGACGAGTCGACTGGGTCGTCATTGCGACATTTGATCGGTGGGGGATTACCAATAAGGAAGATATCTTCCTGCTGCGGAAGCATTTGATGCAGTGCGATGTTCAGTTGTGGAGCGTCGCTGATGAACTGAACATCACCGGAGCCGATGATTCGTCTTTCTGGCGGGTAGCGGCGAGGGCCGAAGGCGCAACAGCTTATGTGAGTAGCCAGGCAGAGAAGAACATTCAGAAGATGGTTTACATGGCAGAGCAGGGGATGGCGGCGTCTGGGAACGCCCCATATGGCCTAGACCTTGTGTGCTTCCCGCTGGGTAGCGATCGCCCCCTTTTTAGGGTTGTGCGCATGAAATACATTCGGCCACATCAGTACCGAATTATCTGGTATGGAGTGGATGGACGAGTAGAGAAGGAGGAAGTGGTGGGAAACATGCCCGCCAGAGATAAAAAAGCCACGGTGTATAGGCTAAGAGAGTCAGTGGAAACCGAGCGGCTCGACGCAGTGCGGGTAATGTTCGACCTTTACGACGCAGGTCTCAGCTTCTCCAAGATTTCACGGCGTCTCTGGGAGATGGGTCATTCCCACTATGGAAATCCGTTTCGTTGGCATGCGATCGAGACAATCCTAGCCAATACGGCTTATATCGGGATGCCTGCGTGGGGGAAGAAGGGGGTCGGTCAATACCGGATTGCATTAGACAAGAAGGCGGCGAAGGTTAGGCGGAGTGCTTCTGAACCATTCACGATCAAAAAGCCGGAAAACCAGTTTGTTCGTCCGCATGCCAGGGTGTTTGAACCCGTAGTTGACATTGAGGTCTTTGAGCGTGTGAAGCAACGCCTGCGGCGGAGAGGAGAGGTAAATCCAAATTTCGGCGCACGTCGTGAAAGAGACAAGTCAACTCATCCACTAAATGGCAAGCTGGTGTGCCCGGAGTGCCAAGTTCCGATGGGGGTAGGCACTCGTAACTTCCAGTGCTGCACCTACCGAAAGTCAATGCGTATTGAGTGCCATGCGAACACAGTGCCTTGGGGGAAGCTTGATCGAGCGACAAATGATCTCTTGGAAGTGGTTGCTGACCGAATCGAGTCCATCGTCGATGATGACATGAATCGATTGCGGGATCAGGCTTGGCTCAGAGAGTCTGAAATCGGCCGATTGATCGATGACGTCGTTCGCAGGGGCGATGAGCAACTCAATTCGCCGGGAGGGCGGCAGCGTCTGGCAAAACTTGTGGGTGTGGCCGAGGATGTCTGCTGTGTGTCGCTATCGTCGGACCTTGAGCAAGCATGCAGATCGCCGAGAGGGGACGCCGTCCGCCCTGTGCTCGATATTGCGTTCGCCGAATATGGGCGAGCGTTTGAAACGCAGGCTGTGGCGTTGCGTGAAGAACTGAGGCTGATCGATGCGGAACTTGAGGACATCGCCCTCGAACTCATTCGGCACAGAAGCAAGCCAACAATTTATGGGCGTCTTGAGCTTCGGGCCGAAGAGCTTGAAGCAAGGAGGGCGGAGATCGTGCCCAAGACGGCTCCTTTGACCGAGGAAGTCCGTCATCTGCTTGATCAGCTAAGGGCTATAAGGCGGGCGATCAGGAATTCGGAAACTGGGAAAAAGGCGAAAATCCTCGATTCTTTCCTGGAACGGGTCGAGCCGGTATTTGAGGTCACCGGCACCAAGGACCGAAGAGCGATTGTGAGAGGCTTCAAGTTCATCCCCAGGAAGGGGATGGAGCATGTCATGCCAGAAGCGATGGAACTTGGCTGTAGCCGCAAGGGCAGGGATTGAAGGCGGCGACAAGAATGAACTCGGCGGGAAATCGCGTCGTTGATTTGGCGCGGCTGATCGTCACCGACCCATCCTCGAGCGGTTGCCTGAGGACCTCGAGCGTCCGCCGGTTGAACTCGGGAAGCTCATCGAGAAACAGGACTCCATTGTGGGCGAGGCTGATTTCCCCCGGCATCGGCACGGAGCGGCCGCCGACAAGGCCGGCCTCGCTGATCGTATGGTGCGGCGCGCGGAAGGGGCGGGTGGCAAGGAGCGGCTGCCCCGGCGCGAGGAGCCCGAGCGAACTGTAGATCCGTGTCGTCTCGATCGATTCGGCCGCCGAGAGCGGCGGGAGGATCGTCGGGATCCGCTTGGCGAGCATCGTCTTGCCGCCCCCCGGAGGGCCGAGCATGGCGACGTTATGCCCTCCAGCCGCCGCCACACAGAGCGCCCGCTTCGCCGCCTCCTGCCCGCGGACGTCGGCGAAATCGATGTCGTAAGAGGCATACTGATTGAACCACTCCCCCATCCGCGACGGTGACGGGCTGATCTGAAGCTCTCCGGCAAAAAACCGCACCGCTTCGTTGAGATTGGCCACCGGGATGATCTCGATATCCTCGACGACCGCCGCCTCGGTGGCGCTCGCCGCCGGCACGACCACGCCGCGGAGGTTTTTCTGTCGCGCGGCCGACATCGCCATCGAGAGGGCGCCGCGGGCCGGGCGCGTCGAGCCTTCGAGCGACAGCTCCCCGACGACGGCATAGTCGTTGAATCGCTCCGAGGAGAATTGCCCGCTGCCAGCGAGGATCCCGAGCGTGATCGGGAGATCGAACGTCGCCGCCTGCTTCGGCAGCTCGGCCGGGGCGAGGTTGACCACCACCCGATCGAGCGGCCGGGTGTAGCCGCAATTGACCATCGCCCGGGCGACCCGGTGGGTGCTCTCGCGGATCGCGGCGTCGGGGAGGCCGACGAGAACGGTCGCCGGGAGGGCCCCGGTCGAGACGTCCACCTCGACATCGACCGGCACCGCCTCGATCCCCTGGAGTGAAAAGGTCCGCAGTCGCGCGAGCATGGGAGCTCTCCTGGTGCCGGCCGCTGCGGCCGGTGGGTTTTGCAGGTCGGATGGCCTGTGATGCCGGAGAGTGTACGT
>Ga0007795_10000007_pt1 | contig 37230 bp, 36 predicted proteins | sample CryBogmetaGMA1M_FD_60369 | JGI IMG/M metagenome (GOLD analysis project Ga0007795, IMG submission 60369) | Freshwater microbial communities from Crystal Bog, Wisconsin, USA - MA1M | ecosystem: Environmental > Aquatic > Freshwater > Lake | place: Crystal Bog, Wisconsin, USA | collected 2009-07-06
CTGCGCGCTTTGCACAGAAACGTCCTGCGTGGCGCAGTCGTCAAGAGCGACCGAGGTATTGAGGGCGTGAACTACCGGCGGGTCTACCCAGTCATGCGCAAAGACGGCAAAATGGTCGTCTGCTTGATAAGCGTCGGCAGCGTCCGGCATTACGACGGCCCACAGTTTTTCGCGTTCATCACGCCGGTTGGCGAAGACGCAGCCCCGGCCCCTGCACCGGCCAAACTGGACCCAGCAAGTACAGCGAACAACGCGCCGTAACGAGACCCGCTATGGATGGCTTCTCCATTCTTGATCCGGCAAACTGGCGCGCGGGCGGGCTGAAAGAGCACCCTGCGTACATTGTCGGCAACGCGGCAGCCTGGCTCACCAAAGCTGGCGCTGTCGGAACAAATCACTATCTCACCGGGCGGCTTTACATCTCGAAGAGCGGCTGGTTGCTGCTTTCGGTGCCTAATGCGCTTGTGCGCGGCGTTTTCGACGCCATGACGGCCACCGGCGCCGAGTTGCCCACGTTGAGTGCGTTTATGGGCAAATCTGCCGACAAAGACTTGCTCAACGCGCATATTTCCGTGATGACCGCGGAAGAAGTCGACCAAATTGGCGCTGACAAGATCAACGAGCGCGGGCACCACTTTCACTACGCGCTAGGCCAGATCCGCGAGTTTTCGCCTGAGAAAGCGAACACGTTGAGCCGCGTCTGGGCGATTCAGGTGGCGAGTCCCGAGCTAGCAGCCTTGCGAAAGAGCTACGGGCTATCGGCGCTGCCCAACGACGATCACCCGTTTCACATCACCGTAGCCGTCAGGCGCAAGAACGTGCTGGGCGCTAATGAAGTCGCCAAGGTAGACGGCAGTCGCGGTGAGTCGAAGGCTGCCGAGGCAAAAGACGCCTTGCATGGCGGCGCGGCAGATCACAAGCCCGATAGCGCGTTCAACCAGGAGGCCTTGGCAGAAGGCAAAAAGCATGAGCACGAACACACCGACAACGATCAAATCGCCAAGGAAATTGCCAAGGATCACCTGTCCGAAGACCCCGCCTATTACGAAAAAGTCCAACAAATAGAGAAGGAAAGCAGCGTCTACCTCAATCAGACGCGGCAGATGTTCAACCCGTTTACGGTGTCTGGGCCGCAGATTCCGTATGACCACAATAAGCCCGTGTTTGAAAACATTCAGAACCAGATGGCGGAAGTGAAGCGCCGCGGAGATTTCATGCTCCAGGCGGACCGAAATCACCAGATCTGGCGTGCCCAGCTGGATCCGCACTACCGTCATCAACTTGCTCTTCAAGCGTTTCGAGGTGAACTGCCCCAGCCCGGTCTCACGGACCAGCTGTTTGAACGATATGGCGACGGAATGCTCGCCTCGTTACAGCCGAGGAGGCCGTGAAATGCCGCTTTTACCGTGGCGACCAAAAAAGCCGGACGCGCCAGTCACACCTGTTATGCCGCCGCCGGATGAACCGAATCCCGCGCGCGCAGCCTGGCTCAAAGCCCTGATGCTCCTTCGTTCGATCGACAAGCAAAAGCTTGGCGTGGCGTTGTTCACAGCGCCCGTCATTGCTTTTTTTGCGGTCAGCGGTGTGTTTTTGTGGCTTTGGGTAGCTCTGCGCGGGCTGTATCGGTTCATCCTCTCTATCTTCAAGTGAAGCATGACGGCGGCCAAAGATATCAATGCGTGGCAAAGTGTTCCTGCGCGGGTAAGTCAGCGGCTCCCCGCAGCGGCCATGGTACGGGCACAGCATGAAAAGGCTGCCGTCGCCGCGCACATGTTGGCGACCAGCTGCGCGACGTGGATGCCCGAAGAGAACATCCTCACGATTTGGACGCGCGAGCCGATCACCGAGAAACAAGCGCGGGACTACAGGAAATATCTCGACAAGCTGGGCTTCGCGCACCGCGTGTTCGACGGCGGCGCTCCTGACTGGGGGGCCGAAATCCTGATCAAACGGGGCAATCAGGCGCTCGTGCCTGGCCTCGACAAGGTCTGGCAGTACGGCAATGCAGCGATGGGCGGCCCAAACCCGATGAGCAACGGTATTGTCTCGGGCCTGCTTCTTGGCGGCCTTGGGTACGGTGGCGGCGCGCTGGCCGAGCATTTGTTTCCCGAGCGTTACTTACAGCGCGGCAAGCTGCGGAGAAGCCTAGGCACCGCGGGCGCGCTGGCTGGCCTGGGTCTCGGCGCCATGAACGCCAACGCGAACGCGCGGGCGATGGACACGACTTTTCTCAAAGGCTTGTTTACGGACAACCGGACAGTGCCGCCATTTGTGCAGGAAAAGGTTGGTTTCGACTTCGGCCGGGATCCGCTGGCCAGTAACGACACCGGGTTGTATGCGCCGTCTGTGCCGGTGCCGCAGTTCAACCAAGCTGCGTGGATGGACGTGCAAAAGGGCATGATGAACCCGAACGGCATGCACTCGTCGCCTCAGATGGCTGCTGCTGCAACAGGCCTGATGAGCGGAATCAGCACGGGAGTACGGTCACCGATCATCCGCCCAGTTGACGTAATCAACGGCATTGCGTCTGCGGGCGTGGGTCTTGCAACGGCTACGATGGCTGGCAAAGCTCTTTCTGCGCTAGCCGGACTAACACCTGAAGCGCAAAACAAGCTGCAAGATATGGGCTTATGGGCAGGCATGCTACACGCCGTTGTACCGCCAATGTTTGGTCGTTGACTTACTTGCGCGTTTGATTCGGTGGTGACACAATAGGTAAATACACACCTCGAAATCAGGAGCCCTTTTATGACCACGCCCCGACCTGAAGCCATTCGTGCAGAGATGCGGTTGCTTAACGCTGAGGCCGACGCTGTTCCCGGCGTTTCCCTCACGGATTGGAGCAGCCCCGAGTTCTGGACTATGGTCGTTTCTGCGATCACGAACCTCGTAACGGTGGCTGTCGTGCTGGGCTGGCTCAGCTCGACCGACGCCGAGACCGTCACCAAGGCGCTGTCGGCACTGATCGGCGCCGGACAGGTCATCATCGTCAACGGCCTGCTCGTGTGGCGGTTTATCTCCGCGCGCGTTCAGGTGAAGCAGGCTATGATCACAGCCCGCTACAACTACATGGCGGCGGTAACGACTGAACAGATGCGGCTTGGTATGAGAACTCGGTGATGACAAACGAAGAGCTGCAGGAGCGGATCGACAATTCGCCCGCACTCAGCGCACTGCAGAGTCAGCTCCAGTCCGAAATTGGGTTTCGAGCGCCTGCTGAATTTGCGCTGAGTGCGATCCTGGTTGTGTCGATCATTTCGATCATCGTCCAGATTGTCATTCACTGTCGTGAAAGCCGTGATGAGCAAAGCGTGCGCGCTTCAATGCGCGACGTGCGGTCACTGCCTTTGCGGCAGCAGTTTCGGTTGCGGCGGGCGTTGACGGAGCTGTGGCGCCAGACATACCCGAGAGCAACGCGCCATCAAGAAAACCCGCTGATCGACGCGGTGTACCAGCTCAGCGACAGCGCGGATGACGCCGCTATCGACGAGTTGCTGTGGCTGGCGGCGCAACACAAATCATGACCGCATTCTTCGCAAGGACGCGAACTATATGGCAAGGATGCCATCAAAACACCAGCATGTACTGCCTACAGGAGAGATCCTAAAAAAGCTGTACGGCTTTGGGTATTTTGGCACGAAGACCTGGCAACAGGTCAAAGGGCTCAAGGGCGAAGACCTTGATTGCGCTGTGCGCGAGTACCAGCTTTTCCACGGTTTGGACCCCAATGGTGCTGTCGGGCCTGAAACGGCAAGCGTGCTTTCTCGGCGTCGATGCGGGTTGCCTGACTTTAACTTCTCAGCGGGCGACTCGGTCTGTAAGTGGACGCACAAGACGATCACGTACTTTCCAAGCCTGACACTCCCCGGCGTGTCGTCTGAGCAAGCTGCGCAGGCGTATGACATCGCGTTCAGCCAGTGGGCCGCGGTGTGCGACCTGGAGCCGCAGCGTGTCACTGCCGCAAACAAGGCGAACATTCTGGCGCGGTCTGGAAAAGGCAAGAAGAACGGCCTGGACGACCGCGGCGGCACGTTAGCGTGGAGCGAACTGCCTTGCGACGTTACAGAGAACGTTCAGCTCGATCAGATGTTTGACGAGGCCGAGGATTGGAGTTTCAATATGGCCGTGGCCGTGATTTGCCACGAACTCGGTCATGCGTTGGGGCTGCCGCATCTGGCCAAAGGAAACTTGATGGCGCCGTATTACGACCCGAATGTCACGGAGCCGCAAGCAGGCGACATCCGCGAGATTCAGGATCTGTACGGCAAACGGAAGAAACCGTATGACGCGATCAAAGACGCGTCGGTGCATCTCGGCGGCACGATCACGATCAATGGCAAGCCGTACATCCTCGTGCCGAAAACGTGAGATCTGATAAGCTACGCTGACACACGCGTTTGTGCGCAAGGAGGCGCCATGACTGGTTTCCAAAAGATCGCTCTTCTCGGCTTTGCCGCTGTTGTTCTTTTTTCGCACGGCAAAGATATCTATGCCTGGCTCAAGCTGAAGCTTGCCAGCGTGAAACTGCCCGTGGTGCCCGCTGCGCCCGGGTCCGCCGTCGTCGCTAATGACGTTGTCGGCGATTTGCTTGCCGTTTCGGCATTGCGCGACCGGCTTTCTACGGAAGGTTGCAAAGAGGGCGCTGACGCGTGCTCCGCGCTGCTCAAGGTTTTGATCGATCACAAGCATCCGCACGTAGGGTGAAAACTATGAAACCATCTGTTTGGCTTGCCGGGCTTGTCCTGCTCGCTGCCTTTGCGTTTCCGGAAGGCGTTTCGCTTCCGAAGCCGCCAAAGCCGGTGCCGACCCCTGTACATCCCGAGCCTATAAAGCCGACGACCCCGCCGGATGCCGAGATTGTTCGGATTCTGGTGGCGGCAACTCCGGCCGAAAAAGCTCGAATTGCCGGTGTGTACATCGGCTTGAAGAGCGTTGTGCAGAACGACACCGAGAAGCTGCTTGCTACGACTGAGCAGACTGCGTTGGCGCAGGAACGCACACTCAAGCTCGCGATCGGTAATACGCCGCTTAAAGGCAAATACGAAGGCCTCGACAAAGCGATCGAGGCGGTATTCGCACGTAAGCTCGGCCAAGAACTCAAAAGAGACGACAAAGAAGTCGCCGTTGTTGACGACAAGATCCGCGCAAAGATTGTCGAAGCGTGCGACGTGATCATCGCTTCCGTTCAGTAATAGGTAGGCAAAACAATGTCCGTCGCGCTGTTAGTGATCGGCCTGCTCGCGCTTGTCGTGTTCGTTGTTTTTGCGGCTTACCTTGAAACACACCTTCCAAAAACTGTCGCTGTGCCGGTTGGGTTGAGTGCCACCTTGATGAGGAGTCCGAATATGGCTGATGTGCTGACGTACCAGGTTTCGGTTGGTCCCGCCGTGGACCACGACGTTGTCTCGCGCGAGCTTTCGTGCGTGATCAACGCCGGTGATCCGGTTGTTTCTTCGTTCCCGGGCAGCACGACTGACCTGGGCCTTGTGTCTGCGCCGCAGGGCGCGAGCGTGATCCTGGCGCTTGTCGACATCGACGACGCCGGAAACCGTTCGGACGCTGCGACGCTTGAGTTCGTGGCAGCCGATACGCTTCCGCCCGCTGTGCCGGGCTCGTTCGGCGTGACGCTTGTTGGCGAGTCGCCTGCTCCGGAAGTGAGCCCCGAGGCCTGATCGAGTTTGCGGACACGGGAGCGTGCGCGGTAATGGTGCCGCGCACGCTCCTCTAGCGCACTGAGGTTGCCATGTCTCCTGAAATGCTTTTTCATTCTCCGCTCGACATCCGAAAGGCATACGAAACAGGCTTTATCGGCGCGATGTGCGACCCTGCACGCACCGACGAGCTGAAGGCAGAGATTGCACGACTCGGCGGCGTGCCCGAAGGTGCGATGGCGTGTTCGCAATTCGGCCTTGAAGAGACCGGGAAAGACAAGCTCACGCTTTTGTTCTTGGAGATCTTCAAGCTCTACCCGGATTGTTTGCCCGGCGGCGCGCAGGGACGCGGTGATTGCGTGAGCTGGTCGACGCGTAACGCGTGTCTCGGCTCGATGTGCGCCGAAATCAACAGCGGCGTGCCCGACGAAGAAAGCGGCCACCTTGAAGGCGCGCCGCAGCTGAGCCCCGAGGCTATCGCTAACGGTGTTTTGAGCACTGAAGCGTTTTACAATTGGCGCGCGCATTCGGGTGACGGCTGGTATTGCTCGGATGCCGCCCGCGTAGCGATGACAAAGTCGGGACTTTGGCTGCGCAAGAACTACGCCGAAATCAATCTCGACCTCACAACGTACTCTGCGAAAAACGCCGGGCGATACGGCGGTTCTCCGCCTCCAGACTCGTGGCTGGCGATTGGGCGCGACCATTTGGTGCGCACGTCGACTGTTCTCAAGAGCTACGAAGAAGTTCGCGACATGCTCGCGAATGGTTATGGCATTAGCTCGTGCGGTAGCGAAGGCTTTTCCGATCAGCGCGATGCAAACGGCGTCAGTCGTCGTTCTGGCTCTTGGGGCCACGCGATGGCTTACCTGGCCTGTGACGATCGTCCGGAAATCATCAAGCTGTACAAAGAACCGCTCGTGTTGATCCAGAACAGCTGGGGCAACTGGAACGAGGGGCCGCGCAAAGTTTACGGCACCAGCTTCAACATTCCGATTGGTTCGTTCTGGTCCCGCTGGAGTGATATCAAGAACCGCGATATGATCGCGTTCTCCAGCGTTATGGGTTGGCCCCGGCAGCGGCTGAAGAGCCACGGCGCGCTTGGTAACATTTGAGGAGCGTGAACATGTACGAGTGGCTGTTTTTTCTGCTGACCCCCGCTGCCCCGGTGATGTCCAATGCCACACCGCCGGAAGATTACGTCGGAGTGGTGGCTGCTGAGGTTGCTTACAGTACTCTGCTCCATTCGCGCGTGGAACCCGACAAACCCACGCGACCCATCGACCCCAACTGCAAAACCTGCGGCGGAAAAGGCAAAGTGCCCTCCGGCGACGGACAGGGCTGGTCTAACTGCCCAACCTGCCAGGCCATCACTGAAGTAACACCCGCGCCCAAGCCCGCGGCGCCTGCCCCGAAAACGCAGGGTGAAGCACCAAAGCCTTTGTTTAAGAAGGCGCCGGTGCAGTCGATTCCGCCGCAGTCCAACTGCCCGGGCGGCGTGTGCCCGCCGTCCGCGCCGCCGATTCAGCAGAACTCGGCTGTTCCGGGTTTTGTTCCCGTCGTTGTGCCATTCGGCCTGCGGCGCCTTTTTCGTCGGAGGGGATGATGCCTGTCAGTGACGTTCGCGGTAAGTGCTACACGTTCCGCGACCTCAAGTTCTACGCCCGTAACGGGTTTGTCTGCCTTCACGACGAAGAGGACGGCACGTTTCTTGTGCTGACCAGGCGAGAGTTTCTGGAACGCGCGCAGGCGCTGTCTGACGAGGCAAAACGCCTCCGGCAGCAGGCGGCCGATAACCCCGGGCGGGCCTGGATCGTCTCGGACCGTTTGGAGTTACAGCGCGCAATTGAGAACATGGTGGCATGTTGCGTGGAGGCAAAAGAGCAGGGCGACCGGGACGATCCCGAGGTGGCAGCCTGGTTTATGAGGCACCGCCCGCACACCCGAAGCCGTGTTTCGATGGCCAACTCTGCAAACTTCAAGACGGACACCCCGGGCGAGCTTCCAGTTGGGAAAGATACAGGCCGACACGTTTCGCCTGATTTTTCGCTCGGGGCAAAGCCCAAAAAGCTGCTGTTGCCAGGAGACTTCTGATGTCTGACGCCGCCAAAGACGCATTCAAGATCGGCTTTCTCACCCGCTGTGCCGAAGAAGGCCTGACCGGCGAAGCGCTTGGCGCGCGGTTGGAAGCGCTGGAGAAGCAGGGAAACGCTTTTAGCGCGGCCGCCATGCTGGCTGCTGGCGTTCCCGTTGGGCTGGGGCTTCTTGGCGGCGGGGCGCTAGGTTACGGCGCTGCGCGGATGGCTGAGCCGAAACTTTCAGACGACGAAATCAAAGCGCAGGAACTTGCGCATACGTATCGCGTGTATGCCGACCGGCTCAAAGCCAGGCGGAAAGCTACGCAATATCGCCCGGCATAAGGAGGTTCTGTGAGTCTGCGCAAGTACTTCGATGAGATCGGCGGCGGGCAGCACGGCGACGTGCGGCTGAATTGGCCAGGCACGCTGGAAGGCTTTCCAGTTATTGCTCCGCCCGGCAGCCAGCTCGACCTCAAGAAAGAAGAACTTGAAGACATCGACCTCCAGTTTAATTTCAAGTCGCAGCTGTTTGAACTTTGGGATCAGGCTCAAAAGGCCGAATTTGACGACATAAATGATAAGATAGTCAACGGTTGGTATCGGCTGCTCAAACGCAGTGACATCTGGGACGATGAACGCAAACATTACCGAGTCTGGTTGGAGTGGTTCCAGGTTTACGGAATGACTCCGACAGCGAAGAAGTGAACATCATGCCACAGCCCATGTACATGCCTACGACTGGCACGTCTATGCCGTCGATTAATTTGCCCGCCATTAAACTACCATCGTTGCGCGACATCAACCCGTTTATGGCGTCAAATAGCCCCGATACGCAGGCGTACATGGGGTTGCATGCTGCGGCCGATAAGGCGCAGGCCGGGGCCAACACGCCGGATGCCTGGGCGCAGCAGCACGGGCAGGACATGCTCAAATATCTCGCGGGCGGGCTTGGTCTTGGCGCGGGTGGCATGGCCCTGTATCACCTGGCGCGGGGCTTGCGTTCTTCTGGAAAGAAAGAACGCAAGTATCAGAACATGGCAACCGGTACGCCGATGATCGCAGACGATAAGTTTGCGTCATTTGATATGAATTCGATGACTGACTCGATTACCAAAGGTCTCGGTTCAATTCCGCAGTTTTTGGCGCACGGTCTTCCTGGCGCGGCGGGAAACGCTGTCGGAAATGCTGGCGGCGGTGGTGCGCCAGTTGATCCTGAAGCCATTCGTGGCGGAATTGCGTCAGCGCTTGGAATGGGGCTCGGCCTCACCGGTGTGTTGGGCGGCGGTGCCGCGGTCAACTCGATCATGAAGCAGAAGCAAAAGGCTGACGCGCACGATGAGGTTGAAGATGCGCGGCGTTACTACCATTCTGTTCTGACGGGCACTGATAAGCGGGCCAGCGCGCTTGATCGCGCTTTTGAGCGCCACTGCGAAAAAACTGCATCCACGGATCCGTTCGGCTGGGCTACAGAAGTTGTCACAGATACCGTGCCGCGCCACCTTACAACCGCATCTGTTCTTGCGAGCCTGGCAGCCGCGGGTATCGGCGGCAAATACATGTACGATCGGACGCTGGAGCGAACACAGGGCGAGAATCTCGCTAAGGCGCAGGCATCCAGGGCGCGCATGAGCGGGCTGCCGAAGGTGTGGATCGATCCCGAACAGCTGGCGCAAGTGAAGCAGCTCGCAGCACAACGCAAATGAGAACTCGAAATGCCAGATTCGATTCTTCCTGCGCCCGCCCAGCCTCAACAGCGCGCGTTTGGCGATGTCGGCGCCATTCGCACCAACATCTTCGATCGCGCGCTGCATAGCGCGTCGACGCTTGAGCCCGTCAAAAACGATCTGCACACGCTGCACCTGTCAGGCGTGCGGTACAGCGGACCCGATACGTACACCAAGGCTGATCAGAAGAAAGCCATTCTGACTGGTAACTCGTTGCAGCGGCGACTGGTCGGCACTTGGAATCTGGTCGACAACGCTACCGGGCAGACGATCTCTCGGCGCCAGACCACATTGGCGCACGTGCCGTATCTCACGGACTCTGGCACGTTCGTGAACAAGGGTGTCGAGTACACCCTGGCTCACCAGATGCGGCTGAAGCCCGGCGTTTACACGCGCGAGAAAGACAACGGCGAGCTGGAGGCGCACGTTAACGTGTTGCCCGGCAAAGGCCGCATGCACCGGTACTTTCTGGATCCGAAGACCGGCGTGTTCAAGGTGCAACTCGGGCAGGCGAACATTCCGCTCATGCCGTTGCTCAAGTCTCTCGGCGCCAGCGACCAGGACATCAGGTCGGCGTGGGGCAACGAGATCACCGCTGTCAACATGGAAAAGGGCGACGCGGGCACGCTGGAGAAGCTGTATCAGCGGCTCGTGTCTCGCCAAGAGCCCGGCCTTGACGCCGCGGGCAAGCAGCAAGCTATTGCGGCTGAGTTTGCTCGTATGGAGCTTGATCCGGACGTCACCCGCCGCACGCTTGGCGCGCCGCACAAGAACCTGACGCCAGAAGCCATTCTTACCATCACGAAGAAGCTGATCGCGCTCAACCGCAAAGAAGTCGAGCCGGACGACCGCGACAGCATGCCGTATCAGCACATCGTTGGCCCGGAAGACCTGATCGCCGAGCGTTTTACCAAAGACCGCCAGACGCTGCGCGGAATGCTCTGGAAGGCCACCGCGCGCAAGAACCTCGATCACGTTCCGACGGGCGTGTTCAACAAAGCCATCTCGTCGGCATTGATCGGTTCAGGTCTGGGTTCAAGCCTGGAAGAAATCAATCCTGCCGAGATTCTCGATCACCAGGCGCGAGTGACGCGCATGGGCGAGGGCGGCATCGGTTCGCTCGACGCCGTGCCCGCAGACGCCCGCAGCGTGCAGCCGAGCCATCTGGGTTTCGTCGACTTCTTGCGCACTCCCGAGAGCGGCAAGGTGGGCGTCGACATGCGTTTTGCCAGCGGAGCTAAGAAAGGCTCGGACGGCAAACTGTACACGCCGGTCGTTGATACCCATACCGGCCAGACAACGTACAAGACGCCCGAAGAGCTGGCTGACATGCCGTTGGCGTTCCCGGGCGAAGAACACAGCGATCTCCCGCAAGTTGCTGCGCTCGTCGGCGGCAAACTCAAGTACGTGCCGCGTGAGCAGGCTCGCTATGCACTGCCCCACATGGACAACACGTTTTCGAGTCTCGCCAATCTGGTGCCGATGAAGAGCATGATGAAGGGGCACCGCGTCATCATGTGTGCGCGCATGTTCACGCAAGCGCTGCCGCTCGTAAACGCTGAGGCGCCGCACATTCAAAACGCGATAGCGGACAATCCAGGGGTGTCGCATGATGACGCGGTCGGCACAACGCTTGGCGCGGTCAAAGCCGCTGATCATGCGCTAGTCGAGTCTGTCACGCCGGACGGCATTGTGTTGCGCGACCGTAACGGCAAGCGGCAGACGATCGACCTGTACAACAACCATCCGTTCAACCGTAAGACGTTCTGGCATCAGACGCCGACCGTCAACCCTGGCGATGTTGTGAAGCCCGGCCAGCTGTTGGCTCATTCGAACTTCACCGATCAGAAGGGTACGGCGGCGCTCGGCATGAACATGCGCACCGCATACCTGCCGTTTCAGGGCAAGAACTACGAAGATGCCGTGGTGATTAGCGAGTCAGCCGCCAAGCGCCTGACCAGCCAGCACATGTATCAGCACGAAGCTGAATGGGATGACACATCGAAGATTGGCAAGAAAGCGTTCATCTCGCTGTTTCCAGCGGAGTACGACAAGAAGCTGCTCGACAACTTCGACGACCAGGGCGCCATCAAGAAGGGCACGCTCGTCAATCACGGCGAGCCGCTCATTTTGCAGGCGAAAGAACGCGAGACGACATACGGCAAAGTGCACCGTGGCCGCGCGGGCAGTTTCTCCAACGACACGGTCACGTGGGATCACCATTCGCCTGGCGTGGTCACAGACGTTGAACACACCGACAAGGGTGTCAGCGTCGTCGTGAAGAGTCTGGCCGAGATGCAGGTCGGCGATAAGCTGACCGGCCGTTTCGGCGACAAGGGTGTTGTGGCGGACATCATTCCTGACCATCGCATGCCGCACGACAAAGAAGGGAATCCGTTTGAGATCCTGGTCAGCCCGCTGGGGTTGATCAGCCGCGTGAATCCGGCACAGGCCGTCGAGACCGCGCTTGGCAAAGTCGCCGCAAAGACCGGACAGGGTTACAAGCTCAAGGACTTTGACTCTTCGAACGACCTCATAGACTTTGCCCAGAAAGAGCTTGGGAAGCACGGCCTCTCCGATACTGAGGACGTCGTTGACCCGGAAACCGGTCGTAAGATTAAGGGCGTGTTGACCGGTAGCCGGTACTTCATGAAGCTGCACCACACGGCCGAGGCAAAGGGCCAGGGCCGCGCGATGGGCAGCTATACCGCGGAAGGCACGCCAGCCAAAGGCGGCAGTGAAGGCGCCAAGCGCGTTGGAATGCTCGATCTTGGCGCGCTGCTCAGTCACGGCGCGGGGAAAGTGATCCGCGACGCCAAGATGGTGCGCGGCCAAGCGAACCCCGAGTACTGGTCACAGTTCATGGCGGGTTACTCGGCGCCGTTGCCGAAGATTCCGCACGTGTACGAGAAGTTCGTTTCGCAGCTGCAGGCGTCGGGCATTAACCCCGTCCGCACCGGCACAAAGACACAGCTGATGGCGTTGACTGACAAAGACGTCGACGCGCTGGCTGGGGACCGTGAAATCAAGAATTCCGAAACGGTCGACTGGAAAGGCCGCCTGAAGCCTGTGGTCGGCGGCTTGTTTGACGAGTCGTTAACAGGCGGCCACAGCGGCAATCGTTGGGCAAAGATATCTTTGCACGAGCCCATGCCAAACCCCGTGATGGAAGAACCCATCCGGCGCGTGCTGGGGCTTACCGAAAAGCAGTTCCGAGGCATTCTAGCCGGGCAAGTGCCGTTGCTTGATAAGACAGGCCCCGAAGCGATTAAGAACGCGTTGTCTCGCATCGATCTGCCAAAGGCGATCAACCAGGCGCGGGAAGACATCAAGTCCGGGCGCAAGACGCTCCGTGACGCGGCTGTGCGCAAGCTGGGGTATCTTAAGAGCGCTGAGGCTACGGGCGTGCATCCGGGGGACTGGATGCTCACGAAGATGCCCGTGCTCCCGCCGCTGTTCCGGCCAGTTTCGACCATGGGCGCAAAGAAGCTCCCACTCGTAGCCGACGCGAATTACCTCTACAAAGAGCTGCTCGACGCGAATAGCACGCTCAAAGAAACCGCCGGGGCTTTCAGCGAGTACGGCGACGAGCGGTTGAACCTGTACGACTCCATGAAGGCCGTTTCTGGCTTGGGCGACCCGATGCAGCCCAAGAATCAAGAACGCCGCGTGCAGGGCTTTTTGTCGCATATCTTCGGCTCGTCGCCCAAGTTTGGCACCGTGCAGCGCAAGTTGCTTTCGACAACGACGGACCTAGTGGGCCGCGCGGTCATTACACCCAATCCTGACCTGGATATGGACGAGGTGGCGCTTCCCGAGGACAAAGCCTGGGAAGTGTACAAGCCGTTCGTTGTCCGCGGGCTGGTCAGGCGTGGTTTACCGCGAATGCAGGCGCTTCAGGCTGTTGAAGACCGCAATAAATCAGCCTACGCCGAGCTGAACACGCAAATGTCGGCGCGGCCGATCGTGATTAACCGTGCGCCGGTTCTACACCGATACGGTATGATGGCGTTTTATCCGAAGTTGACGAAGAATCACGTGATGGAGGTTAATCCGGTCATTACCAAGGGTTTCGGCGCGGACTTTGACGGCGACGCGATGCAGTATCACGTTCCGTCGACAGAGGACGCCGCGCAAGAAGCCGTCGAAAAGATGCTGCCTAGCAAGAATCTTTTCTCGGTATCGACGTTCAAGGCGCACTACACGCCGAACAAGGATTACCAAGCTGGCGTGTATTTGGCGTCAAGTCGGATTGATAAGAAATCGCCGCCAAAGGTGTATCAATCACGTCAAGATGCGATTAAGGCTTACCATCGCGGAGAAATTGACGTGGATACCCCTGTGCACATCATTGAGAGCTAACGGAGGTTCGCATGTATACGGTCAATCCTGAGCTGCTGAAGATGATGAGCCGCCAGCTTGAGAAGTCGGCTGTTGTGCCGTCTGACGCGGCCATGATGGCTGGTGGTCCGCCCCCAGGCGGTGCGCCGCCGATGGACCCGGCGGCTATGGGCGCCGCACAGCCGGTTGACCCGGCGCAGGCCGCCATGGGTGCCGCGCCGCCGCCGGGTGCTGATCCGACTGGCGCCGCTACGATGGCCGCGCCTCCGGCACCCGCTCCGGCCCCGATGCCGCCCGCCACGCCGATGGGTGGCGGCGCCCCTGGCGCACCGAAGATCAAGCCCGAGCAGATGATGCAGATGCTGGATTTTCGGCTTTATAACATGCAGCAGCAGCTCACGGCGATCATGAACGCGATGGGCGTGCAGGTCGACCCTGCTACGCTTGTGCTGCCGCCCGGCACCACCGGCGCGCCGCCTGCGGAGTCTGCGCTCCCCGGCGGCCCAATGGCGCCTCCGGCACAAGACCCGAGCGCGCCGAACGCGCCCCAGCCACCGGGTGGGCCAACTTCTCCTGGCGGCCCGATGGATCCTTCACAGCCGCCGGTTGATCCGAACGCCGGGAAGCAGGCGAGCTGGTGGGAAAAGGCCGTTAAGGCTGGCGAAGCGTACAACGCCGACCAGCCGACCGAGATGCAGAATCTCGCTGAAGCCGTCAAGATCATGCTCAGGAACCTGTAATCGTGCGCGTAAAGTTGCAGCACAATCTGCAACCCCACGAACAAAAAGCCCACAGCATCGTCATCGAAGACGACGCGGGCAATCCGATTTTCGTGGCGTTGCAGCTCGACGAGTCGATTGTTTATGCGGATGCGCGTGAGCCTGACTTCCACGCGATGTTGCGCGCGGCTGGAGTCGACAAGACTGTTGCCGTGACGGAAGTCCGGCCGAAGCCGATGCAAAACTTGCTCTGGACGCCGTGACCATGCTCAAAACGACGCTTGGCCAAATCCTGGTGAACGAAGCGCTTCCGGAGGACATGCGGGATTACAACCGCGTTCTCACGAAGAAGGATATGGGCAAGCTCGCGACAGAGCTGGCAGAAAAGCACCCCGAGAAGTACCGCGAGTCGATGAAGCGGTTGCACGACGTAGGTCGCGCCGCAGCGTACTCGACCAACGGCCTGTCGTTCGGTTTGAAAGATATCAAACCAACGCTGGCCGTTCGTGACGCGCAGATTCGGGTCCAGCGCCAACTGCGAGCGATTCTTTCAAATCCGCAGCTGGACGATAAAACGCGCTCGATGGAGATTCTCAAGCTTGCGTCCAGTACGCAACGCGAGCTGGTCGAAAAGGTCTACGAGGAAGCGCGCGGAATGGATAATCCGCTGGCGCACCAAGTGCTGGGCGCGGGCCACGGCAACAAGTTCTCGTTGAACTCGATCATCGGCGCCGACATGCAGTATGTCGACCACAAGAACGAGCCAATCCCGATTCCGGTAATGCGAGGGTACAGCCAAGGGCTGCGCCCCGTGGAATACTTTGCTGGCGCGTTCGGCACCCGCAAGGGCGTTATGGATCTCAAGACCGCCACGGCTGACGCGGGCTTCTTCGGCAAGCAGCTTGTGCAGATGACGCATCGGCTACTCGTAACAGGCCATGACGAGGACGATCCCGAGCGGCAAGCCACGGCACATGACCGCGGTTACCCGACCGACGTTGACGACACCGACAATGAAGGCTCGTTTCTTGCGCGCCCTGTCGGGCCGTACAAGCGCGATACCTTGCTGACGCCCAAGATTCTCCGCGACATCAAAGAGATGGGCGTGCAGGACATTCTTGTGCGGAGCCCCATCGTTGGCGGCCCGGAAGACGGCGGTGTGTACGCCAAAGACGTCGGCTATCGTGAGAAGCGCCGTCTGCCGCCGATCGGGGACTACGTTGGTATCGCAGCAGCTCAGGCGCTTTCTGAGCCGGTGACGCAGGCTCAGATTAGCTCAAAGCATTCTGGCGGCGTGGGTGGCGCAGGCTCGATTTCTGGCTTCAAGGCGATCAACGCGCTTGTGCAGGTGCCGAAGACTTACCCTGGCGCCGCATCACACGCGCAGTTGGACGGGCATGTGCAAACAATCCGCGAAGCACCGCAGGGCGGCCATTACGTGCAAATCGGCAGCCAGGATCATTACGTTCCGATTGACCGCAAGCTTCAGGTCAACCGCGGCGACGAGATTGAAGCCGGTGACGTGCTTTCCGACGGCATCCCCAACCCTGCTGAAGTCGTAAAGCACAAAGGCATCGGTGAGGGGCGCCGGTATTTCGTGCAAGCCATGCGGCAAGTGATGCAGAACTCCGGTATTGCGCCGCAGCGCCGCAATCTTGAGCTGTTATCTCGCGGACTGGTCAATCATGTGCGCATGACAGACGAACACGCGTCATACAGCCCTGAAGACATCGTGCCGTACTCGGTTCTTGAGCGGAGCTGGCAGCCGCGAACTGGCAGTGTCACCGGCGCGCCCAAGAGCCTGGTAGGGCATTATTTGGAGCGCCCGGTTCTGCACTATTCGATCGGTACGAAGGTGGGCAAGAACGTCGCGAGCACGCTGGATCGATACGGCATCAAGCAAATCGAAGCCCACCGACAGCCGCCGCCGTTCCAGCCGGAAATGATCCGCGGCATGTCGAACATTTCGAACGATCAGGACTGGATGACCCGCATGTTGGGTTCTTACCAGCAAAAGGGCCTGCTTGGCAGCGTCCACCGCGGGGTTACAAGCGATACGTCGGGCAGCAGCTTTGTACCGGCACTTGCGCGCGGAGAAACGTTCGGCGTCTCCGGCACAACAAGTGGATGGCGCTCATAACTGCGTTTCTGTAGGATGTAAGAGCTTGGACACGGTAAATTACGATACACGTGTCAATTGTCGAGACGCCGCACGGAGGTGGCCGCTGTGTTTAACCGCAAAAAGAATGAGCCGTCCTGGACGCACTGGCGCGATGTAGTTCGGTCGCACAACCGGACACAGACGAAAGTCGCTGATTTCGGCGGCAAGGGCGACAGCACGTCATTCGAGCAGGCGTTTTCGAACCTGGCGCACGCGTATCTTCGCGATTCTGCGCCGAAGCTACTCGATCACGAGATCGGGTTCCAGCTCCTCGATCGCGATCGTGAAAACACCAAGGCTGTCGGTGTTTTTGCCTTCAAGGTGGGGTCGAACTGGCTGTACGCGCCTGTGTTCTTCCTCAACGGCGACCTCAAGGGCCACGAACTCCTGTACATCAAGAATCAGGACATGTTCGTACCGCTCAAAGAGAACTGGATCAACTATCTGGTCAACCGGAAGCCCAACATTCTCGGTTCCAGCGTTGACAGGAACACAGCTGCGCTTGGGCAACGCCAGCCGGACTTCACGCAGCTTTCGCGGTCTCCGGCCAAATTCGGCTCGGCCAAGCCGACGCTGAAAGAGATGATGGCCGCTGTGATGGGGCCGTTTGCCAAGTGCGCGACCCTGAACACGGCGGAAACCCTGGCCGAGATGGGCAGGCAGCTGGATCTGGCCAAGTTCCTCAAGGAAGCGCGCCTGACCACGATCGACATGCTCGTGAAAACGTTAAAAGACGCTCCGGCGCTTGCCGACGCGTTTAACGATTTTCACGGTCTCGATGTGATCAAGGAAGCCGTTGCGCTGGCCAAGGAACGCGAAAGCCGCCCGAAAATCGCCAGCGTGCTGTCTGACGCGCCGAAAGAGTCTCCTGCGGCCGCCGGACTCAAGGTCATCACGTACTCGACAACGATGCAGACCAAGCTTCCGCCGGAGACGACCGAGGAAGACCAGGAAAAGCTGTTGCGTGACGGCGTTCTGATTCTTGACCAGCGGGATCGTGATAACGTCTCAATTCCCTACAACATCCAGGTCGAAAAGAAGCTCTTCAACCCGACGTGCAGTGGCCTGTACGACGTGCTCGTAAAGCCGGGCGACATCGAGCGGTGTTACATCGCCATGTACCCGATGGGCGGCGCCAAGCGCACCGACTTCTGCACGGTGGTGCGGACGGAAGGCAAGCACAACTGGATCAACACCGATCCGGCTAAGGTGTTCGTGCTCTCGCAGGTCGAAGGCGACGAGTACGACTCGTGGTTTAACGGCCTGCCGGACGCCACGTCGGCACCGACTGGCCGGACCCGCTCGATGGTGCTCAGCAAGAGCGGCGACGCCACCTGCCCGTTCCGTGTGATCAAGGAGCTGGGCGAGGACGAATTCGGCACCACGTCGTACGAAATCGACCTGGAGTGCCACGCCAAGTATCCGCGGCACGAGCACATTCCGATGTCGGACTACTCGGATCCGCTGCGCTACGAGCCGTGGCGCGACGGCACGCGGCTGCACCTGAAGGCTAAGAAGGGATCGAGCCTGCGTTCCAGCATGGGCGACATCTTCGTGCCGGAAAGCTTCAAGCTGCTCAAGTGCGAACCGGGCGAGGACGACGCGCCCGCAGGCGAGACTGATACGGGCGCTGTATGCGGCTGCGGTGAAAGCGAAAACCCGCCGCTCCGTCCGGGCAATCTCATCGACGCCCAGCTGGAGATCATGGGCAAGACAGCCGCGCTGGAGGTGTACCACAACGGCACGCAGGTCGTGATCAACAAGGAAGCCGCCCGGTCGCCGATTATGGCGCTGGTCACGCTTGTTGAGCACCACGGACTGCGGGAAGCCGACGCCCGAGAGATTCTCAAGACCGCGTCGGACAAGCGAAAGTACAGCGGCCGCATCAAGTATTCCGCGCCGTACGGCAGCCCGATGATGATCCAGGGCGCGCCGAATGCCCCGACTGATCCGGGCCCAGTGTACGGCGGCGAGTCGATCATGGGCGCCGATGTTCCCACGCAAATGGGCATAGATATCGGTATGCCTGTGTCCGACATGGCGGCCAGCAAGACTGACCGGCAGATCTACAACCCCAACACGCGGCTCGACAAGAAAGATATCAATGCCGTTCTTCAAGCCGCACAAAGCGGACAGAAAGACGTCTTTGATACAGCGATGATCGGCTCAATGCTTCGCGCTGTTCGTGATGATTCGCTTGTCGACCGTTACATGGGCGAGCTTACCAAGGGCCTCGACAAGCTTGGCCGCATCATGTTCATGTTCTACTGGCATGGCGATCGGTTTGCTGATCGTTACGGCAAGTCGGACATGCCGGAACTCGAAGACTCGCTGCGCAACGCGTTCGAGATGCTGGGCGACGTCATTCTCTTCCTGAAGCAGAAGACGATTGACCCATATCCCGAAGAATCTGGCACCGACGTCGACCTCGGCAACGTCGCAAACTCGTGAGGATAAACCATGGCTAGTGTTCCTTGGACGGGTGAGACTGTTTTTACGGCGGCGAGCGGCTCGGCTACTACGGTGGTGCTGAAAGTGCCGCATCGTGGGCGCATTAAGGGTTTCAGTCTTTCGCAGACGAGCGGCGCTAATGCCGGTGCCTCTGCCGCGCTGTACACGAGCAATCAAGAAACGACGCCAAACTCCGAGTTGCCCGCAGAAGCGTTTCACATTCTGGACATCACGCTGCCCACCGCGGCAAAAGTGGACAACCACTCGTTGGACGTCTCGTACCTCAACAGGGACGGAACGCCCTCGAACCCGCAGCGTTATCTCTATTTGAAGATCACGCCTGCCGGATCAGGCGATAAGAACTTCGTCTTTTCGATCACGGTCGAAAATCCGACCCTCATCTAATGCTTCAAGCACTTCGCGACAATCCGCTGCGCGCGCCGAACTGGCGGTGGCTGCGTGCCGTGCAGATCGATGGCGGCGGGCCGCGTGCCAGCCGCGCCGTAGACGGTCCGGACGGATTTACCTGGATCCGCCGCGCCAGTCGGCTGAAGCGGCGCTATGAGCTGGCCGGAAACCGCCCTGACCAGCTGTACCGGCTCGTGCAGTACGACCGCGACATGTTCTGGGCTCACTCAATGTGGCTGGACGAGCGCGCGCCGACTCGTTGGGCGATCGAAGCCCGCATTCTGGCCGGAGAGACAGACGAAGAGATCGCGACAAAGCTGGGCACGTCTCCGTCGGTCATCGCCGCCTATGAAGCCGTGTTTTTCGACGTGCGCAGCCTTCTGATGAATCGAGACTACGTTACAACCGTGATCATGTCCGACGCGGTTGTTCGCGGCTTGAGCGAGCGGCAGTACGACTTGCTTTGGAAGCTTTTTGGGTATCACGGCGGCGCGCATGTGCTTGATGCCGTGATCTCTAAAGTAACGCCGATGGACAAGCCGGGGCAGGCCAAGGACGTCGGGCTGTTCTTCCAAGAATTCGCCGTCAACGCTGTAAAGCACCGCGCAGCCTTGGCGACGATTACCATGCCGCTCAACGCGCACACCCAGCTGGCGCTGATCGACTCGTTCGTGAAATACGTCGAGATCGAGAAAAGCAGCGAAACAGCCGAGAAAGCGCACGGCACCATTATCGACAACATTGGCGCTATGATGGCTGCCCTGCCGTTCCGAATTGGTACAAAGCTGGATTCCATCGATGCAAAAATGCTACCCTTTGATGACGGCGCCGCGGAATTGAACAACGCCGAACTCATGGCTGTGGCCGCTGGTGATACACTAAGTAACCAGCAGGCCATCGCAGACTTGCGTTTTCCGGGAGAATAGCAATGCGGCCACTGACAAAAGAAGCCGAAGCGAAGCTGATCGCGGCCATTGAAAAGGCTGCCGGGTACGTGAACAGTGGCCTGGCGCCCAACGAGGCGATCATCAAAAGCGCGGGCGAGGCTGACATTCCCGCCGGACACATCAACCTCATGGTGCACGCCTACAACACGGGCCGCACCACCAAGCAGCGTGAGCAAAGCGACGACACGCTGGAAAAAGCTGCCGACTTCCCCTTGGCTGACGCGCAGACTGTGATGGACGCGCTATATCCCAGGGCTGTGAAGACCGCCGCTGAAATCTCTCATTCGTCTGTCGTTTCGGTTGAATACGCTGTTTCGCCGCGTGACCTGCTGGCTCGCCGTAATAACGACCAGGTTAAGGCCGCGGCTGCAAAGATATCTTTGCCCGAGAAGACGTGGACCCCTCCGCCGCGTGACGAAGAAGCGGCTGCCCGTAAAGCAGCCTCGGATCGCCGCGCAGCAGAGTTGGCCCAGGAAGAACTTCGTCGTCAGGCTACGGCAGCCTACGCTAAGGCAGCCGCCGCAATGGACGAGCTTCACGATTATTTCCGTCATCCGGGCAATATGAACTTCCAAGATGCCGTGCGTCACACGCGCTTCCGGTTAGGCGAAGAAGGCGTGGCTGTGCTCCAAAAGCTCGCTGCTGTCTACCCGCGGCTCGAAAAACAGGCTGGCACGCTTGCGGTCGACTGGACCGGCGGCGTCCTGCCGTTCGATTTGGTCAGCAACGTGTTGGACGCCGTGCACGCGTACAACGACGCCAAGGCTGCGGTGCCGGTAAAGGCCGCGAATCATAAGAAAGAAGTACCAGTTTTTCTTACCGATTCGATTTTGTACAACCCGTCCGACGAACCATTGACACTCAAATCTGCTGCTCCGCAGCCGCCAACGGCTGGCGCGCCAAGCGCGGCTAAACCAGCGCCAAGCGGCAGCAGCGGCGGCCGCGGCTTTGGCGGGTTTTTAGCGCCTGCGTTGTCAGTCGCGGATCGCATGGTTGGCGGTTCAGACCCGGCGCAGATGAAAACAAAAGCCATGTCGTCATTGACCGACCCAGAGCACGAGACCGAGTTGCGCAACATTCGTGCCCAGGGTGTGCTTCACGACATGATGCTTAATGACCCGGTTGTTTCTGGGCATGACCCGCATGACGTCGCGCTGGCGTTCAACGAGCTGGCCGACGTCGCACCCGGCTTTGTGGACTCGCCCGGCGCAATGCAGGCGCTGCTGCGCAAGCGGCTTGAAGCTGGTCAGATGGCTGACTTCGACATCAAGCAGCTTGTCGATATGGAAAAAGCACGGGCTGAGACCGAAAAGGCACGAACTGAGACCATGCGTGCGCAACGCGACCTGATGTGAAAGGGCCCGGCATGGACGCCGAGATTTCAGAAAAACTCGCTAGCTCGCTCGCCGTGTACGCGGTCCAGGGTGACCGCACGGCGCTTGAAAAAGCCGCATTTGGTGGCGACTGGGCAGCCGCGCTCAAGAACTACGGCACCCAGGCGGCCGATCAGGCTAAGCAGCTGTACGGGCAAGCGCAGCCGTATCTTGCAGACCAGCGTGTGCGTAATGCGCTGCTCGGCGCCGGGGCTGGCGGGCTAGTCGGAATGTTGCAACCCAAACGCAAGATGCGTAACGCGCTGACATATGGACTTATCGGCGGTCTTGGAGGCGCGGGTTTGACACAGGCTTTTGGCGGCGGCGCTCCAGCAGCAAGCGCGCCGCCAGCCGCAGGTGCAGCTGGCACTACGCCACCGGCAGCCGCCGGTGCAGCTAATGCTGCGCCACCAGTAGCTGGGCAGGCAAATAAGCCAGCGCAGCCACCTACGCATAGCAATTTCTATTTGGGCAACCCAGAAGTGGCAAGTAACTCGCCGTATCCCATCACGCCGGAAGGGCGCGCACGGGCTGAAAAAGAGCTGGCAAACTCCAACATGAGCCCTGTAACTGGCGGGCAGGTTGGTGCTGCGAGCCTTGGAACACTGGGGGCTATTGGCGCAGGGAGCGCGGCAAACAACTTTGTTACACAGCGCAGTGTGAATAAAGATTGGAACTTAAACGCGCCCAAGTACTTGTATGACTTGGCACACGGCGACGGAAAAACAGTTTCTAACGGCACAGAGGCCACACTGACGCCAGTCGCGCGCACAAACATTCTCGGGGCAGGAAAAATTGGTAAAGGCGGTATTCCCAGTCGGGACTATCTCCCGCCGACCATTCAAATGGTCAACGGTGAACCAATGGCGCCTGGCACAGGCGCGACCAGGGAACTAGCGCGATTTAACGCAGCTAAAACTGAAATGATGCGCGCGGCCAAGCCGACAGCGCAGCAAAAGTTCCGCGGTCGCCTTGCGGGTGGCGCTGTCGGGGCGGCGGCTGGAGTTGCTACTGGCTTGGGCGGGCGTAATCTGGGCGAATTTTTGTGGAACCTGAGAAACCGCCAGAATCACCCAAGCGCGTTTTAAGGACGACACCCCATGAGCATGATCAAAGTCATTCAGCCGCACAGCCAAGACTTCAGCGAGCCCGTCGCGTCGCTGATCAAAGTCTCGTCTGGCGGTCTGCTCGGCGCTGACAAAGCTGCGTTCGTGAAGCGCGCAGGCGCCGATATCGTCGCGCAGTTCAGCCGGGTCAAGTTTGCCGCAGACGAGATTCCGGTCCACATGATCGCGATTGGCGCGACTGAGGATTACGGCCCCAATCGCAACGCGGACGGCTTCACGCGCGACACCTGCCAGAAGCACCACAAGACATTCGAGAAGTTTTCGAAGTTCTATCGCGATCATCTGAACAAGAACCCGGCAAAGAGCTACGGCATCGTCAAGCTCGCGCTGTGGAATGACACGATGAAGCGAATTGAGTTGGTGGCCGCGCTCAATGCCACCAAGGAAGCAGCTGTCCGTAACGGCGGCCTGCTTGCCGACAAGGAAATGGAAAAGCTCGCCCGCGGAGACGATATCGGCGTCTCGATGGCGTGCAAGATTCCTTTCGACAAGTGCTCCAGTTGCGGTAACAAAGCCCGCACACGCGCTGAGTACTGCGATTCGATCGAAAACGGCGGCCACTGCAAAGCGGGCGGCCTCAAGCGCAATCTCGGGCGCGTGCTTGAAGACGGCCACATTCTTCACGCTGACAATCCTGATCCAACGTTCTTCGACATCAGCCACGTGTTCCGCCCGGCTGACCGTATTGCGTACATCTCTGGCCAGCTGCAAAAGGCTGCGTCCGCTGGTGTGCTTTCCGGCGCCGAGCTTGCCGAACAGCTTGGTGTTTCAGCGCCGCTCACGTTCGACCCAGCGCGCGCAAGTGTTTACAAGATCGCTCAGCAAATCGCGGCGCTTGAGAAGCTTGCAGCTGCCGAGGTAACTGCGCAGCATAACGGCCAAAACTGGATGCAGGCCGCCCTGGCAACCAAGCAACAGTCGCTCAACTTCGCTGAGTGCAACAACGTGAAGCTGGCTGAGGTGCTTTGCGCGTTGGCTGAAGCTGGCGTTGTTTTGCCCGTGCGCGATTTTCTTGCGCTGACGGTCAAGAACGCAAACGACGATACGATCCGCGCGGTAACAAGTGCGCTTGATGGTGTGTACACCAAACTCGCCGACAACCCGGACGTCATCAATCTTCTTGAAACAAACGCTTACTTTCCGGCCGCTTCGGCGCCGTCAAAAACGCGTGTTTGGGCTGAAAAAGCAGCCTTTACGCACAGTGTTCTTCCGCAGGCTGTCGAACGGCGCGCATATGCAGCGGTCGTTCGCGGCGAGCGGCCAGTCGAGTTTTCGAGGGAGAAGGTTGCAAGTCATAACGTTGCGGCTGCGGCTCTTGCGCAGCAGTACGCGCTGTATAAACTTGCCGCCTACTCGACCCTCAGTGAGAAATATGGGTTTTGCTGGTTGACAGCAAACCATTGTGTTCTGCAAAATTACGTTACCTGAACGGAATCTGCGCGCTACGGCGCGCGGCGTCTAAGGAGAGACACACACATGGCACGGATGCAACGCTCGCTGTTTGCGCAACTGAACGCTCTGTCGGAAGAGATCGCTCAGGGCGCTGTTAAGTCGGCTGCTACGAAGGCGGCTGAAGGGCCCACGCCCGCCGATCCCGGTACGTATACCGGCGCGTCTTCGCACCCGACCGCTCACGTTGACAACAACGTGCAGACCGCCGAAACCGGCGCGCGTGCTTCGGAGTACGAGGCTGACATCAAGAAGCAGCAGGGCGCCCTTGCTGTCGACAACACACCTGAGCTTTCTCAGGAAGGTCGGCAGGACGAAGTGCAGCTGAACATCAACACCAACGCCGCGGCAACCGGTGAAGATCCTTCGTCCGAGAAGGATTACAAGGGCACCAAGGACGACCCGGGCACTGCTCATCCCGCCAAGACCAACGACGGCGAGAAGTACAGCTCGGTAACGTTCAAGGAAGCTCGTGACCGCGCTGCGGCTCTCGGCAACGACATCCTTGCCTCGCTGCTCAGTGCCAGCACCAAGCAGGCCGGGATGCCCCCGGCGCTTGCCAAGGCGCTGCACGAAAAGAACGAGTCGCCCGCCAAGGAAAAGGCCGAGAATTCGGGCCTTAAGGGCGGCCAGCACAAGCTGGACGTTGACAAGGACGGCAAGATCGAAGGTTCCGACCTCAAGGCGCTTCGTAGCGGCAAAGAAGCTGCCGACGCCGCTTTTGCGGCTGGTTACGAGCTTGCCAAAGAACTCGGCCTCTCGAAGGAAGCCGCTGAAGCGTCTGTGCGCGAGATTTGCGCCAACACGCTGCGTGAGTCCGACGAGATGGCTGACCTGTTCATCGGCTTCGTGACGACCAAGCGCGCCGCCGCTGACATGGGCGACGAAGCTGAAGAAGGCGAAGACCACGGCGCTGCTGGCGACGAGGGTTCTGGCGCTAGCGCCGCCCCGCCCGATATGGGTGGCGGTGCTCCGGCGGGCCTTGAGAGCATGATGGGCGGCGCTGACGCAGGCGGTGGCGATCCCAGCATGGCTGGCGCAGCTGGTCCTGGTGCTGGCGGCGCACCGTCTGAAGACGAAGCTGTTCAAGAACTTGCCATGGCGCTGGAAGAACTCGGCATTCCGCCCGAGGCGTTGATCCAGGCCATGCAGAGTGCTGGCGGCGGCGCACCGGCTGGCGGTGCTATGGGCGGTGCCGGTGCACCTCCCGCAGCAAGCGCTGGTCCGGAAGCTGCTCCCAAGGTTGCTTCTGCAAACGAGCTGCACACGATCGGGGCTGCTGTCGTGAACTTCAAGCGTTCCGGCAAGTTCCAGGTCAAGGAAGCTCGCACCAAGCGTTCGCGGCATCTGCGCGACGTCATGAAGCAGCACGTCCTTGAACTCATCAACCGCTGAACCACCCGGAGGTTTAAAACCATGGCTGATTCCACCCAACCGCTCGTTCAGAAGATGGTCGACTACATCGGTTATTCCGATGCGGCCATGACCAAGGCCGCTGCGGTTATCAAGGCTGACGAAGAGCGCGCTGAAAAGCTCGCTGCGCTTGTGCCCGAAGCCGTCAAGGCTTGTGTCGAGCACGAGCGTATCGATTCGCACCAGAAGGAAGCGCTTGCAAAGGCGCTTCACGATCCGGTGAAGGCCGTTGAACTTGTCATCAAGCTTGCGGGCCACCGCAACGCTGCTGAGATGTCTCGGCTGGGTACACCCGTTGCGGCTACGAAGACCGCCGGTCATGACCCTGCCAATAGTCTGCGGAGCGGGTATGTGGGTGCCCGCGACGGTGGTCTCAAGGCTTCGGACGTTGCGCTGTTCCGCGGCCTTGGACTGAATCCGCCCACTACCTGAGTTACACGCAATCGCGGGGAACGCGCGTTCTCCAAAACACAGAAAGACATGGAGGTCTTGACATGGCTACTGCTCCGAATCTGATCACCGAGAAGGGATTGGACGTCAAGAAGGGCTGGTTCGACATGGCGTCGCTGGATTACAGCGCCAAGCTGTCGTCCTCGGTGACCTTCGACGTGCCCGCTGGGCGCGTTGTCTATCTCGACTCGGCTGGCAATTTCCGTCCCGGCGCGCACCGCACCGGCGTGGCGCTCTTCTTGATCCAGGGCTCGACTGACGCCGACGTCAGCAACCCCGGCACGACGGCGTCTGGCAACTTCATGCACCGGGCTGTCTCGCCGACCGGCAAGATGACCGGCCTTGTGGCTACCGGCGGTTATGAGATCGCGTCGAGCGAATTCGACACGGCTCAGACCTACGTTCCTGGCCAGCTTCTGACCGCAACCGCTTCCGACTCGAACGCGACGACAGGCGGCCGGATTACGAACGTCTCGGTCACTCAGTTTGTCACGCCGGTGGTCGGCGTGGTGTCGAGCGGCAAGACCAAGAATCACAACGGGGTTTATGCGCTGTCCTTTTGGACCGCGTGGCTCCCTGGCGCAGTCGCCTGAACCAATCCCTAGTCACACCGGAACATGGAGGTTCCTTCTATGCCTACTCAGCAAGAAATCCAGCTGCTCAACGAGACTCTCTTCGAGCAGCTCGACACTCCCGGCATGCAGAAGCAGGCCGTGGATGCAGTTAACGACTTCACGCGCACCAAGATGCGTGAAGACGGGTTCTACCGGCGCATTATGCCGCCGCTGACCATCACCAACGACGAGCTTGACCGTCAGGTTGACACTGACAAGCCCGTTAAGGTTGTGGACAAGGAACCCGACTCCCCGGCGGCTGTGTCGCTTCCGTTTGCGTCGCTTCCGATCAACTTCTACATCCGTGGCCCGCGTTACCGCGTCATGTTTGACCGGATCGTGTCGCCCCGCGCTGTGAAGGACGTCGACGAGCTTCGCACCTACGTGATCGACATCCGGCAGGTGCTCTCGGACAACATGATCAAGGACATGCTGGCGGAAGAGGACACCAAGTTCATCTCCGCCTTCAACGCCGTCCTCCCGACCCCGGGTGTGGCGAACGTTGCGTCCGGCGTCGTGCAGTACGAAGAGATCCACGGCGGCATCACCCGTGAAACCGTCGTTGATGCGACGAAGGTCATGCCGCGCACGCCGTCGCACTTTGAAGTTGAAACTTGCTTGGTGAACAACATCACCATCAAGGAAATGCTCAAGTGGGGCCGTGACGAGATGGGCGGTGACTTCTCGCAAGACATCGTCAAGAACGGTTGGGCGGAGACCAACTTCCTCAACTGCCGCTGGATTGTCACGATCAAGCGGGATCTCGTGCCGGACGACTCGATGTTCATGTTCGCGTCGCCGAAGTTCATCGGCAAGAACTACGAGCTGGAGCCCACCACGATGTACATCCGTCGTGAGGCCTTCATGCTGGAGTACTTCGCGTACAACACGCAGGGTGGCTCGTTCGGTCACACGAACGGTCTCGCCCGCGTCGATTTCAAGTGATGCCGCAACATTCGGGGGACGGGCGCCCAGTAAACGCCCGTCCCCCGGAACCGAAACACAGGAGCACACCGATGAGTGACGGAGTGAAGGTCGCGGCCGAGCAGGCTTACGGCACGATTGTTGCCCAGCTTGCTGCGCCGTATTTTTTCGAAAAGCTCGCCGCCAACGGCGTGCAGCCGCGCACCGAGAAGGAAGCGGCCGAGATGTGGGAAGCGGCCACGAAGCTTCACGTGCTCTTTACGGCGGAGCAGGAAAAGGCCGCGGCCGCACAGGCTAACGACATGACTGCGATCAACGCGCAGCTTGATCAGATGCTTGCAGCGTCCGGTTTTGCGTCTAACGACGTGGTCGAGAAATCGACCGCGTTCAAGCAGGCCGCGGTTGTCGCCGCGGAACAGCCTGACATTGCAAAGGCTGTGCTGACACTGCAGGCAGCCGCTGCGGCTGCGTTGCAGAGCGCCGAGTGAACAACGCCGAGTGAACAGAAAGCGAGTGAAACATGCCCTACACCCCTGTGACGTCTGGCCTTTACACGACGGTGGAAAACACCTCCGGCGTGGACAAGGTGTTCGGGTTCCTTGGCCTGCACGGTAAGCGCCTCGCGGCAAACGAGACCTTTACGGTCCCGGGTGACCTCGTTGCGACTCTCGGCGGCCAGCGGGGCCAGCGGAAGTTCAAGGCTCTGGAGTCGGCGCTGACTGGCGGTGATCTTCGGATCATCAGCTCGCCTGCCGTCTACCTCAAGAGCACCACGGATGACACGACAGCCGAGCTGGCCCTTCACGGCCGCGTGCTCGGTACCGTCGATCCCGGCTGGGATCCTGCCGGTACCGGTACGTCGGACTGGGTCCAGAATGACGACTGAGCGGTCACCGACGAGTACGTTTGAAGAAGGCTGGCTGCGCAAGCGGCCAGCCTTTTTTCATGGAGCTGCTATGGCGCGCGCTGTAATCATTGTCGTTGCTTTCGTGTCCGCCCTTTTTATGTGAGGCGAATATGGTCGTCATCGCTACACCGCAGCCCACGCTCCCGCAGCCAGCGCCTTTGACAACAACGGGTGAGCTGCACCCGGTGTCTTGCGCCGGGCAAAATGTGATCAGCTCGCCGGTCTCGACAGTACAGGGCGTTCCAGTACACAGCCGCATGCGCGCAGTTGTGCTGACACAAGGGCAGTGTGGCACCGTTGCCTGGCAGCTCCACGACAAAGACGGGCACCCGGTCAGCCTGCAGGCCTGTGGTTTTCCGGAAGACTCGGCCAGCTCTGCGGCTGTCGGTGACTATCGAGTTGTGCTGCGGTTGAAAGAACAGCTCAGCCTTGGAAACGACCGCCGTCCGTTTGAAGTCGAGGCTACAGTAGTCGACCCGGCAGCAGGTAAGGTCGAGGCCCAGCTCACCGCGGCCATGACCAGCCTGGCTGGCATCTATTATGGCGAAATGGCGCTGGTCAGCGTGCCCGCCGAAGAAGCTAATCAGCCGTGTGTCATCTTCTCAAACATGTTCTCTGTTGTTATCACACGGAGCACATTCGGCGAGCCTGGCGACGACGGCGGCCCGCCTTCAATCGCCGAGATTCGTTTGCACCTGCGCGATTCGAGCCCGCAAGAAAGCTACCTGCTCGATAACCTGATGTTCGACGACGCTGAAATCGCGCTGGCTATTTCGCGCCCGGTGATGTACTGGAACGAGGTGCCGCCGCCAATCGATCTGGTGTATTCCACGCAGAACTTCCCTTTCCGGTATCACTGGTTGGAAGGTATCGCGGCCAATCTGTTCATGATGGTCGCAGAGCAGTTTCGGCGGAATGACTTCCAGTACCAGGCCGCCGGAATGGCCATCAATGACCAGAACAAAGCCCCGGCGTACGAACAGGCCGGGCAGATGCGCTGGCAGGCCTACAAAGAATGGGTGCGCGCAACCAAGGCGAGCATCAACCTTGAGAGCTGCTACGGCGAAGTGACCAGCACGTACAAATACAGCGCGTACTCCAGCGGCCTCCGGATGCGATACTGATTCTTAGGTTGGAACTGGCACTATGTCGCAACCACGCCTATTCCCGTTTCGTCGTGTTTCCGTGGACAACATGGTCCGCGGTGTTACGCGTGTTTGGTGGCAGCTGGAACCCGAATTTAACGATCCGGGCCAGCGTGTGTTCCAGCTGCAGTTCGGCAACACCGGCCTGCGCGACGCTAATGACTGGCGTGACGTAGGCGCGCCGGTCACAGACGGCTACATGGCCTACGACGACACGTGGCGCGCTAGCGGGTCTGAAATGACCACGCATTACCGCGTTACGCTCACGACTGGCAAAGATATCTATGTCTCGCAGGCCGTAAACTGTTTTGGCGAGCTGTCTGAGCGTGATTGGGTGCTGGCCAGAGAAGTGTTACGGAAAGAACAGCTTCGGCACCGCTACGTTTCGGTCGACGGCTATCTGCTCAAGGCATACAGGTTCGGCCGCCCGTGTTCGCGCTGTCGGGACCAGCTGACCGGTGAAGTGCTGGACTCAAACTGCCCGGTTTGCAACGGTACGAGCTTTGAAGTCGGTTACCACCCCGCGCTTCCGCTGCAATGCTGGGATCTGTCGTTGCAGACGATCGACGAGCAAATTGACAGTGAATTGAAGGGCACCACCCGCGATAACGCCGAAGTTCAAGCGCGCGTGATCGGGTTCCCGGCAATCAGTCGTCACGACATTTGGGTGAACGGCAAAAGCGACGAACGCTGGTTTATTCACAAGATTGATGTCGCCGCGGCGTTTCGTGGCGTCCCGGTGATTTACAACGTCACGATGGGGTTGGTGCCGTTCAACAACGCGGTTTACGCTATCGAGGTTGGTGGCGAACCTGCAGAACGCCCTGGCCCGGTATTGCCGAATATTGGGTGCGGCCTTGTGACTGTCGATCATAACTATGGCGGCGTGGATAATCTGGCCTACCGTGATGCGACTGGGTACGCCGTTGTTGGCGCCACAATTTACGTTTTTCCGTTGGCTGTCTTTGAAGCAGCGTACCCGGACTTTCCAGACCGTGCCCTGGCGATCGCAACTACGACGACGCGCGTTAACGGCCGGTGGAGTGATGCACTTCAATTGAATCCAGGCGATTACGCGTTGTTGTACGAAAAGCCCGGCGAATACGGGCCAAACGCGCAATACATTACCGTTTACGCTTCGGATGCAACATCGTCTGAGGCCTGGGTGCCCACAGCGATCCTTGGTGACATGAGCGTCGGCATTGAGACAGAGGTTAGCGAGCCGATCATCACCGAACAGCCCGTCCGCGTAGACCCCAATGCGGACGATTTCTGGAACTTCTAACGCACAGCGGCGCAAAGTCATGTCAGACTGCAACAACCAGCCAAACACCCCGGAAATCGAAGCGTTGTATCCCGCAGGGAGCACGCCAGAAGTACGGCTGGATAAAGTCAGCGCGTTGTGTTCTTACGGCATGCGTCCGCACGTCATGACCGGGTTGCTTCGGCAACTGCTGCTTGCGCACTTTTCCGACCCCGAGAACATCGAAGAGCCGCGTGTTCGCCGTCAACTTGAAACGCTCGGTATGTGGAAACCGAACGATAATGGTTTGAACGCAGGCGGTATTTTGATAGAAAGTATTACGCGTTGGCAGCCAGGCACAGCCGACAAACGCCCCGCGATCATCATCAAACGAAACAAGTGGGCGTGGCAAAAACTGGGAATTGGCAACGCATCGGGCTCGAACCCTTATGAAGGTTCTCGGTCATACGCCGGGTTGTGGGCAGGCAGCCACACGCTGAACTGCATGGCACCCGGTGGCGCCGAAACCGATTTGCTCGCCGCGGAGGTTTTCAAATTTTTAGTCGCCTACGGCCCGTGGATTCGTGAACAAATGAACCTGTTTGGGTTCGGCGTTCAAGAACTCGGCGGCGCAGGAGAAGTGCAAGAAGTGTTGCAGGGGTACGCCGTGCCTGTAACCGTTGCGTATGCTGCCGAGGAGGCTTGGACGCTCCAGCCATACGCGCCGCGTTTAAAGCGGATTGTCTTAAAGGCGTCTGACTTGTTGGATTACTGAGCCCACAGAGACATTCGTAGCAACATTTTTTTGTTGTCGTTCTGGGTGTTGTATACTACCCAGAGCGCACCCCACACGCATAGGCACGGAGGCCTGACTCATGTCGAGTTACGTAAAGCCGCAAGTTCTCGTTTTCCAGGAATTCACGATCGTCCCCACGGAGATCACTGAGCCGATGCGCGCTCACATCTCCGGCCCGCACGGTGTGCTTCACCGTTACAGCGAGGCGTCTGAAAAGGCGGCCTGCAAGCTGGGCGCGTACGATTACATGAACGACACCTGCTACGGGTGGCCTGGCCGCCTCGCGGGCTCGCTTGTCGACGACTCGTACACAAAGTTGTACATCGACGGCGCGCTCCTCATGTACTACGAGCACACAATCGGCCAGGTTTCGACGACCGTCGCGCCTGTCGACAACCGGTCGAATTGGATCGCCGCAAGCGCGCTGGCTTTCAAGAGCAACGGCGCGGCGTATCCCCGCAGCGCTGTTTTCAATGACCGTGACGTCAAAATCGGCGACGTCGCGTATCTGCGCGCCGTGACTGCGTCGCCGGATTGCGACGAAAGCACGCTTTGGACGACTGTCGCCGGTTTTGCCAGCGAAAACGTCGCCGCTGTTGTGAGCGCAGCTTCTTCCGACGCCGCAAACGAGCCGAGCAACGTCAGCGCGACTTCGGCTACGATCACCAAGACGGCCGGTCCCGACAACTGCATCACCGCGGCTGTCACGGCCAGCGGTTATGACGGCCTGGCAGACGGTGATGTCGACGAGACATACACCATCGAAGTCATCAAGTCTTCGGTGCCGGGTTGCGCCGCAGCTCGCGTCCGCGTTCGTTCGGCCAGCGGTCACGACGACGTGGCCGAGGTTACGCCGTCCGCATGGGGCGTGGCCACAGCTATTGGTACTCGCGGCCTTTTGGTGACGTTCGATTACGACCCCGACAATGCGTGCTCGCTGGCTGCCGACGAAGATGAAGTCGCACCCGACGCGCTTGTTGTTGGCCAGAAGTGGACCGTTGTGGTAACGCAGCGGTACACCAAGGTCGAAGCCACGTCCGGCGGCAGCTATACCGGCGACAAGAACGACGTTTACGTCATCGAGTGCACGAAGGGCGGCGTTTGGGCCGACCTTCCCGAAATCACTGTTCGCACGGTGAAGGGCCTCGACTACTCCGGCCCGACCGAGGTCACCGACGACAACGTTTTCGTGTCGATCGGCTCGAAGGGCACGCAGATCAAGTTCCGCGGTGCAACCGTTGGTAGCGCTGTGCCGGGGCTGTGCAAGGGCGACAAGTGGTACATCACCGTGACGTCGTCTTCTGCCGGTCCGGTCCGCAAGCTCATCCTTCGGGATGACCTTCCGGCTGACATGCTGGGCGCCGACGACATCGACCTCCGGTTGTTCATCAAGGACGACATCCAGGTGTCGAAGAACCGTATCGGCTTTGCGACGCTTACGAACTACTACACCGAAGCCACGCAGGTTTGCGTGCAGGAAGGCGCCATCGCCTACCACCCCGAGTGGACCGACAGCGGCGTCGAGCAGCCGCTCGAAATTCGCGGCGGCGACCTGTACGTCGAGTATCGCGAGTGGCTGTCTGATCTGGCCGACGAGGTCAACTCGATCAGCAGCGTCGCAGACCTGGGCGTGATCAAGGGGCAGCTGCATCCCGACAACCCGTTGAAGTGGGGCGTCTACAAGGCTCTCTCCAACAGCAACGGGACTGTCGTGAAGTACACGGCTGTTGCCGACCCAGCCGACCTCGACAGCTGGGTTGCCGTGCTTGATCGCGTGAAGGGCCGCGACGATCTTTACAACCTCGTGCCGCTTACGTTCGATACGCGCGTCCACAACCTGTACGCCGCGCAGATCGACGCCGAGAGCAACGAAGTTTCCAACAACTGGAAGGGCGGTTTCGTGGCGCTCAAGGCCACATCGTCCAAGCTCGTTGCTGGCGAAGGCGCGCTCATCGACGGTGTTTCGGGCAACGCGGTCTCTGATCCGGTGCTCGCAACCCTCAGCGACAACCCGAACGCGACGAACACGCAGTACACGTTGCTGCAGGTTTCGAGCGGCAACGGTTACTTCATCACCAACGGCGTGCAGGCTGGCGACATTGTTCGCTACATGTACACCGTCGACGGTTTCGGCGAAGAGCACTACGAAGAGTTCGTGGTCGACAGCGTGGTTTCCGAGAACTCGCTGCTTCTTTACACGGGTGCTTCGGCAGCCGTGTCGGTGGCAGCGCGCGTGGAGATCTACCACAGCCTCAACCGCAATGAGATTGCGGACGAGATTGCGACCGCAGCTGGCGCGTTCTCCGATCGCCGGGTGTGCGCCGTGTGGCCCGATCAGGTGGGCGAAGCTGGCACGCTGATGGCCGGGTATTACCTGGCTGCCGGTCTTGCCGGTCTCGCTTCCGGTGTTGTGCCGCAGCAACCGCTGACGAACGTTGAAGTGGCTGGGTTTGATGACTACACCCGAAGCTACAAGTTCTTCAACGAGACGCAGCTCAACCGGCTTGCAGAGGCTGGCGTGTGGATCGTGACTGAAGATCGTGATGGTACGCCGTACACTCGGCACGCTCTCACGACCGACAACCTCGATCTCAATCGTCGGGAAGAAATGATCCGCCGTAACGTGGACTCGATCTCTTACCTGTTCCTGCGGCGTCTGCGCCCGTACATCGGTCGCACGAATGTCACGCCGGACATGGTCGGCATGCTTGAGGACGCCGTAACGGAAATCATCGATTTCCTCAAAACCAACGGCACGACCACAGAGCTGGGCTCGCAGTTGATTGAAGGCACGATCAAAGTGCTGCGCATCCATCCGCTGCTGCGCGATCGGATCGAGATTGTCCTTGATCTGACGGTTCCGGCCCCGCTTAACAACATTGAACTCCACCTTGTTGTCTAAGAATTTCTAGGAGAACACACATATGGCAAAGAGCGCGTTTGCAGCCGGTAACGGCAAAGATCAGTTTTTTAACGGCGCCTTCCGCGCCGACGATGTTCAGATGCGGTGGGGCCAGGGTGCCGCCGCAACTGGCGCACTCGTACAGAGTGCGCAGTGGTCCTGCCAGCGGACAGTCAACTTCCTTTACGAGATTGGTTCGACTGCCGTGTATTACGTCGGCAATCGGCGCCAGGGGAATGCGGCGTTCACGCGTGTGGTGGCGCGCAGCCAGACGTTCAAAAAGATGGTCGAGACGTTTGGAAACCTTTGCAAGCCGCAGAATCTCGTTCTGGACGCGAAGCAAGCAACGTGCGGCAAGAATACAGCTGCGGCCGCAGGCGGGGTGAAATACACCCTTGTGGACGCCACGCTGAATCAGATCGGCGGCAACATCACGGCGAATGACATCGTGCTCAACGAGCAACTTGGATTCATGTTCGTCGACATGTACTACGAGTGATCCTCGTAGTTTGAGTTGACGACGCACACCAAAGGCGGCGGTTGCGCTTTGCGCAGCCGCCGTCTACGGTATTAGGCATCCCTAGGATGCTTGGGGCCCCCGGGCCCGTAACCACACCTTTTGGTGGACAAAATGTACCAGCCGTCCAAACCGGTTGGCGGGCCGTCTGCTGCACAGCATGGCTCCCAGCCTGATCCAAGCGCGGCAGCGCGCCGCGTGCACAACCACACTGCCGGTGCCAGCCGCGGCGCCACGGCGGCGTATGGCTCGCAATTACAGCCAGTTGCTGACCCAAACTGCAAATTGGTCGGCTACAAATTGGGCTTTCAGGATACTGGCCGCCTTTGCCTTGGCTGGATTGTCGACGGCACGGCCATCGCGAATTGCTATCGCGTTCAGGTCGAAAAAGGCCGTGCCCCTGTTGTTGCAATCGCAACGACGAATACAAGCAACAGCTGTCTCGGCGCGACTGAGATTAGCGGCTATACGCCCGGTACAGCTGTCGTGCTCATGATTCACGACAAGGTTGAGACGGCGTTCATTCTTGGCGCCGCGCCCGGTGTGCTCGACGTGGCGTATCGCGGTTTTCACGACTACATCTCGCAGGCGTCGCGAAAACGCGTTGATGACGTCCACAAGAAATACCTGAAGATGCCCGATAGCGGCCAAATGGTCGACGCGAGCGCTTGGCGCCCTATCGACGCCACGCTGGCCGGGGAATGGGGCGCAATTACCACAACCGGCATGCGCATCACGTTAGACGATTTCATGGCGCAATTTGCGGTCAACGAGTTTACGGGCGTCTTTGGCTTTTATCACGATTCGCTCTTGCGTGTGGCTGGCTACAACATGCAGGTCTGGACCGGGGGTAGCGAGCGCGATTCGTACGTTGACCAGGGAGAGTGCAACGACACACAGGGTTACGCGCCTTTTCCGTGGGAAGCCATGGGTATTTTGCAGCCTGGCACTGAAATGATTCAGGAGTACGGCTCAAATACATATCTAACCAGCAAGGGGAAGCCGTATTACTCCCATTTTGAAAACAAGCACGAATATCAGCAACCTTATCACCGTACTCAGGTTTTCATGGGGTACCTGGGACAAGGCGGCCGACGCGTTGTTCATGCGCCCCCGGAGAACGTCATTCGGTGGACGTACAAGCCAGCTGATAATCCCGGTACGCCGGGCGATGTGTTCGACTCTACCGTGCAGTCCAAAACAGGCACCCCGCAACAATCCAACCCGGGCAGCGACAAACTCACGGACTTTGACGAAAAGCCCGCTGTCGGTTTGTTTGAAGAAAACACCGGGCTGGACGGGCGGCATTTCATCGCCAGCGCTAAGGGCATCACGATCGCCAAGCGCATGCTGTTGCCCCAGCCTACGCGCCTAAAGCGTCCCGAAGCCGGTGACGGTGATGACGCCAGCACGAACTACAAAGCCGCCAGCAAACACGGTGCGGGCCCAGAACACGACATCACGGGTGATCTCGCAACCAGTGGCGATTTCCCGAACCTGCAGCGCGCCAGCGGAGTCATGGACCTGCACGCGTACCTGTTCAACTACTCGGGTCTGCATCCGTTCCACTGGCACGCCAAGGACTTCAAAACCTGGGAACAGTCTGAACTTACCTACGCCAACTGCAACCAGGTCGTGCCAGATTACAGCGACCTCAAAGGGTCGATGTACCTCAAACAGCCGGATCCGAAGCGCATCAAGATCGACCATCGGTACGTCCAGCAAGACTACTTTGAGACCGAGGCGTTCATGTCGTTGCTGGAAGACGGCAGCGTGGTTATCGGCGACGGTTATGGCGGTGAGATTCGCCTGTCTGGCGGCTGCGGGACGATCTCTGCGCCCGGTGACGTCTGGATCAAGTCCGGGCGCCACACGCAGACTTGGGCTGGC
>Ga0007795_10000010_pt1 | contig 35465 bp, 33 predicted proteins | sample CryBogmetaGMA1M_FD_60369 | JGI IMG/M metagenome (GOLD analysis project Ga0007795, IMG submission 60369) | Freshwater microbial communities from Crystal Bog, Wisconsin, USA - MA1M | ecosystem: Environmental > Aquatic > Freshwater > Lake | place: Crystal Bog, Wisconsin, USA | collected 2009-07-06
ATATATGGCCGTGATGGATTTAACGGCAGAATTTTATCTCCAAACCGTTGATACGGTGTTTGTGCGCCATTCTTTGCCAAAGGGTGAAATGATGCATCGGGACAAGCCCGTGGATCTCACCGCCATCCGCCGCTGCGCGATGATGACGGTCGAGGGTGAGCGCGACGATATTTCCGGCGTCGGCCAAACCCAAGCCGCCCATAAGCTCTGCGTCAATATTCCCGAAGATCGCCGTGACCATTGGGTGCAGCCTAAGGTTGGCCATTATGGTGTTTTTAACGGTTCGCGCTTTCGCCAAGAGATTGCGCCGCGCATTGCCGCCTTTATGGCGAGAAGTGCCGAGACGGCAGGAAAAAGTGCGCGTCCCGGCAAGGCCAATCTAAAGGTCGTTGGAGCCTGACCGTAAGAATTGGCGGGATGACAAACCCACGCTCACCGGGCACGATGCGCCGATGATTCCGTTTCTGTCACCCCGCCGCAAAATACCCGCGCCTATATCAGCCCCCGCATCGCATATTGATGTACCGCATGGGGAAGATGTTTTTCGCGTGGTGCTGAAACGCAGTCCCACCGCAAGGCGGTACACCTTGCGGGCAAGTTCCGCGAAACACGAAATCACGCTGACCATGCCCGTGCGCGGAAGCCTCACACAGGCAACCGACTTCGCGCACCGTCATGGCGGCTGGATCGCCGAGCGGCTCAAAAAGTTTGACGTTAGAATTATCTGCGAGCCGGGAGCGGTTATCCCGTTGCGCGGCACACCGCACCGCATCGAATACCGCCCCAATGCGCGTGGCACCGTGTGGACAGAGACGAGTGAAACCGGCGAAGCACTCATCATCGTCGCCGGACGCGCCGAATATACACTACGCCGGATCAAGGATTTTTTGAAAAAGCAGGCGGCGCTCGATCTCGATCAGGCGGTCAAACGGTACACCACTGCGCTCGGCATTCCAGCGCGGCGGATTGCGCTGAAAGATACCACCAGCCGGTGGGGGTCCTGCTCCAGCTCAGGCCGTCTAAATTTTTCCTGGCGGCTCATTTTCGCGCCCTCCGAGATTCTTGATTATTTGGCCGCTCATGAGGTGGCCCATCTCAAAGAGCTCAATCATTCGAGCCGGTTCTGGCGCGTGGTGGAAACGCTTTATCCGGGCTATGACAAAGCTGAAGCTTGGCTTAAACGCCACGGTCCATCGCTCCATCGCTATCAATAGGCGCGTTAATCAGTTGCTCGCAGGAATGCTTCCCGGCGGGCGCACGGCTGTCCCATCGCTTGGCTTCCCAGAAATCCAAGGCAAGTTCCAACCTGCAAACAGATCCAAAGGCGGCGGGTCGCTGGCAGGCAAAGGCTGGCTTTGTGTCTTTGATAGGGCCAGCTTCATGTAACGCGACCAAATTTCAACCGGTAAACTGCCACCCGCGACATGTTTCGTCGGTGAATTATCATCGTTGCCAAGCCAAACGCCGGTCACCAGTGCACTTGTATAGCCAATAAACCAAGCATCCCGAAAATCCTGACTGGTGCCGGTCTTGCCACCCGCATCCCAGCCGGGAAGATCGGCCTTCTTGGCTGTACCGGTTTTGAGTGTTTCCCGCATCATGACATTGAGTTGTGCCAAATAGGCGGGGTCGATCACTTGCCGAGCTTGGCTATCGGCGCGCGTATAGATCAGGTCGCCCTCGCGTGATATGACCTCGGTTATGACATAGGGGCTTACCGAGAGACCCCCATTGGCAAAGCTTGTATAGGCAGAAACGAGTTCAAGCGGCGTCACCACGGATGTGCCGAGTGCTATTGAGGCATTCACATCCAGTTTCGACTTGATGCCCAACCTTTGCGCAACATGAGCCACCGTTTTGGGGCCAACTTCCAAGCCAAGACGCACGGCAACGGTGTTGAGCGATTGGGACAACCCTTCGGTGAGGGTCACTTGCCCGCGATACTCCTTCGCATAGTTTTCGGGCTGCCAGCCTTTAATGTTAAGCGGGGCATCTTCCCGCGTCGTTTCAGGCGTTAGTCCCTTCTCTAATGCGGCCAGATAGACAAAAGGTTTGAAAGCCGAGCCCGGTTGCCTTTTTGCGCTTGTTACGCGGTCAAACTGGCTCTCAGAATAAGAACGTCCGCCTACGAGCGCACGGATGGCACCATCGCCGTCGAGCGATACCAAGGCCCCTTGTGTCACACCATACTTAGTGCCCTTGGCTTGGAGTTCCTCCGTTACCGCTTTCTCAGCATAGGCCTGCATTGCCGGGTTGATCGTTGTCGTTACGATCACATCGCCCTCAATCGTTCCAACCAGATCGTCCAACACATCCATCACATGGTCGGCTGCATAGAGAACGGAAGCGGCACCCTTCGATTTCAAAGGTTGCGCTGGCCGCGCAAGCGCCTCTTTCATTTGCGGCTCGGTGATAAATTCTTCGCGCTGCATTGCTGCTAAAACCAATGCCGCACGGGCATGCGCGGCATCCGGATTACGGTTCGGCGCTAGGCGTGAAGGGGACTGAACCAGGCCACCAAGAATGGCCGCTTCCCCTATCGTTACCTCACGCGCCGATTTACCAAAATATTTCTGTGCCGCCCCTTCAACCCCATAAGCGCCAGAACCGAAATAAACGCGGTTGAGATAGAGTTCAAGGATCTGATCTTTGGTGAATTTTCGCTCCAGCCAAAGCGAGAGAATCGCTTCTTGAATTTTACGCGACGCCGTTCGTTCCTGCGTTAAAAACAGATTTTTGGCCAGCTGTTGTGTCAGGGTGGAGCCGCCCTGCACTCCCCCGCCTGCCCGCACGATGTTTCGCAACAACGCCCGGGCAATGCCCACCGGATCAATCCCAAAATGGCTGTAAAAACGGTGGTCCTCGATGGCGATGAACGCTTGCGGCAAGTATCTGGGTAATTCGTTGAGAGCCACTTCTCGCCCGCCCGTCTCGCCGCGATTAGCCAGCAAACTTCCGTCCGAACCCAATATGGCAATATTCGGCGGGCGTTTTGGCACCGCCAACTGGTCAATAGGCGGCAGCTTGGACGCATGAAAGGCGACCAATCCACCAAGGGCGATAAGCCCCCAAAGGCCAAAGACCAGCCCCCAATAGATCGCTCGCCCTATCAACGAACGTTTCGGGTTTTCGGCGGCAGTTCGTTCAACGCGGCTGCGTGACTTCCGCCGCTTTGGCTGCTCCGGCTCAAATTCATCGAATTCTGCTTCTGGCGCAGGTGAACGCCGACGCTTCACCGGTGGCTCGATCGATTCCCGATTGGCCATGCGACGGCGAGACGGCGCTTCGTCCCCCAGATACGGCTCACGCCGATCACGCCTGTCGCTCATTCTCGTCAATTCCTGCTGTTTTGCGCTCGATAAGCAGAAACTCTAGCAGGGTGCTCTTAAGCACCGGTTAAGGTGAACAAAAGGTAATCTAAATGCGCTCAATCCGGACTAAGCCGCCTTAGCCGGCGCATTCGTCAACAGTCGGCATAAGCGAGCTACCGTTGCCTTCATCTCACGGCGGTGAACCACCATATCCACCATGCCATGGTCTTTTAAAAATTCCGCCCGCTGGAAGCCCTCGGGTAGCTTTTCACGGATCGTTTGTTCAATCACCCGTGGGCCCGCAAAGCCGATCAACGCACCCGGCTCGGCAATGTGAACATCGCCCAACATCGCATAAGAGGCTGTGACTCCACCCATTGTTGGGTTGGTTAGCACGACAATATAGGGCAGCTTGGCTTCACGCAGGCGACGAACTGCAACCGTAGTGCGCGGCATCTGCATCAGCGAGAACATGCCTTCTTGCATGCGTGCGCCGCCAGATGAGGCGAACAGCACAAACGGTGTCCGCTTTGCAACCGCCGTTTCCATGCCCTTGATAAGGGCCTCGCCCGCGGCCATGCCGAGCGAGCCGCCCATAAAGTCGAAATCCTGCACACCAATCGTCAACGCGACGCCTTCAACGTTGCCAAAGGCAATTTTCACGGCGTCAATCATTTGCGTTTTTGTCTTCGCATCCCGCAACCGATCAGCATAGCGCTTCTCGTCGCGGAATTTCAGCGGATCGAGCGGCACTTCCGGTAGAGCAATTTCCTCATAGGCTTCGTCATCGAACATCGATTTAAGCCGCGGCACCGCAGCAAGCCGCATGTGGTAATCCGAGCCTGGAATAACATTGAGATTGGCCTCAACGTCTTTCGAGAACACAAGCTGTCCGCTTTCGGGGCACTTGATCCAGAGGTTTTGCGGCGTATCACGCTTCAGAAACGACCGAATTTTGGGCCGCACAACGTTCGAAATCCAATTCATCGTTTCCATAGCGACAACCCCTTGGCCAACTTACTTTTTGACCGAATGCACACCAGCCGCGATCTCGCTGACCAAATCCATCACCGATTTCACCGTATTAGCCGTCGCTTTACCGTTGGAATCGAGCGATTTGCGCACTTCTTCCACCAAAGCCGAGCCTACAACCACGCCATCGGCCCCTTTTGCAATGGTCGATGCATCCGCCGCCGTCTTCACGCCGAACCCTACCGCAACGGGTAGATAGGTATGCGCCTTGATCCGCGCCACTGCCGCTGCCACTTTTCCAAAATCAGGCGTGGCCGTGCCCGTAATCCCCGTAATCGAGACGTAATAGACAAAACCGGATGTGTTTGAGAGCACCTTCGGCAAGCGCTTCTCATCCGTTGTGGGTGTTGCAAGCCGGATAAAGTTAAGCCCCGCGTTCAATGCCGGCTTGCACAGCTCGTCATCCTCCTCCGGCGGGCAATCGACGACAATAAGCCCATCAATACCTGCCGCTTTCGCGTCTTTCAGGAAGGTCTCAACGCCGTAAATATAGATCGGATTAAAATAACCCATCAAAATGATCGGCGTTTCATTGTTCTCTGATCGAAACGACCGCACGAGATCAAGCGTACCGTGTAGGGTCTCGCCAGCAGCAAGGGCGCGCAATCCCGCAGCCTGAACCGCCGGTCCATCCGCCATCGGGTCGGTAAACGGCATGCCGATTTCGATCAAATCCGCGCCTGCCTTTGGCAAAGCCCTGATGATCTCAAGCGAGGTTGCATGGTCAGGGTCACCCGCCATGATGAAGGTCACCAGTGCGGCGCGCCCATCGGACTTAAGCGTCGCAAACCGTGTATCGATCCGTGTTGTCATTCCATACCACCCAGATGCTCGGCCACTGAGAAAATATCCTTGTCGCCGCGACCGCAAAGATTGACGATCATCAAATGATCTTTCGGCTTTGAAGCTGCAATTTCAACCGCGCGGGCAATCGCATGCGCTGGCTCAAGCGCCGGAATAATACCTTCCAGCTTGGAGAGCAGCTGGAACGCTTCGAGAGCCTCGCTGTCGGTCGTCGAAAGATAGGTCACACGACCGGTATCGTGCAGCCAGGAATGCTCAGGCCCGATGCCAGGATAATCCAGACCCGCCGAAATCGAATGCGCCTCGGCAATCTGGCCGTCGGCATCCATCAGCAAATAGGTGCGGTTGCCGTGCAATACCCCCGGCCGGCCGCCATTCAGCGATGCCGCGTGCGCTCCCGATGCCACGCCATGTCCCGCCGCTTCAACGCCATAAATTTCCACCGATTCGTCATCCAGAAACGGATGGAAAAGACCAATCGCATTCGAGCCACCGCCAATGCAGGCAACAAGCGAATCCGGTAAACGCCCTTCGCGCTCCAGCATCTGCTCACGCGCTTCCTTGCCGATGATCGACTGGAAGTCACGCACCATCATCGGGTAAGGGTGCGGACCCGCCGAAGTGCCGATGCAATAAAACGTGTCTTCGACATTTGAAACCCAGTCGCGCAGCGCCTCGTTCATCGCGTCTTTCAGCGTTTTTGAACCCGACACGACCGGAATAATTTCAGCGCCCAACATCCGCATGCGGAACACGTTCGGTTTTTGCCGCTCCACATCCACCGCGCCCATATAGACGACGCATTTGAGGCCAAAGCGCGCGCAGGCCGTGGCGGTTGCCACACCGTGCTGGCCAGCGCCCGTCTCGGCAATAATGCGCGTCTTGCCCATGCGGCGGGCGAGCAGAATTTGGCCCAGCACATTGTTGATTTTGTGCGCGCCGGTATGGTTCAGCTCATCGCGCTTCAGATAAATCTTTGCCCCACCTACATGCTCGGTCAGCCGTTCGGCGAAATAGAGCGGGCTCGGGCGGCCGACATAATGGGTATGGAACGAGGCCAATTCGGCATGAAACGCAGGATCCGCCTTTGCCGCGGTATAGGCCCTTTCAAGATCAAGAATGAGCGGCATCAGCGTTTCAGCGACAAAGCGGCCGCCGTAATTGCCAAAATGCCCCGTTTCATCCGGTCCCGACCGAAACGAGTTCAGCTTTTGCTGGATGTTCATTGCCCGCGATCCTTTTCCGATAGCGCTGCGCTCGACTCACGCGCAGACACGATAAAATCCCTGATCTTTTGTTCGTTTTTCACGCCCGGGGCGCTCTCCACGCCCGATGATACATCGACCCCTGCCGCATGCGATAGATACAACGCTTCGGAGACATTCGATGGATCAAGCCCTCCTGAGACCATGAACGGCTTTGCAAGGTCAAGCCCCGCGAGCAAATTCCAATCGAAACGCACACCATTGCCGCCTGGATGCGCCGCATCTTTGGGCGGCTTTGCATCGAGCAAAAGCCAATCCGAAACAGGGGCATAGCGTTGGAGCTCAACGATATCCTCGGCGGAGGCGATGCCGACAGCCTTCATCACAGGGAGACGAAATGTCGCGCGGATCGCTGCAACCCGTTCCGGCGCTTCATGTCCGTGGAGCTGAACCATATCGGGATGAAGGGCGTCGATAATGGACGCGATATCGTCGTCACTGGCATCAACCGTAAGCGCCACCTTTTTAGCCCGCCCGGCAACGCTCGCGCCAAGGGCTTTAGCCTCGACCAGCGAGATATTGCGGGGAGATTTTGGGAAAAAGACAAATCCAACCCAATCCGCACCGGCATCCAGTGCCGCGCCAAGCATTTCTGGCGTTTTGAGACCGCAGATTTTAATCACTGTCGACATAGGTGCCGATTTCGCATGGCGGGCTGAAAGAGTCCATGATTTGTTGGCATATATGAGGTTATCTGTTACTTTGCCTTTACAGGCTGCAAAGGCATTTTTGGCTTTAATAGGGAAAAATCATCAAGGGTGATGTCCATTGAGCAAGCAATCGAAATTGTGTCGCAGTTCATCTTGGACAATGACGATAGGCCGAGGCTTTCCGGCATAATCCTTACCGCCGGAAACGGTCCAAACTTCACCGCGTTTCATGGCTCAACGAAGACCGATATAGCGTCAATAAAGGCTTGGTCCTTCAAGGCATGCTCACTTTTAGCTACAACTGCTGATTGACGCTTTGCCTCCACTTGAAACGAGGGTGCGCGAACATCCGGCACCCAGATTTGAATCGGTCGAAGACCAAGCGAACGCAACCGGGCGTGGTGCTCGCTTACCTTTAGGCGCGTGGATTTGGGTTGAGCAACAGGTTCCATGCAACGGCTCCATTATCGTTTACATGTAACCACAATGCGATAAGCAAACGACGCAATTTATTTTCGGAACGTCCGCGGCTCGTTCAAAGCGCGCCATTGGGTGCGAGCCGCCTTCAACCCAAACGCTTCCATACCAGCATCGCGGCGGCCAAATCCTCAATCGCCGCACCAACTGATTTGAACATCGTGATTTCCGTCGGGCTTGCCCGCCCACGATGTTTGCCGCGCGTCAAATCATAAAGATCAGCCTTCACATCGCTCTCTCTGATGAGGCCCGAAGCAAGCGGCTGGGCGTAATCGCCACCTTCTTTCAGAGCGCCACCTCGCGTGTCGCAAAACAGGCTGGCGCTTTTGATCGCCTCGTCATCCGTCTCCCGCATCGAGGGCTTGAACGCCCCGACACAGTCTAAATGCGCACCGGGTTTGAGCCAAGCGCCATGGATCAACGGTTCACTCGACAAGGTAGCCGAGGAGATAATATCCGCTTCGCGAATAGCGGCTTCAAGATTTTCAACAGCACGGACGGGATAGCCTTCTTTGCGCAATTCAGCCGCAACGGCTTCGGCTCGAGCGGGCCTATGGTTCCAAAGCGCCACCTCTTTTATCGGACTTGTCGCGCAATGTGCCTTAATCAGAAAAGGGGCGAGAGCACCGGCCCCCACCATCACCATTTTTGATGCATCAGGCCGCGCGCAATACCGCGCCGCCAAGGCAGAGGCCGCCGCCGTTCGCCAAACGGTCAGCCTTGCACCATCCATAGCGGCCAATGGCGCACCCGTTGCGCCATCGAGCAAGAGATAGGTTCCCATAACGGCTGGCAGGTCTTTCGCACCATTACCAGGGTATACGGTAACAATCTTTGTACCCACAAACGGTGAGCTCGCATCTGCCCCGGTCCAAGCCGGCATTAAAAGCAGCGTTGCATTCGCATCTGGCCGATCAATGTCGTGATGGTGGCGAACGGGAGCCACGATCTCGGCCCGAAAAGCATCAGCCAGTGCATCCGCCAAAGTGACAGGATCAAGCGCCGCATCAATCTCGGCTGCGGAGATTATTTTCATGGAATGAACCTCAGTAGTAACACTTAGCCAATCAGCGTAGCGGGCGGCAGCGGCGGCAATTCTCGTTCACGCTTTAATTCATCATTCTCGCGGCGCTGGCGTTCCAAGTCCCGCAAATAAACCCGAGCTGCGCGGCGATGACGTCCCGCCGAAAACCAAGTCGCGGTGCCACCGATAAGGATGCCGATCATGATGGCTATGAAAATAGGTAAAAATATAGGGATTTGATAGGTGAGCGGGAGATCGATCACCCCAAGCGGGTCAAGGCGAACCGTCACCGTGTCATGGTTGGCGAGCGCAAACCCGATCAGGATAATGCCAAGGGGAACAAGGAGAATGGCCCGCACCAAAGCCTTCATGACGCCCCCCTTTTAGCCCATCGGGTTAGCGACCCGGCGCATCCATATTCAGGCGAAAGCGCATTTCTTTGCCCGCTTTGAACACTGGAACAACTTTTTCGGCCACCGCGACATGTTCACCGGTGCGCGGATTGCGGCCCAAACGGGCATCCCGCTTTTTCACGGAGAAGGCACCAAACCCACGGATCTCAACCCGATCACCACGCGCCAACGCGTCGACAATCTCTTCCAAAATCGCGTTGACCACATTTTCCGCGTCGCGTTGATAAAGTTCCGGGTATTGATCCGCAATCTTTTGGACGAGTTCAGATTTAATCATTCTGCTTCTTCTTTGTTGAAATGCCGTAGGCGGACAAGAACCTTAGTGGAGTTTAAGATCGAGAAGGGTGCCAGAGGACCAGCATACCGTCAAGAACCTCCGCGCGGGAAACCTCGCCCAGCGCCTCAAACGACGCCGCAATTTGCTCAAAGCCTGCCATACGCAGCGCTTTAGCGGCGCTTTCGGTTAAGCCCCACTGCTCGGCAAGGCCATTCTTGTGCCAATTCCGAACGGGTAAGCCTTTCGTAAGCGCCCGTTCCTTTTCAAGCCAAGCAATGGCTTGATCTTCTGATCCCACCTCATCCACCAGCCCCAAGGCAACACCCTGCTTACCCGTAAAGACGCGACCATCAGAAACTTCCGTCACGCGTGCATCCGGCAGCTGGCGGCGGGTCTTCACCAATTCCTTGAACCAGTCGAAATTAGCATTCACCAAAGCTGCGATTGCGGCACGCGATTCAGGCGTAACCGATTCAATGGGGCTTGGTGCCGCTTTCAGCGGAGAGGATTTGATCGATTCCACCTTAATGCCGATCATATCCAGCAAGCGTACAACGTCAGGATACTGGAACAACACGCCTATTGACCCCACAATCGAGGTTTCGCGCGCAATCAGATGATCCGTTCCCATCGCCGCAATATAGCCACCGGATGCGGCCATGCCTTCAATCACCGCCACCGTGGGCTTTTTCGCTGACAGTTTGCGCAGCGCGTCATAGAGCGCTTCCGAACCCGTCACTGTTCCGCCCGGGCTTTCAATAACAATCAGAGCCGCTTTCGCATTGCTTTCCTTAACATCATGCAGAAGCTTAATCGTTGCATCATCACCCGTGATAACGCCTGATATTTTGACGCGCGCAATATGCGCCTGACGCCGCTCCAACTGAGGCCCGCCGGCCGCATAAAGGCCGATCCCGATGAGCGTCAAGAAAACGATAAGAAACGCGACTGCACGCCAAAACGTCACTTTCCGTCCAAGCTTGCGGCGTTCAACAAGATATTCGCGGTCCATTGTCACCACCCTCTGGTCCTGCTCGGATCAGTCTTCATTCCCCTTCCTACTCCGATAGCGGTCAGGCAGCAACAACCGGCGGGTTGCGTATGGGTGGAATGCGCGTTAGTTCAAGCGCCATGCGCGCGCCGACGGATCGGTGCGCCATCTTGCAACAAAGGAACATAACCATGACGATCACACGCATTGGCGCGGGTCCCCGCATGAGCAAAGCCGTGGTTCACGGCAATACCGTCTATCTCGCTGGCCAGGTCGCCGATACCGCTAAGGGCAAAAGCGTTGGCGAGCAGACCAAAGACATTCTCCAGCAGATCGACGCGATTTTGGCCGAAGCCGGCACCGATAAGACGAAAATCCTGTCGACCAATATCTGGCTCTCGGACATTTCGACCTTCGCTGAAATGAACGCTGAGTGGGATGCTTGGATTGTCCCGGGTTCAACACCTGCGCGCGCAACCGTTGAGTCAAAGCTCGCAGCACCGATCTACACCGTCGAAATCATGATGACGGTTGCTCGCTGAGTTTAGTATGATGTCCTCATCCGACCTTCTGATGGAGCGCTTTTTAGCGCTCCATCCTAAATTGATCGACCTATCGCTCGGTCGCCTGATGCGTCTCTTGGACGCGTTGGGAAACCCGAACCATCGACTTCCGCCCGTCATCCATGTCGCGGGTACAAATGGTAAAGGCTCAACCGTTGCCTTTATGCGCTCAATCCTTGAGGCGGCAGGAAAATCGGTTCACGTTTACACCTCGCCTCATCTCGTCCGTTTCCATGAGCGTATTCGGCTCGGCGCTCAGGGTGGCGGAAAACTGGTGAGCGAACCGGTACTCGTCGATGCCTTTGAGCGCTGCGAGGCCGCGAATGCGGGGCAGGCCATTACCGTATTCGAGATGACAACAGCGGCCGCCTTTCTGCTTTTCGCCGAGCATCCGGCGGATGTGCTGCTGCTTGAAGTAGGTCTTGGCGGCGAATTTGATGCGACTAACGTTATCGATACGGCGCTTGCTACCATCATCACCCCCATTTCGATGGATCATTCCGAATATCTGGGCGATACGCTCACCAAAATCGCCTCGGCCAAAGCAGGCATTTTCAAACGCAATATTCCGGCCATTTTGGCGCAACAAGAGCATCCAGAAGCCGAAGCCGAGCTTGAACGCCGCGCCGCACGCGCAGGAGCAAGGCTTATCGCGTCCGGCCAGCATTTTAACGCCCATGAAGAAGCCGGGCGTTTGATCTTCCAAGACAAGGACGGCCTCCTCGATCTGCCCCTGCCACGCCTACCCGGGCGCCACCAGCAAGCCAATGCGGGCACTGCGATTGCGGCGCTTAGGGCCGCGGGCTTTCGTGATCTACCGATCTCCGCTTACGAGCAAGGCATAGCAACCGCCAGCTGGCCGGCCCGCTTGCAGCGTCTCACGCATGGTTCTCTTACGCAATATGTTCCCGCAGGCGGCGAATTATGGCTCGATGGCGGTCATAATCCTGATGGCGGCAAGGTTTTAGCTGCCGCCATGCGAGAGTTTAACCAGCACATTCCTCGCCCCTTGGTGATGATTGTCGGCATGCTGGGCACCAAAGATTCCGCCGCCTTTCTCCACGCCTTCAGCGGCCTTGCTGAAGAGGTGATCGCGGTTCCCATCCCGAGCCAAAAAGCCGCTCGTCTTTCCGAGGAAGTTGCGACCTTAGCCCAAGCGTCCGGATTGCAAGCCCACCAATCAGAGAGCTTTGAATCGGCCTTGCGCGAAATCGCGAGTCGTAAGTGGACTATCCCGCCGCGCATTTTGATGACGGGTTCGCTCTATCTCGCAGGCGAAATCTTGGCGGCCAACGGCACGCCGCCGGATTAGAGCATGGCTTTATCGCAAAACCGGTTTCCACTTTTGCGCGCCATACTCTAGCTTGTCAGCTCACAGCGTTTCCAATTCTCCGGCTCCGAGGGGCTCGCTCCGTCGGCCGAAGCCGAAACCGATATCATGGCCATTTCACCCATCAGCCGCAAAACCATCACGCGACCCGCCTGCACATCCGGCATCGGCACGATATAGCTGAACCGGTGGCGCGAATACTCGCCCGTCACCCGTTGCCCGCCCGGTAATGTGGCATTCGGGCCTGCAACGGTTAGTTGCCGATGGTCACTCTCCGAGCACCAGGTACCGTCAATCGCATCGGCATGGGCCAAATTTACGCTACAAAACACAAACCCTAACGCGACAAAAACGGCGATAAATATCCGCTGCATGCGTGCCTCCGCTCAGTTAGAGCAAGACCTTTATCATGCGCCTCGCTTGAAACCCGCGCAAGCTTAGCCCACACTCGCGGTGAACCAATAAAGGGTACATCACATGGCGATCACACGGCTAGGCTACACAGACATGCACACGGCTGGCGAACCCGTGCGCATTGTCACGAAAGGCTATCCAAGCTTGAAGGGGCCTACGATCTTGGACCGCCGCCGAGATGCGCGTGAAAACCACGATCATCTCCGCCGCGCGATGAATTTCGAGCCACGTGGGCACGCGGGCATGTATGGCGTGATCCCGGTCGAGTCATCCCATCCCGAGGCTGTCATTGGCGTACTCTTTACCCATCACGAAGGCTACTCCACCATGTGCGGCCACGCGACGATTGCGATTGGCCGTTGGGTGGTTGATCAGGGCTTGGTGCCCAAAACCGAACCCGTCACCCGCTTCGCTATCGAGGCGCCCTGCGGCTTGCTCCGCTTGGCCTGCACGGTTGAAAGGGGCGAGGTAACCCATGTCAGCTTTGAAAGCGTCGCCGCCTTTCCCTTCGCGCGCGATGTGGCCGTTAATGTGCCGGGCTTCGGACCCATCGTGACCGATATTGCCTATGGCGGCGCGTTTTATTGCATTCTGCCCTCCTCCCGCTTCGGGCTCGATTTCTTTGCTACGCCCGTTGCCGAACTGGTCGCAGCGGCAGGCGCACTAACCGATACCATCCGTGCTTCAACAACGCTTTCCCACCCCGAAGCCGCCGATTTAGGCTTTCTCTATGGCACCATCCTGACCGACGATGCGGAGATATGGGAGGACAGCTGGAACCTCTGCGTTTTCGCCGAGCGCCAGATCGACCGCAGCCCCACAGGCTCCGGCGTCACAGCCCGCATGGCGCTCGACTACGCCAAAGGCCTGATTGAGCCGGGGATTACCCGCACCTTTAAAGGCATTTCAGGCGAACCTTTCACCGGCAAAGTAAAAGGCCCCACGGCGTTTGCTGTGCCTAATGCCTCCACCATCGAAGTAGGCGGGCAAGGCTATTACGCGGGCGAAGGCGAGTTTCTGATTGAGGAGAAAGACCCTCTCCGCTTCGGCTTTGAATTGGCGGGACGATTTGGGGATGTGAGCGAAAGCACTTTTCAAAAGTAAGAATGGCGTGTGTAAATAAAACCTCACACTTGTTTTTAGTAACCCATTGGGTTAGTAAAAATCATACAAACCTTAGCTGAGACGCCGACTTTTATTCAGCAAGTTGCAAAGCTTTTTGATGAGGCTGAAAGGCACGAACTGATAAACTTTCTCGCAGAACATCCAATGGCAGGAGACGTGATTCCGGGTACAGGCGGAGTAAGAAAGTTACGATATGCGATGATTGGCCAAGGCAAACGCGGCGGCGCCCGGGTGATCTACTACTATTTGGACGAAACCATCCCGCTATACCTTCTCTTGGCTTATGCAAAAAACGCAAAGATCGACATGACAGCGGATGAAAGGCGTGCCGTTGCATCTCTGGTTATAGCTTTCAAGACATCAAGGAAAAGCAGGCAATGAGTAAATTTGGCAAAGATCTCATCCAGTCCCTGAGCGAGGCCCTCGCCCATGCGAAAGGTGAAGGAGATGCAGTGCTGCACGTTCCGCTTGATCCGCGCGAAGTCCGCAAACGCGCCCGATTAAAACAAACCCAAATGGCACCCCTCATGGGCATGAGCCTTTCCGGCTATCGCAAATGGGAACAGGGCACCCGAACCATCAGCGGCCCTGCTGCCACTTTGTTGAAAGTGATCGATAAGGAACCAGAGGCGGTTAAAAGGGCCTTGAGGGATTAGAGGTGCGGTGACGACTACACCGTCTCAGTTATACGCTGGTTCTAAACAATTGATCAAAAAGACAACGATAGATCTTTCACTTAAAACCTGCGCACGCACCATCTAAAATCCCCCACCGGAAAGGCTTGGCTGACGCTTTCCCATAGGATAGCTTAATCGCACCATTCGGGACAAAGACCGCCATGACGCTTTTCCATCACAATACCCTAAGGCTCTCCGCCCTCGTCCTTGCCGCAGCCACACCTTTCCCCGCTTTCGCAGCCGAAGGTATCAACGGTGCTGCGTTCGGGCCGCTTTGGGCGCTGCCTTTTATTGGCATTTTGCTCTCGATTGCGCTGTTTCCACTGCTGGCACATCATTTTTGGGAGCACCATCAGGGCAAGATTGCCGCCTTTTGGTCGCTCTTGCTCCTTGTCCCACTCGTGATGGTTGCCGGATCGAGCGCTACGGCCTCCGCGCTCGTTCATACGGCGTTTCTCGATTATATCCCTTTCATTCTGCTACTCTTGGCTCTGTTTACAACCGCTGGCGGCATAGTTGTGCGGGGCAATATTCATGGAGCACCCACCACCAACGCGCTGCTTCTGGTGATTGGCGCGATGCTGGCGAGCTTGATCGGCACAACCGGGGCCTCGATGGTGCTGATCCGCCCCATTATCCGAGCGAATGATAACCGGCGGCACAATGTGCATGTGGTGGTGTTTTTTATCTTTCTCGTTTCAAACATCGGCGGCTCTTTGACACCGCTGGGCGATCCTCCATTGTTCTTGGGATTTTTGAAGGGGGTCGATTTTTTCTGGACGACCACGAATTTATTCCGTGAGACGCTGTTCGTCGGCGCCATCGTACTGGCCGCCTTTTTTGCGCTCGACGTCTGGCTCTACCGCAAGGAGGGCATTATCCGCGATCCGACCCCGGATTCCCCCGTCAGCGTCAGCGGTTTTGTGAACATGGCGCTTATTGGCGTCATCATCGGTGCCGTGCTCTTAAGCGCATCCTGGAAGCCCGGCGCAGCCGTCACGCTGGCAGGCATAGAGGTTGGCGGTCAGGACCTTGTTCGGGATGTGATCATGATCCTCGCGACCTTCGCCTCGATCTGGTTGACGAGATCGCGCGACCGGGCCGAGAACGGGTTTACCTGGGGACCGATCTTGGAAGTTGCCAAGCTCTTCGCAGGTATTTTCATCACCATGATCCCCGTTCTCGCCATGCTGAAAGCCGGAGCAGCAGGAGCGTTTGCGCCCCTGGTAGCGCTTGTGACGCATGCGGATGGCACACCCAACACGCTCGCTTTTTTCTGGCTGACGGGAGGGCTGTCATCCTTCCTCGATAACGCCCCGACCTATCTCGTGTTTTTCGAGCTGGCCGGCGGCAACGCGCAACAGCTTATGACGGATGGTGCGCTAACCCTTGCGGCCATTTCAGCGGGTGCGGTCTTTATGGGGGCCAATACCTATATCGGCAACGCACCTAATTTTATGGTCTACGCCATTGCCCGTGAGCGCGGCGTCGCCATGCCGAGTTTCTTCGGCTACATGCTCTGGTCGGGATCTGTTTTGATCCCGACCTTCTTATTGGCTGGGTTCATCTTCTTCCGGTAATTCGGAAGTTAGACCGAAGCGGAAATCCATTTTGAAAGATCGCCTTTTGAGGCCGCGCCGACCTTTTGTGCAGCCAAAGCGCCGCCTTTGAAGATCATCAGCGTCGGAATGGAACGAATGCCAAACTGAGCGGCGACCGCGGGGTTCTCGTCCACGTTCAGTTTCACAATTTTGACCTTGCCGCCCATCTCCTTCGAGATTTCTTCAAGCGCGGGTGCAATCATCCGGCAGGGTCCGCACCACTCCGCCCAGAAGTCGACAACCACCGGCTCGGCAGATTTCAGGACGTCGTTTTCAAAGCTGGCATCGGTGACAGGCGCGGTCATTTTAAATCCTCTTCTGCCCAGAATCGGGCTGTTGAATCGGAACCTATGAACGAGGCCTATGAACGTCAAGGGACGACTTATTATTCAATTACCGAAAGTGCCACTTGGAGTACTTCAACCGGCACCTCTCGTACCTCAAACGTGGCTGTGTATATCACGTAGCAGCGGATGGTATGGCTTGGAAAAAGATCCGAAACTAACTCTCGATACAGCGCAAGCTGAGCCACCGTGCGCTGGGAAATAAGTTCGATTGAGGGCGGCGGCACAGAAGTCGTTTTAAAATCAGCAATTAAAACTTCCTTTTCAAGTATTGCCAGCCGATCGATTTGACCGGTAACCCTGCGCGTGGGCTTGTCTGCACGGACGAGAGTACCAGTGATTGAAACCTCCGCCTTACTATTGTTAGAAAAAAGCGGTGCTAAATCAGGCCTAGAAATGAGCTGAATAGTATCAGTTGCCAGATTAAAACGCTTTTCTTGTGATAAATCTGACGCGCGTGCGTTCAAAAAATTTGAAGCAACTGCGATTCGACGTTCAACTGGAACGGGTGGCAATATTTCTAAAAGAGAATGGATGATTACACCAATTCGACGATGGACCCGAACGCTTTTATCTTCCGATTTTTTCTCCGCATTATCCGCGGCCGAAATAGCATTAGATGGCTTTATCGGTGGGGGAGCGATGGGTTCTTCTTTTGGTTTCTGCCAAAGCCATTCAGGATACTTAATTTTATCTTTTTGTTTCTCCTCAAAGACGATCGGATTTGCAACGGGATACTGGATCGACTGAAACCGCCTCGCACCCTCCGGACTTCCGCCACCATTGGTATCCGTCATGCTCGGCCCCAATGTATTTTCGATCATTGAATACCAAGAATCCTCAGGTATTTTGTTTTTTCCGGCATAACCTGAAATATAGAGGCGATCACGAGCGCGCGTCATCGCCACATAAAGCAGTCGTCGATGCTCTTCTGCAGCTTTTTTTATTTCTTCATTACGTAATTCAGAAATTTCCTTCGTATCTGTCGACTTAGAGGGCGACCAGATCGGTGCATAACGATTGTGTTTTGATTTGAATTTAAAAAATGGGCCAATTTTTTGCTTATCAACTGCAGCCCCACAAGTATCGGGAAGATAAACAATAGGTGCCTCTAGTCCTTTTGCACCATGAACTGTCATAACTCTAACCTCGTTACGCCCCGAATCCATATCTCGCTTGATCGTGACATCGCTAGAAAGAAAATGTTCTAAGAAAAGTAAAAGCGAAGGAACTTGGCGTTGCTCATGCTCAATAGCGAGACGTAAAAACTCATCGATTGCATCATCCGTTTCGTTACCAAGACGTGATTTAAAAGATCGCCGCCCACCACAGGGTCCCAATACAAACGAATAAAACGCAAACGGTCCATTTTGATTGGCTGCTTCTCTAAACTGTTTTAATTTTTCTCTGGCTGTTATAAAATTTGGATCTCGGTCATCAGAATTTAGTGCGTCAAGCAGCGAGCCCGAACGCCCAGCAGCCAATTGCATAAGCTGGTTTTCGCTTAGACCAATCAGCGGTGATTTAAGAACACAGGCCAAAGTAAGATCATCGCGGGGCGATAATACGCACTGACCTAAGGCCACTAGATCCATTACTGCGATATGCTCACCGAGCTTAAGTCTATCGGCTCCAGCAACAGGTAAACCACGGTCCTTAAGTGCCCGAATTACCGTTTCAAAAAATAGACTTCTCTTTCGAACAAGGATCAAGATATCGCCGGGAACAATCGGCCGTAAAATATTGGGTTGCTCCTCAACAAACTCAGAAGATCTCTCACTTACGAGATAAGCAATATGCTCAGCAATCTGACGTGCAAGCCGAACAGCAGGCGATCCTTTTCCAGGCTCATCGAGTGGTGCTGTCCAACTTTCAGCTGGTATACTGGGTTCGAAAACAAGAGGAGGCCAAAGTTCAACAAAACCTGCCGAATTTTGACGCTTGCTCTGATGAACAGTTGGTTCCGCATCTCGATCAAGACCTTCAAAATGGGACTCTATACTGAAAACCTTATCAACTGCGGAGAGTATATCTGGCGCGGAGCGAAACGATAAGGTCAGAGTTTCATTATGGAAAGACTGAACCTCTTTATCTCCGGCATTACCTAAAGCGTTAATCTTGGTGCCGAAAAAATCTCGATTGTCTGAAAATTCGGTTGGCTCCGCACCTTGAAAGCTGAAAATAGACTGCTTTGGATCGCCAACAGCGAATATCGTTCGATTGGTTAATTGAGCACCTTTTCCATCGTGAAACTCGGAAGTCAAAAGCTTCAATATTTCCCACTGTTCGGGACTAGTATCCTGAGCTTCGTCAATGAGAATATGGTCGATACCTTTGTCGAGCTTATAGAGTACCCATTGTGCTCCAGCGCGGCTTAGAAGATCTCTCGTACGTGTGATGAGATCTTTGAAATCAAGTACACTCCGGCGAATTTTTTGTTCCTCATACGCACGAATAACGGCACTCGCGACAATCAGTAATGCCCTGGTTCGCGACACCGCCTTTGCGGATTTTTCTAATGCAAGCAAAGGGATAAGGCGTGATTGTTCGGCCAACAACTGCTCCCGAACGAGCGGAATCTGGGCGCTAAATTTGTCGGTCACGAGGTCTTTCGGTGTCCTTGGATCTCCGTCCGTTTTAAAAAATATGTCGAAATAAAGCTCTTCCCAAGCAGGCCCCTGCTCTAACAACGCTGCTGATAAAATTGCCTGCCGACGCTGTCCATCCCGCTCGGATGTCGATGACACCAGTAATTTAGTCATCTGTTGAACTGCAGTAGCCGGGAGCCGCCCATTAAATATTTCGGACTTTATGCTTTCAACGGTATCAGATGATTTGAGTCCGACTATTCGTGCAAGCTCTCCTGTGATAGCCTTAATGGCGTCATAATCGCCCGCATGCGCTATAATTTCGTCGGATTGTTCCCGAGCAATGGCAAGAATTGGTTCAAATCCGTACTCACTGGTTATATCAATCAATTCAGCAAGCGCGCTGGCAAATTCAGGATCGTCCAGACCCGTCTGAACGTCAAGGATTCGCAATCGGACGGATTTTAAGAGCTCTTCTTTAACCCTATCATCTAGCACTTCGAAGCGCGCAGGAACGTTGGCTTCAAAAGGAAACACATGGAGGATTCGCTCACAGAACGCGTGAATGGTTTGAATTTTTAAGCCGCCGGGTGTTTCTACTGCTCGAGCGAAGAGTTGCCGAGCCCGTTTTATACGGGTTTCGCTCGGCTCGGTTCCATCGAGTTTTTTAAGCTCTTGGATTAAATCTATGGTTTCAAGGCTTACCCATTCAGAGAGCTGCTTAAAGACTCTGTTGGACATGTTCGCGGCAGCGGCCGTTGTATAAGTGAGTGCAAGAATTCTGCTGGGATCGACACCCTCTAGTAATAATCTCAAGATTCGCGTCACAAGGACGTAAGTTTTTCCCGAACCTGCATTGGCCGCCACGAAAGCCGACGCGTTAGGATTGGAAGCGCGGCGTTGCTTCCAATCGGTCTGCGCTAAGATATCTTGAGACTTCATTCCTCTCCTTCCTCTTCCGAACCGCCACCGGTCAGCGACCATTCCCTCACCCTAGCGAGATGATCATATTTCGCATGATCTTTCAGAAATTCTGGATAGGGACGGGACAAAAATGGACGCGCTCCGTTCCAAAAATCGTCGATTAACTCTAAAAATTCTGAAAAATGCCGCTCTACGAGATCATCAGAGTCAGTCGATTTTTTAGGTTCAAAAATAAAACGCTCATCTCCTCCAGCTCTGCCACCTAATTTCGCATAAACCAATGCGTCATTGCTTTGGCCTGCTAAGCCTTTAAATGCGTCCCGTTTGACCATCGCGGCCTCAAGGGTCAATTGCGGCGAAAAGCCGGTCTTTACTTGCCGGACGGTCGGTATTCTTCCAGTCTTGAAATCAATCACTGAGAAGCTTCCACTACTATGCATCTCGATCCGGTCAGCCTGCCCGGTTAGCGTAAAAATTCCGCCACGCGGCAATTCAAACGTCAATGCGCCATGTTTCTCAACGGAAATCGGGGCAGCTAGTTTTTCCCGACGCTTTATATCCCAAGCAATAAACCATTCAGCCGCTTCACAAAATTTTGGCCACCAGAAAGCATTGAAGAGTGGTTGGTCGGAAATTGGCGCGAATACATTCCTTCCAATTGCCAGTAGCTTTTTAACGGCGTCCATAGGTTGTTCAAGCGGCCAAGTCTGGGCGAACTGTGCAACGGCAGCATGAAATGCCATCCCAAGCTCACGCGCTCCAATTTCGACACCCAGTCGATCTAGGGGATCAAGCCTTAAAACGTGCTTAGCATAGATCGAATAGGGGTCACGTCGGAGCGTCTCAATTTCCGTCACGCTCAATTTGTTTGGCAACAGATCCCGAGCAGGCTGAGGCCTTGGCTGGAGAAGTAAAGGGGCAGGCTCCACTTCGTCCAATTCTCGCCCCAGTTCTAATAATGCTTTCCCTCGATTAAGAACAGTTTCGAACAACCCATCACCCGCCACCGCCCTCATTCTTTGAAGAAAACGAGATGCGACTGTTGGAGAACCAGACCGCTTGATCGCACGCGTAATGATGATCTCGCTTGCACCCATCTGCTCAACTAGATCGTGGGCCGTTTGGCCAATGCGTTGTTCGGGGCCAGGTAAATAAAGCTCTTCCCTCCACGTTCTATTAAGGAAAGGGTCCGTTTGCGTCTCCGGCGGCCAAACTGTTTCATCCAAACCACCCAAAACAACCAGATCAATCGGCATTAGCCTAGCTTCAAGGAGCCCCCACAATTTTATTCTTGAATGAAATTTACCACTTCGGGAAACCGTGATACCAGCCATCAATTGTTCAAAAAAGCCGGGAAGCTCTTTAAGCGATCCACGTATTTCAAGGCTACCACTTTGCATTGTAGCGCTGATTAAATCAGTAAGAGCTTCAGCTCCTTCGAGTTCATCAAATGCTTCCGGATGATCTGGTTTAGCCGCTATCTGGCGAGTGGCCCCCTCAAGCACGGCCAGTAATTCCAATAAATCTCTATCCCAATCGGAATTGAAAGAGCCTAAAATCAATTCGAGCTGCGTAATAACCGCATTTGCAGCTGCCCAATCTTCCGAATTTAAATTCTTTTCAGGAATCGGGGCACGTCGCTTCTGCTCCGTCAACGTAGCTCGCCTGAGAGCCTCGCGGATACTGGCTAGCCCATTATGCCGAAGTGGCGTTCGCAATAATCCAACGTCGATCGCAGTCTTGCCTTGTTCAAAAATCTCGCGGTTAAGCCCAAGCGCTGCTCCAGGGCCATTCAAAAGTGCAAGCGTTGTTACGGGCGAAAAATTGTCGGCGGCGGCTGCTATAACTAATCGAAATAGGACGCCAGCATCGCTGCGCGATAGAGGTATACCGCCGGAATCATCAACCGTAATCCCCCAGCGTCGCAACTCACCACCAACCCTCTCGGCTAGAGCACGATCTGGGGTAATGAGTGCCGCTGTTTTTCCTGGCGTTTCAAGTGCGCCACGTAGCGCGACGGCGATTGTCAGCGCCTCTTCGCGCTCTTGCTCCGCCTCAACGAAAGAGATGTTATGCAAAGCAGACGAAAGATCCTCATCGGATATGCGAACAGAACGGGCGTGCCATAAATCAGTAAAATCCGGCGGAAGCATCGACTCCGATAAAAACACTTGCCGCGCTCGCATCGATAAACTGGCTCCGCCAAGCTCAATGACGTTATTCCGCTGCACTCCAATTGTTTGGATCAGTCGGGCCAATTGCGCTTGCGGATGGCTAGGATATTTTATCTCACCTCTTTTACCAATTAAAAGCTGCCATATTTCTGGATCCATCGATTTATCGAGTCCAGGCAATATTACTGCACCATTTGGAAGACGGGAAACTGAAGATATGAGGGAAGCCGTTGCCGGCATCGATCCAGTTGAACCCGCAATGATGATTGGTGTCTTAGGCCGATCACGTTTTAGTCGCTCTGCTTCCGTTTTAATGATCGTATGACGCCGCTCGGCAGCATCCATAACGCCATTTGCTGAACAGTATTCCGGCCAATTCTTCGCAGCGATTTCGAGAAAATCCCTTGATATCCGCCAATATTCGTCAGCAAGGTCGAGAGGTACTAATTTATGGAGATCTTCCCACGTCTTTTTATGAATTACGAGCGTATCGATCAAATGACCAAGTGCATCGGCAAGCTGCAAACCATCTCGTGCTGATTTAGCGACCACGAAACCACTTGGATCGCTAAGAATACCTTTTCCAATCTTATCCGAAAATAACTGATGAACCCCACTGTGATTTAGGGTCGCTTCAATCTGATGTGCCCAACTCAGCACCATTTTTGCGAGCACTAGACGTCGTTGAACAGTGTTTATTTCAGGCAATAAATGAGATGTATCAGAAATTAATTCAATGCCACGTTCTATCAATAATCGATCTTCAATCCCATCATTACCGCCGAGGGGAACTATCTTTGGGAGTAATTGAGTGCCTAGCTTAGCATCATGTGTGAAAAAGTCTGAAAGCGCACGAGCAGCACGCCGCGTTGGTAAAAATATCGTCGCATCAGAAAGTGAGAAGGGGTTTTTGGGGTCTGGCCAATTCGATAAGATAGTGCCATTCGTAATTGACCGTGCAAGTGTTTCCAAAAAAGATACGCCGATCGAAATTGTGAAAACACGTGGTAAATTTTCGACCATCAACGTGCTCATAAAACACTTCGCAGTAGTTTCAGCTCGGCATCAACGATTGCATCGGGCGTTCCGACATGGATCCATTCTCCGTCTAAACGCATCCCAAAAAGTCGACCAGATTCAATCGCTCGATCAAAAATTAAATTAAGAGAAAATGGCCCATCCGGCGTATTTTTAAACAACTCGGGCTTCATCAAAGCTACGCCGGTATAAACAAACGGGGCAACCTGTCGTTCAGGGCGACGTACGAGTCTAGCATCGGATGACATGACGAAGTCACCTTTGCCAGCATATCCCGTGATTTGGGCGCCAGAGGCCACAAGCAAAAGGACATCCATTGCGGCAGGATCCCACGCTTCGCTTAATCGTACAATATTCGGCCGGGGGCCGTCTATCCAAAAGGAATCGGCGTTGAAAACAAGAAACGGCTTGCGACCTAATGCGCCAAGCGCAAGCTTTATTCCTCCGCCAGAATCCAGTAGGCGATCTTCCTCATCAGACAAGACAATATTTTGATCTTTCACACCGGTTGCAAAACGCCGCATCTGCTCAGGAAGATGATGAATATTCACGACTACATTTCGTATCTCCGCTCGCGATAATAATTCTAAGATATAAGTTATCAATGGCTTCCCAGCGACGTTTACGAGTGGCTTGGGCGTTGTCTCGGTCAATGGACGCATCCTAAGTCCAAGCCCCGCCGCAAGTATCATCGCGTGGTCTGGAATAAATATTGCCTTACGGGAAAATGTGCTCATTGATGTTCGGGTTTGTAACATAGCTCGGGACAATAACGGGATAACCAGTCTCTTAAATTGGCAAGATCTCGGTGATTAAGATTACGGCGAAGGTATTTCAATAAATTTGGAATGTGACGGAGGTATTCCGGCTTTCCGTCACGCCGTTCAAGTCGAACAAAAATACCAAGTATTTTTAATATTCTTTGTGACGCATATATTGCATACGACGTCGTAAATCGTGAATAATCAAACATCTTATCGCGAGAGCTTCGTAAATTTATATAGCTTTCAAACAACTCCAGCTCTAGTTCCTCTGAAATAAATACACGCGCATCTTGCAATAACGATCCTACATCATATGCAGGATGTCCCCAAAGGGCATCTTGTATATCGATTATGCCGACCCGTCTTATTCCACTTCTTAACGGCAACCAGAACAGATTTGGGGAATGGAAATCCCGTAACGTCCAGCTTTTACGTTCAATCATTTGAGGTTCTAATAGGCTTCGCCAAATTGACAAAAACTCAGAGCGGGCCAATTCAGAGACTTGAGCACCGGGTAGGGTCGGAATAAACCAGTCGATGAACAGTTCCAACTCGGTAAGCAAAGGTTCAAGATCGTAATCAGGAAGCCGGTACCATTCATTTTGGCGAAAGGGTAGATCCCTAGAAACATCCAATACATGTAGCTGCGCGAGTAATTGCGCGGCTTCAAAGTAACGCTCGCGAATAGGGCCATCGTTTCCGGTTATGCCTTCGGTACCCAAGTCCTCCATCAATACGAGGCCAACATCAAGGTTGGAAGCTATAATTTCGGGTGCACTAAAGCCATAGGCACAAAGTCGATTAGCTATAGCAACGAAAGAACCCACGGAATCAGACAATTTAGCAAGCAAACGATAGGTTTTACCAGCTCGAAGTATTGGGCCATGTATCGGCTTTGGGGCCACCATTAGGATTGCGGTTCGCCCATCTTGATTCAATCTTTCGAATTTACGCCCCGATGCGTCACCAGCTATTTGTTGACGTCGAGCATCCGACCATCCACTCTCATTCAGCAGTTGAGTGATTGCGATAGCGCGATCGAATACGTCTGCCAAAGGACCTAATCCGGTGACATCTATTTTCCTACCTACCCCATTTGTGTCTTGAATAGTAGAAATCGTGATATTCAATCGACTAAAACTTAGAAGCTTTGCGGCTTTTTCGGGCCATTCTAGAATGGTAAGCGCCCCTATCATCGAATCTTCGAATCCTAATTCGATTAACTCTTCGGGGTCTGATATCCGATACAAATCAGCGTGCAATATTGTGAATTCGGGCGCTTCATAAGTCTGCATCAACGTAAACGTTGGACTTGGCACATCGAGAGTTGGCTGCCTTAAAATTGTTCGGATCAATTCCCGAGCAAAGCTGGACTTTCCTGCGCCAAGGTCGCCGGAAAGCGTGATCATGTCTCCCGAACCAAGCAATGGCGCGATCGTTCTGGCTAAATTAGCAGTCTCTTCCTCGCTATCGACCGTAATGGTCCATGTTACTCGCGCGCCATTTGTCCAACGGTGGAAATCCATTAGGCCGCCTCTATCGCGTCATGTTTCGAATGTGGACCAGGAAAGACACAGGTAACTTTGGTCCCATGTCCAGGCTCCGACTCAATTTGGACACTGCCACCGTGAAGCTCAACGAGAGCCCGCACGATTGAAAGTCCGAGACCCGCTCCACGATGTCGCGAGCCAAATGTGAAGGTTTCGAAACGTTGAAAGACCCTATCAATAACGTCAGGCGGAATACCGCGCCCGTTGTCTTGAACCGAAATGGATAGGCCTAATTCCGATTGGCCAACAGACACAATGATGGCCTGCCCTTCCGACGAAAAGCCAATAGCATTTGAAAGGAGGTTAAAGAGAATTTGTCTAACTCGCTTTGTATCGATTGAAAAAGTGTCAACGTTTTCCTCAATGTTGAGTACCATCTGAATGCTGTGCTCTTGTATTCTGTCCTGTAACCCTTCGGCTGCAGTTGCAACAACATCTCTAATGTTCGCCGCAGCACATTCCAAAACGACTTCTCCGCGATCAAACGATGCCAAATCAAGGATATCATCGATAATTGCCATTAGTGCATTCGACGATTGAAAAACGTGCCCAATATATTCGCTTTGACGATCGGTCAAAGGGCCCGCAACCCCAGAAGCAAGCAATTCCGTAAACCCAATCACGTTCGTTAGAGGCGATCGCAACTGGTAGGATACGTGATGAACAAAATTCTCACGGAGCTGTCCTGCCTGCTCCAACGCTTCATTTCGTTCCTTAAGCGCACGTTCTACATGAACGCTAGCAGAGACATCCACGAAGGTGATCAGTGTCGCGCCGTCTGGTAGCGGCGCGAGTGCGCAATCTATTGTAGAACCGTCATACCGTTCCATGCGGAACGATTGACCATGGCGGGCATCGCTGAAGCCTGCGATCGCCCCCTTAATCGCAGACCAAACGCTCGTTTCAGCATAGAGATTGAAAGTCGCTAAGATGATTTCATCAATATGCGGCTGCTTGGCGAGAAGCTTCGGCTCGAGCAACCAAATTGTTCCAAATGCTGGATTATTTAACTTCAGTCTTCCATCCACACCAAAAACAGCTACCCCTTCTTTCAAAGAGTCGAGTGTCTCACTTTGGACCCGAGACAGAGTATTGAAATTTGATTGTAGGGCAAACTGGGCCGTTACATCTTCGAAAAGATATGTCACACCGCCTTGTGGATTTGGGTTAACCACAACCCGTAATGTCCGACTCCCCGGCAAATACCAAGCCATTTCTCGTGTTTCGAGGGTCAGATAGGCTTCATGTAGATTTTTCTTCCAGCTCTTGTAGTCAGCCTGTTCCGGCAACCGTCGCAAATCTCTAAGTCGATCAAGAATTTCGCTATCTGTAGGGCAGGAAAGGGTAAACGCCTCATCCAATTGCCATAACTTACGGTAAGCCAGATTGCAGAATTGAAGCCTTTGCTTTTCGTCGAAGATTGCTACCGCGGTCGGCAATTGATCGAGAGTCCTAACATGGCTCGCCATTTGGCTTTCCATATCTTGGCGTGTTGCTTCGAGATCTGACACATCTGAGGCATAGCCGATTGTACCAGCGGCCAACGGAGTCTCAACGATATCATAAATACGTCGCTGCCCCGCAACAATAACAGGAACTCGAGCAGTAAAAACTTCGCCTAGTTTAAGTACAGTAGTCGCTTGTTTGAGTGAGGATGAATCCAGAAATTCAATCTGCTTTACAATTACATCCGCGACACTCTCGGCATCTACGGCAAAGACAAACGGTTCATTAACCCAAGTCATTCGACCGTTTCGATCACGGAGCCAGATCGGATGGGAGAGCGTATCGAGCATTGCTCGAAGTCCGATGGCCTCGATCTTTAAATTTCCAAGATCATCGGAGAGCTTGAGCATTTCCTGACGTTGCGCGTTAATATCGCAAAATTGCATCATCGCTTCGCCGCTAACAATACGACCTTCTACATCGACATGAAAACCATTTTGAGCCTGCAGAGCCAGCTGAAACGGCGCTCCCTCGGCTTTTAGCCTCTCAATTGCTGATTCAAGGATCTGCGAAAGTGAATGTGTCAACCACGATTCAAAAACTAATAATTGTTCCGAACCAACCGCAATTTGTAATCGCGCTACATCACCTCGTAAATCAGGTGAGTTATCTGCAGTCCAAGTTACGAGGACCCGTGCTTCGGAGAGTTTGGTAACATTGAAAAAATCTTGAGGTGTCTGAATTGCTAACAAATCCGGTTTTGAATTTCGAAACTGAGTGGATGATAGACTCGACTGTTTAAATAGATCTCGGACGAATAATGTGCAAAATAATAGCCCACCAACAACGAATAACATTAACCCAGCGTCAGCCATGTTAATTCTTGAAAGCCAGAGGGAAATTGGAATAACCGCGCCATCAAACATCATAGCCTGCGCCACTTCGCTCCCGCCGCTGGGCGGCCGCTCTGGTAAGCAAACCGCGAATCATCTTCACCATACAATCGCAGTGACTCAGAGAGGAAGGGGTGTATCCCTAAAAACAGACAATAAGTGGTGTTTTCAGCACTAAACACCAGTCAACCACTATAAGCACGCGGCCAGTCATCGCCGACGATATAATGAATTAAACGGACGACATTTCTTATGAAAACAAAAAAGGCTTAGCTCTTGAGCTAAGCCTTTTTTCTATCTTTCAGTTTATCAGACTTAGTAGCGATAGTGTTCAGGCTTGAATGGGCCAGTCTGTGGCAATCCGAGATAATCGGCCTGCTTGTTCGAAAGTATTGTCAACTTCACGCCAATCTTTTCAAGATGGAGGGCCGCTACCTTTTCATCCAAATGCTTGGGAAGTGTGTAGACTTTATTTTGATATTGGCCCTGCTTTGTCCAAAGCTCTATTTGAGCCAACGTTTGATTCGTGAATGACGCAGACATAACGAAAGAAGGATGTCCCGTCGCATTTCCCAAATTTACGAGGCGGCCTTCGGAAAGCACAATAATGCGCTTGTTATCCGCGAATTCGACCTCATCGACCTGTGGCTTAACATTAAACCACTTCATATTTTTAAGGGCTGAAATTTGAATTTCGCTATCGAAATGACCAATATTACAAACGATGGCGCGATCCTTCATCGCGCGCATATGATCGATCGTAATGACATCGACATTGCCAGTCGCTGTAACAAAAATGTCAGCACGGGGCGCGGCATCTTCCATCGTGGTAACTTCATAACCCTCCATGGCTGCTTGAAGGGCGCAGATGGGGTCTACTTCGGACACCATCACGCGACAACCAGCGTTGCGGAGTGACGCCGCAGAGCCCTTACCCACATCACCAAAACCCGCCACCATCGCCACTTTGCCAGCCATCATGACGTCCGTTCCGCGTCGAATACCATCGACCAGCGACTCCCGGCATCCATAGAGATTGTCAAACTTTGACTTGGTCACTGAGTCGTTCACGTTAATGGCCGGGAAGAGAAGCTTTCCCTCGTTCGCCATTATGTAAAGCCTATGGACACCAGTCGTAGTCTCTTCGGTTACGCCCTTAATATTGGTTCCATTTCGGCCATACCAACCCGGGTTCGATTTAAGACGCTTTTTGATGGACGCAAATAAGACTTCCTCTTCCTCGTTGCTCGGCAATTCGAGAAACGCCGTGTCGCCCGCTTCGGCGCGCATGCCGAGGTGAATCAACATGGTTGCATCACCGCCATCATCGAGGATCATGTTGGGCGTCCCGCCATCCGCCCATTCAAAGATTTTGTGAGTGTATTCCCAATAATCTTCAAGACTTTCACCCTTAATGGCGAAGACTGGCGTGCCTGCTGCAGCAATAGCCGCAGCGGCATGATCTTGGGTTGAATAGATATTGCAAGAAGCCCACCGAACATCAGCACCAAGTGCCTTTAGCGTTTCAATCAAAACGCCCGTTTGGATTGTCATGTGCAACGAGCCCGCGATGCGGGCCCCTTTTAGCGGCTTGCTTTGGCCGAACTCAGCCCGGGTCGACATAAGACCAGGCATTTCTGTTTCGGCAATGGTCAATTCTTTGCGGCCCCAATCGGCCAGAGAAAGATCAGCGATTCGATAATCATTGAAATGGGTTGACATGACAGTCCTAGTTTAAAGTGGGCAGCAGAACGCTGCACCTAACATTCATTGTTGCGTGCGTATATCAGGCATGATCATGAAGAGCAATGAGGATATAAAGAAAACTTTATATGAAATAAAGTTCGATTTATTCCTCCTCACCAAATCGGTTAGCGACCAAAAACGATAGTGCGTTGATAGCCTCCTCCGCATCAGGTCCCTGAGCCATTAGCGCAATCTTCGATCCAATTCCGGCACCGAGGGTGAGAATGCCCATAATTGAAGTTCCACCTACGGTTTCACCGGAGCGCGTGACAGAAATATCTGCGCTAAACCCGCTAGCACACTGAACAAATTTCGCCGTTGCGCGTGCGTGAAGTCCTTTTTTATTCACGATTTCAACTTCGCGAGTAAAAACATCTTTTTCTATGGACTCTGTCATTAAGTTTAAATCCACTCACGAAAAATCGCCGAAACTGAATTACTTTCCAGCAAGCACCTGACTTGCGACGTTAATATACTTTCTACCTGCGTCCTGCGCCTGAACGACAGCCTGTTGTAAGTCGCAATCACCCCGAACGCTTGCCAGTTTGATTAACATCGGCAAATTGATTCCAGCGACCACTTCTGTTCGACCAGTACCCATTACCGAAATCGCCAAATTCGAAGGCGTCCCGCCAAACATATCCGTCAAAATGACAACGCCATCGCCGGAATCAACGTTCTTTACGGCGTCAATGATTTCAGCGCGCCGCGCATCCATGTCATCTTCCGGCCCAATCGTAACGGCTTTAATCTGATTTTGACGTCCCACAACGTGTTCTAGGGCAGCAAGGAACTCGATCGCAAGTTTTCCATGCGTGACGAGAACCATTCCGATCATCATAGATTTCCTCTAAAAATGGAACATAACCAAGCCGAACGGCACTGATGATGAGAAATAGTTCCCCAATCTGGCTCTCATCGGCGAAGTTTCCAAAATCATATTACCACATTACCAAAGCCCAAAGCCACCAAGACGTGGTCCGGAGTTTCGGGTGTCACGGTAATTCGACGAAGAGAAATGCCGAATAGTTCGCCGGAATATTCTAAACCATCCGGTATGCGTACCTCTAGCACAGGTTCGCAATCCACGAGAAGCCTAACGACAGCGCAATTTTCGAAATTCGATTGAGCAATGCCTACCCCCCTAATCTCGATGCGACCAGCGATCAAAGGGTGCCCCGACGCAACAATGCGACGATCGCACAAACGCAACAATATTCTGTCATCACCAACTATCTCGCTGAAATATCCACGATTACGGGCTAATTCGACGATACGGCGAGTTAGCGTCGATTTACCGCTCCCTGACGAGCCGCGAATTAAGACGCCCGATTCCCCAACAACAACACAGTTTGCATGAATTGATTGAATAGTGGCAGGCATGGCCTTTAGTCCGCAGCCGGCAAGCGAATAACAAACCTCGCGCCCACGATATTAGTGTATCGTGTATCATCATCGGCTTTCATGATATTCTCGGCCCAAATCGCGCCTCGATGTGCATTTATTATTTGGCGTGAAATCGAAAGACCAAGTCCGGAATTCTGACCAAAACCATGGTTGGGCCTATCCGTGTAGAACCGATCAAAAATTTTTTCTAGCGCATGTTCTGGAATTCCAGGCCCTTGATCTTCAATTTTAATTTCTATACTTTCAAATACTCTAATTAAATAAATCGTAACACTACAACTTTCTTTCGAAAAAGATTTCGCGTTATCAATCAGATTATTGATAACCTGCCCTATTCTAGAATCGTGCCCTATTATTCGATAGGCTGCTGCACCCAAAGGGTGGTCAGTAACCTTCAAAATCGTCTCGATATCATCACCGGACCTAACGCTATTGGCAACCTCCACAACTGCGGAGACCAATTTTGATAAATCAAACGGTTGGGCTTCGCTTCGGGCAAGTTCAGCATCGAGGCGAGAAGCATCCGAAATGTCGCTGATCAGTCGGTCAAGACGTCTAACATCGTGGTTAATAACGTCTAACAACCTAGCACGGCTTTCCTCCGTCCGCGCGAGCGGCCAAGTTTCGACCGCACTTCTGAGCGAAGTAAGTGGATTTTTAAGCTCGTGCGCTACATCGGCCGCAAAGCTCTCAATTGCCTCGATTCGATCATAAAGCGCTCGGGTCATATCGCGAAGGGAACCTGATAGATGCCCAATTTCATCGCTGCGCATCGTAAAATCGGGGATTTCTGAGCGTGTTGTTGTCCCTCGACGGACCTTATCTGCAGCGGATGATAACCGCCTGATTGGCCCTGCAATGGTTCCAGCAAAAAGCGCGGATACGATCAGCATGACCGACGCAGCAATTCCAAATACTCGAAGAATAGAAATGCGTTCCGTTCGGATTACGCTATCAATATCGCCACCTAACGTTGATAAAAGCAGAACACCTCTAACAACACGCGATCGTTGAACCGGGAATGCAACGGAGACGATTGTATCGCCTGCGCTATTGACCCGCACAACACTGGCAGGAGCTCCGTCGAACGCACGCTTAACTTCATTGATGTTATTGCCATGCATCGCGTCGGCTTCGTCAGTTGTCGCCCGAACACGGGGACCAAAACCGTGTTGAACAACATCCCAAGTTCTTGAAATCAAAGTATCATCGTTAGATTTCGGAGGTTCCAAGTCAAATTTTAAAATATCTCCGCGAGAATACATCGCTGCAGTATCAATGAGTAACTCACTGTCTTGATCATAAATTCTTGCACGAGTTCTTGTCGGGGTTACAAGTCTGCGCAAAAGTGGCGCTACTCTTGCTGGGTTAATCGAAAATTCCGTATCCTCGTCGCCAGCGATCGTGCTTTCGCCCGCCTGAAGCATTAATAGTTTTTCGGGGTCGATCGAAATTGAATCGACTTCTATCGTTGCCGACGCGGCTATCGCAGAGGCAATAATTTCGCCCTGAGTCAAAAGGCTTTCGACTCTGGAATCAATCAGCCCTTGCCTGAATTGATTGAGGTAAAGAAATCCGAGCAAAAGCGCAAAGAGACCGGCAAGATTCAGGACCACGATGCGTCTGACTAGACTTGACGAAGCACGCAAAGCCATAAATCGGAAAAGTCGACTGAAACGTTCAAATAGCTTAATTGACCGATCTTTACGCCCCTCTAAGCTAAATTTAATACCTCGTTTTTTCATCAGATCTTATCAATCCTACTCGCAAAAACGATATCCAACACCGTAGAGAGTTTCGATCATCTCAAAATCATCATCAACTATCTTAAATTTCTTACGAAGACGCTTTATATGACTATCGATGGTTCGGTCATCAACGTATACTTGGTCATCGTAGGCAGCATCCATGAGGGCATTACGGCTTTTAACAACTCCAGGACGCAGTGCTAAAGCTTGAAGAATAAGAAATTCTGTAACAGTTAAAGTAACAGGCATTCCTTTCCATGTGCATGCGTGGCGCTCGGCGTCCATTTTTAAAGATCCGCGATCTAGAATACGCGCTTCACCGTCTTTTGTTGGCGCGGCATCTTTTGCTCCAGCCCGCCGGAGAATCGCCTTTACGCGCTCCACGAGAAGCCGTTGAGAAAAGGGCTTACGTATAAAATCGTCAGCCCCCATCTTGAGCCCAAACAATTCGTCAATTTCATCGTCTTTTGAAGTAAGGAAAATGACGGGCAGATCAGATTTCTGCCGCAGGCGACGCAACAGTTCCATTCCATCCATCCGAGGCATTTTAATATCAAAAATGGCAAGATCAGGGGCGGATTGCTTCAATCCTTCGAGGGCTGAGGCCCCATCCGTATAGGTTTGAACGCGATAGCCTTCGGCCTCCAAGGCGATTGATACGGATGTCAGGATGTTGCGGTCGTCGTCAACGAGGGCAATTGTGGGCATTGGGACTGGCTCCAATCATCAGGGGATCATTTTAGTCGCAATTCATAGAACATAGCGAGGCCAAATTGTGGCGAAGCTTGCGATTTCGCTAAAAAAGCATTCAAAATGCTTGACCGAACGTGGTGCTATGGTTTGGGTGGATCATGGTAGAAAAATTCGATCCTGTTCAATCGGCCAATGAAACCGCTCGTGAATCCGCGCGTCATTTGCTCCGCGATTCACGCTTCGGGACAATTGCGACAATCAATGAAAATGGCTATCCCTTTGCCAGCATTGTAAATTTTGCCCTCGACCGGAACGACCTTCCGTTCCTGCTTGTGTCCCGCCTCTCGGCTCACACGAAGCATCTTTTGGCTGATCGGCGATGCTCCCTGCTTTTAGGAGAACCGGGCAAGGGCGATCCGCTTGCTCACCCTAGAATGACCATCATAAGTACAGCCAGTATAATTGATCCTTCAAGTGACGAAATTATTATCCTGCGGACGCTATTTCTTGCTCGCCATCCGAAATCAGCGCTTTATATTGATTTCCCGGATTTTATTTTCATCAGACTTACTATGATAGAGGCCAGTCTAAACGGTGGATTCGGAAAGGCCTTTCGCCTTTATAAGAATGATTTGAGCTAAATAGACCGGTGTTTGAGGTGAATAATAACCGTCTTCCGATAGTCGGGCGAAGGTACGGATCATTAGATCGATTGATTATACGCACCAACCTCTGGGCTGAGCCGAATGAGGTCATCAACGGCCTTAAACATTTCCCGCATCCGCGCTTCCGAGACTGGGCTCTCGCAGACAACGACCATCTCCGGCTTGTTTGACGAAGCGCGGACCAACCCCCAGGTGCCATCCTCGGCTGTTACACGGATACCGTTAACGGTAACGATGTCGCGGATCTTTTGTCCTGCGAAAGCAAGACCATTTTTTTGCATCGCTTCAATGTCGGCCTTCACCCGTTCAACGACGCCATACTTCACCTCATCTGCACAATGGGGCGACATGGTTGGCGTGCCCCATGTTTTGGGAAGAGCACGGTAAAGATCCGCCATTGATTTTCCGGGATTACGCTCCAGCATATCAAGCACAGCGATGGCGGTTACGAGCCCGTCATCATAGCCGCGGCCGACGGGTGCGTTGAAGAAAAAGTGTCCGGATTTTTCAAAGCCTGCGAGGGCTTTTAAATCGGCAACGCGGCGCTTGATGTAAGAGTGGCCTGTCTTCCAATAATCGGCTTTGACACCGTTTTGAATGAGCACCGGATCGGTTGCAAAAAGGCCTGTTGATTTAACATCAACGACGAAGGTTGCGCCATGATGCAGGCTTGATAAATCGCGCGCCAACATCACACCAATCTTGTCTGCGAAAATCTCGTTGCCTTCATTGTCGACAACGCCACACCGATCACCATCGCCATCGAAACCTAAGGCAACATCGGCTTTATGCTCATGCACGGCATGCGCCATCGCATGTAGCATTTCCATGTCTTCAGGGTTCGGGTTATAGCGCGGGAAAGTGTAATCTAATTCAGCATCCAGCGGCACAACTTCAACGCCGAGCTTTTCTAAAATGCCTGGTGCGAAAGCGCCTGCTGTGCCATTGCCGCAGGCAGCAATAACTTTCATTTTGCGGGTATAGGGTTTGCGCGTTGTCAGATCCGCGATGTAGCGATCGGCAAAATTTTCGACAAAGCGATAGCCGCCGCCATCTGCATAAGAACCACGTCCTTCAAGGACGATTTCTTTTAAGCGATTCATTTCATCGGGGCCAAAGGTGACCGGGCGTTGCGCGCCCATTTTCACCCCTGTCCAGCCATTATCATTATGCGAGGCGGTGACCATGGCGACACACGCCACATCCAATTCGAACTGCGCGAAATAGGCCATGGGCGACATCGCCAAACCGATATCATGCACTTTGCATCCGGCGGCCATGAGCCCGTTGATCAAGGCCATTTTGATGGAGGATGAATAGCCGCGATAATCATGGCCCGTGACGATTTCCGGCTTCACGCCCATTTCACGGATCAGCGTGCCAAGGCCCAAGCCTAAAGCCTGCACGCCCATGAGGTTGATTTCTTTTTCAAACAACCAGCGCGCATCATATTCGCGAAAGCCTGTGGGCTTGACGAGAGGAAGGGTCTCATAGCCGAGCGTGTTGGGGGTAAGCGAGGATACGGGCTTTG
>Ga0007795_10000012_pt1 | contig 32756 bp, 27 predicted proteins | sample CryBogmetaGMA1M_FD_60369 | JGI IMG/M metagenome (GOLD analysis project Ga0007795, IMG submission 60369) | Freshwater microbial communities from Crystal Bog, Wisconsin, USA - MA1M | ecosystem: Environmental > Aquatic > Freshwater > Lake | place: Crystal Bog, Wisconsin, USA | collected 2009-07-06
ATCATAAACTCAGGAAAAAGAAGCGTGACAAGATCATGGTTTAAAAACCTCAACGCCCAGCTACAAGAGGTGCTTTTTTTCCTGACATCTCCAGGGTTTCTGTAATCGGGTGTGACGTGGGCATCTGTCTCGTGCCTGCCCCTTACCTGAGTTCCATATTAAAAATGTCCTTCTTCCGCTTGGGATCAAGGGATTTTGTGTCAGAGGATTCCTTATCCGTGGAGCCCCTAAATTGCAAAGTCGCGGTACTCGGGCTTTGCGGACTCGATAGGTGGTAGGAGCATCCCTGCAGCGATCGTCGCGTTGGTGCCCGGTTCGATGAGGATAAAGGATCCGGTGAGGCGGTTGGTTGCGTAGCCGTCGAAGATGAGCGGTTTTGCGGTCTTCAACCGGATCTCCCCGAGATCGTTCATGACGAGTTCCGTGATGCCATCCTCCTTCTCAAGGGTGGAAATGTTGATCCGGTGCTCGATGCTTGTCACCGCGGCCTTGACCGTCTGGGTCGTGTGCTTGAGGAGGTACTGATTTCCGGGCTGCAAGGGGCGTGGATTCATCCAGCAGATCTTGGCGTGTAGCTCCGAGGAGGAGCCCGGGATGTCTTCCGCATCGACGATCACGTCGCCGCGACTGATGTCGAGATCGTGCTCGAGGAGCAGCGTCACGGACTGGGGGCTGAAGGCCTCTTCAAGAGGCCCGTCGAGTGTCCAGATCTGCTTCACCGTGGAGCTGAATCCGCTGGGGAGGACCATCACCTTCTGGCCAACCTTGACGATGCCGCCCGAGATTTGACCGCTGAGTCCACGGAAATCATGGAGTGACTGATCGGTGGGATTGTTGGGACGGTTCACCCATTGGACGGGGAGTCGGAAGTTGCTGAGGTTCCAATCGCTTGCGATGTGGACTGTCTCCAGATGTCCGAGAAGTGTCGGACCGGGATACCATGGGGTATGCTCGGAGCGGGTGACAATGTTGTCACCCTGAAGGGCGCTCACGGGGATGAACTTCACATCCTTGATGTCGAGAAGGGGGAGGAATTCCTCAAACTGGTCCTTGATCTGCAGGAAGCGCTCCTCGCTCCAGTCGACAAGGTCCATCTTGTTGATGGCGACGACAAGGTGCGGGATGCGGAGCAGGGATGCGATGATCGCGTGCCGCCTGCTCTGCTCGATGACTCCTTGACGGGCATCGATCAGGATGATCGAGAGGTTCGCCGTGGAGGCTCCCGTGACCATGTTGCGCGTGTACTGCACATGGCCGGGTGTGTCCGCGATGATGAACTTGCGGTGAGGGGTTGCGAAGTAGCGGTAGGCCACGTCGATGGTGATACCCTGCTCGCGTTCCGCACGGAGACCGTCGGTGAGGTTGGCTAGGTTGATCTGTCCTCCGCCCGTGATGTCGGCAGATCGCTCGAGGGCCTCGATCTGGTCCTCCATGAGCGATTTGGAATCGTAGAGGAGTCGGCCAATCAGGGTTGATTTGCCATCATCGACGGATCCGCAGGTGTTGAAGCGGAGAAGGTCAACGGGGTGGGAATTCGGAGACATGGTGGGAAAGTTAGAACGTTAGAAAGTGAAAAGGTGAAAGTTAAAAAGTTGGAAGGTTAGAACGTGAAAGGGGGCAGCAAATCGGAGTCAGTCTCTCGTTGTAACTGTTTAACCTTTCACGGTTTTAACTTCCCTCTAAAAGTACCCCGCTTTCTTGCGGTCTTCCATGGCTGCCTCGGAGACCCTGTCGTCAGCGCGGGATCCGCGTTCGGTCACGCGTGCTGCGGCGATCTCGGCGATGATGTCATCGCAGTTGGCGGCGGGGGACTCGACGCAACCGGTGCTGATGATGTCCCCGATGGTCCGGACGCGGACGACGAGTTCCTTGACCTCTTCGTTGGCCTTTGCCGGCATGAGTTCGCTGTCGGGAACCCACTGGCCGCCACGGCGCACGCAGCGACGCTGATGGCTGAAGTAGATGGAAGGAACCTCAAGCTTCTCGCGCTTGATGTATTCCCAGACATCCATCTCGGTCCAGTTGGAGAGGGGGAAAACCCGCATGTTTTCGCCGGGATTTAGGCGGCCGTTGTAGAGATTCCAGATCTCGGGGCGCTGGTTCTTGGGATCCCACTGGCCGAAGCTGTCCCGGAAGCTGAAGAAGCGTTCCTTGGCGCGGGCCTTCTCTTCGTCACGGCGGGCACCGCCGATACAGCAGTCAAAGCGGAACTCCTCGATCGCGCCCAGGAGCACGGGAATCTGGAGTTGGTTGCGGCTGACCTGACCGGGAGCCTGCACCGCCGTTCCCTTTTCAAGGGCCTCGTCGACGGTGCGGACGATGAGCTTGGCGTTGAGTTCCTTGGCTCGGCGGTCACGGAATTCGAGGAGTTCCGGGAACTCGTGGCCGGTCGCAACATTCAGGAAGGGGAGGGGGATGTCCGAAGGACGGAAGGCCTTCTCGGCGAGACGGAGGAGGCAGATCGAATCCTTACCCCCGGAGAAGAGGATCGCCGGACGCTCAAATTCCGCCGCGACTTCACGCATGATGTGGATTGCCTCGGTTTCGAGGTAATCTAGATGATCAAGATGATACGATTTCATTGGGGAAAAGTTAAAAAGTTAGAACGTTAAAAAGTTAACAAAGTGCAAATGACCAACCTGAGGCTAGACATCGAAGTCCGAGGGGAGTTCCTGAACCCGGGCGTTCTGATCAATGCGGCCATGAAGGTAGCGGATGTATCCATTGTGAATGTTGTGAACATTCCAAGCCCGGGATTTTAAATCCGCGACTTCTTCCGCGGAGAGATACGACTCGTCGAGGCAGATATTCAGTTGATCAATCAACTCTTCCAGGGATCCCCTGGAGTTGAGCATGAACTTGATCTGGTCAGGAAAATGATAGCGTCCATGTCCTTCGGCAATATTGCTGCTGAGGGAAACGGCAGCTCGACGCATCTGGTTTGCCAGGCCGAATTTCTCATGTTCGGGTAACACCTTGACCAAGGTGTAGATGTCCTTACGGAATAAACGCGACTGCTGGTAAACTTCGAGATCCTCGAACGTTCGGAAGATGCTCGCCTGCGCAGTTACGGCGGAAATCTGTTCTCTGGAAGCTGTCATGAACATTTGAACGTTCTAACCTTTTAACTTCTCCGCTCCCCAAGAGGTGTGCAGTCCGCACTCGCGCTTCTCATCCGCCTTGGCGGGATCGAAGTAGTCCCACTCGTTGGGCAACTTGTGCTCTGCCAGGTAGGCCTCCATCTCCTCATCGGTGAGGTAAAAGACCGGGCTGATCTTGAGTGAACCAAAGTTGGCATCAGCAGAGACGATGTCGAGTTCTGCACGGTTTGGATTCTGGACCTTGCGCAGGGCGGTGATCCAGATGGTCGGCGCAAGTTCACGCATGCCACGCTGGAATGGCTCAAGCTTCATCACAGCGCTGAATTTCTTCAGGCCTTCCTCATCTTCTGGTGTCGGGATCGGGCCATCTACGGCATCGCGGTGTGCAGGGGTGATCTTGGGAAGGTAGGTCTTGAGGTTCAGGCCCAGGAGTTCCTTGACCTCCTCCGCGTGCCTGTAAGTCGCCGGACGGTTGTAGCCATGATCGACCCAGAGCACTGGGATGTCGGCTTGGGGCTGCGTGGCCAAGTGAAGGACGACCGCCTCGTAGGGACGGAAGTTCGTGGAGACGATAGCCTTCCCTCCGATCTCCTGGCCTCGTGCGATCGCCCATCGGGTGATCTCAAGCGGGGTTTTGTCCCGGAGTTCGGCATTCCATGCCGAGATCTGTTCAGAAGTAACCTTCACTGATGCGGTCACTCTGATCAGGCGGCCAAGCTGTTCTTGGGCGTACCAACACTGTGAAAGGTGGCATCCGCAGGAAGGATTTCCCGGTCGCAGAAGTCGCCGAATCCTTCCCCATCCTGACGCTCCGTGGCATAGCGCCTGATGATCGGGGTGAGTTCAGTAACGGCCGCATCGATCGTGATACTTGGGGAGTAGAGGCGGTTGAGGCGGGTGCCGTTGTATTTCGCACCGAGGTAGAGGGCGTACTTGCCCGGTGCCTTGCCCACGAAGCCAATCTCTGCGAGGTAGGGGCGGCAACAGCCATTCGGACATCCGGTGATGCGGAGGCTGATCGCGTCGTCGCGAAGGCCGGCCTCGTCGAGAACGTTCTCGAATTTGCCGAGGATGGAGGGGAGGTCGCGCTCGCTCTCTGCGAGAGCCAGTCCGCAGGTTGGAAGTGCCACGCAAGAGAGAGCGTTCAGGCGGAGACCGGAGCGGTCGTTTTCGTGCGAGAGGCCATGCTTCTCGAGGATGGATTGAATCTCGGCCTTCTTGGCGCCGCTGACACCCGAGATGGTGACGTTCTGCGATGGGGTGAGCCGGAAGTCTCCTTCGTGGATCTCTGCAATCTCGCGCAGGGCGGTCTTCATCGGCCAGCCCGTGGTGTCCTTGATGCGTCCGCTGAGGATGTGGAGGCCGTAGAACCATGTGCCATCGGAGCACTCGTGCCAACCGAAGGGATCCTCGATTGTGGTGAAGTGGAAGGGACGGGCTGCCTCCAGTTGGAAGCTGATGCGCTTCTGAACCTCCCCACGGAACCATTCGATGCCACGATCTTGGATCGTGTACTTGAGTCGGGCATGCTTGCGGTTGGTCCGATCGCCGAAATCGCGCTGGGTGGTGAGGACGGCCTCCCCGATCTCGTTGACTTTGTCAGGTGTGATAAAGCCGAGGAGGTCAGCCAGTCGGGGGAAGGTCTCCGCATTGCCATGGCTCATGCCAAGGCCACCTCCGACGGTCACGTTGTAACCGGCGAGCTTTCCATTCTCGACGATGGCGATGAAGCCGAGGTCCTGGGAGAAGATGTCGACATCGTTGGAGGGAGGAATGGCAAAGCCAGTCTTGAATTTACGGGGCAGGTAGGTGTCGCCGTACATCGGCTCGACTTCAGGCTCGCCCCCGGCCACAAGCTCCTCGTCGAGGTAGATTTCATGGTAGGCGCGTGTCTTGGGTAGGGCGTAGTTACTCCAATTTGCTGCATCCTCGTAGACCTGCTGGAGGATCTCGGAGCGCTCGGGGTTTGGCGGGGCCATGACATTGCGGTTCACGTCGCCGCAGGCGGCAATGGAGTCAAGCAGTGCCTGGTTCATCCCCTTGATGAGTTTCTTCACATTCCCTTTCAGCACGCCGTGGAACTGGAAGGTCTGGCGCGTGGTCAGTCGCAGGGAAGGTGAGGCAACCGCATCGGCCAGCTTGTCGAGGACGATCCACTGCTTCGGAGTGGCCTTTCCACCTGCGAGACGGACGCGGAGCATGAAAGCGAAGGCTTTTTCCTTACCCTCCTTCTTTAGGGGATTACGCAAGTCGCGGTCATCCTGCATGTAGAGACCGTGGAACTTGGAGAGCTGGTTGCTCTCCTCGGAAATGTTTCCCGTGGAGGTGTCGGCCAGGTCAGCAGCGATGTTTCCTCGCAGGTGGCGTGAGGTAATCTTCATTCCCTCGTTGGCGGCGAGTGGCTTGCAATTGGTGGTCTCGGTGCTCATGGTATAAAGATTATAGTACGACTTAAAAGATCGATATATTTGGATTCTATTTGGTAAAAATCGAGTGTTTGAACAGGATAAAAAAACGTTTTATAGAAGTAAGTGTCTATTTTATTCCAAATCGACTCCAAGACGAGAAAAATCACTCATTTTTGATTTTATAAACGACATAGAGAGTCGTTTATCATTTCGACCTTAACCCTTCTCGAACTGTACGTACATCATAAAAGCAAACCATTAGGCCGAGTTGTTGGCCTGCGAGCCCCTCCACAGATCACTAACCCTGTGGGGAGACGTCTGAGGGCATCTGAGGAGAAACTGGCGAGGAGATCTGAGGTGAGACTCCAGTGGTCTGCTCGACCGCTGGATTCTCAGGGTTGGCTCCTTGCTCATCTGACTCATCGGAGGCTTTCTCTGTCTTGTCTGGTTGGTTCCCCTTCTTCGGATCAACTCGCTTGAGTCCGATACGCTGGGCTGCTGATTCCACAAGATGAACAACTCGTTTTTTGAGTCGGTAGCCACGTGACCAGATAACCAGCATGATGAAGGCATACAGGCACCCCGGGAGCAGGAGGGCGTGACCAGCGGCCGACCAGTAGATGAGGAAGCTGATCAGGAGAAAGTTCAGAAGGAAGGTCGTGGCGACCATCCGGGTGGCGAGTCCCACGCGCGTGAGGCACTTGGGGCCGCCATGGTATTCGGTGACGCTTCGCATGGTCACACCCCACCAGAAGCTTCCGTAGATCTGGACGTCCCATGCCTTCCAGCCCGTGTCCATGGAGTAACTCCATCCCTCGTTTTCGAGGGCTTCGATGACGGATGTGAGGAGAAGTTCTCGCCCCTGACCCTCTTCATTCCAGAAGACCAGTTTGGAAATGCCCCTGATCTTACTCGGGATGAAATCTTTCTCCTGGGTTGCGATAACAGACTCGGGGGTACGCTTGAACTTCAGCCAGGTGAAGTAGCGGGCCCATCCGCGCACGAGGGGCTGGGAGAGGGCAAGGAAGGCCACCAGAAGGCGGGCCCGGATCGTGTCGAAGCGTGGCTCCAGCTTCGCGTGGATCATGTAGGAGAGGGCAACCAGGAAGGTTCCACCAAACATAAGGTAAGCCACGATGCGGAGAGCGGGGAATGGGATCGAGAGCAGGAAAAGGAAGGAGGTCAGTGTGACCCACTCGATGCTGCTGAGGTAGGCGGAAAGCTCCGACTGTGGTGTCGGATAGATGCACTGGAAGAGCCCCTCGCCGAAGACACCATGATAGATGACCGGCTGGTTGATGAGCCAGGTGAAGCGCGGTGCGCCATAGACCTGGCCCTTCCACTTGGCTGTGCCGGTGGGGCCAAAGAAAACAAGGTGCTTGAAACGGAGAAGTGACTCGGCTTCACCGTATCCCTCCTGCTGCTTGCGGAAGGCTTTGAGCGTGAAGCGGCGGTAGTGCCAGACGATGGCCGAAGGGCTGAAGGCAATGACTTCACCCTCCTGCTGGAGACGCCAGCAGAAGTCGACGTCGTCTCCCGCCTTGCGGTACTCGGGGTCGAAGCCACCGATCTTGTCAAAGGCCCAGCGATGGAAGGCCATGTTGCAACCGGGAATATGCTCGGCCACGACATCGGTGAGGAGTACGTGACTCGGTCCGCCGGGAGCCGCCGCGACGCAGGCCTGCTGCCAGTTCTGTGCAGGTGGCGAAATATTCGGGCCGCCGACGCCAGCGTAGTTGCCAGAAAGAAGTGTGCCGACCAGATAGTAGAGCCAATCGGGGTCAGCCATGCAGTCGCTGTCCGTGTAGGCAATGATCTCACCGGTTGCCGCGGCTGCACCGACATTGCGTGCGACGCTCAGGCCGTGGTTATTCTGCGTGATAGCGTTGACCCAGGGGTGATGAGAGAGGATCTCCTGCGTGTTGTCGGTGGAACCGTCATCTACAACGACCACTTCGTAGTCTGGGTAGTCGATCTTCTTGAGAGAACGCAGGCAGGACTCCAGCGTCTGGCCGCCGTTGTAACTGCAGACGATCACCGAGACCTTGGGGACGCGGGGCAGGGGAGCGTGATGGGTGATCGATGCCTTGTTGTCGTAGAAGCCGCGAACGGTCGTGAGGGCCTTCTTGGGAGTGCGGTCACGTTTCACCAGACCGAAGGCCCAGTCCATGATATCCATCCCTCCACGATGCCACTCGTCGGTCCAAGCGTAGAGGATCGTGCCGGCGAGGCCCCCTCGCACCACGGCATCGAGATGCCAGCCGATCATTTCGGCCTGCTCCTCTTCCGTGTGGCGGATCGTGTCCATACCGAACTCACCCATGATGAGAGGCTTGTCCTCGGCGAGGTTCTGGAGACGTGCCAGGTAGCGTTCAAAATCCTCCCGGCGGTGCAGGTAGACATTGAAGGTCAGGAAATCGACATTCTGAGGCAGAAGATACTCGGTCGGGGGGTAGCTCGCGTAGGAGTAGAGGGCACGGGGATCCTCGCGGCGTGCGATGTTGACCAAGTGCTCCACGAACTCCGTCACGCGCTTGGCACCGAGCCAGCGGACCATCGAGGAGGGGATCTCGTTGCCGAGCAGGTATCCGAAGATCGCGTGATGCCCCTTGTGCTCGCGTACTGCATCGATCACCGCCTTCTCGACCGAGGCCCGGACTTTGGGATCATTGAGGAACTCGACATGCTCCATCCAGGCGATGCTGAAGAGCACACGGATGCCGTTCTCCAGGCAGAGATCGAGGAACCAGCGGGGAGGTGTCGTGTAGATGCGGACCAAGTTGGCGCCTGAGTCGCGAATGGCTGCGAGATCTTTCGCTACCTGCTCCTTGGAGCCGAATTGGAATCCCTCGGAATCAGGTGCAAAGGGTGCGTAGGTAACCCCTTTGACAAAGAATTTCTTTTCGCCCTCGAAGAAGAACTTCGAGCGTACAACAACACGTTCAGTCACCACGAAACTGTTATGGAGCCGAGGTTTAAAGTCGAGTCCATAACAGGTAAGAGAGAGGCTGTTCTGCAGGTTTTTTGTACATGATGCGGCTTAAGCCTAGGCGTGATACTCTTGGAGAGACTTCACCTCGAGGGGCTTCTTTGCCATCGATTGAATGGCGGAGACGCTGGCCGCCGCTGCGCGCAGGGTGGTCATGATCGGAATGCGGTTGGCCACGGCCGTGCTGCGGATGACCACTTCGTCGGCGCGCGGTTGTTTGCCGTTCGGCGTGTTGATGATGAACTGCATCTCGCCGTTCTTGATCATGTCGACGACATTGGGTCGGCCTTGGGCAAGCTTGTTGAGGCGGTGAACCTCGATGCCCGACTCCTTGAGGAGCGCGGCGGTACCGTCAGTGGCATGGATCTTGAAGCCAAGTTCGGCGAAGTCCTTCACGATGGCAACGGCACCCTTCTTGTCAGCATCCTTGACGCTGACAAAGAGATTACCATTGGTTGGGAGTGAGGGGGCGGCAGCCATCTGGGCCTTTGCGTAGGCGCGTGGGAAGTCGGTATCGATGCCCATGACCTCTCCGGTCGAGCGCATCTCGGGCCCGAGGGTGATGTCGATGCCCGGGAACTTGATGAAAGGGAAGACTGCTTCCTTGACGCTGAAGTGGGTCGGGATGAACTCCTCGGTGAAACCCAGTTCCTTGAGTGTGCGACCGGCCATGATCTTGGCGGCCATCTTGGCAAGGGGTACTCCGATCGTCTTACTGACGAAGGGAGAAGTGCGCGAGGCGCGGGGGTTGACCTCGAGGACGTAGACCTCTTCGTCCTTCACGGCATACTGCACGTTCATGAGGCCGCGGACATCAAGCTCAAGCGCCATTGCCTTGGTGGCGTGACGGATGGTCTCCAGGACCTTAGCGGAGAGGGAGACGCTCGGAAGCACGCAGGCGCTGTCGCCGCTGTGGATTCCAGCCTCCTCGATGTGCTCCATGATGCCACCGATGACACAATCGGTGCCGTCAGCGAGGCAGTCGACATCGACCTCGGTGGCGTCCTCCAGAAAGCGGTCCACCAGGACGGGGCGCTCCGGGCTAACTTCCACGGCAGTGCGGATATAGCGGCGTAGATCCTCCTCGGTGTAGACGATTTCCATGGCGCGTCCACCCAAGACGAAAGAGGGACGAACGAGTACGGGGTAGCCCACCTTCTTAGCCACGGATACGGCCTCGGCTTCATCAATCGCCGTGGCACCGGTGGTCTGACGCAGATTCAGTTTATCGATCATCGAGGCGAAGTGCTTGCGATCCTCGGCCATTTCGATGCTCTTGGGTTGGGTCCCAATGATGGTGACTCCGCGTGCCTGTAGGGGCGCAGCAAGATTGAGCGGGGTCTGACCGCCAAACTGGACGACGGCCGCATCACACTGCTCACGCTCGTAGATATTCAGCACATCCTCGAGGGTGAGGGGCTCGAAGAAGAGCTTGTCACTCGTGTCGTAATCCGTGGAAACGGTCTCGGGATTCGAATTGACCATGATGGTCTCCCAGCCCTCTTCCTTGAGTGCAAAGGCGGCGTGGACGCAGCAGTAGTCGAACTCAATGCCTTGGCCGATGCGGTTAGGACCACCACCTAGTATCATCACCTTCTTCTTGGTGCCTTTGCGTGTCTCATCCTCATCCCCGTAGGTGGAGTAGAAGTAAGGGGTTGCTGCCTCAAACTCAGCGGCGCAGGTGTCGACAAGTCGGTAGGTGGGCTCCACCCCTTCGGCCTTGCGCTTGGCGCGCACGTCATCCTCGCTTGTGCCCGTGATGTGGGCCAATTGTCGGTCTGAAAACCCAAGTTTCTTTGCTTGGCGTAGGGGAATCCCCGAAGGATTGGCACGGTAGGCAAGCTCTGCTTCGACGAGTTCCTGGATATTGTCGAGGAACCAAGGGTCGATCGCACTGATCTCATGGATCTTTTCCGCTGTGAATCCTGCAAGGAAGGCATGGCGTACGGTGAAGATCCGCTCAGCGTTGGGAACGCGGAGCAGGGACTCGATTCGGTCGGTGTCCCAAGTCCCGTCGGCCTTGCGTGGCTCCACATCCTTGACGTCACTGCCGAGTCCGGCGCGGCCTGTCTCCAGGGACCTGATGGCCTTCTGGAGAGCCTGCTTGAAGGTTCGGCCAATCGACATCGCCTCTCCGACGCTCTTCATTTGGCTGGTAAGGGTCGGGTCGGCCAGCGGGAACTTCTCGAAGGTGAAGCGGGGGATCTTCACCACGCAGTAGTCGATCGCCGGCTCGAAGCAGGCGGTTGTTGTCTTGGTGATGTCGTTCTTGAGTTCGTCGAGGCGGTAGCCGACAGCGAGTTTGGCTGCGATCTTAGCAATCGGATAGCCGGTAGCCTTGGAGGCGAGGGCCGAGGAGCGGGAGACGCGGGGATTCATCTCGATGACGATCTGGCGTCCATCCCTGGGGTTCACTGCAAACTGGATGTTCGAGCCTCCGGTCTCCACGCCAATGGCGCGGATGACTGCGAAGGAATCGTCCCTCATCTTCTGATACTCCTTGTCGGTAAGAGTCTGGATCGGGGCGACCGTGATGGAGTCGCCGGTGTGGACTCCCATCGGGTCGAAGTTCTCAATCGAGCAGACAACGATGCAGTTGTCGGCACAGTCGCGGATGACCTCCACCTCGTACTCCTTCCAGCCAAGCAACGACTCCTCGATGAGGACCTCGGTGGTCGGTGACATGTCGAGGCCGCGTCGTGCGATGGTCTCGAGCTCTTCGCGGTTGTAGGCGATGCCGCCTCCTGCACCGCCGAGGGTGAAGGCGGGGCGGATGATGAGGGGGTAGGTGCCGATGTTTTTGGCGATCTCGAAGACCTCATCGATCGTGTGGGCGGCACCGGAGTTTGCGACCTCCAGTCCGATCTCAAGCATGATCTGCTTGAAAAGAGTGCGGTCCTCCCCACGTTTGATGGCCTCAGCATTGGCTCCGATAAGACGGACATTGTGCTTCTCCAAGATTCCGCTATGAAAAAGCTCCATGGCGGCATTCAGGGCGGTCTGTCCTCCAAGGGTAGGCAGCAGGGCGTCGGGCTTCTCCCTCTCGATGATCTTCGTGATGATCTCAGGGGTGATCGGTTCGATGTAGGTCCGGTTGGCAAACTCCGGATCGGTCATGATCGTCGCTGGATTGGAGTTCACCAGCACCACCTCGTATCCCTCCTCAGCGAGTGCCTTGCAGGCTTGGACTCCCGAGTAATCGAACTCACATCCCTGACCGATGACTATAGGGCCGGCTCCGATCAGAAGAATTTTATGGATGGACGTGTCTTTGGGCATGGTTGGGAAAGTTGGGCGTTGATTTGTGAACTGTGAAAGTCTTCTGCGGGAAGTCGGTACAGTATTGCATTGAAGCCTCCCCTGTGCAGGGGAGTCAAACGCTGAGTCGGGGATCAGCTAAAAAGACCAGAGTTCAGAGAAGAGTCCCGATGAAATCTCAGGTCTTCGGACTGATCCGCCTCACTCTGTTCTAGGGGAGTCTTGTCACCAAGATCGATGTTCCAGCCTCACCGGGAGTGAGCATGGCCTCCGTTGGAGTGGCAGGGACGATCATGAAGTATCCTGGCTTCAGGATCACTTCTCCGCACTCCACCGAACCCGTCAGGCAGGTGATGATCGAGAAATCATCCGTTTTTGCGATATTGAGAGCCGTGGGGAGAGATATTTTTTCGACATGAAAGTAGGGGCAATCAGCCACCAGGGACTGCGAGGCTGGGGTCAGCACCGGCTGGAAGTCCTTGAAATCAATCGAGGCCATCGACTCATCGACGTGTAATGCCCGCGGCTTGCCGTCGAGGCCTTGGCGGTTCCAGTCAAAAACCCTGTAGGTTGTGTCGCTGTTCTGCTGGACCTCGACGATCACGAGTCCTTCGCCGATGGCATGGAGTCGACCGCTGGGAATGAAGATGCTCTCGCCGGTGCGGGCCGGAGCCCGGTGCAGCGTTTCCTCCACTTGTCCGGAAGCGAGTGCCTGCTCGAAGGATTCACGGGTCACCCCGTTTTTCAGTCCTGCGTAGACAGAGGAGCCCTCTGCTGCATGGAGGAAGTACCAGCATTCGGTCTTGGGTTCGCCACTTAACTCCGCGGCACGGGAAACCGGAGGGTGGACCTGCACGGATAGCCGCTCGCGCGCGTCCAGTAGCTTGATGAGTAGGGGAAAGCGTGATGAGGGGTTCCCTGCGTGCTTGGCACCGAAGATCTCGGCCCGGTGGTTGCTCCAGAGTTCGTGAAGCGTCTTTCCCATGAGCGGACCCCTGTGAACGACACTCTGAGCCTCGGGGCGGTCAACCATCTCCCAGAGTTCCCCGATCACGGCACCATGGGGGAGGGGTTTGCCCAGGATGGTCTCGAAGCGGCGCCCTCCCCAGACGCGTTCCATGGCGAGAGGTTCAAAGATCAGGGGAGATGCTGGATTCATGGAAATTTCGAGTCAGGGTGAGTGTTGGTAAAGCAGTTGGGAATCGCGTGCTGAATTATTGGTTGTCCAAAAGGTTCCCATGGTTGCCAAGACCACAAGTATTCCTGCAAGATAATCCGAATGGTTTCATCACGTCGACGCTCTTGGAATGAAGTGACTGGTTTGCTGCTCTTTTTTGGCGGTGTCCTCCTCCTGCTTGCACTCTGTTCCTTTGAGCCGAGAGATGTCTCCTCTTGGCTCCCTTACGCCAAGTATGCGCATTCCTCCGATATTCCGCTCAACTTCATCGGTCGTGTCGGGGCTAATGTGTCGGGGCTGATGTATTTCCTCTTCGGGGCGGCCTCCTACTTTGGAGCCGTTGCCCTGCTCGGACTGGGTGTCGCCAAGTTCACCGGACAGGAATTCCAGCTCGGTATCCGCCTCGGATGGGCATTTGTCTTTGTGCTCAGCTGGTCCACTCTGCTCGATCTGCAGCATCTCATCCTGCTGGACTGGAAGGAGAAGTTTAACATCCAGGGCCCCGGCGGCTGGTTCGGTCACCGTCTCAACCTTGTCTTCGGTCGCAACGTGCTCGGCAGCATCGGCTCCATGCTGATCTTTATGGCCCTCGCAATGGTCAGCCTGATTTTGGCCACAGGGTTCCACCCAATCCTCGCGATGCGCCGTGGATCGGCGGCCTTGATTTCCCTGCTCGTTCTCCTCTTCAGAGTGGTGAAAAATGCGATGCGCCCCGCTGCTGCCGAATCGACTACCGACGTCTCCTCCGATGTTTCTCCGGTTGCTGCTGTTCGCTCGCGTCGCCGCCGCACCCCGCTGGCAGAGGATGAAGTGGTCGAGGAAGAGGCCGAGGTGTCCGTGCAGCTTTCCGCGGATCTCCCCGCTCCCAAGATCATCGATGCCAGTGTTCCGGCTCCAGCCCGCAAGCCGTCGCTTGCAGAGGTGATGAAGTCCAAGGAGAAAGCCAAGTCAGGATCGAAGGCTCTCTCAACCAACGAAGGGGGACTGAGCGAGGTCAGCTTCGAGGAATATAATCTCCCGAGTTTCGATCTCCTGGAGACCTACGATGACGAGGGACACAAACCGGCTGACCCCGCCGAACTTCAAGGCGTCCAGAAAGTCATTCTCGATACGTTGGCACAGTTCGACATCGAGGCCTCTCCGGGCGACATCACCAAGGGGCCGACCATAACCCGGTACGAAGTCTATCCGGCCATTGGAGTGCGTGTGGAACGCATCTCCGCGCTCGAGAAGAACCTCGCCCGCGCCACGCGCGCCGAGCGGATCAATATTCTGGCCCCGATTCCCGGCAAGGACACGGTCGGTATCGAGATTGCCAACTCCAGCAAGGTGAAGGTCAGCATTCGGGATCTCTTCGAGAGCGAGGCGTGGGAGTCGAGTAAAGCCGCCCTTCCGCTTGCCTTGGGTAAGGATGTCTACGGCCATGCCATCATTGCTGATCTCGCCGCCATGCCCCATCTGCTGGTGGCTGGTGCAACCGGAAGCGGAAAGAGCGTCTGCATCAATTCGATCATCACGAGCCTGATTTTCAAGCACACACCCGAGACGCTCCGCTTCATCATGATCGACCCCAAGGTGGTCGAGATGCAGGTCTATAATGACCTTCCGCACCTCGTGACTCCTGTCGTCACCGACTCCAAGAAGGTGCTGCTCGCACTCCGTTGGGTGGTCGATGAGATGGAGAAGCGCTACGCCATCTTTGCTAAAGTAGGAGTAAAGAACATCAGTGGCTTTAATTCCCGCCCGAGGCCCGAGAAGTCTCCTTCCCCGGAGAGTGCGAGCCTTTCCTCAGAGGAGTCCCCGGAATCATCCGAATCATCCGAGTTGGATCCATCCTCTCTGGAGTCGGCGGCGGAAGCTGGTGCGGGTGATGCGCTCCTCGTGGAGGAGGAAGCACCCGAGCCCGTGCCACCCCTGCGTGGTGATGATGAAATGCTGATTCCCGACCAGATGCCTTTCATCGTCGTGATCGTGGATGAGTTGGCTGACCTGATGCAGACCGCACCAGCGGATGTCGAGGGGGCGATCGCCCGCATCACTCAGAAGGCCCGTGCCGCCGGTATCCACATGATCGTGGCGACGCAGACTCCCCGGTCAACTGTTGTCACCGGAGTGATCAAGGCCAACATACCCTCACGTATCGCCTTCCAGGTCGCCTCCGGTATCGATAGCCGCGTGATCCTCGACACCAATGGTGCGGAACGTTTGCTTGGCAAAGGAGACATGCTCTATCTGCCTCCCGGGAGCGCCAAGCTCACGCGTGCCCAAGGCGTTCTTGTCACCGACGAAGAGATCCACCGCGTTGTGGCCAACCTCGCGGCGCAGAGCAAGCCGGTCTTTGAACCAAGCATCTCGGCCAAGCTCTCTTCCACCATCATGCCCGAGGATGAAGTGACTGATGAGGAGGAGGATCTGGTCGACCGCTGCCTCGAAATTATCCGACAGGAGAAGAAGGCCTCTACTTCAATGCTACAGCGTCGCCTCAGGCTTGGATACACCCGTGCCGCACGCATCGTCGACATTCTGGAGCAGCGTGGCATTCTAGGACCCAAAGATGGGGCCAAGGATCGTGAGATTCTGGTCGATCTCGACGGTCTTGATGATACCGGCGGCTACTGATTCCATCTCACACACACTTTCCTAACAGTTTCTTCATGTTTCTCACCAAGCCACCAGTCTGCCGACCGATCGGCCCGCTTCTCAGCGCGGCCCGAGATGATCGTGGACTCTCTCTGGCCGAGGCATCCCAGAGAGCAGGGCTACATCCTGCCGAGGCGAGTGCGCTGGAGGAGGATCGCCCACTTGATCCAGGTATTGCTCGCATTCAGGCCGTCTCGTACGCGCGTTCGCTGGGGCTTGATTTGGCTGCCATCAAACATTCTCTACCGGCGCTGCCAGCGCTGGTTTCCCGAAAGCAGACCTACATTTCCAACATCTCGCGTCCGCTAAAGCCACGGTTTCACCTTTCCATGGAGTTGTTCGCACCTCTAGCCCCCTTGGGTAGGGCGGCTGTCTATGCGCTTCTGATCGCCACGTTTTTCAGCACTTGGGGAATGATGAAGCAACTCTCCCGCGTTCGCTCCATTCCCTGGATCACCAGTAACAACCAACTCTCCGCCTTTCCTGTCCGATGACCCATACCGCCACTACCGAAACCCGCAAGATCGGCCTCATTAGCCTTGGCTGTGCCAAAAATCTCATCGATGCCGAGATCATGCTCGGTGATGCCAAGCTCCACGGCTATGAGCTCACCACCGAGACCGACGATGCCGATGTGGTCCTGGTCAATACATGCGGTTTCATTGATCCCGCCAAGGAGGAGAGCATCAGCGCAATCCTCGAGGCTCACCGCCGTCGACTCCATGGCGCCAAGGCCGGACAGAAGCTTGTCGTCGGTGGGTGCCTCTCGCAGCGCTACTCCACCGATCTCGCCACCCAGCTTCCCGAAGTCGATGCTTTCCTTGGCCTCGATGAGATCAAAAGCGCAGGCTCCTTCTTTGACCGCCTGTTGGATGATGAGAGGGAAGGGGAGGGGGCCATGGTGGAGGTCTCGCGTCGCTCTGCATACATTCCTGACTATGATACCCCTCGTGTGCGCCTCACCGCTGCCCATACGGCCTATGTGAAGATCGCCGAGGGGTGTAACCACCCATGCTCCTTCTGCGTGATTCCCCGCATGCGTGGACGTCACCGTAGCCGCACCATTGAGTCGGTGGTCAAGGAAGTCGAGGGACTCGTCGCCACCGGCGTGAAGGAGATCAACCTCATCAGTCAGGACACCACCTACTTTGGTATGGACCTCTGGGAGGAGAAGGCCGGACCGCGTCAACCGGTCGATGAGGCGAGGGGGCCCGGACTCCCTGCACTGCTGGATGCCCTGGCGGCGATTCCCGGAGAGTTCTGGATCCGTCTCCTTTACACCCATCCAGCCCACTGGAGTGACGACATGATCGCCGCGATCGCCCGCAACCCAAAGGTGGTCCGTTATGTCGACATGCCGCTTCAGCACATCCACGACACGATGCTCGACTCCATGCGTCGTGAGACCGACCGGGGGCATATCGAGCGCTTGATCGACAGGATGAGGGCCGGTATTCCCGGGCTGACCATCAGGACCACCTTCATCGTCGGCTTCCCCGGTGAGACCGAGGAGCATTTCGAGAGCCTTCTGGACTTCATGCGGACGAGGCGCTTCGAGCGACTCGGTGTCTTTAATTACTCCCGCGAGGATGAGTCACGTGCCGCAAAGTTGCCCGGACAGATCCACGGCGGCACCAAGAAGCGCCGTCAGCGCGAAGCCATGCTGATCCAGCAGGAGATCGCCTCAGAGCTCGCCTCCTCACAGGTTGGGAAGGAACTCATCGTGCTCGCCGATACGGCCACGCTTGGTCGCACCGAGGGTGATGCTCCGGATGTCGATTGTAGGGTACACTTCACGCGGCCGGTGCAAGCAGGAGCTTTTCACAGAGTGAAGGTCACTGGTACCCGGGGATACGATCTCGAGGCGGAACCGCTGGATGCGAAGGCCTAGGCACGTAAAGTACCCTACCACTGGACGACTTCGGATCTGCCCTTTCATCTTCCACCTCTCGAATGAAGTTTCCCTACTCCTTCCCACTCATTCAGGCATTCTGTACCTATCTTGGACAGGCTGCCCTGCTTGCTTGGGAAACATTCACCTCAATCCTTTCTGGAAGGATCCGATGGAGACTCGTGATCGATCAGATCAATGAGATCGGATTCGGCTCACAAGCCGTGGTGATCATCACGGGAGTCTTCACCGGGGCCGTCTTCACCGCGCAAATCTTCTTTCAATTTTCCGCGCTCAACATGAGTACGGCTGTCGGTCCCGTCGTCTCCATTGCCCTCTGTCGCGAGCTTGGCCCCGTGCTGACGGGCTTGATGGTTGCCGGCCGTGTCGGAGCCGCCATGAGCGCCGAGATCGGCACCATGAAGGTCACTGAGCAGATTGATGCCTTGCGCGCGCTGGCGGTGAATCCCATCGATTACCTCGTGGTGCCCCGCACCATGGCGATGCTTATCTCCATGCCGCTTCTGGTCGGCGAGTGCATCTTCTTTGCCCTCATTGCCAGCTACTACGTCGCCACGCAGATCCTCAACATCAACAGCGTTTTTTTCCTTCACCACATGTGGTCGTACACACACGGCAAGGACATGGTGATGGCTTTGACGAAGGGATTTGTCTTTGCGATCATTGTCGTGATCGTGGGTTGCCATCAGGGACTCACCACGAGAAATGGCGCCGTGGGCGTCGGTCGCTCCACCACAGAGGCCGTGGTCATCAGCTCGCTGACCATTCTAATGTTCAATTTCTTCCTGACGATGGCGCTGAACATCGTCTTCCCGGCCGGTGGGCGCTACTAATCCACTCTCCACCTCGCATTATTCATGAGCGCTCCAACTTCCAATCTCATCGAGGTCCGTGACCTACGTCAGACTATTGGAACTCAGGAGATCCTTCGTGGGGTTAATATCGACATTCCAAGAGGCGAGACGCTTGTGCTGCTCGGTCAGAGCGGTGGTGGTAAGAGTGTCTTCCTCAGGCACCTAATTGGTCTGATGAGACCGCTCTCAGGGTCGATCAAGATCGAGGGGGAAGAGATCGCTCATTTGGACGAGCGCCAACTTGAGCCGGTCCGACGCAAGATCGGGATGCTCTTTCAGGACGGGGCGCTCTTTGACTCCATGACGGTCTATGAGAACGTGGCTTTCCCGCTGCGTGAGCGTGGGGAACGTGATGAAATAATTATCCGTAACAAGGTGGCTCACGCCCTCGAACTCGTCTCGCTGCAAGGCCAAGAGCAGAAGATGCCGGTGAACCTGAGCGGAGGAATGCGCAAGCGAGCCTCCCTTGCCCGGGCGATTATTTCAGAACCTTCCTGCATCCTCTACGACGAGCCGACAGCAGGGCTGGATCCCATCGTCTCAGATACGATTAACCGTCTGATCCGTCGCCTGCAGACCCAGCTACGCGTCACCTCGATCGTGGTCACCCATGACATGATCAGTACCGATCACATTGCCGACAGGGTTGCCCTCTTGCGCGAAGGAAGGATTCACTTTAACGGAACACTCAACCAGATTCACTCCTCCTCTGACCCTGTGCTCACTGACTTCATTCAAGGACGTTCCCACGAGATCGACTAAACCAACACATTCCATGGACACCACAAACTCACGCATCCAGCTCAAAGCGGGGCTTTTCATGCTTCTCGGACTCATCTGCATCGGATCGCTGGTACTCTACTTCGGTCGCTTCAGTGGTGGTGTGAAGAACTTCTACACGATCACCGTCGAGTACCGTAATGCAAGTGGACTCTACAAGGGGGGGGACGTACTTCTTGCTGGAGCCAAGATCGGTGAGATTGCGGATTCACCTTCCATTCTTGCTGACATGAAGGGAGTTGCCGTGCCGCTCAAAATCAATGGTAAGGTTCAGATTCCCGACGGTAGTGTCTTTTCCATCGGTAGCTCCGGCCTGCTCGGAGACTCCTTTGTGACCGTGACGATGAGTGAGGCCGCCTTCAATCAGAAGCCGATTCCCCATGGCGCGGTTGTTCAGGGGGCCAGAGCTTCGAGCATGGCGGATCTCCAGCAGCAGATTTCTGAGGTGATGCCCAAGATCGATAGCGCTGTGGAGAACATCAATGTGATCACCACCCGCTTGAAGAAAGAGGTCTTCAACGAGCAAGGTGTGAAAAATCTGCAGGTCACCCTCAGCAACTTCCGAACCACAAGTGATGCTCTGGCTGCCTCCTCAGGCCAGATCAAGAGCATCACCAGCGAGGCGAACGTCTTCATCAAGAAAGGAAACGAGACCATGGACTCGGCAAAGGGTGCAGCAGTCGATCTCAAGGCCTTCATTGCGAATCTGCGTCAGCATGGCGTCCTTTTTTACAGGGATTCGGCGACGAGTGCCGGCCCTCGACGCTAGGCGCCAGGAACTTGGCGCCAGCCCTCTTCTTCAAGAACTAGGCCATGGATCTCACTCTCGTTGTCTTGGCTGCCGGGATGGGCAGCCGCTATGGGGGGCTCAAGCAACTCGATCCCGTCGGGCCGGCTGGTGAGATCATTCTCGATTATTCCGTCTCCGATGCCCTGCGATCGGGATTCACGAAAGTGGTCTTTGTGATCCGCCGAGAGATGCTCGAGCTATTTCGTGAGACGGTCGGATCTCGCTACGAGGAGAAGGTGGCGGTAGAGTATGCCTTTCAGGAACTGGAGCCGCTCCCTGGTGGGAGGGTCTCTCCTGCCGGTCGTGTCAAACCTTGGGGGACGGGCCATGCCGTGCTAGTTGCGAGGTCACTCGTTCGTGGCCCCTTTGCCGTCATCAATGCTGATGACTACTACGGGCCATGCGGCTTCGGCCATCTCGCCTCCTTCCTGAGGAGTGCGGAGGCTGGTCACTACGCCATGGTAGGATACCGTCTCGAGAAGACGCTTTCAGATCACGGGACAGTCTCCAGAGGCATCTGCCGAGCCGATGAGCAGGGCTTCCTGATTGATATCACCGAGCGCACAGCCATCGCACGTACTCCCGAGGGGATTCTCGCTCAGGCCGAGGGGGCAACCCCCGTCAGCCTGAGTGGCTCCGAGCCGACCTCCATGAATTTCTGGGGATTCACCCATGATATCTTCCCACATTTGGAGCGTCTCTTTGAGGAGTTCCTCGAAGATCATTCCGGGGAGCAGAAGGCGGAGTTTTATCTTCCTGCTGCTGTCAGCTCCCTGATTGCGTCAGGAGAGGCGACTGTCCGCCTCATTAGCTCCAGTGACCCGTGGTTCGGTCTCACGTACCCTGAGGACAAGGCATTGGTGGTCAAAGCGCTGGCGGATCTGAATGTGTCGAAGCTAGAGTGATGAGACCTGAGTGGCCTCTTTGACTGAGTTGAGTCCAGCTACGTTCTGTAACGGGCTCCAAAAGCATCAAAAGCATCTTTAGGGAAGATTTAGCCACAGAAGGCGCAAGATACACATAAGCAGAAGGTTATCTCTGCCTGAGCTTGGCACTTATAGGATGTACACCACCGCAATCACAATCCCACTATCCCTGTGCATTCTGTGCATTTTGTGGCCATGAATTAGTTTAAAATGCTATCCATGCTTGGGTTTACAATCTCAGCATTCAACTTTCATCCCACCCTTGCCGAGGGAGAGGTTACTTCTGGGTTGCTTCCCCGGCGGCCTTCCAGCCGGCGATGCCTGGTTTGAAGTGCTGCACGTTGGTGTAGCCGAGCTTCTGGGCGGCTTCTGCGGCGCGTGCGTAGGCTCCGCAGTGCTCATTTCCGCAATAGGCCACGATCATGGAGCTCTTGTCTGCAGGGAGAACGGTAGCGAGATCAGACATGTGGGCGGTGTAGTCGATGGCTCCGGGGATGTGGCCAGCGGCATAGGTTGCGGGACCATTGACGTCCAGAAGGGTTACCTTTTTCGTGGCGATCGCGGACTTCAGGTCAGCTAGGCTGATATCAGGAAAGGTGCCGGCTAAGGCATTGAGGGAGAGGAGGGCTGTGGCGAGGAGGAGTAGGAACTTCTTCATGAAATGAAAGCTACATGCAAATCTCTTGGCCGCTACTAAAAAGAAGGGCTTATGTAGTTGAGAGGGTGTACTGACGGAGATGTTTGAGGAGGATGGAATGGAGTTTACGGTATCGGTGGTTCCAACCTCGTTGCTGATAAAGGTTTATCCCCTTTCAGCACCCATCATCCAATTAAGAGCCTTTCTCTTTATCCCAACTTAAGAAATTGGACATAGCGAGGCGCCAAATTCACTCCTTCGGATATCCGTAAGTTACTCTTTCTGAATGGCCTGAAGAGTTGCTTGGTGAACCAATCGCACCGGAACTCCATGCCTATCAGCTGCCTCAGCGCAGGAGGAGAACTCAGGTGACTGCTGGAGTACTTCACCTCGGAGCGTGCCGACTTTGACGGAGATCCTTCCGTATGGGGTCTCCACGTCTCGATGGTGGCGTTCGAGTTTCAAGCGCTTTAGGCGGTGCTGACGGATCCCAAAGGCGGTGGTCTGTCGCAGCATGAGTTCGGAGAGTTCTGCGCCCTTCTCCTCATGGGTGAGGATTTCGAGGATCCAGCCCGATCGCCCTTTTTTCATCATGGTGGGGGTCAGGGTGGCATCCAGTGCTCCGGCTTTCAGAAGTGCCTCCAGCGCACTGGCAGCATGCTCTGGGGTGAGATCATCGAGATTACACCTAAGCTCTATCACCTCGTCGGAGGTGGCATTATTTGAGTCGGGAGACTCACCGAGGATGAGGCGCAAGACGTTGGGTCGATGAGGGGTTACTCGTGAACCAAGGCCATATCCAATCTGAGAAACGGACATTTCAGGCATGGGTCCGAAGGTGATTGCGTATTCGGCTAGGAGGGCTGCGCCAGTTGGGGTGATGTGCTCCCAAGGCTCATCGACCTGACGGAAAGGGATCCCCATTAAGAGTGCCAAGGTGGCAGGTGCGGGGAGGGGGAAGGTGCCGTGGGCGCAGTGAATGTGACCCGAGCCCTCGATGAGCGGGCCACAGGTGATCTGATCGACCTTTAGGAAGGCGATGCCTGCACAGGCAGCAACGATATCGGCGATGGAGTCTTCTGCCCCCACCTCATGAAAGCAGACAGTTTCTGGAGGGACCCCGTGAATGGTTCCCTCCGCAATGGCGATGCGCTGAAATACCGCTAACGCTCGCTGCTTCACCTCGGGGTCGAGAGTGCTTTTGGAGAGGAGAGCTCTGATCTCTGCATGGTTGCGACCGTGGGAGTGGAAATGGGAGTGACCGTGGTCCTCATCATGGGAATGCTCATGGGTATGCGTATGGCCATGACCTTGATCTTTATTGTGCCCATGTTGGTGGTGGTGATGGGCAGCATCACTTCCTTCCCCTCCATCGTGCCCCTTCACCCGGAAACTCCATCCCGAGATTCCGTTTCTATCGCCACGTTCAAACCGGAAGGGGGGCAGTTCTACCCCTAAGGAAGCTAAGGCGCTTTGAAAGACCTCCTCGGGAACACCAAGGTCTCTAAGACCTGAAACGGACATGTCGCCGCTGATTCCAGCGAAGGCATCGATGTGAAGGATTCTCATGGGTGGGGTTTGGTATGGAAAGTATGTGGAACTGACTCAAAGGGATATGAGAGACATTCAAACGGAAAGCGAATCTCCTCCGCTAGTCGCAATATTGGGATGAAAAAAACTTCAGCATCATGTCGCCAAGGGGGCGTGTTAATTGTTAAATCAAACTTCACTTTTTAACGCTTCCAAGTTCATCGAAATGTCCCAACTTCCCGCCGGATCCATCACCACTCAAAACGCTGCCCTTTACAACGTGGAGGGATGGTCCGAGGGATATGTGAAAATCAACGAGGCCGGGAATGCTGTGATACGCCCGCGTCGTAAGGATGGCGAGGAAATCGATCTGATGGAACTCGTCGACGAGGCCCGTGATCGGGGACTTCGTTTCCCCCTGTTGGTGCGGAGTCATGACTTGCTGCGTGATCGTGTGCGTCGTCTCAACGAATCCTTTGCCAGGGCCATCACCGAGTGCGCCTACAAGAACCAGTACCGCGGGGTCTTCCCCATCAAAGTTAACCAGCTCTGCGAGGTCGTTGAGGAGATCGTGGATGCCGGCCTCCAGTATCACTTCGGCATTGAGGCCGGAAGCAAGCCGGAGCTCATTGCCGCCATGGCGGTGCATTCCGATCCCGAGAGCCTTGTCATTGGCAATGGCTATAAGGATGACGAGTTCATCCGCGCTGCACTGATTGGTCTGAAGCTTGGGAAAAAAGTGATCCTGGTTGTCGAGAAGCTCGAGGAGTTCCACCAGATTCTCGCCGTGGCCAAGCAGGTCGGCATCACCCCGATGATCGGCGCACGCGTCCGTCTTCTCTCCAAGGGAGCCGGCAAGTGGGCCACAAGCGGCGGAGAAAATGCGAAGTTCGGCCTCTCCACGGCCGACCTCGTCTCCATGAGCGACACGCTCCATGCGGAGGGAATCCCCGAGGCCTTAGTGCTCCTTCACTACCATGTCGGCTCTCAGGTTCCCGATATCGGGACGATCAGCCGCGCCACGCGCGAGGCGGCCCGCTTCTACGCCAAGCTCAAGAAGATGGGCCACTCCCTCGGCTACCTCGATGTCGGCGGCGGTCTTGGAATCGACTACGACGGCTCACGCACCAGCTTCGACAGCTCGAGGAACTATTCCTTGCACGAGTACACTCGCGACATCGTCTACAACATCATGGAGATCTGCGACTCGGAGCAGGTGGAGCATCCAGTGATCGTTAGTGAGAGCGGTCGCTTCATCGTGGCCCCTCATTCCATCTTGATCATCGAGGCCTTTGGCTCCATCGAGAAGGAGAGTAACAGTGCCGTGGTGACGGTCTCTGCCGAGGATCCCAAGCTTGTGGCCGACATGATCGAGATCAGGATGGGACTTAACGAGAAGCGCCGCCTGGAGAATCTTCATGATGCCCAGCAGATCCGCGATCAGGCCCAGTCGATGTTTGATCTTGGTCTGCTGGATCTCCGCTCCAAGGCCAAGATCGACACTCTCTACTGGCAGATCGCAGCAGAGATCGTGAAGCTTCATCTTGGGATGAACCAAGTGCCCGAGGAGGTGCGTGAGCTTGAAGTCGCGCTTGCCGATCAGCTCCTCTGCAACTTCTCCGTTTTTCAGTCTCTGCTCGACCATTGGGCGCTGGGTCAGCTCTTCCCAGTCATGCCGATTCATCGTCTCGACGAGGTGCCGGACCGGAGCGGCACTCTGGTGGATATCACCTGCGACTCCGACGGAAAGATGGCCAAGTTCATCGACTTCCAAGATGTGAAGGAGACCCTTCCAGTCCATCGCGTTCGCTCTGGAGAGCCTTACTACCTAGGTATCTTCCTCTCTGGTGCCTATCAGGACATCATGGGCGACCTGCACAACCTGTTCGGTCGTGTGAACGAGATGCATGTCTTCCTCGATGAGGATGAGGAGTCGGGGTACTACATCGAGGAGGTTCTCCCCGGGAATACCGTCGATCAGGTCCTCACGCTCACGCAATGGGATACCAAGGAGCTGGCTCGTCGCATCAAGTCTCAGGCCGATGCCGCACTCAAGAGTGATCGACTCAAGCCGAGCGAGGCGATGCGTCTTGTCGATGAGTACGAGAAGATGTTCCAGTCTTATACTTACCTCGATTTCACCGGCCGTCGTCCTAATGGATCCCTGTCCACTTCGACCAATGGCACAACCACCCCACAGGTATGAGCGATCCCGCAACCCTTAAGCACTCCCCCCTCGAATCTGCTCACATCGCCTGCTCGGCGCGCATGGTGGAGTTCGGCGGTTGGTTCATGCCGGTCCAGTATTCCGGCATCATGGATGAGCATCGTGCGGTGCGTTCTGCCTCGGGAATGTTCGACATCTCCCACATGGGCGAGGTCACGGTCTCCGGCCCCGGTGCCTTGGCGTGGCTTGAGAGTCTCCTGACCAACCGTGTCGGGAAACTCGCCGTCACCCGTGGACAATACACCCTCATGCTTGATGAGAAGGGCGGCGTGATCGATGACCTGATCATCTACCGCTCCGGCGAGTCGGAGTACTTCTTGGTAATCAATGCGGCCTGTCGTGAGATTGACCTCGAGTGGATGCGCTCTCATCTCCCCAAGGATGGATCGGTTCAGCTCATGGACCTTGGTAATGATTATGCGGCCATCGCACTTCAAGGGCCTGACTCTGAGCGCGTTCTGTGTCAGCTTTTCCCCGGGTGCAACGTTCCGAAGCGGAACGGGATTGCTCCACTTGCCGGGGGATGGGAAGGAGTTCCCTCACTGGTGGCACGCACCGGATACACCGGTGAAGATGGATTTGAGCTTTTTGTTCCCGTTGCCGATGGCGTGTCCCTCTGGAACAAGCTGGTCGCCGCAGGCGTGAAGCCATGCGGGCTCGGCTCCCGCGACACCCTCAGGCTGGAGATGGGATATCCGCTCAATGGCTCGGACCTCAGCCGTGATCGCACCCCGCTGGAAGCCGGACTCGGGAAGTTCGTTTCCCTTGATGATCCTGAGAAGGGAGACTTCTCCGGACGAGTGGCCCTCGTGGCCCAGCGATCGGCAGGCCTTCCTTCACTCCTCACGCCATTCAAGCTTACTGTCCAAGGCCCGCCCTTGAGGTCGCACTACGCAGTTCTCTCAGAGGGGAAGGTGGTGGGCGAGACTTGCAGCGGTGCGCTCTCTCCGAGTCTGGGTGAGGGGGTCGCCATGGCCTATCTCCCGCCGACACTCTCCACCCCCGGCACGCAACTCGAAATTGAAGTGCGCGGTCGCCACTACGCCGCTACGGTATCCGCGCTTCCTTTTTACAAGAAACCAGCCCTGTAAGCTACCTCTCTCCAACGCACCCCTTTAACCTCTCAAAAAACATCCCATCTATGAACGTTCCTGCTGACCTCCGCTACGCCAAGACCCACGAATGGATCCGAACCGAGGGTGATACGATCACCGTCGGCATCACCGACCATGCTCAGGCTGAGTTGACCGATATTGTTTACGCAGAGCCTCCCAAGGTCGGTGCCGAGGTGAAGGCTGGTGCCACCGCCGCCGTCGTTGAGTCTGTGAAGGCTGCCAGTGACATCTATTCCCCGCTTAGTGGAACAGTCACAGAAGTGAATGCCGAGTTGGCCGCAAATCCTGCCCTCCTGAACACCGATCCCTTCGGTCAGGGCTGGATCTACAAGATGAGGGCTTCCAATGCCGCTGAGGTGGATGCCCTTCTGACTCCCGAGGCCTACACCGCTCAGATCTCCTAATGAGTATTGAGGAGAATGGTGTGATGAGGGACCTGGACGCCGTTTTTTCCCTAGGGCGATTTTCACGTCGCCATCTCGGACCACAGCGCACGGATGTCGACGCGATGCTCGCGACCCTCGGGTTCTCGAACCTTGAGGAGCTGATCGCCACGACTGTGCCGGAAGAGATTCGTCTGCGCCGTTCACTCGATCTCCCCTCTGCGGTCTCTGAGGAAGAGGCCCTTGCCGAGCTCCGTGCCATCGCCTCGGAGAATGAGATCCGTCCCTCCTACATTGGCATGGGATATCACGGTACACATCTCCCGGCCGTCATCCGCAGGAACATTCTCGAGAATCCCGGTTGGTACACCGCCTACACTCCGTATCAGGCCGAGATTTCCCAAGGCCGCATGGAAGCCCTGGTAAACTTCCAGACGATGGTCTGCGACCTCACCGGTATGGCCATTGCCAACGCCTCGATGCTGGATGAGGCCACGGCTGCTGCCGAGGCGATGGCGATGTGCCATGACCTCAAAGGTACGGTCGGAGCAGATGGCGCTTCCTCATTCTTTGTTTGCGAGGGATGCCATCCCCAGACGATTTCTCTTCTACGCACGCGCACCGAACCACTCGGTATCAAGCTGATCGTCGGCAGTGTGGATCAGATCCCATCAGAGAATCTCTGCGGAGGAATTCTCCAATACCCCTCCACCGATGGATCCATTGTCGACCCTACTGCGGCAATCGAAAAGATTCATGCTTCTGGTGGACTGGCTGTGGTGGCGAGTGATCCGCTCTCTCTGGTGTTACTGAAGCCGCCGGGCGAGTTCGGTGCTGATATCGTGGTCGGTTCGACCCAGCGATTCGGAGTTCCCATGGGATATGGGGGACCTCATGCAGCCTTCCTAGCCGTGCGTGACGAGTTCAAGCGACGACTGCCGGGGCGTCTTGTCGGCATTTCCAGGGATGCTGATGGCAATCCCGCCTACCGTCTGACTCTGCAGACCCGCGAGCAGCATATCCGCCGTGAGAAGGCGACGAGCAACATCTGCACCGCACAGGTTCTCCTCGCGGTGATCGCCTCGATGTACGCCGTCTATCATGGTCCGAAGGGACTCCGTGAGATCGCCGAGCGCATCCATCTCCACGCACTGAAGCTGGCGGCATCGCTAGGCAAGGCTGGCTGGTCTGTTGCCGATGCCCCTTTCTTTGACACGGTCAGGATCAATCTCACTGCTGCCGAATCTGCCTCCCTTCGCTCCCGCGCCGAGAAGGCAGAGATCAATCTCCGCTTCCTGGGTGAGACCGCCGTGACCCTCTCTCTCGACGAGACAACCGCATCGATCGAAGAGTTGATTGAATTCTTCGGAAAGGGACTAGGCCATGAGCAGAGCCATCCCCTGACTTGGCAGACTCCAGACGCCCTGCGGCGGACCTCCTCCTACCTGACGCATCCTGTCTTTAACTCCTACCAGACCGAGACCGAGATGCTTCGCTATCTCCGCCGACTGGAGGCTAAGGATCTTTCGCTCACGACCTCGATGATTCCCCTCGGGTCGTGCACGATGAAGCTGAATGCCACCTCCGAGATGCTTCCAGTGACTTGGGAGACGATCGGATCGCTCCACCCGTTTATTCCTCCATCTCAGGCCAAAGGCTATGCGAGCATCTTCCGCCAACTCGACCAGTGGCTCTCCGAAATCACCGGATTCCATGCGGTCTCCCTGCAGCCCAATGCCGGGTCTCAGGGTGAGTATGCAGGCCTCCTCGTCATCCGGGCCTATCACCGCGCACGTGGTGATGCTCATCGGAATGTCTGCCTGATCCCCCTTTCTGCCCATGGTACCAATCCCGCCAGCGCCGCTATGGTGGGCATGGAGATCGTCGGGGTCGCTTGTGATGCCGATGGAAATGTCGATGTCGCTGACTTGAAGGCCAAGATTGCCACGCACCGTGATAACCTTGCTGCCCTCATGGTGACTTACCCCTCCACGCACGGAGTCTTCGAAGCGAGCATCAAGGAGGTCTGTGCACTGATCCATGAGGCAGGCGGACAGGTCTACATGGATGGTGCCAACATGAATGCCCAAGTCGGCCTCTGCACTCCAGGTGGCATCGGAGCCGATGTCTGCCATCTCAACCTTCACAAGACCTTCTGCATCCCTCATGGCGGTGGTGGTCCGGGCGTGGGACCAATCGGAGTGGCCGAGCACCTTGCTCCCTTCCTCCCTGGCCACTCGGTGATCCCGACAGGTGGATCCCAGGCTGTTACCGAAGTAAGTGCGGCCCCTTGGGGAAGTGCCAGCATCTGCGTCATTAGTTGGATGTATCTTCGCATGATGGGACCGGATGGCCTCGCCATGGCAAGCGCCCTTGCGATCCTCAACGGCAACTACATCGCTAAGCGCCTCGATGCCTTCTTCCCTGTGCTCTACAAGGGTGCAAATGGAACTGTAGCACACGAGTGCATTCTCGACCTCCGCGAGTGGAAGGCCCGTGCAGGGATCGAGGTGGAGGATGTTGCCAAGCGACTTATGGATTACGGCTTCCACGCTCCGACCATGAGCTGGCCTGTGGCAGGGACTCTTATGGTCGAACCGACCGAGAGCGAGTCCAAGGAAGAGCTTGACCGCTTCTGTGATGCGATGATTGCCATCCACGGCGAACTCACGGCTATCGAGGAAGGAAAGCTCGACCGTGCCGACAACCCTCTCAAGAGGGCTCCGCACACCGCCCTCACTGCTACATCCGACGATTGGAAGCGTTCCTACTCACGACAGCAGGCCGTCTTCCCTGCTCCCTGGCTTAAGAACCACAAGTTTTGGCCGACAGTGTCGCGGGTGGATAATGTGTATGGGGATCGGAATATTTTCTGCTCCTGTCTCCCTGTTCAGGAGGGCTAGGTCTTTTAGCGCGGGGCGTTGTTATTGCTCACTTGCTGTAGGAAAACTACAGCGGCATTCGCACGCCTAGCCCCGCATCTAAAATACCTTAGCCCTGAGTGCAAAAAGCGTTGCAGGGCAGGCTTCTATAACGCCAAGCCTTAGTTTCCTATGGCTGGATAATCAGCTTCCCTCTGCGTTGACCTGAAATTCCCTGAGCAGCGGTTGATGTTCCCGAAGTGAACTCTTTTTTCAAAAACACTAAAAAGTCTTTCTTTTAGGGGTGTCCGATTCTTACACAATTAAGACAGCCCAGCAGAATTTCTCCTCCGTTGTTCAGGAGGCGGCTGATCGTCCTGTGACGATCAGCAATCACGGCAAGGCTGTCGCTGTGATGATGTCGATTGAGAGAATGGAGGCCATAGCAGAGACTAAGGAGGTGTTGGCTGATCCGAAGGCGATGGCCGCTATTTGTAAGCACCGCGAGGGGCGAGCCGTCTACCATGATCTCTCGGCACTGGATACCCTATGATTTCCGTTCGGATTCAGGAGGAGGTCCTGGATTATCTCCGCAAGCTCCCACCCCAGCCACGGCATCGGTTAAAAGAGGCTATTAAGGCGCTTGCTAAGGAGAGCGGTGACATCAAGGCGCTGACGGAGGAGATTGAGGGCTTCCTGCTGCTAAGAGTCGGATCGTACCGGGTGATCTTTGAGTATGAGATGATCGATGGTGAGCGGACGATCACCTGTGTCTTTGACGGATCACGCCGGTGGATCTACGAGGCGTTTCAGAGTCGCTTCACAGAGTGAGCGGTATCTACAACATCGCTTGAACGCCTGACTCTCAATCGAAGCTTACGGCTCTAAGAGAAAAATAGACCCCAATCACTCGCGCGAGCAGCCCCGCATCGAGCAAGAAGTTGCCTTAGGCGGGAGGAACTCACCGCCTAAAGCCAATGGCGCTAAAAGGTCGGCCCCCGCCGGTCGGAGGCTGCACCTCTGTTTCTTTGTTCCTAAGATGGTGGCGGCTTTAAAGCCGGGCCACTAATCAAGGCTATCCGGGATAGCTGACCTCGTTCAGTTTGCCCGAATCAACATCGTAGATGAACCCTCGAACAGTAATCGCATCCTCGCCTGTCATGGGAATCCAGGGATGGTTGAGAATCGTTGAGATGCCCTGGCGCACGTCCGATTCGAGGCGCTCCTGGGCCTTGTGGTTATGCTCATGATCAAGAGCTTCGAGCTCTCCCTTGAAGGCATGAAAAACCGCCGGCGAGGCGGATGACTTTTTGGGTGACACGAATTTGCGTCCCGTTGCTTGAGACAGCAAATCGCTTGCCGCCGGATCGCCCTCCAACCCTGACTTGAGGAGGTCGTCGGTGAATGCAAGCATGCCGCAGCGGGTATGGTGGATCAGGATAAACTCCTTTGTGTTGAGCAAATGGTGCGAAATGATCAGTGAGCGAATGGTGTCTGCGTCCACGACGCCGCCGGCATTGCGGATGATGTGAGCTTCCCCGGTCTGCAGTCCCAGCATGTCTTCAACATCAAGCCGAGCATCCATGCAGGCAACAATGGCCACCTGTTTTGAAGGTTGGATCGGCTGAACGCCGGGATGCTTTGGAAGGTGAATGCTTTGGCCGTTGGCATAACTTTTGTTGTTTTCTAGCAGGTGGTTTGTTTCCGTTTGGTGTGCCATGGGTCGGTGTGTTTTTGGGTTCAGATCGTTTCTCTAGTTTCGGTTCTATTAGTGAAAGGTAGATAACACCAATTAATAGAAAGTTTCCCTCAGAACGGAAAGACTCTCGTTGTCATGGTGCATTTTCTGCCAGGGAGATCCTTGGATCCTTTCTTCTTAAAACGGCGAGGCCTTCGCCTGAAACTTGCGAAGGAGTGGCTGATGAGTCTCTCTATCCTCGGGGGAGAGGTGATCGATAAACAGGATGCCGTGCAGGTGGTCGTATTCATGCTGTGCTGCGCGTGACAGGAGGCCTTCTGCCTCAAAGTCGAGAACGCTTCCATCGATATCCTGACAGACGATACGGACGCGGTCCGGACGCTCCACTTCATCGTGCAAGCCTGGCATGCTGAGGCATCCCTCGACTTCAAAGGAACGTTCCTCACCGACGGGATGGATTTCCGGATTAATCATCACAAGGGGCATCAGGGACTCGAGTTCCAGTTCACGCCCGTTCATCCAGGCGCGGCTGGGTCGATCTTCAAAGGCGGGCATGACGTCAATGACTGCCATCTGGATCGATCTGCCAACTTGATGAGCGGCTAGTCCACATCCATCCTCCTCGTACATGGTGACGATCATCTCCTCCGCGAGTGCACGGATGGAGTCATCGATCTTTTCCACTTTCTTCCCTTTGCTGCGTAAAGCGGGGTGGCCGTACTTGACCACCTCCAGGGGTTTGATCTGTGCGGCTTTCGTCTGTTTAGGTCTGCTCATCGGTACTGCTTCTAGATGTTTTCCTATTTTCCCTATTTCCCAATCGGCTTGGCAACAGCAGGGACATTCTTCACGCCTGCCGCCTGAAGGGCATCAAGGACGGTGACCACGGTCCCGAAAGGAGCCTCCTTGTCTGCCTGCATGGTGATGGAGCAACCTGGATTGGCACTTTGGACTTCCCTAATCGCGGAGGGGAGAGAGGCCGCGGTGACGGGCTTATTATCAAGGGTGATTTGTTCCGGTCCCTTAATCTGGAGCAGTATGGCCTTCTTAGGCTCGGAGGCCTCTGTGGCAGCGCTCTTCGACTCAGGTAAGTTGATCTGAAGTTGCGGGAGTTTCTCGCGGAAGGTCGTCGTGACGATGAAGAAGATAAGGAGGATCGCCAGAATATCGATCAGGGAGACAACCGTGATCGAGGGCATCTTTCTCCGCTTGGTGTAAAAACGCATGAGTAACGATTAAATATGGAAATCAGGAAGGGCAGCAAAAGGAATCTAACAGCAAAGTAATATGGAAATCAGGAACTCAGGAAGAGGATATGATGACGGGAAGGCGAACGCCCCTGGGAGGGATTATAGGCAATCGAGAGTATCTTTCCCTCAAAGTCATTTCCGGGAATCAATCGTTGATTCAGCACTCGATTTGGCTTGCTTGGCCGTTGCTTCGCATCCGTTGCATCTGATTTCCACATT
>Ga0007795_10000014_pt1 | contig 31127 bp, 20 predicted proteins | sample CryBogmetaGMA1M_FD_60369 | JGI IMG/M metagenome (GOLD analysis project Ga0007795, IMG submission 60369) | Freshwater microbial communities from Crystal Bog, Wisconsin, USA - MA1M | ecosystem: Environmental > Aquatic > Freshwater > Lake | place: Crystal Bog, Wisconsin, USA | collected 2009-07-06
GAGCACCTCGGATGACTTGCCATCGGCCGAGATTCGCACGAGCCCCTGGGCACTGCAGGCAGTGATGAAGCGCCCCTCGGCGTCGCGGACGAGGCCGCAGGTGTAATCATGGCCGCCGGCGGACGCCGCGTAGGCCCGCGAGAAGCAGTCGTAGCGATCGGCCTCGCCGTCGGCATTGGTGTCGATGAGCTTCGTGATCTGATCGCGACCGAGGACATGGATCACGCCATCCACGACCGCCATCCCGAGCGGATGATGGAGCCCGGCCGCGATCCGCCGCCACGCGAGCCGACGCGGCTGGCCATCGGCCCCCAGATCCATCGGCCGCGCCCGCCACACATCCCCCTGCATCGTGCAGACGACGAGGTCCCCGTCGGGGAGGAAGTCGTGATCGCCACAGAAGAGGAGTGCTTTCCAGGGGTTCTGCACCGGTAGTTCGAAAGAGTCAACGGCCCACGGCACCTGATTGCCGCGGACAATGTTCGTCTCGATCGCCTCCGGCCACTGCGGCCGGCCACCTTCCAGCAGTCCCTTGAAAGGGTGCGTCTCGACCGGCCCGACGACACGCTCGAACGCGCCATCCTTCACCATCGGCACGTCGAGGACCCGCACGCCATCGACGGAGTAGAGGAAGCCGATTCGCTCCCCCTGCCGAACAAACCCCTCGTAGTCGACTTTGCCGGCGGGCGTCTGCGTGGCCACAGGGGGCAGTGCCATCGACTCGCCCCCCGGGCTGAGGCCCCCGAGAAAGCCGTAGCGCGTGTCGGAGAGGACAAGAAACTTTCCCTTCCAGGCAACCGGGTACGTGAACGTGTCGGGATCGAAGCAGACGTTGAACCCATCACCGAGCTGGAGGCAGACCCCGCGCACGACCGTCTTTCCGAAAGCGTGGAGGACGCCGGCCTGCATCGAGCCGAGGATCGTGTCATTCCAGCGGCCGTCGCGCCACGTCTCCTCGTTCTGATTGCCCCAGTGCCCGAGCGTGCCGCCGTCGAGCCCGGGATACTGCGGAAGGAGCGGCGGCGTGGGGCAGATGGATCGGAACCATCGCGCTTCCTTGGCATAGAAGTCAAACTGCCGATCGCGGTTGACCGGCAGCTGCCAATCGGGAAACGCCTCCGGGATGAGCGGGGCCCGATCGGGCTCGAAAGCCGCGGGAGTTGTCGGATGGGCGGCGGCCACCACCGCAGCCACAGTGGCCGCCGGCAGGTCGGCATGCCGGCCGAGGTCGGCGAGGAAGCGGACGAGATCGCGCCGGTCGCGCGGATGGAGCGACTGCATCAGCCCGTCGGGCATCATGCTGCCGCTCTCCTCGATGACGTCAATCTCGGCCTTCGCCAGTTCTTCACGGCCCCCCGACGCCGGGTCGCGGAGGACGAGCGTGGTGTCATCCTCGCGCTCCCGGTATCCGCGCCGGCTCGCCCCCTCGGCCGTGATCACCGTCACGGTGCGGAACTCCGGGGCGACGACGTGCTGGGGCCAAAGGAGCGATTCGGCGATCTGCTCGTGGGTCCTTTCAACGCCGACCTTCGAAAGCTCCGGGCCGACGTTCCCCCCGTGCACCCCCACCTTGTGGCAAGAGATGCAGGCGAGCGTGTGCCGGGTGAAGACGCGAGCGCCATTGGCTGCACTCGCTCCCTCTCCCTTCGCCTCGGCAGCGAGCGCCGCCACGACCGCCGGGTCGTGGGGCATGACGCCGGTGGGAGACGCCGCCGCCTTGGGTGCTGGGGCGGGAGCCGTCCAGGTCTTCATTCCCGGCAGGGCACCGGGATCTTTGCCATCGAGCTTCGCGGCCACCCACTCGAGCCCCACGAGGTTGTCGCGGAGCCGATCCTCGGCGTCGAGTTGGGTGTGGTTGAGGATCCCGAACGGCCCCTCGAATCCGCTCTCCTGGACGATCTTCAACAACTCGAGATCCTGCTCGCCCGAGCCGATGGGGGCGATCTTCAGTCCACGGGCCTCCCCGTCGGCAAACATCCCGTTGAGGTTGAGCACCTGGAGATACGGCTTCATGCGGGCGAGCAACGCGCGGAATCGCCCGGCATGAACATGGCCATGATGCTGGTTGTAGACGATGCCGACGTTCGTGACCGGGGCGTCGCCGGCCCGCAGCGCCTCAATGATCTCGATCTGATTCTCCGGCTCGCCGAACCAGCCGCCGTGGTTGTAGAGGCCGACCGTGCAGCCGATCTTCTTGGCCGCTTCGGCGATCGGGCGGAGCCGCGCCGCCTCGGCCGCCACGCGCGCCTTCTGTTCCTCGGGCGACGCCGTCGGGCCGCCCCCCCCGCTCACCCACAGACTCGGCTTCATGCCGTGGCGCTCGAGGACGGCGATGATCAGCTTCGCCTCGTCGTTGAGCTCCCCCGGAAACCACCAACCGACCAGTTCGATCCCCTGGGCAGCGATGGCCCGCATCTCGTCATCGAACTGCGGCACATGTTCCGCCCGGTAGTCGTAGGCATATTTCACGATCCCCAGCCGCTTCATCATCGCCGCACGGTCGGCGGGGGAACGCGCCTCGTCGTCGAACGGCACGATGCACCAGGCGACGAGATTGTCGCGTCGAAAGAGCTTTTCAGCGGGCACGAGCTCGTCGGCCAGGGCAGCCGGCGGCCAAGCCATGGCGAGCGCAAGAAAAACAACCAGGAGACGGGACAGACGGATGACGCCGATCACGGGAACCCCCCCAAAGTGTATTGAGCCGGCCGAAACTGCCGCGCCGGACCGCGACAGTATGCCACAGCGACCGGCCGAATCGGCAGCTCAACCTGGGGTGACGCCCCCCTTCGGGACGGGCATCCCCGGTGTGAACCAGGGTTCATCGGGGCGATGTGAGCCGCTGGCGGACGAGGACCGGAAGATGCTTCACCGGCACCGAGCCGCAGGACAGCACCGCCTCGTGGTAGCGGCCAAGATCAAAAGCCTCCCCCTGCTCGCGCTGGATCTCCTGCCGGAGCCGGTGGTGGGCGGTGCGGCCGGCGAAGTAGGTACAGAGTTGCACGGAGCTCTGCTTGGCGCGGACGATCTTCAGCCGCGCCTCCCCTTCCGACTGGAAAGCGTCGTTGATGAGGAACTGAAGCGCCCTCTCGTCGCTCCACTCCTCGCAGTGCATGCCGTGGTCGAGCAGCGCGTTGCAGACGGCGCGGAGATAGAACTTCAGCTGCATCAGCCGCAGGGCCGGGTCGCCGTCACCGTAGCCCTGATCGAGCATCATCTGCTCGGTGTAGACCGCCCAGCCTTCGATGTACGTGCCTGACTGAAGGATCCGGCGGACGAGCGACGGGGAGCGGTTCGACCACTCGAGTTGCACGTAATGCCCCGGATAGGCCTCGTGGATCGTGAGGATCCGCAGCATCTGCCGGTTGTATTCCTCGAGAAAGCTTTCGCGGCGGCGCTCGTCCCAGGAGGCGGGAGGCGGGCTGATCGCATAGGTGCTCGGGCCCGAGGGATCGAGCGGCAGGGCATTTTCGAGATAGGCGGCCGAATTGCCGCGGCGAAACTCGGGCATCTCGAGAACCCGACAACGGTCGGGCTCGGGGAGGCCGACGATATCGGCTGAGCGGATGAAACTTTTCAGGCCGGCGACCGTCTCCCGCACGTCGCGGACGAGCGTCTCCGGAGCGCCGTGATCGCGATTCACAGCGCCGATCACGAGCCGGACGAGCTCGCGTTTGCCGGCAGCATCTTCCGGCGGCAGCGGCTTCCCCGGGAAGTGCTTGTGCCAGAGCTGCCGGGAGATGGCGACAAGATCCCGATGCACCCGCTCAAACTCCGCGCGGGCCTCGGCGACGACCCGCTCGGCATCCCATCCCATGTCGAGAACGAGCTCGAGCTTCTTGGAGAACTTCTCCTTCCCGAGCCGCCACTCGCCACGGGCCCGGGGAAGAAGCTCCCCCTCGAGGAATTGCTGATGGCGTTCGAGGGCCGCCACGACCGGCTTGGCGGCCTCCCGGAGCGCCGGGAGCTGCGGGGAGTCGCTGGCGAGCGAGAACAGATCCTTCTGATAAAAGGCGATCGATCCGCGATTCTGCCCGATCGCCGTCTCGAGCATCGTCGGGGGCGGATCGACGAGCGACACCCGGGCCGCCTCCACGACCAGCGGAATGAGCTTCATTCGCGCGATCGCATTCTCGATGTTTTTTTCTCTGGGCAGCGTCGACTGGGTGAGGAGCGAGTAGACGGAGTCGGTCGTGTAGGTACCGTAGACGCGTGCGTCCTGCTCGAACGGCCGCTCGTTCTCGGCGAGCCAGATATTGCGAACGAGATCGTCGCGGAGGATCTCGTAGTCGATCCGGCCATCGACCGAGAGTGCTTCAAGTGCCGCACCGCCGAAATCACGCTCCAAGGTCGCAAGCTGACGCTTCCAGTGATCGAGCCAACCCGCCCGCGCCTCAGGCGAGATGTCGTCGAGACGATGATCGTAGGCGTGGTCCCCGAGCATACTCGCCTCGAGCGGCCGGAGCCGGAAGCTCTCCTCGAGGTGATCGCGGAAGAAGGCGGCCAGCCGTGCGTCGGCCGCGCTGGCGCCGGCTGGCTCGGCACCGGGCTCGAGGACGGCCGTCACGGCAGCGTGATCCGACGGCGTGCGGCCGTCGCGCTCGCTGCGATCGATACCGGCTTGGGCTACCCGGAACCCTCGCGAACAGCCGATCCAGTCGATCCGCTCGCCGCCGGTGCTCTTGGCATCGAATCCGGTGAAGGTTCCCTCGGGGCCAGCCGCGCCGCGCGTCGGCGCCGACACGCGAAAGGTATCGACCAGAGTTGATTGGCCGCCATCACCCGCATCGAAAAGGGCTTCATACGGAGGTGTCGCTTCGCCAGCGTTGAAATCACCGGTGACGACGAGCCGACATCCGGCGCCCTGCTCGGCGAGCCAGCGGCGGATGAGCGCGGCCGACTCGCGGCGGGCATCCGCCCCCTGATGGTCGAAGTGGGTGTTGAGAAACAGAATCGGCGCCGCGTTCTTGTCTGTCTTGTCGACCAGCTTCACCCAGGTGGCGATCCGCGGCAGGGCGGCATCCCAGCCCTTGCTGCCGACCGTCGCGGGCGTCGGCGACAGCCAGAAGTCGCCGCCCCCCGTCTTCTCGAAGCGGGCAGGCTTGTAGAACAGCGCCGCCATCTCCCCCATCTCCTTGCCGTCGTCGCGGCCGACGCCGACAGCCTCGTAGCGGTGAAGGAGGCCGAGGAGTTCGTCACGCTGGAAAGCAAGGGTCTCCTGCGTGCCGAGGAGGTCGGGATCGAACTTCGAAATGGTATCGGCGAGAAACGCCTTCCGCTTCGGCCAGGCGTTGACACCGTCGTCGGCGGTGCCGTAGCGGATGTTGAAGCTCATCACGCGAACAGGCTCGCCGGCGGCCACCGGCCGGGCCGCATGGAGCATCGTCAGACAGGCCACCACCACAACACCGACGGTGAACAGACGCATCGCCCCCTCCTTCGATCCCTTCGACGGCCAAGTGGCCCTGATCGGTCGGGAGTATAGCCGGGCTCACCCGTCGCTGGCTGCCGCGAGAACCTTCTCCTTGAGGGCTCGATACGCCCGGGTGAACCGGGCCCCGATCTGGGCCTCGCGGAGATCGAAGCCGAAGGCTCGCTTGCTCACCGCCACGATCGGCGGCGCCTGCACCCGCTTGAAGAAGCTCCCCTTGAATCGCCGCCAGACGAGCTCGAGGTCGGCGATGAACGCGGCCGCATCGGGAAAGAACGTCCCCACGACGGTTTTCCCAGGGGCAAGCCCGAGGGCCTTCTCGAGCCGGCCCGCGGCGAAGTCGGCGAGGATCTCTTCCGGATCACGACGCAGCTCGACCATCTGATAGAGGAGCCGATCGTGGTATTCGAACTGGAACGGGTCGCCTCCCCCCTGCTCCGGATTCTGGGCAGCGGAAAGCTCGGCCGACGGCTTCACCGTGAGCATTCCGGCGGGGATCGGTGCGCCGCGGGTCGCGTTGACGTGGCGGGCGAGCTCATAGACCTGCGTCTTGTAGAGATCGGCGATCGGCGCGACCGCGCCGCCCACGTCGCCATAGAGCGTGCAATATCCCTGGGCGACCTCCGTCTTGTTGCCGTTGTTGGTGAACACGACGCCGTGGCGCCCGATCACGCCGAGCTGCGCGGCCAGGCCGGCGAGCACCCGGCTGCCGCGGTCGCGGGCCTGGATGTTCTCGTCGACGAGGCCGGCCACCGGCGCACCGATGAGCTCCTCGATCTGCCGGCGCGACACGTCGACCGCCTCTTCGATCGGCGCCACGAGGTAGCGAATCCCGAGGCGCTCGGCCAGCTCGGCGGCGAGGCCGCGGGTCGTGGCGGAGTTGAACCGGCTCGGCATGTTGACGCCGATCACGTTCGCGGCCCCGAGGGCCTCGACGCACAGCGCCGCGACGACGCCTGAGTCGATGCCGCCGGAGAGCCCCACGACGACCTGTTTCGCCCCGATCCGCGCGAGCGTCGCCCGCAGGCCGGCCACGATGGCCCCGTGAACCTTGACGATCTCGGGGGGATCGTCGACGCCCCCACTGCCCTTCGAAACGAGCCCCTCGCCAAACGACGGCCCCTGGGCAACCTTGTGGCCGTCGACGAAGACGGGGCTCGCGCCGTCGAAGAGGAAGACGTTCTTGCCGTTGTCCTGCGCGCCGGTCGCATTGACATAGAAGCACTCGCAGCCGCGGGTGTGGGCGGCGAGGACGCGGTCGCGCTTCGCTTGCTTGCCGATGCCGAAAGGGGAAGCGGAGAGGTTGACGATCACGTCGGCCCCCTTCGCCTTCAGCACATCGACCGGCTTGAAGGCGTAGTCGTCGTCCCAGAGGTCTTCACAGAGAAGCACGCCCACCTTCCGCCGCGCTCCCCCGACGAGAAGCTCGAACGGCTCGACGAGATCGACCGGCGCCGAGCCGAGCTCCAGGGCGAGCTGCGGGAGCGAATAAAAATGCCGGGCGTCGTCGAACTCACGGTACTTGGGGAGGAGCGATTTCGGCGTGAACCCGGCAAACACGCCATTGCCCACGGGCGCCCCGTCGGCGGCCACGAACGCCGCGTTGTATTTCCGCGTCCGCCCATCCTCCCCGCGGCCCCCGAGCGCCGGCACGCGGCCGAGGACCGGCTCGTGAGCGCCGAACACGCCCCGCACGTTCCCCCAGATCGCCGCGCAGCGGCCACGGGTATGGGCGACGATCTCGTCGTTCATGGCCGCGAGGTCGCGGAGAAAGGCATCGTTCTCCCATTCATCGCCGAGGAGATAGCCGGGAAGGGCCATCTCGGGGAAGAGCACGAGCGCCGCCCCGGCTGCGCTGCCCTCATCGATGCCACGCAGGATCCGGGCGAGGTTCGCCTCGGGATTCCCCGGAATCACCTCCATCTGGCAGACGACGATGGCGCCATCGGGGGTCGGACCAAGCGGCGACGGATAGTGGTGAGGCATCGGAGACATGACAGGTGGGTGTGCCAGAGCGACACCGCACACCCGTGGAGAGACCCTCGATTCAGGGTGTCGGCTGCCCCAATGGTAACGGACCGTGGGGCGCCGTCGTGCCTCGTGCCACCGAAAAACGCGTGCGTCTCAAGTGGAGCTGCTCAAGCACGTGCCCTATCCTGGAGCCGTCGAGCCGGCTCGGCAGGAGCGGGAGGCAGCGGCCTCAGCCAGCGAAAAGACGATCCAGGCAGACGGAGGAGATCATGAGGCAATGTCGATCTTGGCTACCAATCGGCGTGATCTTGGTGGTGGCTCTCCTTGCCTCCACCGCGCGGGGCGACGGCCTGACGCTGCGGCGAACCGTCGTCGATGCTGATGGGGGTCCAGCCGAGGGGGCGCGAGTCGACGTCGCGACCGCCAAGCCCCGTCACGGCCGCGGCGACATCTGCCCCTCCTGCTACTCCGACTGCCGGAAGGTCACGACGACAGACGTCGAAGGGCAGTTCCAGTTCGACGGACTCGATCCCTCGCTGACGTTTCGCTTGCTCGTGACGCGACCGGGGAGCCTCGCGCTCTCCACCGACCCGATCGATCCCTTGGACGCAATTCCGGCCCGCTCGGCGGCAACCGACGCTGCCGGGGTGGTGTCCCTCGTTCTCGCGCCGGCGCCTACGGACGCGCCTGCCGAGCGAATGATCCGTGGTCGCCTTGTGGATGAGTCGGGCCGTCCGGTGCCGGGAGCGCTGCTTTCAACCCAGGGCGAATGGACTGGCGATGCCTGTCGGTTCGGCGACGCCCAGACACCGCCGGTGGTCAGTGACGACGAAGGCCGGTTCTTGATGATCGTCCCGGAACCGCTCACGACTGTGTCGATCAATATCTCGGCAGAGGGCTTTGCCGGTGCGCTGCTCACGAAGGTGATCCCCGGCGAGCGGGATCGCTCGATCTGTGTGCCTCAGGGTGCGACGTTGACCGCGAGAATCGAGCGGGATGGAAGCCCGTGCCCTGGACTTCGCCTCTCCGTCGTGCAGATCGACCGTGACGCATCCCGACACTTCATCGGCCAGGTGCCGGCGCTCACCGATGCCGAAGGCATCGCCCGCTTCGAGCATCTCCCGGCTGCAGATCGCTTCTGCATCTTCAGTGAGACCGATCCACCGCAGCGGTTCGTCATTGAGACGACGCTCTTCAAGGCCCCAGAAAGCGGCAAGGCCCGCGATCTCGGCGCGATCCAAGCGGTCGAACCCCGGTCGCTCGCGGGGCGCCTGACGATCGACGGCGGCAACACGATCCCGGCCGGCACACGAATCCTCCTGTCCCGCGATGCAGCATGGGACACCCGGACCTTCCCGGTCGCCGCCGACGGAACGTTCGAGGCTCTGGGCCTTCCCCCGGAAGGCTATCGCCTGCGGGTCTTGGCCGACGGATCCATGATCGACCGAGCGAGCCTGCCCTGGCAATGCGTCGATGAGCAGGACGTGGCGATTCCGCTGCAAACCTCGCGATCGGATGTCCTCATCCCGTTGATCGCCGGCACCGCGCCCGGGATCCGCGTCCGAGACAACGATTACCGGAACGAAGTGGTTGACGGAGAGTTCGTGCTCGTCGATGCAGACGGGGCGCGCGTCCCGCTTCCGGAACAACTTCGGGGAACCATCGTCGATCCCGAGGGCCACCCGGTGGCGGGAGTTCATGTCTCCGCGGCCTTGATCGGAAAGGGGGCTTTCGTCGGACCACGAGCCGTTGAAACCGACAGCGACGGCCGATTCACGCTCGACTCACTTCCCGCTCTCCCCCTCGAACTCTTGGCTTACCGGACCAACAAACAACTCGGATGGGTGTCTTACCCGACGAGCGTCAACGTCTCGCCCGGTGAATCCGAGGTCCGTTTGGTGATCGATCCGAGGCTCCCCCATACCTATCCCGACCTCGATCCACCTATCGCTGCCCCCCCAGGGTCATCAATGAGCATGACGGTGGTGCGGGTCCTCGTCGGCTTGATGATGTGTTGGGCCATTACGTACGTCATCCTGCCGTCGATGATGAGGAGACTGCTCGGAAACGATCTCTTCGCCAACATTCCGAGGACAACCACGTCAGCGGCGGATGGTGTGACGCGGCGCTAGCCCGCTTCGAGCCCCCTCGATCCAGCTCTCCGAAACGACGTTCTCGCCCAGGCCACAAAGAGCACTCCACCGAATCATCGGTCGGTCCTCCGTGGCCCGCGCCGGCACAAGCGGATCAGCAGAGAGATCAGCGAACGCACGAACCATTGCAGGAGGAACGCGGCACACGCGGCTACGACGACGGTCGCAAGCCAAGTGCTCGGGTTATTGCTCCTCTCGGCCGCGGCAGCGAGCGACACATCGCTCCCCCGCGGAAGCCGCGAAGTCCATGAAAGCACGAGCGACCACCCGGTCGCGGCGACCACGCCCGCCACGACCGCCCAGATCAATCGCCACGGGAGAAGGCTTAAGAAGATTTCGCCAGACGTTTCGTGGGGTTTCATGACGGTCTTCATGCTATCCCCCCCGGGAGCGATCTCCATCTGGCGGACGACGATTGCACCATCGGGGTGAGGTGGACGACGACGGGGCGCGCTGAGTGATCGACAGGGCCTCGGGGCGGCGATCGGAAGAGCGGTGGCGGACTCCCGCCGTCATCTCCGATGGAGGACAAAACCGCCATGCGGACATCGAAAAAGTATCGTAAAAAATGCCGCGACAGTGACTTGTTGACCGATCTTGTCTCAGGAACTAGATTGGTCAAAAAGGTGCCCGATGTGGATTCCCCGCGATTTCGATGGCCGGCGGATCGCTGCCGGGGCGCTCCCCATCAAGGTGCTCAAGGGCCCCCGCCAGGTCGGCAAGACGTCCGTCCTCGAGCGTATGACGACCCATCGTGTCGTCTATCTCGACGACGTCGCCCTGCGGACGCAGGCGATCGATGATCCCAGGTCGTTTCTTGATGCCCTTCCGGCGCGACTCGTGCTCGACGAGGCCTCTCTCGCCCCGCCGCTGTTCGGGGAACTCAAACGCCGCATCGATGAGTACCGTCGCTCCACAAGGGATGGCACCGGCTCTGCGGATCCGCCCGACGTCTGGATCACTGGCTCGAACCAAACGCTCCTCCAGCGCCACGTCCGCGAATCGCTTGCCGGCCGCGCTAGCTACTTCGATCTCAACACGCTCTCGATCCATGAACTGGCCGCCGGATGGCGCCTGGCCGACCACCTCCTTCTCGGTGGCTGGCCGGAGCTCCGCGTCTCCCCGACCCTTGATCCGATCCGGTACCTGAACGATCTGATCGCCACCTTCATCGAGCGCGACATCGTCTCTGCCGCCGGCATCGAGCGGCATGCGGCGTTCACCAAATGCCTCCAGCTGACAGCCGCCCGCGTCGGCCAGCTCTTGAACTTCTCCGAGGTCGGCGCCGCGTCGGGAGTCGAACTGACGACCGTGCAATCATGGCTCTCAATCCTCGAGACCAATGGCATTCTGCGGCGTCTGCAGCCGTTCTTTACCAACCTGAATCAGCGGCTGATCAAGTCGCCGAAGTTCTATTTCGAGGATGTGGCACTGGCCACCCGCCTCCAGGGATGGACCGACCGGGAGCCGCTGCTCGCCTCCCCGCTGGCCGGTAACCTCGTCGAGAACCTGGCCGTGTCGGAGGTTGCCCGTTTCTTCGTCAACCGCGGCCTCCAGCCGAGGCTCAATCATGTCCGCTCGAAGGAGAAGGTCGAGATTGATCTCCTCGTGCATCTCTCCAACGGCCGCACCGTCGCCATCGAGGTCAAGTCGGCACCGTGCGGGTTCGACAAGCCGCAGCTCCGCCTCCTCGACTCCCTCGGCCTCGACGTCGTTGAGCGTTGGATGGTAACGCCGACCGGGGACGGAAGCCGAGGGTCGGAGAAGGTCGTGCCTTTCACCCGCATCTGGGAAGAACTCGATCGCGTGGAGCCGATGCGCTAGCCCTTGCCGTCAAGCCAATCGGTCAACCAGACCTGGGCGATCCGCTCAGCGAGCCTGGCGATGACGTCATCGATCACCACGGCTCACTCCGTCCTCACTCGAGGGATACATCTCCAGCCCCAATCGCTCTGCCGCGGCGATCAGGTCTGGCGTGCCGGGGTCCCCGTCGTCGAAGCCGTAGAACGCCACCCCCGGCATCTGTGGATACTCCTTTTTCACCGTTCTCACGAGCACCGACAGATCGTCCGCGGTCATCCGTCGCCCGGCCTTGTCGGCGCCGGCCGCGACGTAGCCAAAGCAGACAATGCACCGATCGATGAGCCCTGCCTTCTCCACCGCGTTGACACGTCCCCTGATGCCGTCGAGCGTGAGCCCGCCCACGTCGGGAATGAACGTGTACCCCTCGATGATCGCCAGATCGAAGGTGCCGTCGGCGAGGAGAGCGAGGAAGGTGTCGTCAGGCTGCGTGACCCACGCCACCACGAGGTTGTCGGGCCAGGTGACCCGCGCGGCTCGGTAGCCCTCGGCGGCCAGCCTGCTCTCCTCCGCGAAGCTTTTGCTCCCCGGATTCCACTCGTCGATTCCTACGCCCGCAAAGCGAAACGGCTTGCCATCGATGAAGGGCTCGCACTGATCCCGGTAGTACTCCGACTTCCCCTGCGAATACTCCGACTGCGGTCCGAAGGCCCACTTGAGCGTGACCACGCCCTTGCCCGTCCAGCGCTCCGCCACGTCCGCCTCGACGAGCGACGTGATCAGGTTCATGCCGATGTACATCTCAGGCCGGGTGTCGAGGAACTTGGGCTGGAACCAGGCCCGCACCGGCACGGGATGACGTGGCGACGCCGGCGGCGCGGCAGTTGCCCAGGCACCGCCCCCAGCGACTGCTGCGATCCCCAGGAGGATCCGAGCGCCAAGGATCTTCATCGTTGAGCCCTGACCGTTCCCGCGAGCGGTCGCTCCGCCAACACCGCCTCGGCGGCGAGGCGGCCGCTGACAAGCGCCCCGTTGATCGAGGAGCTCGTACACCAGTCGCCGGCAACGAACAGGCCGTCGGCCACGCGTGGGCCGGCCGGCCGAAGGCGGCGGGCGGCCGGCGTCTCGTCGGGGAGGCTTCGCGGCACGTGGACTGTTTTCAGATGCTCCCACGGCCGGACGCTCGCGCCGAGGAGCTTCATCGCTTCCCGCTTGACTGTCAAAACCGCGTCGACATCCGAGAGGGTGCACTCAGGTCGGACCGTCACGAGCACGAGCGCCGCCCCCGGCGGTGCGTAGTGAGCGGCGACGTCCGACGGCACGGAGAGATTGTCGATGGTGCCCCGCGGGTCGGTCCCCACCACGAGGATCGGCCGATCGAGCGGCGACTGCGGCGCGGCGAAGGCGACCATCCGCGTCGACTTCCACGCGCGGGGCGCCGGCACCACCCCCGGCAGGAGGCGAGCCGCAACGTCGGCGTCGGTCGCCACCACGACGCCTCGTGCGGAAATCCTCTCTCCACCGGCGAGCGTGACATGCCCGGGGCCGATCGATTCGACCCGGGCGCCGAGGCGGAGCGAGCCGGAGGGGAGCGTGGAAGCCAGTTGCGCTGGGATAGCCCCCATGCCGCCGGCCGGGAGACCGGCGCGGCCGAGGGCGAACATCGCAAACGTGAAGCCGAAGATCGATTCACTCGTCTCGAGGCCGTGCTCGAGGAACACGCCGCCGAAGAAAGGACTGAAGAAGCGGGCGATGAAGGCGTCGGAAAAGCCGCTCGCCACGAGCCGGTCGCGCGTGCTCTGCTCGCCAGAGGCCACCGGAAGTTGGGGGTCGAGCGAGCCGGCACGAAACTCCTCGAGGAGCGCGCTCCGCAGCCGGGCTGTGCGGAGGCCGTCACCGATGCCGACCGTGCCCGAGAGAAGCGACTTCACCGCAGCTAACGGCCGGCGCCAGGGGTCGCTCACTTCGCGGAGCCTGCCGCCATCGACGACGAGCGCCCCCGGCTCGAACCAACCGAAGCGAAGGGCCGCCAGATCGAGTTGCCGCCGCCCCTCTGGATAGGCCTCGAGATAGACCTGAAATCCACGGTCGATCTGAAATCCTTCAAGCGCGTCGGTAGCCACTCTGCCCCCGGGGCGGTCCCCCGCTTCGAGAACGAGCACACTCCGCCCCGCCCTGGAAAGCTCCCGGCCACAGGCGAGCCCAGCAAGCCCGGCCCCCACGATGATGCAGTCGACGTCGGTCATGATGGGCTCGGCGAGAGGAAACAAAAGATCTGGAAAGATCGTAGTTCATTCACCCCCGATCTTTCATCATCCCCACAAGGCTCCGAAGGAGGGGTCGCCCCTGCCGTCGAGCCGGCGTAGCCGACAAGCGGAGCCATGGATGGCGAAGCGCAGGCGGGTCCGAGTGAGCGGAGGCCCCGGAGGGCCGGAGCGAACGTCCGGCGTGACGGCAGGGGCGACCCCGACCCACGCAGGACTCCGACCCCACCCTCAAACTCAACCGCCCCGTCTCCACACAAAAAAACCCCGTCGGCCGCCCGAACGGGCGACCGACGGGGTGCGAATCGCTGACGGCTCAGAGCGGGCGGACGACCGACTGCGTCCGGTAGTAGTCGAGGAGCGTCTCGATCGAGAGCACGCCACCACCCATGCCGCTCTTGTTCACGCCGCCGTAGGGGACGCCGCGGGGGAAGACGTTGTGGGCATTGATCCAGCTGTTGCCGGCCACCATCGACTCGGCAACCCGGTTGGCCCGCGACAGGTCGGTCGTCCAGACGCTGTTGGCGAGGCCGTAGTCGGTGTCGTTGGCCATCGAGACCGCCTCGTCCTCGCTGCCGAACTGGGCGACGTAGGCGACCGGTCCGAAGATCTCCTCGCGGGCGGCAACGTTGTCGAGCGTGCCAGCCATGAGCGCGGGCTTCACATAGAAGCCGTCGTGGCCGGAAACCTCTGCAGCCCCACCGGCGAGCACCGCTTCGGCCCCTTGGGCCTGCCCCTTCTCGAGATAGCCGAGGACGCGCTGCCGCTGCTTGGCGTTGACGACCGGCCCCATGCCGGAAGCGTCGTCCATCTGGTAGCCGACATGGACACTCCGCAGCCGCGACTTGCACTCGTCGAGGAAGTCCTTGTAGATGTTTTTGTGGACGATCCAGCGGGTGGCGTCACAGCAGACCTGCCCCGAGTGGAAGGTGATCGCGTTGACGAGGCTCTGGGCCGTGCCGGCGACGTCGACATCCTCGAACACGACCGCTGCCCCCTTGCCGCCGAGCTCGAGCTTGACCGGCACGAGATTGTGGCCGCAGGCCTGGCCGACGAGCCGCCCCACTTCGGGCGATCCGGTGAAGCTCATGTGCTTGAGGCCGGGATGCTTCGAAAGGGCGGCGCCGGCGCCGCTCCCCGTGCCGGGGATGACGTTGATGACGCCGTCGGGAATGCCGATCTCACGGGCCAGTTGCCCGAGGTAGATCGCCGAGAGGGGCGTATCCTCGGCCGGCTTGATGACGACGGTGTTGCCGGCGGCGAGGGCCGGCGAGACGCCCCAGCCGATGAGGAGGAAGGGGAAATTCCAGGGGAAGATGAAGCCGCACGGGCCCCAGGCATGGCGGACGGTGCGAGCGTCGTGGCCGGAGACGGCCAGCGTCGTGCGGTGCTCGACATGGAGGGCCATGTCGGTGAAGTAGCGGAGGGTGTCGATGAAGTTCTGCACGTCACCGAGGGCGTGGGCGTGGATCTTGCCGGCGTCGAGGGCCTCGATCTGGCCGATGATCGGCTTGTGCTTCGCGACGGCGTCGGCGAGGCGGTGGAGGAGGGCGCCCCGCTCGTTGGCGGGCATCGTCGCCCAGCCGCTCTTCTTGAAGGCGTGGGCTGCAGCGCCAACCGCCCGATCGACATCCTCAGGAGAGAGGCAGCAGAACTCGGCGAGCGTCTTGCCATTGCCCGGATCGATCGTCTTCATCGTCTCGCCAGCCGAGCCGGCGACGTCCTTGCCTCCCACGATCCCCTTGAGCGGTGCCGACGAGAGGAACTTTTCAACTTCGGGAAGGAGCTTGGACACGGCCATGGATGGAATCTCCGGGGATCGGGCAGGAGGGCAGGGGCAACGGATCGATCGATCACCCCCAAACAGTCCTCATCTTCGGGCGCGACCCCATCGGGATGCAAGCCTGGGAATACAAGCCGGCCGCGGCCCCACCCTGTCAGCGCCCTTCGGTGAGCAGCCGCCCCATCCACCGCCCCGTCGCCTGCCCGCTGCAGGCGGCCCCCTCGACGCGCGGCCCCTTGAAGGCGTCGCCACAGCACCCGATCGGTGGCGCGGCCGACGGTGACACGAAAGGTGCCGGCACGATCACGCGCGGCTGGGCGAACTTCCACCGCTGCAGCGATCGCTCGAGAACGGTCGCCCCGCCGATCCACTCGGCCGCGAGCGCCTCGAGTTCGGCGGTGACTTTCACCGGATCGGCTTCGAAGGAATCGCGGCTGAAGTCGCCGGAAGCATGGATCGTGAGCGCCGGCACGGTCGAGATCCCCTTCTGGAGATTGTCTCCCACCCAGACAATCGGCCCTGAGGCGATCTGGATGCCTCCCGGCGGCGGCACCTGCGACGGCCGGTCGAGGACGAGCATGAGGGCGAAGCAGGGGTCGTAGTCGATGCCACGGAGCGTCTCGACCGCCGCGCCTTCGAGGGCCCCGAACGCATCACCGGCGGCGAACAGATCGAGGCTCTGCGGCACCGGGCAGGAGAGGACAAGGCCACGGGAGCCGAGGACTCGAGGAGCCTCCCCCTCCTTCGCCTCGAGCGTCACCGTGAGGCCGCCATCGACCATTCCCACCGCCGCGGCCCGCACGCCGCTGCGAATCTCGACGACATCCCCCGGGAGGACCGCAGCAAGCCGTTTGGGAAGATCGGTCATGCCGCGCGTGCCACACCAGCGGGCGTGGCCGTCGCCGGCCGGCTCGAGCGGCGCTGCCGCGTCGGCTTGGCGCGAGAAGCCATCGCACCAGGGGCGCACCGCGCCGGCGGCGTGGGCTTCCTCCACCGTCGCCCCGAAGGCACGGGTACGGACGGTGAAGAACTGGGCGCCATGGTCGCAGACCGCCGCACCGAGGCGCCGCGTCGCCATCCGGCCGCCGATCCCGCGTGACTTCTCCAGCACGATCGTCCGGCAGCCCGCCTTGGCCAGTTCCGTGGCGGCGGCGAGGCCGCTGATCCCGGCGCCGATCACGATCGCATCGACTCGGTCGGCGGTGGCGATGCTCATCGTGTCACCACCACCGGGGCCGGAGCGGGCTGGGGAAAGAGCAGCCCGAGGAGGTCGCTGGTGCACGGGACCCGGCTCGAGGCGAGGAGCTCGCCGGCGCCACAGCCGCCCATCGCGCCGATCACCTCCGCCGAAGCCCGCACGCGGGCATGGACGTGGGCCTTCTCGGGAGGGAACTGCGAGCGGTAGCAGGCGATCGATTCGAGTTTGCGGTCGAGATGGCCGTCGATGTCAACAACAAGCGGGAAGTGGCCGGTGGGGATCTGCGGAATGCTGGGGGTGAGAAAGTAGGTGAGGAGTTGCGGGACGGTGTGGACCGGGAGGCCGTCGAAGACGTCGTCCCATTTGCACAACCGCGAGTAGAAGACAGCGGCCTCGGTGATCGCTAGCGCCTGCGCATGATCGGGGGAAGCCAGCGGCGTGCGGTCACCCAGGCCGAGAACGAGCCGGGGGCGGTAGCGGCGGAAGACCCTGGCAAGCGCCACGCGAATCTCGAAGCCGTCGAAGAGGCGGCGGTTGGGAAAGCCGAGATGCTCGCGGTGGACCACGCCGAGGGCGTGGGCTGCGGCGAGGGCCTCGCCCATCCGCTCCTCCGGCCCGCTCGAACGGGGCGTCGGCTCGCCGTCGGTGAGATCGACGATCCCGACCCGTGCCCCCCGGGCCGCCAGGAGCGAGAGCGTCCCGCCACACCCGATCTCGACATCGTCCGGATGGGCCCCGACGGCAATCACGTCGAGCGTGCCGGGATCCCCCACAGGCGCCACGAGGATCGAAGTCCGCGGCGGAAGCACCGGAACGGCGGGGCGCTGGGAGTGATCGGAATGGGGCACGGGTCACACCGGCGGCGTTCAGGGCTTCGTGGCGGCGATGAGAAAGGCGGGGCTGAGCGATTCGAACCGGATCCGGTCGAGCTGCTCGATCCCACGGGCGATCGTCACGAGCCAGTGGGCCGTGTCGGCCGACCGGGCCCGGAGGAGGGAGTGGACCGCAGCGAGATTCTCGATGCTGTTGCAGGCGGTCACGAGCCGTCCGCCGGACTTGAGCCGCTTCCAGGCCTCCTCGACGAGCATCGCCACGTCGCGGCCGCTGCCGCCAACGTAGATCGCGTCGGGATCGGGGAGCCCGGCCCAGGCCTCGGGGGCCCGCCCGAGCACGGCGTGGAGATTCGTGACGCCGAAGCGCTCGGCATTGGCGAGAATGAGGCGATGGTCGTCGGGATCCATCTCGATGGCATGCACCTGCCCGTCACGGGCGATCCGCGCCGCCTCGAGCCCCACCGACCCACTCCCCGCACCGACGTCCCAGACGACGCTCGTGGACGCGAGGCCAAGCTCCGCCAGCGCCAAGCTCCGCACCTCTGCCGGGGTCAAAAGCCCGCGTTTGGGACGCGACTGGAGGAAGGAATCGTCGGGATTGCCAAACAGACGCGTGCCGGCCTGCCCCGGCTTGTCGATGGCCCGCGACTTCCTCACGAGGATCATGACGTTGAGCGCGCCGAACGTCTCCTTGGCAATGTCGGCGAGCGACCCTTGAGTGACGCGCTCGTCGGGGGAGCCGAGATTTTCGCAGACATAGGCCTGGAAAGAATCGATCCCCTCGTCGAGGAGGGCCCGGGCCACCGCCGCCGGCGGCCACTGCTCGCTCGTGAACAGGCCGACGGTGTCGCTGGTGCGGACGCGGTCGATGACCCGCTCGATCGACTGCCCGGAGAGGTTGGCAAGGAAGGCCTCCTCCCAGCCCTCCTTCACGCGAGCAAACGCCAGCTGCATGCTGCTGACGTGCGGCACGACTTCGAATCGCTCCTTGCCGAGCTTGCCGCAGACATACCGGGCGGTGCCATAGAAGAGGGGATCGCCCGAGGCGAGGACCACCACCCGGCTCCCGGCATGGCGTTCGATCCGCTCGACGAGATCGTCAAGCCCGGTGGACACTTCCAGTCGGCCGGCGAGCGCGGGGGGAAGGAGCGCCGCGCAGGACTCCGGACCGAGAAGCACCTCCGCCGCTTCGAGAAGACGCCGCGCCTGCGCCGTCATGCCGTCGACGCCGTCGTCACCGATACCGACGATCTGGACCTTGTCGTGTCGCGTCGCCACACCACCTCCTCTGGATCCCGGTTCACGACCGTCGCCAAAAAACATCGGTCGGAGCCGGTCGAACCGGCCCCGACCGACGCTGAAAAGAGACCGATTGACCGGTCAGGCCCGATGACCCGATCAGGCCTGGAACGAGCTACCGCAGCCGCAGCTCTTCTTGGCATTGGGATTGTTGAACGTGAAGCCGCGCTTGTCGATCCCCTCGTGGAAGTCGAGCGTCGTGCCATCGAGGAACAGGTCGCTCTTCTTGTCGACCACGATCCCGACGCCGTGCTGCTCGGTGCGGGTGTCGGCCTTGGGATCGAAGGCGGTGTCGAAGCCGAGCGAGTACTGGAAGCCACTGCACCCACCACCGGCAACCCCGACGCGAAGAACCGTGTTCGCCTCGTACTTCTGGTCAGCCATGATCTTCTTGACTTCGATGGCTGCCTTCTCTGTGAGCATGACCGACATGGTGCGTTGTCTCCGAGCGGAACGGGTATACAGGAAAGACCAGGGATTCAGACTGCCTGAGAGCGGCTCGAACCGAATCGACCGCCAGGGAACCGGTCGATCGATCGACCGGGAGTTTCAGCATCCCGACTTGTCGAAATTATATCCGCAGCTCCACGGCAGGCAAAGCCTGGGGTTCTTCCCCGGCGGTTCGCTAGCCCGGAATCACCTCCCCAGCGACCGCAGCCGGGCCACCCCGGCGGTGACGAGGCGGATGGTCGTGTCGATTTCCTCGTCGGTGGTGAACCGAGAAAGGCCAAAGCGGAGGCTGGAGCGGGCCTGGTCGTCGTCGAGGCCGAGGGCGAGGAGGACATGGCTGGGACGGGGCTGCTCCGAGGAACAGGCGCTCCCCGAGCTGACCGCCAGCCCCTCGGCATCGAGCGTCGCCAGGAGCGTCTGGCCGTCGACGCCAGGGACGCGGACATTGAGATTGTTCACGAGGCGCAAGGTCGTCCCGTCGGCGAGGATCCCATCGAGCGGCGGGCCATTCAAAACGAGCCCGTCGATTCCCGCCGCCAGCCCCGCCATGAGCCGATCGCGGAGCCTGCGCATCAGCGGCACGTCGGCCGGCAACTCCGTCACCGCCAGTTCCGCGGCCGTCGCCATGCCGACGATGCCCGCGACATCGTGGGTGCCGCTCCGCAGGCCGCGCTCTTGCCCGCCCCCGAAGAAGAGCGGATCGATCCGCACCGGTCTCCCCCGGCGGCGCAGCCACAGCGCTCCCACTCCCTTGGGGCCATGAAACTTGTGCGCGGAGAAGCTCGCCAGGTCAGCCCCGAGGGCATCGACGTCGACCGGCATCCGGCCGAGCGCCTGGCTGCAGTCGAGATGGAGGAGGCCGCCGCGACGGTGCACCACCTCGGCGATCGCGCGGGCATCCTGGACGATACCGATCTCGTTGTTGGCCAAGAGCACCGAAACGAGAAACGTGTCGTCGTCCCACGCTGCGTCGATCGTGGCCGAATCGATCCTTCCGGCGAGCCCCGGCCGCGACTGCGGCACGACCGGCAGCCGCTCGACGGAGAGGCCCCGGCGGGCGAGATGATCGAGCGTGTCGAGCACCGCGGGATGCTCGGTGACAAGCGTCAGAATCCTCCCCGGCCGCCCGTCCCGGATCCCGTGCCGCGAGGCAGCCCCCTGGAGGGCGAGATTAATCGCCTCGGTCGCACCGGAAGTGAACACGATCTCGCGAGGATCGGCCCCCACCGCTGCCGCCATCCTGGCCCGCGAAGCATCGACAGCATCACGCGCCTCCCGGCCCATGGCATGAGTCGCACTGCCGGCATTGCCGTAGCGTTCCGTCAGCCATGGGAGCATCGCGTCGAGGACGCGCGGATCGAGGCGGGTGGTGGCGTGGTTGTCGAGGTAGGTCGGCATACAGGCACGCTGCTTTCATCCGACGCGCGGTCAGGCGAGCCGGCCGGCCTGGAGGGCGTCGAGGGTGATCTGCGACCAGGTCTCGAAGCGGTCCCGATCAGCCAGAAGCTCCGCAAGCGTGGCAAACCCGCAGTCGAGGAGGTCGGCCTCGCGAGACGACACCTCCGGACGCTCCAGATCGATGACATGAACGATGCCGAGATGGACGCTCCCCACCGGCGTGGCATCGTCGTTGATGAGGCCGACGCAGCGGGACGTCCAAGCTCCGCCGATCGCCACCTCTTCGTCGAGCTCGCGGCGCATCCCGGCTTCGTACGAGGCATCGTCTCCCGCCCCGCCGTCGAGCGTGGAGATGTGGCCGCCGATCCCCACTGATCGCTTGGCCCGCAGGCGTGCCTCCCCCTGACCGCCGCCGCGGGTGTAGGCGAGAAATCGCCGCGTGCCATCCTCGCCGACCGACGAAAGGACACAGTAGGGAATGAGCTGCTTGAAGGAGGGATCCTCCTCGACCTTCCCGCGCGGCTGCCAGCAGGTGTAACGCGGGTCGAGGAGGTGCGGGAGGTAGGCGGCGGTGTCGGCACTGAAGCCCTGAAACACCCCCACCCGCTCGAACACCGCCCGCGGCACCACGAGCACCTGTTCTTCATGCGTCTGCGACATCGGCGACTTCCTCGGGGCGTGCGGGGCGAATGCTCGGCGTTATAGCCGATTCCCCACGCAACGCGGACGCCCCGGACCGGACGGGCGTCAATTGTCCACAGCCAGCAGCGACCGCGCTTCAGAGGCCCGCCCTGCGAGGAGTGCCGCAGCGGCCCGGTCGAAACGCTCCTGCTCATCGGTGACTCCGCGCCGCCGCTCTTCGAAGAGCCGACGGGGGAGATCGAGGTCGACGGCCTCCCAAGGGAAGGACGGGTCCGAGCGGCGGCGGGCATCCTGGATCACGCTCAGATCGCGCATCCCGAACTCCCGGCTCGGCTCAACGATCGTCCCTTCTCCCCAGTCGTTCCACGTGGCCACTTGAATGATCGGCGCCCCGGTGCCGAGCGCCGCGGCGAGCGTCTCCCGGAACGTCGCCCCGTCGTCGTCGGTGACGTGCCCCCAACTGGCATGGACCTTCGCCTCGGCGTAGATGTCGTGAAAACGCGGGTAGGCAACCGGGATTCGCTGCGGCCACTCCCCCGAACGCTCGTTGAACGCGCGGGCCGCGGCGATCCCCTCCGTCGGCACCGGCCAGTCGAAGGCGCCGACCGCCGCAGGGCGACGCCGGTGCTCGCTGAGATAGGCTACCGGCGTTGCCAACTCGTCGAGGACCATCGTCCACTCCGCATCGTCGAGGCCCGCGTGGCCGAACGAGAGGAGGAGCGGCTTGCCATCGAGCCGGGCGTAGGAGGGAAGGCCGAACCAGTGATCGGCCAGCCAGCGGAGCTCGCTGACGGCGTGCGAAACGCGATCGGCAGCCCCGATCCGCCCCGCCTCGACAAGGGCGGGGATCGCCTGATCCTCGTAGCAGATCGCAAACGACATCCCCAGTCGCGCGGCCGCCTCGACGATCCGGGTCGTAGCCCGGTGGAGCGTGGCATGGTCGCGAAACTCGGCCCGGCCGTACCAGTCGACGATCACCCCATCGATCCCGGCGAGCTTCATGGTGAGGAGCTGATACTCGATCACGACCAGATCGGAGGAATCGTAGGGGCCGATCGTCGGGGTGTACCAGGAGGCGATCGAAGGCCGACCCTCGATCTCGCTCGCTGGATCGAAGACCTGCATCGTCCAGTGCCAGCCCCACGCCGGCGCGACAGGGGGCGCTTCGTACCATGGCATGACATGCGCCATGATCTTTGTTGGAACGGGCTCGTCCGCCGCGTCGCCCGTGCTCCCCCAGCCGCCGAGCAGGGCGAAGAGGATGAGAAGGAGTCGAACGAGCCGACGAGGAATGATCCGCCGGTGAGCGTGCATGCGACGGAGCGTGAGAGGGAATGGATGGGCGTTGCGTCAGTATAGACCACGCCCCCCCGCTCCCGGATCTCACGCCGCGCGTCGGACCCCCGCAAGCGCCGCTCGGGCCGCGGCCAGCTCCGCCTCGAGCGCCCGGTAGGCCCGCGACACCACCGCCGCCTCGTCGTCGGCGCGGAGCCGGAGATCGGTTCTCCGCCGCCGGATCTCCTCGACGGAGAGTTCGCCCGGCGCTGCGGCCCGAAGCGTCACCGTGAACTCCCCGTGGACCGTGGGGATCACCTCGTCGACCTCGAGGCCGACCAGGCCGAGGATGCGGAGGTCGAAGAGGATCGACTCGAACACGGCCGGCGTGAACCGCCAGCGGTGACCAGAGAAGTCGGGATCACGGCGCCGCGCGAGCTGGCGCTGCAGGCGGCCGTACGGAAGCCGAGGATCGCCCATCAGCATCCGCTCCGGATCGCTCTCGGCGAGCCCCCAGGCGTTCAGTGTCGCCCCGCCGCGGTCGAGGATCGTGGTCGCCGAGGATTGCCGGAACGCGGCCCATGCCTCCGCGGCCGGCGTGGGGATCGCCTCCGCCGCCTCGATCATCCCCGCGGCGGTGGCGGCCGGCTGGAAGCGATCGAAACAGGCGCGCTTGTCGGGGACGATCATCGCCAGTACCCCGCCCGGTGCGAGGAGCGCTTCGCAGTCGCGGAGGAAGCGGATCGGGTCGGGGAGATGTTCGAAGTTGTGACAGCTCACGATCCAGTCGACGGGCCCTGTGAATCCCTGCCCCCGGACGAGATCGAGGAGGCGCGACGCATCGCCAACGAAATCGACAGGCTCGATCTGTTCGATCGCTTCGGGCGTCGCCCCTCGCTCCCTGGCCTTGTCGCGAAGCGCTGCTTGATCGTAGCGGTCGACGACGAGCGTTCTGAAGCCATCCCGCTTCGCCGCGAGCGGATTGAGGAACGGGCCGATCTCGATGCCGAGCGATCCGGGGTGCATCACTTGGCGAAGGGGCGTGAACCGGTGCTCGAGGGGCGTGGCGTCGACGGTCTGTCCAGCGATGTCGTTCATCGTTGCCGATGTCCCTTTCTGTCACCGAGCACCTGCTCGCGGACGATCCGCCGCGCCTGACGGGCGAGCCGCGAGGCCTCGCGGCGCACCTTGTCGACCGTCCGCTTCCCCGGCTTGAGGGCCGCGACGCCGGTCGCCTCGTCGAGTCGGACCTGGACCCGATGGAGCTCGCCGAGGAGAGCTTCGATCTCGTCGCGCTGCCGAGCGATCTCCGCCGTTCGACTTGCCTCCTGATCGAGCACCTGCCGGGTCGTGTCGGCACAGGAGGCCGTCACGCGAGAAAGCTCCGCCCGCAAGGCCGCGATCTCGGCTGCGGCCGCAGCGCGGACGGCGGTCGAATCGCGGGCCGCTTCGGCGCGGATCGCGGCGGCCTCGCGAACGAGAGTTTCGCGGGCCTCTATCGCCGCGGCACTGGCCGCCGCGGCCGTTCCGATGGCGGCATCCCGCGCGGCCACGGCCTCGACGGCCGAGACGTGGGCGGCGTGGGCGTGGGTCTGAGTCCGGCTCGCCCGGGCCCAAGCCGTGACGGCCGCGACAGCAGCGGCCCGGCGCGGATCGGCCTGGGAGCGGCGCCTTGATACCGGGAGCGGCACCGCCGAACCGGCCTCGCGCCGGAGGTCGTGGTAGAGGGCATCGGCTTCAGGGAGGAGCGTGCGGACGAGCTCGGCATGTTCCTCGATCGCCGCCCGATCGCCGCCGAGGAGCGCGGGATCGAAGCAGGCCGGTGGCTCATCCAAGGGCACGCCAAGGTGGTCGCGGATCGCGGCGAACGTGCGCTCCGGTTCCGCCGTCACCTGCCCCAACTCGCGGATGAGGCAGCGGCCGGGATGACGGCGGGCGAAGTCGAGGAGGAGGCGATTGGCGTGCATCCAGGCGTGAATGGCCAGGAGCGGATCAGAGGTCGTCGTCTCGTCGAGGCGCCGATAGAGCGAATCGGCCACCTCCCACGGGCTGCGGAAGACGAGCAGCCACGAGGCTTCCGGCGCCACCTCGCTCCAGAAGTCGAGGAACAGGAGCGTTCGCGGATCTTTCCAGCCCCACGGCTTGCCCATGGCGCGACGGGCGGCGACGAGCTCGTGGGCTCGCGGTTCGAGGCCCTCGGGGACGGCCGGCTGGCCCGCGGGCACGATGCCGTCGCCATGGAGACCGTTGGCCCGCAGCGCCCTCTGGTGAAACTCCTGGAAATCGAGATCCTCGAAGTGGCCCCGCGCATTGCCGCGCCCGGCGGCGAGCAGCCGCGTTCCCATCGACACCCCGGCTCCGGCGACGAGCGAGGCAACCAGCGACGTTCCGGAGCGGTGCATCCCGGCGACGACGAGCGCCGGCGGGAGGCTCCGCAGGGCCCGGGGCCGACGGGCGCGGGAGGCCTCCGGGCCAGAGCCCAGGCGGAGGGGGACGACGCTCGCGTAGGCCGGATGGAAGTAGGGATCCTCCCCCAGGCTCCGATCGAAGGGGGGCACGGGGTCGAGTGGACCGGGGCCGAGGGTCACCCGGGCGTGCGGCTCGACGACGCCCCGGTAGCCCTGACCGCGGATCCGAGAGCAGAGGGTCGTGAACGCCCGGTCGAGGCGAAGCGTCGGGTCGAGGCCGGCGGCGTCCTTCCAGGCGTCGGCCTTCACGGCGAGGGCCCAGGGATTCGCAGCCGACGTATTGCGATACCACATCGGGCCGCCGAACGAGCCCCACTGCGTCGGCGGGACGCCGCGGAACAGCGGCGTCCCCTCTCCCTTCACGTCGACGACGAGACCACACTCGACGACCAAGCCGTCGGCCCCGACAACCAAGCCAGTGGCAAACCCGATTTCCGGATGGGCCGTCACCCAGCCGACAAGCGCGGCGAGCCACCCCTCGCGGAGCACGGCCACGCGCCCAGAGACAAACACGATCGCCCCGCCATCGGTGGGCCAAGCCTTGACGGCTGTCTTGAGATCGAGAGCGACTTCGCCGGGCCGGCTGTCGACGAGGGCAATGTCGATGCCCGAGAGTCTTCCCTCATGCGCGGCCAATTCCGACATCAGCGCGTCACGCCGATCGGGGGGCGAAAGAACCGTCAGTCGCCGCCGCAGCGGCTCCGGCGCCGCCCCCGGCGGGAGATCGACCGGCAGGGTGGAGAGCGCCGCGGCGATGTCACGGACGAGCGGGGCCAGTTCCGCAGGCGCCTGCGCCGTCCCCTCAATGATCACGTGGACCGGCGCTTCGGCCGGGATCCGGAAGCGGACCTGAAACCCCGACTCCGGGCTCGGCACGATTTCCGCCGGAAGGTCGAGTCGATCGAGGCTCTCCTGGAGCGCCACCTGCTGGGCATTGGAGACGTAGGGCTTCGCGGCGACGCCACCGAGGCTCGTCGACGCCGCATGGAGCCGCCAGTGGTAGTGGATTCCCGGTACGCGGACGATGCTCCGCGCCTGCTCGCTGACCCGGAGGAAGATGTCCCAGTCTTGGGCGCCGTCGGTGTGCGCCCGGAATCCACCGAGATCGACGACGAGCGAGCGGCGGAGCAGATTGAGATGGGTCAGGTAGTTGGCGGAGTAGAGCATCTCGGGGCTCCATTCCGGCTTGAACAGCGGCCGCTGCCGGACCTTCCCGCGCTCGTCAATGCAGTCCTTGTCGGAGTAGAGGAGATCGGCGTCGGGCGAGGCTTGAATCGCCTCTGCCATCCGGTGGAAGGCCTCGGGGGCGAGGAGATCGTCGTGATCGAGCAGCGCGATGAACTCGCCCTGTGCCGCGGCCAACGCCGCGTTGGTCGCCGCGGAGATCCCGTCGTTGACATCGAGCTTGACGATCCGCACCCGCGCATCGGCCTGCTGCCGCGCGGCAAGGAGGCGGGGGATCTCGGCATCATCGGGATCGGCGCACGCCAAACACGCCTCCCAGTGGGGATACGTCTGCGCGGCAAGCGAGTCGAGGGCCGCGGCGAGAAACTCCAGCGGCACCCGATAGACCGGCACGAGCACGCTGATCAGCGGCTGGCCTTCGAGCCTCGTCGCAGCAGCATGCTGCGAATCAAGGTCGCAGACCCTTGGCTCCGCTGCGGCGATCCAGGCGGCATATCCGCTCGATCGTGCCTCTGATCCTCGGGGCGGGGTTCGCGGTCGTCGGTTGTCCATCGGATACCCTCCCCGGCCCTGCGGCAGCGATCGGGCCATCAGCCCACGGCCCGCAGGCCTGAGCTCAGCTTGAACGTCGCCATGCCGAGATTGACCGCCCGCTCGGAGAGCTCCGCGATCATGCCGAGGAGATGCTGCTTGCGAATCCGCTCGACCTCGGCCTGCGGGGCGGCCTCGCCCCGTTCGCACCGCTCCAGTTGGACGATGAACTCCGACCCGGTGTTGTGATCGGCGGCCGTCGACACCGACCGGACCTTCAGATCGACGAGGCCGAGGTGGTGGAGCTCGTGGACGAGCAACTGGAAGCTCGACGGCGTGAAGTACCAGGCATGGCAGTCGATGTACTTCTCACGGCCGATGTCATCCTGGTAGCACTTCCAGGCATGGTCGAGCGTCGAGGCGAGATTGAGCTCTGGCATGTACGTGCCAGGCATCCAGCAGCCGACCCCCTTGACGTTGATCGAGTGGGAAATCGTCTCGAAGAGCGTCTCGGAGGCATGACGCCGATCCTGCCGCCGATGGACGGCGAGCACCTGGCCGATCGTGGAGGGATTGCGGAAGAAGTCGAAGGTGTAGCGGAGATCGGGCACCGCGAGCGCCAACACGCCACCGACCCGGAGCAGCGCGGCCGCCGACTTGAAGAAGCCGAGGAGATCGACCATGTGCTCGACGGTGTGACTGCCGATCACGTAATCCATACCGGTGCCGAACTTCGCCGAAACGATCTCCTCGATCGGCTCCCCCTTCCAGACGACGTCCACGTCCTCGATGTTGACGCACATCTTCTGCATCGACTCGGAGGGATGATTCGTGGCGATGCGGCGGAGTTCCTCGCCGTCGGTGAAGTCGACGACGATCGTGTTCCAGCCGTCCTTCTTCGGTGCCATCGGGCTGAAGAACGGTCCGATTTCGACACCGCGTGTGTTGGCCTTGTCGATGCCGTCGAGGAGGATCGTGCGGCGGTCCATGGCGGTAGTCCCTGGGGTACTTCTGAAAAGATTGGGGAGGCCGCCGGGCAGGGCGGCTCTTGAGGCGGAAAGAGGGGGGCGTCAGGCGGCAGCAGTTTTCAGGGGGTGGTAGCCCCCCTTCGGCCGCAGCCAGTTGACCGCCGTCTGGAACTGCTCCACCGTCGGCGTGAGGCGGAGAAACTCGCTCACCTGAACAACGAAGGCTTCGCGGTCGGCCAGGGCCCGCTCGTAGCCGATGAACAGCGTCGGCAGGCCGAGCTTGGCGATCAACTGCCAATCACGTTGATAACGCTGCAGGCTCTGATCGAAGGCGGTCTCAAACGAGTCACCCCCGGCCCCCAGGTGGGACAAGCCGATGTCGAAGATGTTACGGACGACGAATAGCACAAGCGGGTTGCGAACCTGGTGGATCACCCCTTCGAGATAGAGGTCCACCGACGGATCCTTCCAGCCCCAGTCGATGTAGGCGGCATTGCGGCGGGCGATCACCTTGCCGATGCGCCGATAGAGCCCCGGGTAACGGGGCGCGTCGGGCTCTGGCTGGCTGTCGAGCATCGCCGTCACGAACTCGCCGTCCTCCATGTTGATCCGCGTATCAGGCTGGCTCGCCTCGACCATCCGCACGCCGAGGGCATCGACGACCCCTGAGACGGCCGTCGTGCCGCCGCGACCGCAGCCGATGACGAGCACCGTCCGGCTGTCGTATTCGGGCTTCGGGTAAGCCACGGCGACCCTGCAAACTTCGGTGCGGCTCTTGTAGAAGCCGAACCGGGCCATGATCTCGTCCTCGCGGTCAACTTCCACGGGGGGCGGGGGGACGTCGGACGACGTCGGTACCGTCGCGACGAGCGTCTCGTGATCCATAGCATCGCTTCCTTGCTGGGGGTCGGGCGGCTCCGCCGCCTGGGGATTCGTCGGGAGACTCGTTCTTCGGGAGACTTGAGAGAGGAAGGTCAGGCCGTCAGGGCCCGGCGTCGCGTTCGGCTGGCGCTGGCAAGGGCCGGGGCGAGGACATGTTCGGTGACAAAGTCGGTGTGCTGAGGAGTGAGTGATTCCTCCCAGGTCCGCGGGTAGGTCATCGCCCGCGCCCGTTGATAACGTCCTTCGAGATCGTCGCTGGCCGCAGCGGCCCGCGCGAGGCCCGCCACGATCGCCGGCACCGATGGCGCTACCGGGATGACGTTGCCGGACAGGCCACGAAGGTAGTCTTCGGTCTTCGTGCGGAAGGTGTTCGTCACCACCATCGCGCCGGAGCCGGCGCAATCCATCGGAATGAGGCTCGGATGGGGCGAGGCCATGAGCGTCAGACAGACGTCGAATTGCCCCACCGTCTGCTCGTACTCCCGCAGCGTCATCCGTGGCAGCGACGTCGAGTACACGCCGGGGAGGAGCTCGAGGAGGGCGTCGCCGAGCCCCATCCCGATGCAGTCCCACTCGGCCGGATCGAAGATCCCCTGCTCGTAGGCGGTGATCAGCGACAGGGCGGCGAGGTTGAACATGTTGCGATCGACGATCGGCCGCGAATAGAAGACGAGCTTCCGCTTCGGCTTGCCGGCGTTCATCGCCAGAAACGCCTCGCGTGACGCGAGGCTCGAGGAACAGGCATTGTTGAAGAAGATTCCGGGCACGCCGCGCGAGGCAAAGCCCCCGATGTCGGCCTGCCGGAAGGAGTCGGCCAGCGGCGCCGTCGAGAACAGTGCGGCATAGTCGAAGCCGTAGGTCTCGTCGGCGAGCGCAAACAGGGATCCACCGGGGAAGAAGTTCGTCTCGTAATCCTGGATGAGGTAGAGGAACCGGCGACCACCGAGGACGTCGCCGATCTTCTTGGCGAAGTGGGCCGAGTACCAGACGGTGGCCACGCAGACGTCTTCGGGCGAGACGTGGAGCGGGTGCTTTCGCTCGCCGATGTACTCGACCTCCACCTCGTCGAGGAGATCCTCCATGCCGGGGTAGTCCTGAAACTTCTTCCGGAACCGCTCCATGGAGAAATCGAAATTGTCAAACAGCACCAGCCGCACGTTCCAATCCGTCGAGCGGAGGAAGCGGGCCACCTGGAAGACGCCGAAGAAGCCGGCCGACATCGACTTGAACTCGAACGCTGGCACGAGGACGTTGATCGTCCGCCGCCGATTCGGATCGATCTTCACGTCGGGCAGATCGTAGATCCGGTTGACGAGGAGGTGGAGCTCGTGGGCATCGTAGATCCGGTGGCCGGGGTCGGCGTCGCCGGTCGTGGGCTGAGCGGCGATGCGGCGGCCGAATCGCTGGAGTTCCTTGCCGATCGAGACCCGCAGTGGCTTCTTCGGTTTGGGCATGGGGCGTCCAGGGGATGACGGGAAGCGTGAGGCGCCCCCGGGGAACGGGGAAAAGCCGGCGGCCAGGGGATTCCCCAGGGCTGCGCGCGGCATGGTGGCAGAGGGAAGCCGGCGTCGGAAGACCAGTTTTCCCCCTACACCCCCTCCGCTTCCCCACCGCTGTGATCTTCCGCCGCATCCGCGGCGGGGCTCCCCTTCCCCGCAGCGACCGCCTCGAAAAACACGCAGTCGCCGTAGCTCAGAAAGCGGTAGCGCTCGGCGATCGCCTCGGCATAGGCGCGCTCCACGAGCCCGCGTCCCGCGAACGTGCTCACGAGCACCATGAGGGTCGTCCGCGGCATGTGGAAGTTGGTCAGGAGGCAATCGACGGCCCGGAAGGTGTGGCCGGGGCGGATGAAGAGCGACGTCGGCCCCGACCAGGGGGCAAGCGTGCCGGCCCCGGCAGCCGTCTCGAGCGTCCGCACCGCCGTCGTCCCCACGGCGATGACTCTGCCCCCGCGGGCCCGGACCGCAGCCACCGCCGCCACCGTTTCCGGCGGGCACTCGCACCATTCGGTGTGCATCGGATGATCGTCGAGATTGTCGACGGCGATCGGCCGGAAGGTGTCGATGCCGACATGGAGGGTCACCCTCGCCATCCCGATGCCACGATCGGCAAGCGCCGCCAGCAGGCTCGGGGTGAAGTGGAGCCCGGCGGTGGGGGCGGCGGCCGAACCGGCGAGCCTTGCGAACACCGTCTGGTACCGCGCGAGATCGTCTGGCCGCGCATCGCCGCCGCGGATGTAGCCGGGGAGCGGCACGCGTCCCACCTCGCCGAGGAGTTGCTCGACCGTGCCGCTGCGGTCGGGACAGGCAAGCCAGGTGCCGCCGGGGCCCCGTCCGGTCATCTCGAGGGTCAACCGATCGGCTCCGTCGGCATCGACGAGCACGACGCGCTCGCCGATCGCCATCCGCCCGCGGGTGTGGGCGAGGAGTCGCCAGTCGCCGTCGGTCAGCGATTCGAGCCACAGCCCCTCCCAACGCCCTCCCGTCTTCTCGCGGCGTCCCTCGAGCCGGGCCGGCACGACGCGCGTGTCGTTGACGACGAGGAGATCACCGGGGTGGAGGAGATCGACGAGATCGCGGACATGGCGGTGGGCGAGCGC
>Ga0007795_10000015_pt1 | contig 30650 bp, 32 predicted proteins | sample CryBogmetaGMA1M_FD_60369 | JGI IMG/M metagenome (GOLD analysis project Ga0007795, IMG submission 60369) | Freshwater microbial communities from Crystal Bog, Wisconsin, USA - MA1M | ecosystem: Environmental > Aquatic > Freshwater > Lake | place: Crystal Bog, Wisconsin, USA | collected 2009-07-06
ATGATTTCTTCTCCGCTATGTCTCTTTCGTTTCATTTGAGGTTAACGGCGCCTCCGCGCCGCAAACTCTCATAACACCTGGATCAACTTTCGGGGAGCACTCCACCGGCAACAAGGGCCCGCAAACTAAGAGCGAGGAACAGTTGAGGAAAGGACGAAGGCGGAAGGCTACGAGCCAGTCGTAGCCCGCAGGGTGCCCTGGCTTCCCGAACGCCGAGTGACGGGACTGCTTTGCGGGCGCAAAGTGCCGTCAACCAAGCCCGTGGGAACAGGCGCGGAAGATTGCAGCTCTCGCTCCCGCGAACCAAGTCTCTGCGTTGAGACGCGGAGAAGCATTCCGAAAGGAATGACCCGCTAGGGGCGGCACCGCTTTGCTGGGACCATGAAAATTGAACGCGACATATTCAATTATCATGGTAAGAGTCATGTGTGATTTATCGAAAAGATCTTCATGATCGGATCAAGCAGGCGCTGGATCGAAGCCGCATTGTTGTGCTCCTTGGCCCACGCCAGTGCGGCAAAACGACTTTGGCCCGTGAGTTTTTAAATCCGGATTCAGCAAACTATTTTGATCTGGAAGATCCTGTAAGCCTAATGCGTCTGGAGGAGCCAATGACTGCGCTGCGTGAGCTTGAGGGGTTGGTAGTGATCGATGAGATTCAGCGTCGAGCAGAGCTGTTTCCCATCCTTAGAGTGTTGGCTGACAGGAAGCCGTTACCTGCACGCTTTCTCATCTTGGGAAGCGCATCACCGGATCTCCTGCGTCAGTCCTCTGAATCCCTTGCCGGTCGCGTGGAGGTGATCACGATGGGAGGGTTTGATCTTGCGGAGGTTGGCTCTGAGGCTTCTCCCAAATTATGGCTGAGAGGTGGCTTCCCGGATTCCTTCACTGCTGCAAACGAATCGGATAGTTTCTCTTGGCGTAAGAACTTCATTCAGACTTTTCTGGAAAGAGATCTTCCCCAAGCTGGGATATCGATTGCGCCAACGGCCCTATTCCGTTTCTGGAGCATGCTGGCTCACTATCATGGGCAGGTATGGAATGCAGCCGAGCCCGCGAAGTCGCTTGGAGTAAGCCAGCCGACAGTCCGGCGGTATCTTGATCTGCTGACGGGATTCTTCATGGTGCGTCAACTGGCTCCCTGGCATGCAAATTTAAAAAAACGGCAGGTGAAGTCTCCCAAGATTTATTTCCGGGATTCCGGCTTGCTTCATCAGATACTGGGAGTCCGCTCGGAAAAGGACCTTCTAGGATCACCAAAGTGCGGAGCTTCATGGGAAGGATATGTCATCGAGGAAGTAATACAGGCATGTCAACCGGATGAATCCTATTTCTGGGGAACTCATAACGGGGCTGAAATAGATCTTATCATGGTGAAAGATGGGTGCTTGTTTGGAGTGGAATGCAAGCGGATGGACGCCCCCAAACTCACACCCTCGATGCACATTGCCATGTCGGATCTAAAATTAGACCGTATCGCCGTGATCTACCCGGGATTAAAAAGATATCCATTAACGGATAAGATCGAGGCTGTACCGCTTCAGGAACTTTCGCGTAGCGGTGACGAATTATTTCGTTAGCGCCATCCCGTAATAGGGAACCGCTGATTAAATTCCATGAAGGCCGCTGAGCAGTTGCTGACTTGAGCGGCACTTTGTTGACTCGCTCGACTCCCCCTTCAGCTTTTCCCCCTGTCGCATCCACTCCACACAGAGGTGAGTCTAGCAATTTGACAAATGTAGTGATGAAGCCTACTTTCGATATCATGAAAACAATTTCAGCTGCTGCTGCAAATCGGCAATTTTCGAGTGTCCTGCGGGAGGTCGCCAAGGGGGAGGTATTCACTGTTCTCTCAAGAGGGCGGACGGTGGCATCAATAGCCCCTTGTGCAGGCGGGGATGGTGAGCGAAAAGCTGCTAAAACATCACTTGTTGCCAGATTGAGATCCGAATCAGTTACAGGCACCAGAAGCTGGACTCGTGATGAGCTCTACGACGCATAAGAATGCGTATTGCCCTTGATACCAATATATTGGCCTATGCCGAGGGAGTAGGTGATGCGGTGAGATGTGAAGCTGCCAGATCATTGATAGAGAGACTTCCCTCAGGAAAGGTCCTCTTGCCTGCTCAGACCCTTGGTGAGCTCTTCCGAGTAATCACTGCAAAGAAGGGACTCTCTGCTCCTCCTGCAAGGGAACTGATTCTTGGATGGGGAGATGCATTTGAGGTTGCGGATTCCTCCTGGGCGTCCTTCCAATCAGCATTGGATCTTGTCGCTGACCATCAGTTGCAAATCTGGGATGCCTTGATCATGGCTGTTGCGGCAGATAACCACTGTCGCTTTCTTCTGACAGAGGATCTGCAATCAGGATTCACCTGGAGAGGAGTAACAATCATCAATCCTTTTACCCAGACCGATCATCCGCAGCTTGTCAGTATGCTGAGCTGATTTTGGGTGATAGGGGAGAGACTTATAGACAAAAGGCGCGTGGAATCGAGTGCTTGGAAGCACGAGATAGACTACTGAGGGTAGCCCTGCAAGGGTGAACCAAATCTCTTGGAAAAGATGCGGAGAAATTGCCTTAAGCAAGCCCGTGAGGGCGGCACCGCTTGCAGGGCGGCAAGTGCCGTCAAACGAGCAGACGAGCGTCGAGTCCTCTCAGGGGGCGGGAAAAGCTAAAAGCTGATGAACGAGGCAAAATTGACATCATGATGCTTAAGGCGTATGATTTGATGCGTGAGAACGACACTGTCTATTTCCGACGGCCTTCTGGACCTAGCCAAAAAGGCTTCCCGTGAGCGACGGATCACTTTGGGTGAGATGGTCGAGGAAGCCTTGAGATTGACTCTCGCTGTGCGCACCAAATCTTGCGAACAGCCTGAACGTCCCCAACTCATAACCTTTGACGGCACGGGGCTCATGCCGGGGGTGGATCTTGATTCGTCGGCTTCTCTTCTGGAGTCTATGGAAGCCCGTTCATGAGGCTTCTTGATGTCAATATCCTAGTCCATGCTCATCGGTGCGATACGGAGCGTCATCATGAGATTAAGGAGTGGCTTGAGGATGCCCTTGAGAGGCCTGAAGGAGTTGCGGTATCGGAACTTGTGCTCAGTGGCTGCCTGCGGGTGGTCACTCATCCGAAGGTCTTTAAGCAGTCGACCCCACTGCCGATTGCGCTTAAGTTTATCGAATCCTTCAGGGATCTGCCAGGAGTGCACATCATGGCTCCCGGGGACAGGCACTGGCACCTTTTTGTCTCGCTGTGCAGGAATGCCGAGGCCAAGGGAAACCTGATCCCTGATGCCTATCACGCCGCCTTGGCAATGGAGAGCGGATGCGAGTGGGTTACCCTCGACCGAGGTTTTTCCAGGTTCCCTGGATTAAATTGGATGCATCCTCTTGATTAAGGAAAAGGTGAGAGGAAAGTCGATATGTCGAGGGCAAGAAGGTGAAAGAAGCCAGCCCAAGGGATCGGGGGATGCCTGGTCGGGGAAGACCGATAGATAAAAGGCTATGAGACTGTTGGGTGGGGAAGAATCGGATAGTCATTGACGTCTAAGATAGGGATGCACTGATTGCCGCGACGGCACTTGTGCATGGAATGCCGATCGTGACAAGAAATGTGGGTGATTTTGAACCCTCAGGTGCACCCCTAATCAACCCATGGCTTCCTCGATAGGAAGGGGAAGGATGCAGAGAAATACTCACCACGTAGCCCTATGTTCCGAGTGAGGCTGTTAGGGGGAGGGGAAAATTTCACCACAATGCCCTTGGTCCCGAGAGTGGTGAAGGGAGGGAGAGGTTCTGGATAAAAACTTCTTGCGCATGTGTAGCCCGCGGATATACTATCTAACTATGACGACAACACTGCAAGCGTGGGGAAACAGTCAGGGAGTAAGGATCCCCAAGGCATTGCTCAATGCCCTGCACCTTAAAAAGGGGATGCGTCTCGAGTTGGATCTATCCCCATCAAAGGATGCAATCATCGTGAAGCCGTCACAGGAGTCATCGCCTCTTCGCGGGAGACATAGGCTTGAGGATTTGGTGGCCAAGATGCCTAGCAATTATCAATCACAGGAGTTTTTCAGTGAGGCGACGGGGCGTGAGGTCTGGTAAATGGCCGCGTACATTCCCAAACAGGGTGATCTGGTAACGCTGGATTTTGATCCTCAGTCTGGCCGTGAGCAGAGAGGTAGGAGACCTGCGTTGGTGATCAGCAAGGTGGCCTTCAATAAAAGCACGGGAATGGCCATCTGTTGTCCGATCACGAAGACGGATAGAAACGTCCCTCTTCATGTCAGGGTAACGGACAGGTGCTCGTTGACTGGATTCGTAATGTGCGATCAGGCAAAGTCGCTGGGTTTTCAAGCGCGCCGGATGAAGTTCATTGAGGGGGCCCCGCAGGATCTTCTTGATGATGTCCTTGCTATTCTAGATGCAGTACTGTTTTAAAGCTTTCGATGGTCACGTAGGCCGATTCTGAGGTCTGCGTCCGAATCATCCTTTTAACTTTTAACTTTTTCCCAAAGTGCCCCGCATCGCCATCCTCTTCGATAACTTCGGGCCGTATCATCTGGCTCGCCTGAGAGCAGCGTCCACTGCGTGTGATGTGCTGGCCGTGGAGTTCGGTAGCTCCAGTGCTGAGTATGACTGGAAGGCATCAGAAGCTGCCGGACTCAAGCGGGTAGTTCTCAACCCTAAGGGAGGGAGTCATCAGATGAGCAAGGAGGAGTTTCGCCTGAGGCTCGATAAGATACTTAATGATTTTCATCCTGATGCGGTGGTGGTTCCTGGTTGGGGATATCACGGAGCACTACTGGCTCTGAGTTGGTCTCTCTCTCATCGGGTGCCTGCCGTAGTGATGAGTGAGTCAACGGCATGGGATGCAGAACGAAATCCGATCAAGGAGTGGGTGAAGTCACGGATCGTGTCCCTCTTCTCGTCCGCTCTGGTGGGTGGATCTCCCCATCGTGCCTACATGGAGCAGCTGGGTCTCCCAGAGGAGCGAATCTTCCTCGGGTATGATGCGGTGGATAATCGCTGCTTCGAGGAAGCAGCGAGGGAGATAGGATCTAGAAGATTGGAGATGGGGGAAACTAAGAAACCGTTTTTTTTAGCTTCGGCGCGATTCATCGTGAAGAAGAATTTGTTCAGGCTTTTACGTGCCTATGCGCTGTATCGCCGGGAGGCGAACAACGCAGTCGAGGGACGAGTGTCGAGAGCCAAGTCACCTGGAGGTGACGCAGCAGACTGCCGAAGGCAGCCCCAGAGGGGCGGTACAGCCCGCGGGCAGCGGGTGCCGTCAATCGAGGGCACTGATTCAGACACTTCAACCTTCAGCCTTCAGCCTTCAGCCTTTGACTTAGTCCTCCTGGGCGATGGTGAGCTTCGGCCGGAGCTGGAGAAGCTTCGCTCGGAGCTTGGTCTTGAGCCCTGCGTTCTGATGCCTGGATTCACGCAATACGAAGAGCTTCCCGGGTACTATGCCGCTGCAGGAGCCTTCATCCACGCGAGTACGACGGAGCAGTGGGGTCTCGTCGTGAATGAGGCGATGGCCTCGGGACTGCCGGTGCTGGTGAGCAATCGCTGCGGATGCGCTGCCGATCTGGTCCAGGATGGGGTGAATGGATGGACCTTCGATCCGACCAATGAGGAGCAGATCGCTGAACTGATGATGAGGATCTCAAGTGATGAAGATGGAAGATTGAAGATGGGAGCGAGGAGCCGTGAGATTATCGCGGAGTGGGGGCCGGATCGCTTCGCCTCCGGGCTCAAGTCTGCAGTTGATGCAGCGCTGAAAGCCCCAAGGAGGAGGGCCGGCATCCTCAATCGTCTGATCCTCTTGGCAATGACGAGGAGGTAAGAAGGAAAAACCTGAAAGCTGAAAGTTGAAAGTTGAAATGGGAAGGGTTAGCAGGTGGGAACGAGGTGTCGAGGTGTCGAGGTGTCGAGGGCGTAGCACTGAAAGGGCGCCACAGCTTGCCAGGCGGAAAAACCTGAAAAGCTGTAGATTACTGAATTTAACTTGCTGGGAGAGTTATCCTGTGGGAAATTCCCACCATGAAGTCCATGACTAAACTGGATACTCGATTGAGGGGGATCTTCCCATCCAACTTCTGCCCGGGTGATGTTCTGGAGAGGGAGATAGCCGGACCCGGCGTTGTCCTCTTCCGCTTGATCAAATCCGCTGAAGCCCCCCTGGTCAAAGCACGTAAATGGCGAGGCAAGGTCATGGGGGCCAAATACCGTATTGAGCCTGGAATCATTGCCAGTGCCATCCGTGCTGATCGGGATGCCCGATGAGTACTTACTGGGATTCCTCAGCTCTGGTTGCAGCGCTGCATGATGAGAAGTTGCGTGAGAGACTGAGCTCAAAAAACAACCTGACCCGTGCCCATTCATTCGCGGAGGTTTTTTCAACCCTGACGGGAGGTCGCCTTGGTATCCGTTACAAGCCCGAAGAGGCGGCGAGCATGATTGATTCTCTGCGTGAGGATCTGGATGTCGTGGAATTCAGCGCTGAACAAACAATGGAAGCGCTTTATTCTGCTCACAAGAAAGGCGTACGGGGAGGGAGGGTTCATGATTATCTTCACGCCGTGGCGGCATCCACAGCAGGCGCCAAGACGCTCATCACGCTCAATGCTAAGGATTTCAAGGGGCTGGTCGAAGGTCTCAAAATCGTAACTCCCTAATCAGTGAAAGTAATCACTCTTCTCGAATCCGTCTCCCGTGCCGATGGGGGGATCTTTGAGGCGGAGTGTGCCCTGCAGCGGGAGCTGTCTTTAAGTCAGGGGGTGAAGATTGATGTGGTTGGGTTGGAGGATCGCTATTCGGGCGAGGATGCCGTCCGATGGCTGCCACTGAAACCGAAGGCGCTAAGCCCAAAGGGACCGGGAGCGTTGGGATACTCTCCCGACTTGCTTGCGGCACTCAATCCCAAGGCTGATCTGCTCTATGCAGCCACGCTCTGGAAGTATCCCTCCTGGGCTGCCCTGAAATGGGCCGAGCGTACAGGTAAGCCGATGATGGTGGCTCCTCATGGGTCGATCGATCCATGGGCGCTTGCCAATGCCGCCTGGAAGAAGAGGATCGCGGCCGCTCTCTTTAAGAACCGACAATTACACAAAGCTACTTGTCTCAGGGCACTCTGCCAGTCCGAAGCTGATGCCTTCCGTGCCTATGGGCTGCGCAACCCGATCGCGATCATTCCGAATGGAGTGGAGCTTCCGGATTTTACTGAGTCGAGTGACGAGGGACGAGGGTCGAGGGCTATCGAGGCAGGTTCAGAGTCCAGAGTGGAGGGTCGAGAGTCAACTCCCCGCACTCTGCTTTTTTTGGGACGGATTCATCCCAAAAAAGGACTTACCAACGCATTGCGTGCCTTCAAAAAAGCACTCGACGATCGACCCTCGACGCTCGACTCTCCGTGGCAATTCGTCATCGCCGGATGGGATCAAGGTGGACATGAGGCTGAGCTGATGAAGCTCTGCGAGGAGTTGGGGCTAAAAAGTGAAAAGTTCCGTAACGGATGCGAAGCAACGGCCGGGTCAGCCAAAGTGGAAAGTGAAAAGGTGAGGAAATTCGACTCTGAAGTGGTTTTCTGGGGTGCTGCATTTGGTGAGGAGAAGGATGCCCTGCTGCGAAGTGCAGATGCCTTCATCCTGCCCTCGTTCAGCGAGGGGCTTCCGATGTCGGTACTTGAGGCGTGGGCCTACAGGCTGCCTGTGGTCATGACTCCCGAGTGCAATCTGCCCGAGGGGTTCGCTGCTGAGGCCGGCATCAGGATCGAAACAGATGTTCCCAGTATCGCCCGGGGGCTGGACACGCTCTTCTCGATGAGTGATGCCGATCTGTGCTCAATGGGTACACGCGGGTATGAGCTCGTGAAGCAGAGATTCACCTGGAGGAATGTGGCTGCGCAGATGCGCTCGGTCTATGTCTGGATGCTCGGAGGTGGTTCGCCGCCGGAATGTGTGAGGATGGACTAGGGGGGAGGGGAAAAAGTTGAACCAAGCATGTGGGAACATGCGCGGTAGATCACGCGATAGCGTGACACGGGCGGCGCCGCTTGCCGGGCGTCAGGTGACGTCAAACCTAAACCAAGCTTTTGCCACAAGAAGCACAGGGTGACTGATTCTAGGTGATTAGGCTGAAGGCTGAAGGCTGAAGGCTGAAGGCTCGGCGGAGGAACGCCTCCAGAATGTGCGAGGAAGGAAAAGCAAGTGCCGTGAAACCTAAGGAACCGCTGATTTAATCACACAGCGGCCATCATGGGATTAAATCAGCGGTTCCCTAAACCAGAGGAGGAACGAAGCCCGTGGGCAATTGTGCGGAAGCAAGGCTGGCAATAATCTGATGCTTTGACATCAAAAAACAACATGTCATGATGAATTTATGAGGACAACACTCACGATTGATGATGATTTGGCTGCTATTCTACAGAAGAAAGCTGGTCAGCGTGGGGTCGCTTTCAAGCAGTTGGTGAACAGTCTCCTACGCGCTGGTTTGGGGGCCAGTGAGGGGGCTCTCCCCAGTCGAAAGGTCGTGAAGGTTGTAGGAAGACCACTCGGGCTGAAGCCTGGGTATGATTCGGACAAACTCAATCAGCTCGTAGATGAGCTGGAGGCCGAGGACTATCTCTCATCGCGCCATCGATCATGATTCTACCGGATGTGAATCTGCTGGTCTATGCGTATGATTCGTCATCGCGTCATCATGAGGAGGCCCGCAAATGGTGGGAGGATCGGCTGAATGGCTCCCAGATGGTTGGTCTCTCTTGGGTCGCCGTGCTAGGCTTCATCCGGTTAATGACAAACCCAAGAATCTTCCAGCATCCCTACCCTCACGGGGAAATTCTGGCGATCGTGGAATCTTGGCTGGAGATGCCACAAGTGAAATTCATCCATCCCGCGGAGGGTCACCTCTCGCTTTTTTCCTCGATGATCAAGGAGGTGGGGACAGCAGGAAATCTGACGACGGATGCGCATCTCGCGACCCTTGCGATCGAGCGGGGAATGATTTTGCATACGACAGACGCGGATTTCACACGCTTCCCGGGCCTTAAGTGGAGGAACCCGATTGGGAAAAGTGAAAGGTAAAAGGGGTTTAGACTGAAGGCTGGATGCTCGGCGGAGGAATGCCACCAGAATATTTCATGAAGGAATAGCGGGGTAAAAAAAGCTGAACCAAGCATGCGGGAACATGCGCGGTAGATCACGCGGTAGCGTGACCCATAGGGCGGCACGGCTTGCCGGGAGTGAAGTGCCGTCAAACGGGGGTCGAGGGTCGGGAACTGGGATGAGGTGCGCCAAAATGCTCTCGACTCTCGTCTTTCGTCTCCCGACGCTGGATGAATCTATGAGACTCGATAAATTTCATAACCCGGAGTTCAGTCGCGGTGCCTCGAAGCTCAATGAGGTGCTCTGGTGGATTGTGCGGTCCCTGCTCTTTGCCCCGTGGTTCCCGATTCCTTCAGCCATTAAGGTTGCTGCGCTTCGCATCTTTGGAGCCAAGGTGGGTCGAGGTGTGGTGATCCGTTCCCGAGTGAACATCACTTTCCCTTGGCGTCTCTCGATCGGCGATCATGTCTGGATCGGAGATGAGGTGCTGATCTTGAGTCTCGCGCCCGTCACGATCGACTCTCATGTCTGTATCTCTCAACGGGCTTTCCTCTGTACGGGATCACACAAGTTCCGCAGCGAGCACTTCAATCTCGTCACTAAGCCGATCGTGATCGGGGAGGGGTGCTGGATTACTGCCAATGTCTTTGTTGGGCCCGGCGTCACGCTCGGCTCCAACACGATGTGTGCCCCTGGCGCCGTGGTGCTGAGGAGTTGTGGCCCGGATCAGGTGCTCATGGGTAATCCTGCAGCAGCGAAGGCTTAGAAGAAGCATTCGATGCTCGCTATTTGTTGGCCCGGCCGTTGCTCCGCAGCCGTTACGGCGATGATCGATTGACGGCGCTTGCCGCCCGGCAAGCGGTGCCGCCCCTCACGGGGCTAACAAGGTAGTCTACCGCGCTCTTTCCCATGGAGCTTGGTTCATGGAGATCTTCATCATTTAGCTTTTAACCTTCAATATTTTCCCTTTTCTAAGGACGTGAAGCGTCTCCTCCCAATATTGGCACTGGCTGTTGTGGCCGGTGCTTTCTTTTTTGTGCAGGGGCCTTCATTCACCCGGTTCTGGAAGTACTGGCTGGTCGTTTCGGTCCCTATGGAAAAAGCCGATGCTCTGATTGTCTTGGGCGGGGAGCCGCTGGCTCGTCCCTTGGAGGCTGCGCGACTCTATAAAAAGGGTGCGGCACCAATGGTCTTTGTCACCGGGGTGGGGGATGCGGCAAGGAATCGTCAGGTCCTGACAGGCGCCGGGGTCCCCGCCTCGAAGATCGTCACGGAGTCGGAGGCTACCACCACCTATGCCAATGCAAAGCTGCTAAAGCCAATGCTTGAGTCTGAGCATGTGCGCACGGCACTGATCGTGACTTCTCCGTTCCATACACGGAGGGCGCTGGCAACCTTCCAAAAGGTGATGCCTAATATTCAGTTCGGTATCACGGAGGCCTCGATCGGCTGGTGGGGAAGGCCGGAGGGAAGGGGTGATGTGAATCGCTTTGCAGCGATCGAGTTCCTGAAGACGATCGAATACTGGCTGCTGTATGGAGTTGCTCCCATGCTGAGACCTGAAACGGGAAACCTGAAACCTGAGGCCTGAAATGACTTCGTCTGAGAAAAAGAGTGAGTTGCGAATTCGCACTAAGGAATTTGCTTCTCAGATAATTCGTTTTTTCATCTCGTTGGATAAACGCTGGGAGGAACTCAGGATCATAGGAAAGCAACTGCTCCGTTCAGTCACATCAGTAGCTGCGAATTATAGGGAGGCGAGTCGCGCTAGGAGTGCAGAAGAGGTTATTGCAAAAATAGAAATCTGTTCTCAAGAGGCGGATAAGACGCAACTCTGGCTAGAACTACTACGTGATGACTGCGGAATCTCCCCGATTCTTACCAATCCGATATGGGAAGAAGCTGATGAGCTGATAAGAATGTTTGTTACTATGTCGAAAAACACACAACAGCGGTAGAGACGTCTTTTCAGGTTTCAAGTTTCAGATTTCATCCTTCTCTCCCATGCCTTCCATTCTCTTCATCAACCGGGTTTATCCACCTGATAGCGGGGCGACGGGGCGTGTGCTGGAGTATATCGCACAGGGCTTCGTTGCCGCAGGTTGGGAGGTCTCGGTTCTGACCACGGCGGGCGATCTTTCGCTCGCCGGGGAGGAGATCCTTGATGGGGTGAAGGTCATCCGCGTTGCGTCAGGCTTCTCCAAACGGAGTCTGATTGCCAGGGCGCTTGGTTATGCCTTGATGATCCCCACTCTCTTTGTGCGTGCGCTTTTACTGCCGCGCTCCGATGTGGTAGTGACGAAGACGGATCCGCCGATGTTGCTTGCGATCGGCCCGCTGCTCAAGTTCCTCAGAGGTTCGCGTCTGATCCACTGGGCACAAGATCTCTATCCCGAGGTAGCGGAGGAGCTGGGTGTCTTCCCAAAGGGTGGGTTTGTTGCGGGGGTACTACGCTGGATCTCGACATTATCCATGCAGGCTCATGATGCTGTGGTGCCGGTAGGTCGCTGCATGGGGGAGCTGGTGGCGCGACGGGGGGTGGACCCACGAATGATCAAGGTGATTCTCAATACAGGGGTGGAGCAGGAGATCACAGCTGTGCCGCGAGCAGGAAACTCTTTCCGGGAGATCCATGGTCTGAATGAGTCGTTCGTGGTGGAATACTCAGGGAATCTGGGGCGGGCTCATGAGTTCACAACGGTGCTGGAGGCGGCTCGACTGATTCAGAATAGCGGGGAGTCGGATATCCTTTTTCTCTTTGTCGGAGGTGGGCCGGGTGAGGAGGCGCTCCGACGAGATGCGGAGGCAGCAAATCTTCAGAATGTGCGCTTTCTGCCATCACAACCGATAGACCTTCTCTCCCAAAGTCTGGGAGCGGGTGATCTCCATCTGGTGACGATGAAGGAGGGAATGTCGGGGCTGGTGGTGCCGAGCAAGTTCTACGGGGTGATGGCGGCCGGCCGGCCCTGTCTCTTTGTCGGTCCAGCGAAGTCGGAGGTTGCCGAGTTCCTCACGGAGCACTCCTCGGGGTGTGTTCTCAAGCCAGGTGATGCCGAAGCGCTCACTTCTGCTATCCTCTCTTACCGTCATGATCCCAAAAACTGTATTCTGACTGGAGAGAGGGCGGTGGCCTCTGTGAAGGAGGAGGACTCCAGGAGTCTCTTTGTCCGTCTGGCTAGATCTGTGATGTCTCGTCTGTGAGTTTGCCCCTAGGGAATGGTGAGATGAGGGGCGGGCCTGTTGGAAATTGATGGGGTGGAAATCCACATCTCCCTTCGCCTGTCACTCATCAATGCTCTTGCTTTCATCAGTAGCTCGGCGTACATAAAAAGGTACTGGCAGTCTGGACTATCTGAGTCTGGGCTGCCTCCTTCTTTTACAACACTCTCTAAATGTCGATGATTCACTCTGAATCTACGAATGCACTCTCTCTGAAGCTTCCTGTGAAAAAGCAGGTGAAGGGCAGGAAGAGGAACGTTGCCTTCATTGTGCTGGCTGTGTTGCTCGATCTTCTCCTCTGGGTGCTTCTTTACTTAGGGATCACACAACTTACGGGCTCCTATAATATCATCACGCTCGATTCGTTGCTCATTCCCTTCGGTTCTCTGGTTCTGGCGATGGCTTTGGTGGGAGCCTACCGTCACAGGATGGATTTTGCCTCTCTGCGTTACGCTAGTGAGCATATCATTGCGTGTTGCGTGGCCTATCTTTTGTCGGCCTTCCTGCTGTATGTGGTGGCCTCATTCGGGCCGCACGCGACCTCGAGTCGAGCCATTTTCACTCTGAGCTTCGTTTTCTTCGCCCCGGCTGCTCTCTACTGGCGCCGAGGATACTGGTTTTACTCCTCACGTCACCGAAGCGAGGGAAAGTTTTTGGTGATCGTCGATGGGGATCTGGGACCGATTTTTTATCGTGACTATTTGAAGAACCAGCAGCATCAGGGGGTCCAATATTTGGCTTCCGATTACTCATTGATCGGCAAGCCGGTGGCGGGTGAGGGCTCCCCGGAATTGCAGGTCTCAGCTGCCCATCTTCTCCCTCAGCTTGAAGCGGACAATATCGCAGGCTATGAGGCCATTGTGCTGGCATCGAGGTTTAACCACCTTGACAAGAGGGTTTTGAAAAGATTGGGAGAAATCCATTTTGAAGAGCTGCCTGTTTTCTTGATGGAGTCTTTTTACGAGAATTACTGGAATCGGATTTCTCTCGATCTCATCGGACCCGCCTGGCCCTTAGAAACCGACTTTGCGTTGGTTCAGCATTCAGTCTACACGATGATCAAACGTCTCGTTGATTTGATCTTTGCCAGCGTCGTTCTATTTATCGTCTCGCCACTGATGCTGATAGTGTCCGTGCTGCTTCTGCTCCTGGAGGGCCGGCCCGTGATCTACTCGCAGCAGCGCACCGGTCAGTATCAGGAACCTTTCACGCTCTTCAAGTTCCGCTCAATGAAAGTCGGCAGCGACAAGGGGGACAAATACACAAGGGAAGGTGATACTCGCGTTTTTCCCTTGGGGGCTCTCCTTCGCAAGACGCGCCTTGATGAACTGCCTCAGCTCTGGAACGTGCTCAGAGGGGATATGAGCATGATCGGCCCCCGTGCCGAGTGGGTGAAGCTTGTCCGAGGTTACGAACAGGAGATCCCGCACTATCACTACCGTCATCTGGTGCGCCCTGGCATCACTGGCTGGGCTCAGGTAAACTATCCCTACGGGGCCTCACTGGAGGATACGCTGCAGAAGTTCTCCTATGATCTCTACTATATTCGGAACTTCTCACTCCGCCTGGATGCGGAGGTGGTTCTCAAAACACTCCACACGATGATCTTCGGAAAGGGGCAGTGAGGGTGGGGGAAGGAGAGGCTATTAGGCTGATGACTGTTAGGGGAAAAGGAATCCTGAAGTGGATAGGTCAGGCAGTTTTGTAGTCCAGCAGCGGCGTCGTGCCATCCGGAAAGATATGCCTTAATATCCCAATGATGCATCTTGATCAGCTTGATTCTCCGATCGCTCGGGAGGAGAGTGCCGCATGACCATTCCTCCCCAAGGTTTATCCGCCCATGCTTTACTGGGTCGGGGTGTCATGCTTCCTTTGCTGCTCGTTGCCGTGTCGTGGTTTGCGGTGATCCGGTTGTTGTGGACGGACTGGAGAATTGACCCTCAATACAGCTACGGAACCCTTGTTCCCCTGCTGGTCGTCGGTCTTCTGATGAAGCGCTGGGAAGATCGCCCGGCCCACACGACTTGCGGCAGGTCCGGAGGGATTCTCGCGGGTGCCACGATGCTGCTCTCGGCCGCATTCCTGGCCTTGGTCATCCCGATGGCAGAAGCCAACCCTGACTGGCGTCCCCTAGGTTGTGCGGCAGCTTTAGCCATGGTTCTTCTTTCGTTATCACTGATCCTGATGGTAGGTGGGACGAGCTGGCTGAAGCACTTTTGCTTTCCCATCTGCTTTTTTCTGATTGCGGTTCCTTGGCCAAGAAACTTTGAACAGTCCATGATGGAAGGACTGATGTCCTGGAACACCGGGACGACGCTGGAGATTCTCCACTGGTTCGGATATGAGGCTCTACGGCAGGGAAATCTCATCGCTATTCCCACAGGTATTATCGGAATCGAGGAGGCCTGCAGTGGAATACGCTCTTTGCAGAGCGGGCTGATGGTGGCCCTCTTCTTCGGTGAGGTCTTTCGTCTCGGGCTGATCCGTCGTCTCCTGCTGCTGCTGATCTCCATTGGAGCAGCCTTGCTCGGCAATATTCTCCGAAACTCGGTGCTGGCGATTGTGGCTTCGAGGCAGGGGCTTTCAGCTGTCGCCTCCTGGCATGATCCGGCTGGAATTCTGGTTCTACTCCTCACGGTGGGGTCGGTATTCGGGGCCGCTTATCTTTGGAGGCAAGCCAAAGTTGCGCCCGCTCGAGAGCAATTCCCGCTTCAGGTCGGTAATGTTTCCCAGTCACGGGCATTTGTTGTGATTCAATCAGTCGCGTTAGTGCTACTTCTGATCTCGTTGTTGGGAACGGAATCCTGGTTCCGTGCCCATGAGACACAACAGATGGCTCTCCGGGAGTGGAGGATGAGTCCTCGGTCCGGAGTGCCCGGAGTCTCCCCGGTGACGCTCTCGCCGAAGACATCCAGGATGCTCTTCTATCCGGAGGGATTCTCAGAGCGATGGATAAGGGACGATGGAAAGCAGGGGCAGGTTTTTTACTTCCGATGGCCCGCAGGGAGAACTGCCGTGCAAGCAGTCTCGATGCACAACCCGGAAGTGTGTCTCTCGAGTATCGGAATGCACATGCTCCATCCCCTTGCTCCGTTGAACTACGAGGTGGCTGGGTTGACAATCCCTTTCAAGTCTTGGCTCTTCGAGCATAAAGGACGGCCTGTGTACGTCTACAATACGTTGATGGAGGATGGAAGAGGTGATAGCTCCCTTGATGGACTCCGAGATTCGCTAATGGGTCGCCTGGAAAGCCTTGTTTCAGGCAGAAGGAATCAAGGGCAAAGGATGGTTGAGGTCGCCTTTTGGAATATGCCTGATGAAGCAGCAGCCCGCGCTGCTCTTTCCCTCTATCTGTCTGAGGCGGTATCGCTCGGGGATCTTCCTACTGTCGACGGCTCAATGAGTGGTGGTAGTCGCTTCCCGAAATGAGTTGAACAAGATAGATCTTACTCTCAAGCAATGAACGAAGACGATATCGGGTCCAAAGGATCACACGATCCTAAGTTTCCTAACGATTCAAAGGAACTGCCCAGTTCCCCAGATCAGGTAACCTCTCTGGAGCTCCCGGATTATGTCGATGAGGCAGATGATGACTCACAGAAGGGATCATGGTTTTCTGTGACCAAAAACCGTTGGTTCTTAGTCGTGGGATTGGTCTTTGCGTTGATCCTTGCCTCAGTTCCAAGTGTCTACCACTCGGTGAAGAATGCTCGTTCTGAAAAGTTGCTGGCAAAATCGGGAAGCGCTTTTGCCGTTGGGGATGCCCAGCAGGGAATCTCTCTGCTCAAGCAGGCCCTCGCTCTCTCTCCGGGGAATTTATCAGTGCAGCATGCCGTTGAGATCTACAATGCGCGGAGTGGTGATGCGGATTCGCGCTCCAAGCTGATCGCACTAATGCGTGCCGGTACGATGAGTAGTGAGGAGTTGATGAGTCTGGCTGACCTGGAGACTCGCTCCGGACAGGTGGATGTGGCAAGGGAGACAATCGCGCATTTACCGAAAAACATGTCCTCGGAACAGTCCATGCGCGTTGCACTGATCGAGGCTGCCCTGTTGGCTCATGAAGGGAATGCTGCCAAAGCGGCTGAGATCTGTCTCTCAGGGGAAATAGGCCCAATGGGTGCGCTGGAGAAGGATCGCCTGCGAACGCAGGGGGCACTTTATCTGCTGGGAATGAAGGATGCTGCAGATAGAAGCAGGGCCGTTGGGATCCTTATGGAGGTAGTCAATGCGCGTACTGCCGCCTCGCTGACGGCTTGGCGCATCATGACCAAGTTGGCTCTCACGCCCTCGGCGGAGGCGAGTGGTATCGTGTCCACGGATCAACTAGTTGAACTGGTGAGGATTCTTCCTTCGCTGAGTGGTACTCTCTCCGAGGATCGGTTGCTCGCTGCTGATCTGGAAATCAAGAACGACCCCTCTTCATTGATGGCGGTCGTCGATCGCCTGAAGGAGAAGTATCGTCTCGCCTCGCGTTCAGAATTGCTAGGCTTCGCGAGGTGGCTAAACCTCAGGCAGCTTTCCAAGGAAACACTAGCGCTGGCTGGTCCAGACCGTCCTCGAGATGATACGGATTGGTTGCTCATTGTCCTAGATGCAGAGTGCTCCCAAGGTAACTGGAAGAAAGTTGCTGAAATGCTGGATTTCCCCTCAGGAGGGGGCATGCCCGTTGCGGTGAGGTACCTCTATCTGGCTCGAAGTGCCATGATGACGGGTAATGATGCAGCTGCCTCCGAATACTGGCGGAAGGTTAGCGGCGCCCTCTACCTTGAGAAACCTGAAACGCTTGCCTACATTGCCGGATATGAAGAACAGATCGGGGCGTTCGACCGTGCGGCGCGAACGTATCGGGAGTTGGCAAACAGGGAGCAGACGAAGATACCGGGTCTGGTGGGCCTGATTCGTTCTCAGCCGGGGAGTACTCCCGTCGAGACAATGATTCCACTCTACGAGGAGCTCTTGGTTGCGGCCCCTGAAAATGGCGATGTGAGCTGTGATCTGAGTTATCTCAGGCTTCTGGCCAAACGGGATATCCAGCAGTCGGCTCTCACCGCTGAGAAGCTCTTGGAACAGCAGCCCAATTCCCTTGCCAGAATCAGCGTCGCTGCACTTGCTCGCCTGAGACTGGGCAATGTGAAGGGAGCAATGGATCTTTACTCCAACAAGGTGATTGATTGGACGACGGCAGGAGAACCATGGAGGGCAGTCCGCTCTGCAGTTCTCCGAGCCTCCGGTGACATCGAGGGGGCCGATCTTCAGTCATCAACAATCAATCCTGCTGGACTTCGCCCGGAGGAGAGAGCACTCCTGCATTGATGCCCGTCAACTCTATTCCAGAAATCGAGTGAAGGTGGAGGCTGGCTCCCGCTCGGTACTAAGTTTGTTCTCAGTCTGATCTGGATCTTCATATCCTAGGGCCATCCCGCACAGGAGCATCTCTCCCTCGGGGATCTCAAGATGACGCGTCACAATCCGGTGATACTTTGTGAATGCGGCCTGAGGGCAGGTGTCGAGTCCCCGTGCACGGGCGGCAAGCATGACATTCTGCAGGAACATCCCATAATCGAGCCAGCTGCCTTGTCCCATGATCCGATCAATCGTGAAGAAGAGTCCGACCGGTGCACCGAAGAAGTCGTAGTTGCGGGCGAACTGTCGCTGCATCCCCTCCCGATCCCCCTTGGCGATGCCGAGGAGTCCGTAGAGGTCGTAGCCGACCTTGCGACGGCGGTCGAGGTAGGGGGGAACCCACTTGTCGGGGTAATAGGAATACTCCTGTTCATGTTCGGCATCCCGAGCAGGATCAAGGTCTGTCGCGATGAGTTCTCTGGAGAGGGCCTCTTTCCTGGCGCCGGTCACGACAGTCACTTTCCACGGCTGGGTATTGGTCCCTGAAGGGGCCCTGGCTGCCACATCGAGGATTTCGATGATGGTCTCCCGCAGGACCGGTGTCGGGAGAAAGCCCCTCACCGAGCGCCGTCCCCGGATGACGGAGTCGACGATCCGTGTGATCTCCGACTGATTAGGGAAATCTGAAACCTGACACTTGAAACCTGAAGATTTCTTGGAAGCTCTGCTCATACTGCTTGATTACCCTCGACGCTCGACATCTCGGTTGACGCCACTTCCTCCCGGAAAGCGGTGGCACCCCTAAAGGGGCTCATCGCCACGCGATGAGTCTTCCGCACGCCTTCCCAGGCGTTTGGTTCTCGACGTAGTTTTTCCATTTTTAGCCCTCAGCCTTTAACCTTTCGCCTTTTTCAGGGTTCCGGATACGCCTTGATGAAGTGGGAATACCATGCCGCCGACGGAGTGGGGATACGGTCATGGGTTTTCTTGTCGAAGGCAAAGAGCCCGAACTGCGCGTGCCCCCAGCCCTCGGTCCATTCATAGTTATCAACAAGCGTCCACGGGAAGTAACCCTGAACCTTGACGCCGTCGTTTACCGCGCGGCGCATCTGGGCGATATGCTCGCGGAAGTAGCGGATTGACTTCTGACCGCTCTGAGTGCCGATGCCATTCTCGGAAATTACGATGGGCTTGTGGTAGCGGCCGTTAATATCCATCAGGACGTGGTAGAGGCCCGTCGGAGCGATCTCCCATCCAAGCTGTGTGTATCCGGAACTGTGCTCACCGCTGGGCCTGAAGAGGAAACGTAAGGCGCTTGCCTGCTGGGAGTAGTAGTAGTTGACACCGATCAGGTCGCAAGTGTCGGCCACCATGTCGAGTTGGTCGTAGTTCTGGTGCATCATGAGATTGTACATTGAGCGGGTAGGGTCGAGGTATTTGGCCTTCCTCCAATGTGGCAGCGAATAGATGCCCATGATGAGTGCGTCAGGCCGCTCTTCTCTCACGATGGCCGCGGCATCCCGGAACATGTCGGCGGAGACCCGCATCGCCTTCTTGTAGGATCCGGGGCGTACAAGGAGTCCCGGAGGCCAGTGAGCCGCTATCCATCCGAGTTGCAGGGCGCCGTTGGGTTCGTTCTGCGGTATGTAGATGCGGACATCTCCCTTGGTGGCCTTCACGACACGACGCACGTGGGCCTGCCAGACGGTACGGACATCAGGGTTGAGGAAGTTGGCCTTTGACTTGTCTTTTGGATAGAGCCAGTCGGGAAATGTGAAATGCCAGAGGGTGACCAAGGGCTCGATGCCTGCCTCCCGGCACTTCCGGGCCATCTCGGCATACTGACGAAGTGCTGCCTCGTTGATCTGCCCTTGCTTGGGCTCAATGCGTGCCCATTCGATTCCGAATCGGAAATGATTCACACCAAGTTTCTTGAGGGCGGCCAGATCCTTGTCGAACTGACTCCATGAGAAGACTCCATCATCACCACGAGGAGGGGCCCCTCCCTCTTCGGCGTAATGGTCCCAGTCGGTTTTATAGTACCACTTGGAGCCGGGTGCGTAGCCCTTGTCTTCGTTCTGAAAGGGTGCGGTCGATGTTCCCCACCAGAAGGGCTCCTTGGGCAGGGGCTTGAGGACAAGTGCTCCAGCAGGGGGAGTGTATTTCGGAGTCGGCGAGATGCATCCCGGCAGAAGAAGGCCTCCGGATAAGAAAGCTGCCAGGAAAAAGGCTCGGATGGTTGCTTGATGCATGGAAGAACCCCTAGTAGCAACAGAGGTAGCAATCAACAATGAAGCATCCTTTCCTAGTCTCTATTCTTCTGTTGCTGTTTCTCCCATCAGCACGGACGGAGATAAACATGCATGCGGCGCAACTTCAGCCTGATACGGTTGTCATGAACGACGGAAGTCAACTTCACGGGCTGATCATTAGGAATGATGCCAAGAAGCTGATCCTTCAGCAGAGAATGGGAGAGGCGGTGATTCCTAAGGCCTACATCCTGCGCATTGATGATCAGCCTGATTCTGCCGTCTTTTTTGCCGAAATTGTTGATCCCAATAAGCTCCCTCCGTGGAGGATGATCGTTCAGGACCTCAGGAGCGATGACAGCATCAAGTCTTTTCGCCAGATTCCAGCCACCACGATCGATAACGGATACCTAAGGAATATCCCCTATCTCTCGTTTCGCATCAATAAGCGCGTGGAGATGAATGTTTACGGAAATCCTGAGGATCCTGTCTGCTTGGAATTCGGGGTTTACGAACGTGGTGAAAACATCACTAAGTTCAAGAAGATCATACGGGCTTACCTGGCGGGAATTCTTCAATCTCGCGAAGAGATCGCGGCTCTCTATGGTCTGGATGAAAGGGGGGGCATGACCAAGGTTGGTAATTTTGTCTTCCAGGTTACTCCTCCTACGGCCCCGGATGCGTACGGTGGGTGGTGGATTTCCATCTTCAATCCGGCTCGCTTGGATCGCTACCGAGTTCCCGATACGATTTATAAAAAAAATACTCTTCCGTTTGCGGAAGTGAACCATGGCACGGGTGATCTGCGCAGGGACAAGTTGAGCGCGTTCGATCGCTTTCTCAACAGCACCCAACATGCGTGGGCTGGAATGATTCCCAATCTCCGTGGATTCTATCGTGATGGGATGGGAGCGCTGAAATTAGATACCTCCACCCATCCCGTAAAACCCACTCCTCAACCGACATCTAATCCCAAACCCTCTCCCGTTCCGGTTTCCGCTCCGGCACACTAACCCTCCGATGACGACTCGACTCCCCATTCTTCTTTGGACACCTGCTTCCATCTTAGTGGCATTCTTTCTTCAGGGGTGTGTGCTTCATCCTCTTGGTTCACTAGACAAGGCACCGAAAAACAAGGCGGCAAAGCTCACGGGCTACGCTCCCTTCGCCTGGGGAATCTCCACCAGCAGCCTTCAGTATGAGAACAGAGACGAGAAGCCGGGTGATAAGAATTACTATGTCCGGGACTGGGATCTTCTAGTCGATCAGAAGAAGGCTCCCGTTGTCGGAGATGCTCTCTACACGTGGAGTGACTTTGACAAGGATTTAGCAGCATTGAAGAAGATCGGGGTGACTCACTACCGCTTCAGCATCGAGTGGGCCCGAGTGGAGCCTCAGCCAGGCCATTACAATGAAAAGGCGATCCAACGCTATGTCGGTATGTGCCGTAAGCTCAAGGAGGCTGGCATTGAGCCGGTCGTGACCCTCTGGCACTTTACCTTTCCTGCGTGGCTTACGGACCCTAAGGATAGCTCCAAGACCAACTGGCTCAATCCCTTGGCACGCTCCCATTGGAATCTCTACGTGACCAAGATGGTGAAAGCCACGGCTCCTTATGTGAACTACTACGCTCCGGAGAATGAGCCCAACGGCCAAGTGCTCACGGCCTATATCATCGGCCTCTGGCCACCCTGCCACATCTTTGATTTCAAGGGGTACAAGGCTGCGACTATCGCCAGTGCTGACTTGTTCCGCGACGCAGCCGCACGGATCAAGGAGGTGAAGCCCTCCGCCAAGGTGCTGAGCGTGGAGGCGCTCCCCTGGTGGAAGCATGGTCCCCTAGATCCCGGTGGCCTGCTCTACAACACGGTCATGCACTCCAACTTCGACCACCTCGACCGGATCTATGATGTCTGCGACATTATCGGATTCAATTATTACTACAGCCAGATGGCGGGCCCCGTGAGCTTCCTCTCCGAGGGATCCCGTCATGGTCATCAGTACACGATGATGGGTTGGCGCATCGACCCCAAGGCGCTTGGTAAACAAATCCGCTATGTCGGTAAGCGCTATGACAAGCCGATGATGATCACGGAGAATGGCGTCGCGACCAAGAATGAGGAGAAGCGGCGTGAGTACCTACAGGATCACATCGCCCAGATCAGAAAGGCCATGGATGAGGGTTATGACGTGAAGGGATACTTCGTCTGGTCCCTCGCCGATAACTACGAGTGGCACTACGGCTATGTCCCGAAGTTCGGCCTCTCAACCATGGATCCCAAGACACGCGAACGAGTCCTCAAACCTGCCGCACACTACTACCATGATGTGATCAAGGCATCTGAGCGTGAGCAGAAGGTGGTTCCCAATCCCAAGGTGAAGCCGCAAGGGTAAGCAGGGTGTCCTGAACGGCGAACTCATGAGGTCGGGATGTTTTCCTAAGAGGTCATTATTCTCATTTCATGAAAGTCGCCGTCTTCAATTCTAAGCGCTACGAGCGTCTCTCATTGGAGAAGGCTGCCAAGGGGTTTCCGATAGAGTATACCTTCCTGGAGCCAAGACTTGATGTGCACACGGCAGTGCTTGCTACAGGCCATGAGGCAGTACTGATTTTCGTTAACGATGTGGCAAGCCGTTCGGTGCTTGAGAAACTGAAGGCGGGCGGCACCCGATTCCTTTGCACACGCAGCGCCGGCTTTAACCATATTGATCGTGAAGCCGCCAGTGACCTTGGCATTCAGCTCGCTTATGTCCCTGCCTACTCCCCGAATGCGGTCGCTGAATTCACCATCGGTCTGATCCTGACCCTTGGCCGCCATATTCATCAGGGGCATAACCGGGTGCGCCTTGCCGACTTCAATCTCGAAGGCCTCTGCGGCTTCGAGATCCGTGACATGACAGTGGGAGTCTATGGGACAGGACGGATCGGGACAGCCGTGGTTCGCCTGCTGAGCGGATTTGGCTGCAAGATCCTCGCCTATGATGAGGAACCCAATGAGGAAGTCATGCTGCTTGCTTCCTATGTCGACACACGCGAGGAGCTCTTTCGTTTTTCGGATATACTGACGCTGCATGTTCCTTTGATGCCCTCCACCTATCATCTCGTTGACGAGGCGGCCCTCAAGCTCATGAGAAACGGTGTTTTCCTGATCAACACAAGTCGTGGCGCCCTTCTGGATACGCCTGCCGTGGTTGAAGGAGTGAAGAATCGGAAGGTGGGATTCCTGGCCATTGATGTCTATGAGGAAGAGGCATCACTCTTCTTCGAGGACCATTCTTCCGATATCATCAGCGACGACACGTTTGCGCGTCTTCTCACATTCCCGAATGTCATCGTGACGGGGCATCAGGCTTTTCTTACCCAGCACGCCCTAAGGAATATCGCCGAGACGACGATCCAAAGTCTGACTGAGTTTTCGGAAGGCAAGCCCTGCGCTCATGCTGTTCCCGTGCCCTGATGAAGCGCAGGCTCCTCGTTCCTGTTGTGGGGGTTCTTTTCGGGGTGTTCTCCTGTTCGCCCCGCCACGAGCGAGCTGACTTAGTCTTCATCAATGGTGCGGAGCCCGAAACCTTGGATCCTGCACTCATCACCGGGCAGCCGGAGGGACGGGTGGTCAATGCGCTCTTCGAGGGGCTTCTCCGCTTTGACCGCCACGGCAGGAGTACGCCGGGGGCGACAGCCTCTTGGGAGGTATCTCCCGATCACCTTACCTACACTTTTCATCTCAGGACCGATGCCAAGTGGAGCGATGGGCAGCCTGTTACGGCACGTGACTTCGTTGAGTCGTGGCGGCGTACCCTCGATCCCGTCACGGCATCGGCGTACAGCTACCAGCTTTTTGCCGTGAAGGGTGCGGAGGCGTTTGCTACAGGCAAGGAAAAGGATTTTGCCAAGGTGGGGGTGGAGGCCACGGATCCTCTGACGCTCAAGGTCACGCTGGCCAGACCGACGCCCTACTTTTTGGATCTCTGTGCCTTCCCGACGCTCTATCCGGTGAGAGTGGATCTGATCGCTCGCTATGGCGACGACTGGGTCAAGCCGGGCCGCCTCGTCGGCAACGGTGGCTTCGTTCTGGAGGATTGGCGGATTAATGATTCGATCAGGCTGAAGAAGAATCCGCTCTATTGGGATGCCGGGCACGTCCAACTCGGGAGTGTTGATGTTCTCCCCATCAGCAAGGCCAATGTCGCCTATAACTTCTATGCGGCGGGCCAGGCCGATCTCATCATGGACAAGGGACTGGCTCCCCCCTCCCTGCTTGATGCCCTGAAGTCCCGACCCGACTTCCATGCTGCTCCTTTTCTCGGCACCTTCTTTCTAAGGTTTAATTGTGCCAAGGGACCCTTCACTGACCCGCGCGTCCGCAAGGCCTTCTCGATGGCGATCGACCGAAAGCGCATTACGGACAAGATCACGAGGGCAGGGGAGTCGACCGCTCTTAGCTTTGTCCCGCCTGGAATTCCCGGTTACAGCGCTCCATCCGGCCTCACCGAGGGTTCGACTGCCGCCGCGCAGTTGCTTGCCGAGGCCGGGTACCCGGGAGGGAAAGGATTCCCCCTGACCACCTACCTCTACAGTGAGGGGGAGCTCAATGAGGGGGTCGCCATTGAGTTGCAGTCGATGTGGAAGGAAGCGCTCGGTGTCTCCATCCAGCTCGCCCGACAGGAATGGAAAGTCTATCTCAATTCACTCGGTTCCCTGGACTTCGGAATCGCGCGCTCAAGCTGGGTGGGGGACTACCCTGATCCGAACACGTTCCTTGATCTCTTCCTCTCCGAGAGTGGAAACAACCGCACGGGATGGAAGAGCACTCATTACGATGACCTGATTCATCAGGCTGCAGCCGAGACCGATCCCAAGGTCCGATTTAGTACCCTCAAGAAGGCCGAAGAATATCTGATCCGAGAGGGTGTGCCGATTGCTCCGTTGTTCTTCTATGTCGGGATCCAGCTCTATGATCCGATGCGCATAGGCGGTATCGAGTCCAATGTGCTGGATGAGCACCCACTTCGAGAGATCTTCCGAAAGAACGTTCAAATGCCCAATATCAATCTCACTTCCAAATCATCAACACCATGAAAGCATCCTTCAGCACTCGCGGTTGCACGGCCCTGATTACAGGGGCCACGGCAGGCTTAGGAGCTGAATTTGCACGTCAATTGGCCCCTGTGGCCACCCGCCTCATTCTGGTGGGGCGTCGGGAGGAGCGCTTAAGCGAACTCGTCGCCTCGATTCAGAAATCCTTACCACTGGTGCGCCTCGATTCATTCAAGGCCGACCTTGCCATGACCTCAGAGCGGGAACGCCTCGCCGCTTGGATCATCCGGGAGGAGATCCCACTCAATCTCCTCATCAACAATGCCGGCCTTGGCGATCTCGGCCCTTTTGATAACGCCGAGTGGAAACGCCTCTCACCGATGCTGGAGGTGAACGTGACCGCACTGACTCACCTGACGCACCTTCTTCTCCCGATGCTGCGGCTGCAGATCCCCTCAGCGATTCTGAATGTCAGCTCTGTGGCTGGATTCTATCCTCTGCCAGAGATGGCCGTTTATGCAGCGACCAAGGCGTATGTAACGAGCTTCAGTGAGGCGCTCCGCATGGAGTTGGCTCATGACGGCATCACAGTCACTGCGCTCTGCCCGGGGCCGGTTCCCACGGAGTTCTTTGATGTCGCCAGTAGGAATGGAGAGAGCATCCGTGCCATGGATCGGACCCATCCCGCCCTTGGTGCCTCACCGGAACTGGTTATCAAGGAGGCGCTTCAAGGATTGGAAAAAGACAAGCCTGGAGTCATTCCCAACAAGCTCCTTGCCCTCCTTGTCCGCACCTCACTGCTACTCCCTTTCCCTCTGATCAGGGAGGCGATCAAGCTTGGAGCCGGTCCCAAGAGTCCGAAGAAAAGCTGAAGGGAAGTCGAGCGTCGAGGTGTCCAGGGACGAGAGCTAGTTGATAAAAAGTAAAGAGTCACCGATTGGATTGCCGGTCATCTTTTCTGCAAGGGAAGGGACCTCAGCCCTTGGCCCATCTCCTGTCATTGACGATCGGGGAAGTATCGGTGAAAGTGTGCTTGTGAAAAACTTCACAAGATGGTCCACAAAGGAAATTGATCCCAGGTCGCATGCTGCTTTTGCATCGGCTATCGAGCTGATCGGCCCCGATCTCTACTCTGTCGAGGAGAGGATTCGAGAGCAGTCCAAGGCGGTCGATCCGGGTGTGGAGCACTACTTTGAGTACGCGATCGGCGGCAGCGGGAAGCGCCTCCGACCCGCAATGGCCTTGCTGTCTGGGGGTGCCACAGGACGTATTGTCTCCGATCACGTCGATCTGGCGGTCATCGTGGAGCTGATCCACATCGCAAGCCTTGTTCATGACGACATCATGGATGGTGCGGATCGTCGTCGTGATCGTCCTACGCTCAATGCCAAGTGGGGCAACTCGCTCACGGTTCTTGTCGGGGATGTCCTCTTTGCCCATGCCCTGAGGCTCTCCACCAAGTTCTCCAATTCGGATGTTTCCCGACGCATCGCCGATGCTGCAGCTGATGTCTGCACGGGCGAGATTCTCCAGACTCAGCGCCGCTTTGATCTGAATCTGCCACTTTCGGAGTACTACCGGATGGTGCAGATGAAGACGGGTGCCCTCTTCGCAGTCTCCTGCGAGCTTGGGGCCTTCCTCAGCGGTGCCTCACCCACGGTGATCACTGCCCTGAAGAATTACGGAAACAAGGTCGGTGTTGCCTATCAGGTTCTTGATGACTGTATCGATCTGGTCGGGGATGAGGAGATGATCGGGAAGACACTAGGTACCGACATCGCATGCGGAAAGTTCACCCTTCCGGTTCTTTTGCTTCTTCAGAACGCATCACCCAAAGAGCGCGACGAACTGCATGCCTTGCTGCTTGCCGAGAATGGGATCGCTCCAGAAAAGCTCGTTGAGCTAGTCACCTCGCGTGGAGCTCTTCCTGCTGCGGTGCAAGCTGCCCGGGATCTTGTGGATGAGGCGGAGGCCGAACTCGTCCATGTCCAACAGAACCGTCATGCGGCTGCCCTTGGGTCGATGACGGAGTACCTTAGAGGGGTTCTCGATTCCCTATCCTAGGGATTAAACAAGGAAGGGTAGACCGCACTCATGAGCGATTCACGCTTTGAGGAGTTGCCGGAGGAAGAGAAGCCTCGCGAGCGGCTTGCCAAGTATGGTGCCCATGTGCTGACTGATGCGCAGCTTCTCGCGATCTTTCTCAGGACGGGAAAGGTGGGCCTCGATGTCCTCTCTCTGGCCAATTTGCTTATCAAGGAGTGGGGATCGCTTCGGCGGTTGGCCGGTTGCACCATGGATGAGTTGGCCAAGCTCCCTGGTATGGGCCCTGCCAAGGCGGCTGAATTGAAGGCTGCCTTTGAGATGGGGGTCCGCATGGCACGTCCGGAGGGGGAGAAGATCCGTGTGGATCGAGCCGGGGTAATCCATGAGCTTTTGGCCGCAGAGATGCAGGCGCTCCCCTACGAGTCGCTCAAGGTTTTACTGCTAGATACCCGCCATGGTTTGCTTGAGGAGAGGGAAGTATCGCGAGGAAGCCTGAATGAGAGCATTGCCCATCCTCGGGAAATCTTTCGTCCAGCTATTGCCAAGGGAGCCTATGCCATCGCGGTGGTGCATAATCATCCATCGGGCGATCCCCAGCCCAGCGAGGCTGACCGCAGACTGACACGGCGTCTGGTCGAAGCGGGTACCCTGTTACAGATCCCACTGGTAGATCACGTGATCATCGGTGCTAAACGGGGTGAACTTCCCCCATATTTCAGCTTCCGCGAAGCTGGGCTGATTTAGGAGGGATGGGCTGTAGTTAAAAAGTGGATAGTGAATAGTAAAAAGGTTGGAAAGGAGAGCCAAGCCGCCGGTAAGGCTCGCTTGTTCCCACAAGGCTTCACTGGACCTTGTTTCATCCTTCATATTTATAATTTATCCTTCATCATTTTCTAAATGCCCACCATCCATCCTACAGCGCTTGTCGGCACGTCGGCCTCCATTGCCTCAGGAGTGGAGGTCGGTCCCGGAGTGATCATCGAAGCCGGTGCAGTCATTGGTGAGGGTTGCCGCATTCAGGCCCGCGCTGTCATTACAGGTCATGTACGGATGGGAAAAAACAACGTCGTTGGCTACGGGGCCATTATCGGCAGTGATCCCCAGGACTTTGCATTTAGTGGAGAGACTCCGAGTGAAGTGTTGATCGGCGATGACAACACTTTCAGGGAATACGTGACCATTCACCGTGGAACCAAGGAGGGAAGCGTGACCACGGTGGGCAATAAGAACTTCCTGATGGTCGGAGCCCACATGGGGCACAACTCTTCAGTCGGCAACAATGTCATCATCGCCAACAACTGCCTGCTTGCCGGATATGTCGAGGTTCAGGACGGGGCCGTTCTGGGTGGTGGATCCGTCTTTCATCAGTTCATCCGTGTCGGGAAGCTCTGCATGGTTCGGGGAGGGGAGCGCTTCAATAAAGATGTGCCTCCCTTCGTCTCTGCTTACGGCACTAGCCTTGTTTCCGGTATTAATGCGGTGGGGCTCAAGCGTGCCGGATTCAGCGCCGAGGCCCGCATGGAGCTGAAGCGAGCTTTCAAGCTGGTTTACCGATCTGGCCTGAATATTTCCCAAGCAATCGAAGAGTCGAAGCAGATGACCTGGGGGCCTGAGGCTCAGTACTTCCTCGACTTCATTGCCTCCGCAAAGAAAAGAGGTGTGAGTTCGGTCGCCCCTCGCCGCGGTGGTACAACGGCTATTGAAGAGGAGTAGATTGACGAAGTGGGAATTTGGAACTCGTGAATTCAAGAAATGAGATTTAGGAGAGGCTCGGTTTCTTGGAGAGCTGTTTGGGATGACCTATAAAATCTCTGTATAGGGAATGACTGCGCTGATTCTTTTTGCACCACTTCTGTATCTCAAGGAATCAACTCCTTCCCCGGATATCATCTTCTAAGATTTGTCTTCCAAGCTTCTTTTGAGCTGGCTTGCCCGACCTAGGCCAATGCGCTATTGATGGGATTGTCGACTGGCTTCTGCCACTTATCGGTCAACGCGGGCCCCGCCTCCACCAGCAATCTTCTTTACCTCTGCCAGAGAAACCATCGACGTGTCGCCAGGGGTGGTCATGACGAGGGCACCGTGTGCGGCTCCGAGATCGACAGCCTCTTGGAGATCCCCGCTGCTCAGAAGTCCATAGATCAGCCCCGAGGCAAAGCTGTCTCCACCTCCGATGCGGTCAAGGATCTCCAGATCTTTGTAATGGACTGACTGGTAAAACTTGTCCCCGGCTAGGCAGATGGCCCCCCAGTCATTGATGGTGGCACTTTTTACACGACGGAGAGTGGAGGCGATCACCTTGAGATTCGGATGCTCCGATGCAATATCGGAGATACGGTCCTTCATGACGTGGAGGCTGGGACCAGAGAAGTCCAGCTCCCCCTCTACTCCATCGACCCCAATGAGCACGTCAACGTTGCTGATAATGAGGTTGTTTAGTTCAGCCGCCTTCTCCTTTCCTCCACGCTCTTTCCAGAGGGAGGCCCGGTAGTTGAGGTCGTAGGAGACCACGGCGCCGTGACGGTGGGCCGCCTTGATTGCCTCCAGGGTTGTTTCAGCCGTGCTCTCGCTGAGGGCTGCAAAGACACCACCGGTATGAAACCATCGGGCGCCAAGCTTCCCGAAGATGTGATCCCAGTCGAAGTCGCAGGGCTTGATCTGTGAGGCGGCTGTGTTTCCTCGGTCCGAGACGCCAACTGCACCACGGATGCCGAAGCCCCGCTCGGTGAAGTTGAGCCCATTGCGGATGGTGCGTCCGATGCCGTCGTAGGGAACCCACTTCAAAAGAGAGGTGTCCACTCCCCCTTGGAGAATGAGCCCCTCGAGCAGGTGTCCGATTTCATTCTCAGCGAGGGCGCTCAGGAGTCCGGCCCGCAGCCCGAAGCAACGGCTAAGTCCGCGGGCCACGTTGTACTCCCCCCCTCCTTCCCAGACCTGCAGGGAGCGCGCAGCTCTGATCCTTCCCTCTCCCGGACAGAGGCGAAGCATCACCTCCCCTAGGGAGATGATGTCAAAGCGGCATTCGGCGGCAGGGCGAAGGGTCAGGTCGGACATGGAAGCTAAAGTTGATTGATAACATCACGCAGGGGAATAGCCAAGCTCGGGAACGTCTAAACAGAGGCCCTCCTCGTGGGACTTGAGGGTGAGTTAGGCGAGTCAAACGCCCTTGGTACTCTTGAGGAGGTTCCCCGTAAAGGACGTTGCACTTTGCCAGCGCAACGGGCTTCGGGGAGCTGCGGTCGACGCGGTGTTCTTTCCCAAGTGTGTAGCGGCTGGAAATTGGTTGATAGAAAACGGGTGGGATGAGTTATGTCAAAATATGCAGTTTCAACTGTACCTTCAGCCCTAAAGACTTGGCACCTAATCTTGCAGTCTTTAAGAAAACAGAATGTCCATTTTTGATTTTGAACCTGTTCTTGCCGGTAAGATTATCTCGGTGATCACCATTGACCGCGCCGAGGATGCTGAACCTCTCGCTCAGGCCCTGATCGATGGAGGCCTTGATGCACTTGAGATCACTTTCCGTACCGAAGCGGCTCCCGAGGCTATCCGCCGCATCAAGTCAGCCTTTCCAAATGCCCACCTTGGGGCGGGAACACTCCTGACCTGCGAGCAGGTGAAGATTGCGCT
>Ga0007795_10000016_pt1 | contig 30523 bp, 28 predicted proteins | sample CryBogmetaGMA1M_FD_60369 | JGI IMG/M metagenome (GOLD analysis project Ga0007795, IMG submission 60369) | Freshwater microbial communities from Crystal Bog, Wisconsin, USA - MA1M | ecosystem: Environmental > Aquatic > Freshwater > Lake | place: Crystal Bog, Wisconsin, USA | collected 2009-07-06
GGCTTGACCGTATCCAGGTCGATCATGGCGAGGGCGCACCCAGATGTGCTGCAAAGCATCACATTGTTGACCTTGGGGTCGCCGTGGATCGGCCTGGTTTGAAGTTCGCCCCTGGCCAGGGCGGCTTCGAGCACATCGATCCGCCCAGCCCTCTGATCGACAAACTTCAGGCAGGTTTCCAGCTCTTGAGAGATGGGGGCGTTTGGGGTTGCCAAGGCTTCTGCCAGCCCATTCTGAAAGGTTTGGAAGTAGCCAGGAGTCACATGGAAGCCCGGCAAGGTATCGGCTAACGCGTCAGTTGGGATATCACTGACCAAGTGGTGAAACACCCCTAGGGCGCGCCCAACTTGTTGGGCCTCCTGGGTTGATCCGATGGTTTGAAGCGTCTGGGCGTTCTCCACAAAGGTGAGCATGCGCCAGAACTGGCCTTCTTGCTCCAGCCAGGTTTGGTCTGAATTGCGGATCGGAATCGCCGTTGGCATCACCCAATCTTTGTCTAAGGGGTGCGAGGCCACGTGGTTGGCCAGCACGTTGATATTGGCCATCACCAGTTCAGGCCTGGGGAAGACAGCTGTGTTGATGCGTTGCATCACATAGCGCCGCAGGAGTTGCTCCTGCAGGATTTGGTCCTGAAAGATGTTCTCTTGGCAGGTCACTTGATAGGTTTCATTCACATTGCCCTCCCCCAGGGGGGTGATGCTGATGATCACGCCCCCAATCTGGAATTGGGTTGCAATGGCCTTGAGAACGTCCAGAACTCGGCTCTCCAGTAGGTAGCAAGACGGCGCGATCCTGGCATGAGTGACAGGCACGGGTCCGTAGGATCTTTCTAGGCCGGGATCTCGGCGAGTGCAGCCCTTGACGCCATGATCAACCCCTCGCGGCTGCGTGTGATTGCCGTGGGCAAAGTCCGCAAGCGTTGGGTGAGTGATGGTCTTGCCCTCTACCTCAAACGGCTTCCTGGCCTGGGCATTGTTGAAGTCAAGGATTCCACCCCTGAGAAAGAGGCTGACGCCGTCTGGGCCCTCCTACTACCCGGAGAGCGCCTCGTGGTTCTGACTGAAGAGGGGCGCCATTTTGATTCGGTGGGGTTTGCCCATTGGCTTGATGGCCTGGCCTCCGATCGCATCGCCCTGGTGATCGGTGGGGCGGAGGGATTGGCCCCTTCGCTGAAGGCCAAGGCCATGGTGATGCTCAGTCTCTCGCCGATGACGTTTCCCCACGAGCTTGCTCGGCTGCTATTGGTGGAGCAGATCTATCGGGGGGTGACGATCCTGCAAGGTGGCCCCTACCACAAGGCCTAACTATGGGGAGCATGCAGACGACGCCCCTGGTGCTTGTGCACGGTCTTTGGGATACCCCCGAACTGTTTCGCCGGTTGGAGGCCCGTTTGGCTGGGCGGCGTCCGGACCTTTGGATTCCCCATCTGCCCCATGGTTTGGGCTTCCCACCCCTTGAGGTGCTGGCGCAACGCCTGGGCGATGGGATCGAGGAGCGCTTTGGGCCCGATCAACCCATTGATCTGCTTGGGTTCTCCATGGGTGGCGTTGTGGCCCGCACCTGGCTCCAGTGGCGTGGCGGCCATAGCCGTACCCGCCGGTTTTGGTGCGTGGGTAGTCCCCAGCGGGGGACATTGGCTGCCCAATTGGTGCCCCGGATGCTCTTGGCCGGCATCGCCGACATGAAGGTTGGCAGCCGCCTGCTGCGCCGCCTCAACGGGGACCCTTCTGGCTTGGAGGGGCTCGCCTGCAAGAGTTTTTTCTGTTCCACCGATATCACCGTCTTTCCCGGTTGGCGGGCCACCTTGCCGGTGGGTCCCCGCCAAGCCATGCCGGTATGGACCCACCGGCAGCTCATTGCCCATCCCCGCTCCTTGGACCTGTTGGCCGAGGCCTTGCTGGCTCCTTGATCAGGGCTCGGTGTGCCCTTGTGGCGTTCTTTTGCGGACTGCGCAAGGCATCGTTGGCACAATTCTGTTTTTGCCCTATAAACCTGTTTAATCCATCGTTGAGCTGATTCAAACCCATGTGTTTCTCAGCGTCAGCCAGCTTTACGGCCTCGGCGATCTTGATGCCGCTAGGCCTGTATGCCACCCATATCGCCCGCAAGACCGATCAGCCTGATTACGTGCCCCTGGCATTGACCCCCTTCTTCTTTGGGGTCCAACAGCTGGTTGAGGGCTTCGTCTGGATTGGGGTAAAACACGGCAGTGTGGAGCCCCTCACGCGAATTTCGTCCCTTGGCTTTCTGTTTTTTGCCTATTGCTTCTGGATGATCTGGATTCCGTGGAGTGCCTATTGCATTGCCCGTAAGCATGAATCAGCTGGGCTTAGAAACCGCTTGAAGTGGGTCGCCATTGTGGCAACTGTGCTTGGGATTACCTTCTATATCCCTGTTCTGTTTAATCCCCCATTGGTGCAGCCGGCCCTGTCAACAGGCCGGCTGCTCTATGACATTTCAAGTCTTCACAGTGTTTATCACAATTTTGTGACCACAGAGCCTGTTGGTGAGTTGGTGTACTGGGCCTTCATTGTGCTTCCCCTTGTGGCCCTTCGGGATAAGGCCGTTAGGCTCTATGGGGTACTGATCTTCTTCTCGATCTTTCTCACCTGGTTCACCTATAGCGCCACCTTTAATTCCTCTTGGTGTTTCTACTGTGCGATTCTTTCCATTTACGTGATCTGGATTGTGAATCGTCCCCGCTTGAAGTCTGCCTGAGTTCGGTTTTGATTACATCAAGCTAGTGGAACCTTCCCTTGCCCAGGTTGAGCATCTTCTCTCAGTTCTGGGCAATTGGTTGATCCATGCCGACCTTGGTCTCAGTCTAGTGCTGCTCGTATGCTTATCAATTTCCCTAGCCCATATCTTTGCTCTTCTCGCCAATCGTCTTAGTGTTCGTCAGATCGTTTGGCAGTGGATTTTAGACGGCCTTGTGCTGTCATTGGCTTTTCTGCTCTGCTACCTGAGCGATATGGTTTTGCTCGGCTTGTATGCCTCTAGGCCCGTTCACCCTGCCATATTCATGAATGGGGTTGGTGCTTGTCTTGTTCCGGCTATTGCTTATATTTTGGTGGCCGCCCCCTATATCGGTGATCTGATTGCAGCAGTGATCTGGGCTTTTGTCCATCTCAACGTGATCACCTTCTTGCATGTCCGTTTTGGATTGGGTTATGGAGAGTCGCTCCTGCTCACCACTCCTGGGTTTGTTTTGGCACTTGTTTTGGTTTGGATTGAATTCCGTCAGATTTGGCGTACGGCTTATAGCAAATTGGCTTCGGAAGTCAGTCTTTGAACCCGCAGGTTTCTAATACCCTTCCTGGGAAGCTGCAGCAGCGTATCCAACGCAAGTCTGGTCGATGGATGGCAGTTGTCTTGTCGCTGGCGTTGTTGTCGATTGCCTTGATCCTTGGCCATAGCTCTGCATTGCTATGGGCAGAACTGTCTTGGGCTGACTTCTTGCTGTTGCTGCAATTGGGCAGTTTGCTGGTCGTGCTGTTGGTTGCGATTGCTGGGATCTACTCGTTGGTGTCCCAATTCGCGTTCTGGGAGGGCTGGCTCAAAGGGTTGCCCCGTCCTGCAGAGTTCTTTGCCCAGGCCAATCACGAGCTAGAGCAGTCGTCGGCTTATCCGGCGGAGGACGTATCGCCTTCCTATCGCCGTTATCTGGTCTATCTCGATGGGATCCATCAGGTGGAGCGGGATCATCCCCCTCGCATCACCGAATTTCTCGACACCCTTCAGGCAGGCCTGCCGGATGACATTTGCCTCGTTCGAGGCCTGGAAACCTACACCGTGATGCCCGGCGCTTTGATTGATGATGCCGGGAGTGCCTGGTTCTGGCAGCGGGTGTTTGCTTTGCAGGAACACCATCCTTCCCTGCTCGTCCAGTTGTTGTGTGCCGTGCTGGTTCAGGGCAACAACGTGATCAAGGTGGGTATTTCTTCGGATCGTCGTTATGGACCAATCCTCAACTACGAGTTGGCCCTCAAGATTTCCCTGCGTCTAGGCGAACTCGGCTATGACCTAGGCCATGAATTGGTGTTGCTTGGCTATAGCGGTGGTGGTGAGATGGCCCTTGGTGTTGCCGATTACCTGCGTCGTATTTGTCATGCTCCCGTTCGAATCATGACCTGTTGCGGTGTCTTCAGTGGCAACCAGGTGTTGGAAGGAGTGGAGCGCATCCACATGCTCGTAGGTACCAAAGATCCTGTGGCCGCCTTGGGACCGCTCGCCTATCCAGGCCGGTCACCCCTGTTGCCTCTCTCCAATTGGAACAAGGCCAAGCGCCAAGGTTTCGTGGAGCAGATTCGGATTCCGGGCATGGGCCACAACGGTTCAATCGGTCCCTTTGCCCCCACGTACCGCCTCAAGGTGATTCAGGCGATTCTGGCGATTTTGGAGGGTTCCATTGCTGAACCAGTTCAAAGGGACTGGAGCTAGGCAGGCACGCCCGAAGTCTCCGCTGGGCACCGTTGATGGACGCGCTTCCTTGGTGGGAGACATCGAGGGGGATCTGGGCAACGGCCTCGGCATAGCGTCCGGCAGCCTGCTGGTGGGTGGTTGAAAGACCGGGCCCCAGCTGCTCAAGCAGGTGGGCTGAGGACCGCAGCAGGCGTTCCCGCCACACGCCACCGAGCAACACCGGGTACAAATCGCACTGGCCGGTCATTGCCTGTTGCAGCAGGGCTGAGGTGTCAATGCAGAATCCCAGGCTTCCGTAGCCCCCACGGCGCAGCTGCATGCTGGTGGATTGATCGTTGTGGACCAGAGCCATCCAGTCACAGAGGTCGAGGACGGCCAGCAGTTGGTCGCTGAGGAACGGTTCTCCCAGGTAGCGAACCGTGCCGTTGTGGCGATTGTTTTGCCAGGGACGATCGAGGTCATTGAGGGCTTCCCAGCCGCAGAGGCCCTCGGTGCCTTGGTAGTACTGCAGCGCGATGCTGGTGGTTCCATGGCGTAACTCCAGCTCCAAGCAGCTGTGGGGCAAAAGAGTCTGCTGTTCGTTGCCGTGAGCATCAAGCAGGCCCGTGCGCATGGGTAACGCCAAGGGCACCTGGGTCCATCCCTGTCCGTCCACCTGCAGGCTTGCTCCCAAGCCAAAGCTGGCCACGCTGGCGCGAAGTTGGCCCCTCACCTGCCATCCCTGGTCTTGCAGCAGCGCGATCCATTGGCGGCTCGATCCGCATCCCTCGATCTGCCAGGGGGCTTGGGAATGGGCTCCTTGGCCTAGCAGATTGGCCCCTAGGCGGTTGAGGATCTGGGCGGATCGGCGATTCTGGCGCTGTTGCTGCGGTGTTGGTGCGCCATGGAGGTCGATGTTTTGCCAGACCAACCCCCCTGCCAGTTGGCTTGTTTTGGGTTTGGCTTGTGCGGGATTGGAGCTGGATTCGTCTGTCTTTGGGCTGGGTTGGTCCGTCGGCAGGTCCGTTTGGACTGACCCAGCCAACCAGCTCTCCAGGGTCGTGGGCAGGGCAGCATTGTCGATGGAGTCCCGTTGCCACAGGCCCAGGCTGGAAGCAGGGATGCCTGGCTGGGTTGGCGGCAGCAGGTGGGGGAGGTCATCAGCGAGCGCTGCAAGCAGCAATGGACTTAGGAGGCCCCTTTCCACAATCCCGGCCAACCCTTGCAAGCGAATGGGTAGCTGGGCCGGTGCCAGCTTCCAGCGTTTGGGCAACAGCCAAAGCAACGGCATCAAGCCGGGTTTCTGCACATCGGCGACTAACCGCCTGAGCAGCTCTTCCCGGGTTAGCCCCCCCTGAAACATGGTCTGTTCCAGGGCTGAATCGAGATCCAGCAGGGGCACGGAACTCGGCCAGCTGGGATCCAGGGCCAGGGGATTGCTCACGCCACCGCCAAACCTGAATGGCGAATCAGGGCTTCGCTGGAGGGCTGCCGGCCCCGGAAGGCCTCAAACACCTCGGCTGGTGAACGGCTCCCCCCCCAGCTCAGCACGGTGTCCCGGAAGCGGCGGCCCATGGTCACGACGGCATCCTCCTGCTCCAGGCCCGCTTCTTCAAAGGCACTGAAGGCATCAGCACTGAGCACTTCGGCCCATTTGTAGGAGTAGTAGCCGGCCGAGTAGCCGCCAGCAAAGATGTGGCTGAAGGCACACAGGAAGGAGTCTTCTGCGATGGGCTCCAGGGCGGTGGTGGTTTTGGCGATTTCCCGTCGCATCTGGTCGGGGCTTTGGCCGCAGTTTGGCGACCAGGCGCTATGGAGTCTCAAATCCGTGAGCGCGAAGTGCACTTGGCGCAGGGTGGCGCTGCCGCCCATGAAGGTGCGCGCTGCGAGCAGCTTTTGGTATTCAGCTTCGGGGAGGGGTTCACCGGTCTGCCAGTGCTTGGCCATGCCCATCAAGGTGCCCCGCTCGTAACACCAGTTCTCCATGAATTGGCTTGGCAGCTCAACCGCATCCCACTCCACGTTGTTGATCCCGGCGGCCTGGGGGCGCTCCACGGTGGTGAGCATGTGCTGGAGCCCATGGCCGAATTCATGGAAGAGGGTTTCCACCTCTTCGAAGGTCATCAGGCTTGGGGTGCCAGCCACCGGCGGGCTCTGGTTGCAGATCAGGTAGGCCACGGGCAGGACCGGTTCTCCCGCTTTGTTGATCGAGCGGCCCAGGCATTCATCCATCCAGGCGCCCCCACGCTTCGAGCCTGGCCGGCTGAAGGGATCGAGGTAAAAGGCTGCGAGGGCTTCGCCGCTGGATGTATCCCGCACGTGAAAGTGTTGGACATCGGAATGCCAGAGGGGCGCTGAACCCGCATCGGCCTCGATCGTGATGTTGAACAGGCGACCACAGAGGCTGAAGAGCCCTTGGAGCACGCTGTCGAGCGGGAAGTAGGGGCGTAGGGCTTCGCTATCAAGCTCAAAGCTCTCCTGCCGCAGCCGTTCAGCCCAGTAGCTGACATCCCAGGGTTTGAGATCTGCTGCTTCTGGGGCCCCATGGCGGTGGGCACAGGAGCGCAGAGCCTCGAGTTCCTGCAGGGCCACCGGCAGCGCTGCACAGCGCAGCTCCTCGAGTAGTTGCTCCACCGAGGCGACGGAATCGGCCATCTTGGCGGCCAGGCTCACATCGGCCCAATGGCCATAGCCCAGGCGCTGGGCCTGCTCCAGCCGCAGGCTGAGAATCGCTTCGATCAGGGGCATGTTGTTGAGATCGCCGCTGGAGGCCCGGCTCACCTGGGCTTTGTAGACCTGTTCGCGCAGGTCCCGCCGTGCGCTGTATTTGAGGAAGGGCGCCACCCGCGGCATGTCCAGGCCCATGCGCCACTGGCCTGGTTCCCCTGCTGCTTTGGCCGCCTCCGCCAGCAGCTCCTTGAGGCTGAAGGGCAAGCCCGCCAGGTCGGCTTCCGAGGCCAGGCTGAGACCCCAGGAGTTGGTGGCATCCAGCACGTGGTTGCCAAAGGTGGTGGCCAGCTCGGCCAATTGCTGCGTGGTGGCATTGAAGGCCAGCTGCTGCTCCCCTTCGAGGCCCACACCCCGGAGCTGCATGTCCCGCAGCTCGGCTTGGAGAATGCGTTGTTGGGTGGCATCCAGAGCGGAGCCCCCCTGATCCAGGGCCTGAAGGGCCCGATAGATGCTGCGGCTTTGGCCGGCCCGGTTGCCAAAGGCCACCACGTTGCCCTGTTGCTGTTGGTGAGCGGTGCGCAACTCCGGGGTGTTGCAGACCCCATTGAGATGGCTCACCACCCCCCAGCTCCAGCGCAACCGCTCGCCCAGGTGCTGCAGGGGATCCATCACTTCGGCCCAGCTCAGCGGTGGGCCATCGGCTAGGCGGCCATCCAGCCCGGTTTCGAGCTCCGTGAGTTCCCCATGGAGTTCGGCCAATAGGTGGGGGATGGCCTGCTCCACCTGATCCGGGGTGATCGCAGCAAAATTGGGAAGGCCGTGGCCAGCCAGTAACGGCAGAGCCCCAGGGTTGCTTGCGCTGGTTGAGCTGGTGGAGAGAGGAGTGCCCATGGAGTTGGTCTGGTTCTCCCATTCCAGCGGATTGCTCCGGGAGTCAGCAGAGAGAGATAGGGCGGTTTACCAGAAGAAGGTGTTGTTTGGAGGTGGTTGGTTTGGGCTAGCTGAGGGCAATCAGGGCGGTGTTGGACAGCTCCGTGGCCAGGGCATTGGTGCTGGCTTCGTAGAAATCGATCGCAACCCGCGGCCAGAAGCCAATGACCAGGGTTGGTACGAGCAGGGTGAGGCCGATCACCAGTTCCCGTGGGTTCATGTCGCCCACCACGGCCAAGGCCGGAATCCGCGGACCAAAGAAGACACGGCGGCAGAGGGAGAGCAGATAGATCGGAGTGAGCACCAGCCCAATGGCGGCAAGCACAATCGTGATCACCCGGAATCCAATGGTGAAGTTGTCGTTGGAGGTGACGCCAAGGAACACGGTGATCTCGCTGACAAAGCCACTCATGCCAGGCAGGGCCAAGGAGGCCAGGGAGCTAGCAAGGAAAAAGGCAAAGGTGATCGGCAGGGCCTTGGCCAAGCCGCCCATGTTTGGAATCGAGAGGGTCTTGGTGCGGTCGTGGAAAACCCCCGTGGCAAAGAACAACGAGGCCGCAATCAAGCCATGGCTAATCATTTGCAGCATGGCCCCGCTGATTCCCAGGGCATCAATGGCCCCAATGCCCACCAGGACAAAGCCCATGTGGCTCACGGAGCTGCAGGCGATCCGTCGTTTGACGTTGTCTTGGGCGAAGGCGTTGAGGGCCCCATACACGATGTTGACGATTCCCAGCACGATCAAGGCCGGCGCCAGGGTGAGATGGACTTCAGGGAGCATCTGCACGTTGAAGCGCAGCAGGGCATAGCCGCCCATTTTCAGCAGCACCCCAGCCAGCAACATCGACACCGGTGCATTCGCCTCCCCGTGGGCATCCGGAAGCCAGGTGTGCAGGGGAAAGATCGGCAGCTTGACGCCAAAGCCAATCAGGAAACCCAGGTAACAGAGCAAGCCAAACGTGCCGCCAGGCGAGCGGCTGGCTAGGTCGGAGAGGTTGAAGCTGACGGTGTCACCGGAGAAGGCCAGGGCCAAACCGCTGAGCAGGATCAGCAGGGAGGCTGTGGCCGTGTAGAGGATGAACTTGGTGGCTGCATATTGCCTCTGCTTACCGCCCCAGATGGCAATTAGCAGATAGACAGGCACCAGCTCCAATTCCCAGGAGAGGAAGAACAGCAGGAAATCCTGGGACAGAAAGACCAGGCCTTGGGCGGAGGCCTGCAGCAGCATCAGGCCGAAATACAGCCTGGTTTTGCGCTGGATGTTCCAGCTGGCGGCCACCGATAGCAGGGTGACCAATCCCGAGAGCACCACCAAGGGTGCCGACAGGCCGTCGGCTGCCAAGGACCATTCGAGGCCAAGGGCTGGAACCCAGCTGACCCGCTCAACAAGCTGGAGGCCGCTCTCGCCGCCATCGAAATGCTGGCTGAAGGCCACCAGCATCAACACCAGGTCGGCCAGGAGGACCACCAGGGCAAGGGTGCGGGGCCCCTTCGGATCGCTGCCATCGCCGGGCAGAAGCGGCATCAATAGGGCTGCGGCCGCCGGCAGCAGCACGATCAAACTCAGCCAGGGAAAGGATGCGGTCTGAAGGGGAAGATTGGCGTCCATTACAGCCCCATTACAGCCGAAAGAAATCTATCAGCCGCCCCTGGGGGCCTGAGTAAAAGTACTCAGCTGGCTTGGGTCTAGGGCGTGGTGTAGAGCTTGTCGGGCCCGATCTAGAGCTTGTCGGGCAGGTCCAGCCAGCTGCTGCCCTCCTGTTGGATGGCCAGCACCTCCGAACGGGATTCGACGCCGGCCTGGTGCCATGCCCGCACCATGGCCTGGCTCACCGCTGGGGCGATATCGGGTTTGCACAGGGCGAGCAGGCTGGGACCAGCACCGCTGATTACGCAGCCCCAAGCTCCGGCCTGGATGGCCGCCTCTCGAACGGCTTTGCCGCCGGGGATGAGGCCCCAGCGGTAGGGCTCATGGAGGCGGTCGTGCATGCCATCGGTAATCAGATCGCCATTGCCGGTGCGTAGGCCCTGAAGCAGCAGGGTGAGCGAGCCCAGATTGATCACGGCATCGCCCACGGGAATGGCCTTGGGCATGGCCCGGCGGGCCTCACTGGTGGTGAGGCGAATGGCTGGAATGGCCACGACGGCCTGAACCGCCTGCGACCACTCACAACGCACCACCCGCCAGCGGTGGGATGCGGCCTTGGCAGTCATGCAGAGGCCTCCCACCAGGGATGGCACCACGTTGTCTGGGTGGCCCTCGATATCAATGGCCAGCTCCAGGAGTTTTTCCTTGCTCAGGGGTTCGCCGACCAGGGCATTGGCCCCCATTAATCCAGCCACAATGGCCGTGGCGCTGCTGCCCAGTCCCCGGGCTGGGGGTACGGCCAGTCGCACCCGAGCTTCCAAGGCTACGGGCTCTTCTCCGGCTTCCTTCCACACCCGCTGGGCAGCCCGATAGACGAGGTTGTCGGGGCCGCCACGGAGGTGGGAACCTTCTGATCCTTCGATAATCAGATCGAAGCGTTCACTGCCGCCTTCGATACAGCGCATCTCGAACACGTTGTCGAGTTGGAGAGCGGCACCGAGGCAATCAAAGCCTGGCCCCACGTTGGCAGTGGTGGCGGGAACATGAACTTGAACCCCTTGTCCAACCCGGGGGCGCCCCATACAAATATGTCTGCTGGGCCCAGTGTCTCAGGCGGTCATCTCAGGGGTTGATCTCAGGCGGTAAGCATGCGGGCCCGACAGGCAGCGCTGAATTGGCCGATCGCCCCATCGGTGATGGCGGTGATGGGGATGGGTTCTAAAGCTGCCCCTAGTCGACCTTTGCGCAAAAAGGCATCCCCGAAGAGGGCCGATTGGAGTTGGGGTAGCAGCTTTGAGGCGGTACCGCCGGCAAGCCAGATGCCGCCTGTGCAAAGACCGGCCAGGGCGAGGTCGCCACAAACACTGCCGTAATAGCCGAGCCAGCGGTCGAGGGCTTTGCTCGCCAGGGGATCTTGCTCAGAGGCCAGGCGGGCAACTTCCGCGGGCAAATCGGCATCGCTCGCCCCCGGTTGCAGCCACCGCTCGGCAACCCCATGCAGGGGGTGGCTGTCGGAGGCTTCGTGGGCGAGCAGAAAGCGGGCCCCATGGCCCAGGCCCGTGCCACTCACCACCCGTTCGGTGGAGACCCGATCCAAGCCAAGGTCGGAGGCCAGCCACTGCCTGAGCTCCCAATCCGCTTGGCTATGGGCCGCAAATTCAGCGTGGGCCCCTTCACTGGCCATGGCCACCAGGCCCGACGGCGTCGGGATGCCGTAGGCCACCCCCAGGCCCGTGCCGGCCCCGATCACCAGCAGGGGGCCGTTGGGATCAGCTTGGCCCGGCTTGATGGCAGCCACCTGGGGGGTGGATAGATGGGGAAGGCCGTAGATCAGGACGGCGAAATCATTGACCAATTCCACCTTGGCGATGCCCGTCGCGGCGGCGAGCTCGTCTTGATCCAACGACCAGGTCAGGTTGGTGAGCTGGGCTTTGCCGTGGCCTACCGGTCCTGCCACGGCAAAACAGGCGGCATCGGGTCGGTCGCCGCCCAGAAATTCGGTGGCCATCGGGGCCAGGTCCGGCCAGTCGGCGGAGCGATACAGCTCGGATCTGATGCAGGTGAGGGGACCGCCCTTCCCTTCGCTGCGGTAGAGCCCCAGGAGGGTTTTCGTACCACCGATATCGCCAGCAAGAACCGTGGTCATCGTGATGGGTGCGTCAGGCCGCCGGCAGGTTGAGGCGAGCCCCTCGAGTCTGGTTGGCTTCTTGGCCGGCTACAAGGAGGGCGTTGATCGCCACACTGCCCAGGTCGCCATCGCGGCGGCTGCGCAGGCTCACGGCGTTGTCTTCTGCTTCCTTGGCTCCGATCACGCCAAGGAGTGGGATTTTCTGCTGTTCCCCCGTGCGGATCAGTTTGCCCAGCCTGTCGCCACTGCGATCCAGGCTGGCGCGAATGCCGGCAGCTTTCAGCTGGCTTAAAAGATCCTCCGCGTAGGGAACCACCTCATCGGTGACGGGCAGCAGGCGGATCTGTTCGGGGGCCAGCCAGAAGGGAAAGTCGCCGGCGTAGTTCTCGGTCATGATCCCGAAGAATCTCTCGAGCGATCCGAAGATGGCCCGGTGGATCATGATCGGACGCTGCCTCGAACCATCGGCGGCCACATAAACCAGGTTAAATCGTTCAGGAAGATTGAAATCGAGCTGGATGGTGGAGCATTGCCACATCCGGCCAATGGCATCCTCGATTTTGAGGTCAATTTTGGGGCCGTAGAACGCGCCGCCGCCATCATCAATTTTGTAGCTCCAACCCTTGCGATCGAGGGCATCAATCAGGCCTTTGGTGGCCAGATCCCACACGGCGTCGTCGCCAATCGATTTCTCTGGGCGGGTGGAGAGGTTGATCTCGTAGGTCTTGAAATCAAAGGTGCTGAGGATGGTTTCGGTGAGGTTCAGAACCCGCAGGATTTCGTCGCCAATCTGCTCGGGTAGGCAGAACACGTGGGCATCGTCCTGGGTGAAGCCCCGCACCCGCATCAGGCCGTGCATCACCCCGGGGCGCTCGTAGCGATACACCGTGCCGAGTTCGGCCCAGCGGATCGGTAGTTCCCGGTAGCTGCGCAGGGTGCTCGCGTAGGTGAGCACGTGGAACGGGCAGTTCATGGGTCTGAGCTGGTATTCCCGCTCATCCACCTGCATCGGGCCAAACATGCTCTCGGCATAGAAATCCAGGTGCCCAGAGGTTTTCCAGAGGCTGATGTCGGCCACGTGGGGGGTGTAGAGCAGCTCGTAGCCGTCGGCGAAGTGGGTTTGGCGCCAGAAGTCTTCGATGAGCAGCCGCATGCGGGCCCCCCGGGGGTGCCAAAACACCAGCCCAGCCCCCGCTTCGTCTTCGATCGAGAAGAGGTCGAGATCTTTACCGAGGCGGCGGTGGTCGCGGCGTAGGGCCTCTTCCTTGCGGCGTTGGTACTCGGCCAGTTGTTCAGGGGTTTCCCAGGCTGTGCCGTAGATGCGTTGCAACTGGGCCCTGGTCTCGTCGCCGCGCCAGTAGGCACCGGCCACGCTTTCGAGCTCGAAGGCCTTGGGATTGAGTTCGCTGGTGTTGGCCACGTGGGGGCCTGCGCACAGATCCCACCACTGCTCGCCGAGGGTATAGAGGGTGATCGGTTCCTGCAAACCCTCCAGGATTTCCAGCTTGTAGGGCTCGTTCTGGGCCCTGATCTTGGCTTCGGCCTCCTCGCGAGTTACCGCGATCCGCTCGAGCGGCAAGCGGCGGCCAATAATCTTGCCCATCTCTTTTTTGATGGCCTTGAGATCAGCTTCAGTGAACGGATCCGGGTTGTCGAAGTCGTAGTAGAAGCCGTTCTCGGTCCAGGGGCCAATGGTCACAAGGGCCGCTGGAAACAGCTTTTGGACCGCCATGGCCATCACATGGCTCATGGAGTGGCGGATCTTGAGCAGCTCGGGGCTCTCGCTGGTTTTGGGCAGGGCGATCGGAGCCGGCTCGGGGCTGTTAACGGGCGCGGACACGGATCGGAACGGACGGGCGAAAGGGGATCCTACGCAGCGCCCCTAGGCTTCTATCCATGGCTTTGCCCTCCCCAAACCAAGAGCCTGCAGGGGTCTTGCTGGATCAGTTGCTGGAATCGTTGCTCGACGATTTCCGCCATTGGTTTGCCCGGGGGGTGGTGCTTTTGGACCACTGCCCCGATGCCGTGATGGCCGAGGTCGAGCGTGGGGCCCTGCGCGACAGGTTGGAGCTTGCCAATCGCGAACTGGCAGCGGCGAGCAGCCTGCGCCAGGCCACGCCGGCCCCCTTGGCCCTGGAGATGGCAACCCTGGCCCCTTGGCATCAGCTCGTGCTCTCGGTCTGGACGCTTTCATCCAACTTGCGCCGCTCCGGCGTGCAGCTCCCCGAGACGGCAAAGGGCTCCTAGGCGCCTTGGCTGGCCTGGCGGTTGCGCGCCAGGGAGGCGTTGTAGAAGCTGATCAGCTCCCTTGAGCTCTTGACGGGCTGGCCGTAGTGGCTCGCCCCGCGTCGATTGGGCAGGGAGGCCCATTCCTTGGCCAGGGCCGCGAGGTTGGTGGCATTTAGGCCGTGGCGATCCAGGTTTGCCAGCACCCCACGCCGCTGCACCAGATACAGGGCCGCCATGTCTTGGCTGGGGGCTTCAAAGTTGGTGAGTTTCAATGTTTTGGCCACCGCCTTCCAGGTGCTGGGCAGGAATTGGTAGGCCCCTGCGGCGGCGCTGGTGTAGTGGCGACGGATACTTTGCTCCGGATGGCGCCGCAAGCTGCTGCAGAGACTGCCTCCGTAGATCACCCGATACCCCTCAGGCCGGCCCCCTCGCCAGGTCCCCTCTGCGTAGCGGATGGTGTCGAGCAGGGCCCGGCGTTCTGGGGTGATGGCGAAGGGGAGCCGGGGCCCGGCGGCTGGTTGGGCGATGGTTACGGGTTGCAGGATGGGCCCAAGGGCCAGGGACGCTGGCTTGGCTGCGACCGAGAGGCCTGCGCCAGTAAGACCAACTGAGGTGAGACCAACCGCAGTGAAACCTGCGGCCTTGATCAAGAAGGCGCTCCGGGCCTTTGCTTTTGGGCTATTCAGCTTGGGGCTGTTCAGAGTGGGACTCGCCGGGTCCCATCAGCCTCTGCTGATGCCTGGGGCCCTTCCACCCCCCTGACCTGGGGGGTGGACAAAAGCGCCCAAAGATGCTCAGAAGGGCGACCAAGTCCTGGTCTCAGTTGAGAGCTTTGCGATGCGCCGGTGCGGCGCTTTGATGCATCAGTGCGGCTGATCAAAGCCGCAGGCACTGTTCAGTCAAGTCTGGGATTGCTGGGACGCATCCGGAGACCGACCTAGGAGGCCTCGAGGAACCCCAGGGAGGAGCGAACGTTGTGAAGGGTTGCCTGGGCAACCTCTGAGGCCTTGAGCTGGCCAGCTTTCAAGACCGATTCCAGGTAGCCAGGTTCCGCCCGCAGGTCCCGATAGCACCCTTGGATGGGGCTGAGGGCTGCCACGGCCGCCTCGGCCAGCAGGGGCTTGAAGGTGCCCCAGCCCATGGCGGCGCATTCGGTTAGGGCTGCAGCACGGCCCTTGCCGCTAAGCAGCGCATAGAGGCCTAGCAAGTTGTCGGCTTCTGGCCGGTCTGGATTGCCAAATTCCAGGCCCATGGTGGGATCGGTTTTGGCCCGCTTGATCTTTTTGGTGATCAATTCAGGGGGGTCTAGCAAGTTGATCCGCGATCCCTCGTTGGGATCGCTTTTGCTCATTTTGTTGGCGCCATCGGTGAGGCTCATCACCCGGGCGCCCTCTTTCAGGATCAGGGGAGCGGGCACTTTCAGAACGGCGATCTCTTCCCCGGCTTCGTCTTTGCCGCCAAAACGGCTATTGATCCGCTGTTGGGCAATGTCTCGGGCCAGTTCCAGGTGCTGTTTTTGGTCTTCGCCTACGGGTACCAAATCGGCGCCGTAGAGAAGGATGTCGGCCGCCATCAAGATCGGGTAGTCCAGCAGGCCCACCGACACCTGGTCGCCCTGCTTGATGGCCTTCTCCTTGAACTGAATCATGCGCTCAAGCCAGTTGAGCGGCGTGACGCAATTCAGGAGCCAGCACAGTTCGCTGTGGGCAGCCACATGGCTTTGCACAAAAACCGTGGATTGGTCAGGATCAATCCCGCAGGCGAGATAGAGGGCCGCCGTTGTCAGCGTGTCGTCGGCCAGTTGGCTGGGGTTGTGGGGAACGGTGATGGCATGCAGGTCCACGACACAGAAAAAGGTGTCGTGGGTTGCTTGCAAGTCGACCCAATTGCGGATGGCCCCAAGCCAATTGCCCAGGTGCAACGAGCCGGTGGGCTGAACACCGGAAAGGACCCTGGGCCGTGGCATCGAGATCAGGCCTCGCTGGTCAGATCGCTGGCTCCCTCATGGGATTGGGCGCCTGCCAGTTCTTCGACCACCGCAGGTTCGGCATTGGAGGTTTCAGCTTCGGAAGCACCATCCTCGGAGGGCTCTGCTTGGGAAGGTTCTGATTCGTCGGTCGCCGGGGCGGGGACGGCAGCTGGGGGCTTGCTGGGGCGCGCGAAGGGGTTGGCCCTGGCAGCGCGGTCCTGGCCGCCATCACGACCGCGACCCTCGGGTCGTCCACCATCGCCTTTGCGCTGGGGCGTTGCTTGGGAGCGTTGTTGGGCGACCAGCTCATCGAGTTGGCCGTCTTCCAACATCTGGGCCACGGTGCGGATTGAGAAGCCCAGGGCGGCCACGGTGGAGCGCAGCTGGAAGGCCTCTTGCACGGTTCTGGCCGCGCGCATTTCGTTGTCGCTTAGGCGGATACGAAATCCGCCCGGCTCCCGGTTACCGCCTTGACGGTTGCCCCCTTGGCGGCCTTCTTGTCCCCGGGAATCCTGGTCCCGGCCACCTTGGGAGGGGAAGTCCTGCCGAGAGGAAGTTGTGTCGTCGGCCATCGCCGCAGCCCTGCAATCAAAGGCAAGTGTGCCGCACCGGCTGGCCCTATGGGTCGAGCCAGTGGAGGCGGTGGGATTCCGCCTGGTTTGCCCGGGCCAGTACCAATAAAGGCAATCGGCGCGTTTTGCCGTTGGTCCAGGGTTCCCGATAGGACTCCACCAACTGGAGATAGGTGGTCAGGGTCCAGTCGTGGTTGCCCCGCTCCTGCTGATCCCAAAAGCGTTGCAGGGCCTGTTGACAGGCCGCCGCTCCAAAGTCTTGCCAGCACTGAATCTGGGCCGCCCAGCTGGGTTCCCCGGCTTCGATTAAGTCGCGATAGCGCACCAGTTCGGGGGCGTCGGCGCTGCTGTCCGGCGGGAGCACCCGGGCCAGGTCTTCCACCGCGACGGCCCTGAGTTGGAGCCAGCAGCGATCCAGGAGCACCACGGGAAGCTGGCCGTGCCACTGGCGGGCCGCCCCAAGCAGCTGGTGCCACTGGCGAAGTTGGTCCGTTTGGCGGCCGGTGAATTGCGGTTGGCCTGGGGGCCGGGTGGGGCGGAGGCGCTGGGGCATAGGGCGAGGCTATGGCCAATCCGGGGTCGTTCGCATCACCAGATGGCCATCACCAGATGCTGGCCCCGGTTGAAATCAACAGGGCTCCATTGATCAGCACGATCACGCCAGCTGAACTCCAGCCCACCAGCTGCAGCCAGCGGGGGGCCACCAGCTCGCCCATGAGGTTGGGTTGGCTGCAAAGCCACACCAAGGGAATGGCCGCAAACGGGAGTTGCAAGCTCAACAACACCTGGCTGAACACCAGCAACTTGTTGATGCCCAAATCCCCCAGCACGATCACCGTCACCATCGCGGGGATCAGGGCCAGGCAGCGGGTCAGCAGGCGCCTCTGCCAGTCGGGCAGACGGATCTTGAGAAATCCCTCCATCACCACCTGGCCCGCCATCGTGGCGGTCAGCGTCGAACTTTGGCCCGAGGTGAGCAGGGCAATTCCAAACAGCACACTGGCGATCGATGTACCCAAGATTGGCGTCAGCAGGTGATAGGCCTGGCTGAGATCGGTAACAGGCGGACCGGGCCGTCCATAGAAACTGCCCCCGGCTAAAACCAAAATGGCGGCGTTCACAAAAAACGCCAGGCTGAGGGCGAGAAGGGCATCCAGGGTGCTGAAGCTGAGGGCTTTCTTGCGGCCTTCACCTTCGCCTTGCTTCCTACCGTCCTGGTGCGATTCCCACTGGCGGGATTTCACCAGCGATGAATGCAAATAAAGGTTGTGGGGCATCACCGTGGCCCCCAGGATCCCGGCCGCGAGAAACAGTTCACCCCCATTGATCAGGGTGCTGGCCTGGGGGATGAATCCCTGGCCAATGGCCGGCCAAGAAGGCTGCAGCAACAGGAGCTCCACGGCAAAGCAACCGCCAATGAGGGCCACCATGGCGATCACCACTGCTTCCAGGCGGCGGATGCCCCACCGCTGCAGCAACAGCAACAGCAGGGTGTCGAGGGCCGTTAGGGCCACTCCCCAGGGGAGGGGCAGGCCGAAGAGCAGCTGGAGGGCGATGGCACTGCCCACCAGTTCCGCTAAATCGCAGGCCACGATGGCGAGCTCCGCCAGGAGCCACAGGGGGATGCGCAGGGGGGAAGGCAATGCCTTGGCGCAGGCCTCTGCCAGGTCCATCCCCGAGGCAATGCCGAGCCTGCAGCACAGCGATTGAAGGACCATGGCCATCAGGCTGGAGACGCCCACAACCCAGAGCAGCTTGTAGCCGTAGTGGGATCCGGCGGCGAGGTCGGTGGCCCAATTGCCCGGATCCATGTAGCCGACAGCAACCAGGTAACCGGGTCCGAGCACCCGCAGGAAGGTGGCCAGGCCGGACCCGTCTGCGGGCACCCAGACCGTGGATTGGCGGCCCTGGCTTCGTTCTTCCGCGGTGGGGGGCTTCACGCCTGCAGGTTAGGGAAGGCCTCGCAGCGGTATGGGGGCCTAAGCGATGCTGGGACCAGCGCCCCGTGCCCGTGCCCCACTCTCCGTCGCGAGCTTGGCCCTGGTGGCCGTTGTTGCCCCTGTATCCCTATGGACAGCGGCGCACCCTGATTCGCGAATTGATTCCCGGCCAAGTCTGGAGTTTTGAGCAACTCCAAGGCGTGTTTTATGTGGCTGTGCCGATCCGGATGACCGTGCTCCGGCTCCAGGACGGCCTGATGCTCTATGCCCCCGTTCCGCCCACAGGAGAGGTCCGCGATGGCCTGCGGGCGTTGGAGGCGTTGTACGGGCCGGTCTGCACCATCGTGTTGCCGACCGCCTCAGGCCTGGAGCACAAGCTGCCCGTTCCCGCGATGGCGCGGGCCTTCCCGGCGGCCACGGTCTGGGTGACCCCCGGCCAGTGGAGCTTTCCCTGGCGCCTTCCCCCCAGCTTTTTGGGATTTCCTTTGGGGCGCACCAAGGTGCTGTTCGACCATGGCCTGCCCCACCCCACTGAGTTGCATTGGGAGTTGTTGGGCCCCCTCGATTTGGGATTAGGGGCCTTTGTGGAGGCGGCCTGTCTGCACCGGGCCAGTGGCTGTCTCTTGGTGACCGATGCCTTGGTGGGCATCGGTCCAACCCCGCCCAGCCTGTTTGATGGGGATCCCCGTCCGCTTCTGTTTCACGCCAGGGAGCGGGGGGATGAGCCCTTGCTGGATACCCCGGAGCGCAGGCAGCTGGGTTGGCAACGGCTGGTGCTGTTTGCCTCCTATCTGCGTCCGGCAAGCCTGCAGGTGCCCGGTTGGCTGGAGGTTGTCGCCGATGCGTTTGCCCCTGGCCTCAGGGCACCCGATGCCTATTTCGGGCTCTACCCATTCCGTTGGCAGGCCAATTGGTTGGAGGAGTTCCGGGCACTGGTGCCCGATGGAGGGGTTCGGATTCAGGTGGCACCGATCCTGGAGCGCCTGGTGTTTCCCCGTTCGCGAGCTGCCCTGCTCGAGTGGATCAGGCGTCTGGCAGCAGCCCAAGAGGTGCGCTGGTTGGTGCCGGCCCACTACGAGGCGCCAGTGGGATGTTCGCCAGAGCTGCTCAAGGCCCTGGCCGATGGCTTGGAACAGCGACCCTGGGCATCGAATGAAGGCAGCTGGGCCTACCTGGCCAGCATCGATGAGCGCCTGGTGAAACTCAAATTGGTGCCTGGTGGCGCCACTGGCAACGATGGCTAGACCAAAAATTTAGAGGTGGAGCTCGCCGGGATCGCTGTCCAGCCCATGGTCGAGTTCCCCATTGCCGAGGAGGGAGGATTCCAGCTCCATACGCTGTTCCATCTGGCGCAGGAAGTAGCCAGTCATCATGGCTGAGGCCAACAGACCGCCGAGGTTTTCGCGGTTGGTCTGGATTTTGACCTCAAATTGTTCGCCGGGAAGCATGCCCAGCAGGCCCTGCACGTTGTGGCGAATGATGTCTTGGATATCACCGCTGGCAGAACGGGCAACCCGCTGCAACACATCTGGAGACTGCTCCTGGAGGTACTGGATCAGCGAATTGCTGCTGATCGCCTCGTTGTCGGTCGTCAGGAACTCCGGGTTGAACATCTCCGGTGTGCTCTGCGTCACGACCTGCACCCTACCCCAGCTCTGCTGGCTTGGCCGGTGGTGCCGTCGGGGCGGACAACCGAATCCGGCCCAAACGCTGCAGGGGCCAGTAGCGGACAACGGCCGTGCCAATGAGGTCGGTGGTGGGCAGGGGCCCCCAGATGTGGGAATCAAGGCTGGCATTGCGGTTGTCCCCCATCACCAGCAGGTGATCGGGGGGCACCGTGATGGGGGCCATCGCGTAATCCATGGCCTCGGCTGCCCAATCGGGTTCGGCCGGGGCCCCATTGCGCCAGAGCTTGCCGTCCTTGACTTCCAGGGTGTCCCCGGGGCGGCCCACCACCCGCTTGATCAGGGCCGCCTTGGGGTCGTAGCCGGCCTGAACCAGCACCTCTGGAGATCGAAACACCACCACCGTGCCGATCTCTAAAGGGACATGCAGCTTGGGCCGCAGTTTCTCCACCAGGATCCGGTCCTGCAATTGAAGCGTGGGCAGCATTGAGCCCGAGGGGATCCAGCGGGGCTCGATCACCGCCCAACGCAGCAGCAGGGCCACCGCCACCCAGGCCACCAGTGGCACCACCTGGCGACGCAGCGTGGTGAGGAAAGGGGCCTTGGGCGGTGCTTCGCTCGTCAACGGGAAGGGGGGAAGATGGTGGCCCCATCCTGCTGGGCTTCGGTTTGGAGTTGCCCCAACCCTTGGATCCAGGTCACAGCTTTGAGCCGCCCCAACACGGACAGCCCAATCAAGAGTTGCGCAATCTTGAGGCCAGCCTTGCTCTGCTGAGGGCCTTGGTGGCTGGGGGATTGGGGCAAATCGTGCTGTGTCCTGGCAGTCGCTCCGGCCCGTTAGCGGTGGCTGCGGCCCTGTTGGAGGGCCCATCGCTGCGGTTGGTGACCGCCCTCGACGAGCGCTCGGCGGCGTTTTTCGCCCTGGGTTGGGGGCGAGCTTCCGGCCAACCCGCGGCGGTGATCACCACTTCCGGTACGGCCGTGGCCAACCTGCTGCCCGCGGTGGTGGAGGCCGATTTTGGCGGGATCCCCCTGTTGCTGATCACGGCGGATCGCCCAGCCCAGCTCAAGGGCTGTGGCGCCAATCAAACGGTCAACCAGGAAGCGTTTTTAGCGGCCAACGTGCGCTGGCTTGCCCAGGTGCCTGCCGATGGCCGGGCCGAAGGCCTGGCGGGCTTGGCGCCCGAGACAGCCCTCGCCTTGGCAAGCCAAGCCCTGGGGGCCTGCCGGGGCAGCGCCGATCGCCCGCCGGGGCCAGTCCATCTCAATCTGGCTTTGGCAGAGCCCCTGCACGCCGATGGCCAAGCCCTGTTGGCGGCGGCAGGGGCCTTGCAACCGGTTCTGCTTGGCGCTCCTGTCCAGGCCAAGCCTGCTGATACAGCTCCTTCTGTCGTTGAAACAGTGGGTTTGCTGGGCCTGGATCCCGACCGGCCTGGGGTGGTGGTGGCAGGCCCCTGGCGGGGCATGCCCCAGCATTGGGAGGGCCATGTGGCGGCGCTGCGGCGCTGGCTGGAGCGCACTGGCTGGGTGCTCGTGGCGGATTGCCTGAGCGGCCTGCGGGGGCTGGAGGGGCTGGAGCAGGTGGCGGCCTACGACCTTCTCTTGGACTGCCCTCGGCCCAGCCTCGATGGCGCCCAGGTGTTGCGCCTGGGGCCCTTGCCGGCGAGTCGCCGCGTGCAGCGCTGGCTGGAGCGCTGCGAAGGCCAGCACGTCCTGGTGAGTGAGGGCGAGCCCCGGGGCTTGGATCCCCTCGGCCGGGTCCGCAAGCAGGTGCCCATGGGTCTGGAGGCTTGGGTGCATCAGCTGCCCCCGGCCCTTTGGCGCCAACAGCCTGCCCAGGAGTCGCTCGCCTACAGCGGTTTATGGAGCCAGTTGGAAGCCCAGGGCCAGCAGTTGTTGGACCGGCAATTGGGGCCTGGATTCAGTGAACCGGCACTGGCCCGCCAGCTCAGCCGGCTGCTCCCCGCTGGGGTGGCGGTGGTGCTGGCCAACAGCAGCCCCGTGCGCGACTGGGAGACATTCGCCGATCCTGCGGGGCCTCCCAGGCCGGTGCTTGCCTTCCGCGGTGCTTCCGGCATCGATGGAACCCTCTCCTTGGCCTGTGGGGTGGCGGAGGCGTTGGGGCAGGCCGTGTTGATCACGGGCGATTTGGCCCTCTTGCACGACAGCCATGGCTGGCTTTGGCGCCAGCAACTCAAGGGCCGCCTGACCGTGGTGCTGCTCAACAACAACGGCGGCGGCATTTTTGAGCAGTTACCGATTCGGATCGAGCCCGCCCACGGGATGGATTTTGAGCGGCTGTTTGCCATGCCCCAGGCGGTGGATGCCCTCGCCTTGGCCGCGGCCTTTGGTGTGCCAGGCCGCAGGCCCCAGCAGCAGGCTGATTTGGAGCCCGATTTGGCCTGGGCCCTGGAGCAGCCCCTGGCCCTGATCGAACTGATCACCGACCGCCGCCTGGATGCCAGCCGCCGCCATGAACTGCGCAGAATGGGCCATGCGTTTGGTCCTCCGGCATGACCGCCCCCGTTCCCCAGTGGCAGCCGGCCGGGTCCTACGAGGACATCCTTTTTGAGCTGAGCGGCGATGGCCTCGCCCGTATCACCATCAACCGGCCCCACAAGCGCAATGCGTTTCGGCCGCGCACGGTGCAAGAGCTGTGTGATGCCTTCAGCCGGGTGAGGGATAACCCCGCCGTGGGGGTTGTGCTGTTCACCGGTGCCGGCCCCGCCGCCGATGGGGGCTGGGCCTTCTCTGCCGGTGGCGACCAGAGCGTGCGCGGGGATGGCGGCTATGTGGATGAGGCGGGTTTGCCGCGGCTGAATGTGCTGGATTTGCAGCGCTTGATTCGCAGCCTTCCCAAGGTGGTGATTGCCCTGGTGGCGGGCTATGCCATTGGGGGAGGCCAGGTGTTGCACCTGCTCTGTGACCTCAGCCTGGCGGCCGAGAATGCGGTTTTCGGCCAGACCGGCCCCCGGGTCGGCAGCTTCGATGGCGGTTTTGGGGCTAGCTATCTGGCGCGGCTGGTCGGCCAACGCAAGGCCAGGGAGATCTGGTTCCTCTGCCGTCAGTACGGAGCCCAAGAAGCCCTGGCCATGGGCCTCGTGAATGCGGTGGTGCCCCTCGAGGAGCTGGAGGCTGAAGGGGTTCGCTGGGGTCGGGAGGTGCTGCAGCACAGCCCCACGGCAATTCGCTGCCTCAAGGCGGCCTTCAATGCGGAAACCGATGGCATGGCCGGCATTCAGGAGCTGGCGGGTCAGGCCACCCATCTCTTTTATCGAACCAGTGAGGGCCAGGAGGGCCGGGATGCCTTCCTGGAGAAACGATCCCCCGATTTCTCCGACTCCCCCTGGCTGCCTTGAAGGGCTGGTTGGGCGCTGGGATCGCCATCTCCCAGCTCGCCTCCCCTGCCATGGCTTCGCTTCCGGCGGCTGACCAGGGCCAACCAGCCCAGCGGGAGTTGGTGCTGGATCGCCGCCACCGCCAGTTGGTGGTTTTGGACGACGGCTTGGAAGTGCGCCGTTTCTCCGTGGCGGTGGGAAAACCGGGCTGGGAAACCCCCGTGGGCCACTTTCAAGTGATCGAACTGGTGGTGGACCCGACCTGGGTCCATCCCGCTACGGGCCAGGCAATTCCTCCCGGGGCCGATAACCCGTTGGGGAGCCGCTGGATCGGTTTCTATCGCGATTGCAAGCCCCGCAAGGGTTTTAACGGCAACGCCAACCTGGCAACCCACGGCTGTGTCACCGCTGGCTTCCATGGCACGCCCAACCGCGCCAGCGTGGGCCGGGCGGTGTCCCACGGCTGCGTGAGGCTCCTGGATGAGCAGGCCCAAGACCTGTTTGGCCTTGTCCAACTGGGCACCCCTGTCACCGTGCTGCCCTAGGGGTGAGCCGCTTGGACCAACGCCCGTAGGATTGCGGCCTCCTTTAGGGGTCTAGCCATGCGCATCTTGTTTGCGGCTGCGGAATGCGCACCGATGATCAAGGTGGGTGGCATGGGCGATGTGGTGGGCTCCCTGCCCCCTGCCTTGGCGGCCCTGGGCCACGACGTGCGAATCATCCTGCCGGGCTACGGCAAGTTGTGGTCGAAGTTGAAGGTGGACGCGGAGCCGATTTGGCGCGGCCACACCATGGGCAACGACTTTGCCGTGTTCGAGAGTCGCCATCCGACCAACGGCTTGCCGATTTATTTGGTGGGCCATCCGGTCTTTGATCCGGAGCGGATCTATGGCGGCGAGGACGAGGACTGGCGCTTTACGTTTTTTGCAAGTGCCACCGCCGAGTTTTGCTGGCACCACTGGAAGCCCCAGGTGCTCCATTGCCACGATTGGCATACCGGCATGTTGCCCGTGTGGATGCACCAGGACGCGGACATCAGCACCGTGTTCACGATCCACAACCTCAAATACCAGGGCCCCTGGCGTTGGAAGCTCGATCGCATGACCTGGTGTCCCTGGTACATGCAAGGCGACCACACCATGGCGGCGGCCCTGCTCTATGCCGACCGGGTCAACGCCGTGTCACCCACCTATGCCAAGGAGATCCTGACCCCCGAGTACGGCGAGCGCTTGGAAGGCCTACTCAATTTTGTCAGCGGCAAATTGCGCGGCATCGTCAATGGCATTGATACGGCCGATTGGAACCCGGAGACCGATGCCAGCCTGCCGGCCCCGTTTAGCGTCAAAAACCTGAATCCCCGGGCTACCAACAAGCAAGCCCTCCAGGAACGGTTTGGCCTCACGGTGAATCCCCGCACCTACCTGATGGGGATGGTGAGCCGGCTGGTGGATCAAAAGGGGGTGGATCTGTTGCTCCAGGTGGCCGATCGGGTGCTCGCCTACACCGACAGCCAATTTGTGGTGCTGGGTACGGGTGATCGGGCCCTGGAATCGGCCCTTTGGCAGATGGCCTGCCGCTATCCGGGCCGTTTCGCTGTCTTCCTCACCTACGACGACGCCCTCTCCCGGCTGATTTATGCCGGCAGTGATGCCTTCTTGATGCCCAGCCGGTTTGAACCCTGCGGCATCAGCCAGATGTTGGCCATGCGCTACGGCTCGATTCCCGTGGTGCGGATGGTGGGGGGCCTGGTCGACACGGTGCCCCCCAACGACCCCATGGCGGGCACGGGCACGGGCTACGGCTTCGACCGTTTTGAGCCAGTCGATTTTTACACCGCGATCGTGCGGTCCTGGGAGGCCTACCGCAACCAGGCCAGTTGGCAGGAGCTCCAGCGCCGGGCCATGGCGGTGGAATTCAGCTGGGCCCGCTCCGCTTTGGAGTACGACGCCATGTACCGGGAGGTTCGCGGCGTCAAGGAGCCCACCCCCCAGGCGGCCGATGTGGAACGGTTTTCCCAGGGCCAGGATGCCGATCCCAGCCGCTTCGGCCTGGCATCGCTCCTCAAACGCCGCTAGGCCAGGGGCGTGATCCCCTCCGAGCTTCCCCCGGATTCCCCTTTCCAGGGGGCGCCCTTGCCGGTGCCCTACGAAAACCCCTGGGGTTTGCTGGCGGGGGATTTTCGGGCGGTGGCTGCCAGCCTCAGGCTTCAGGCCCGCGAATTGTGGCGTCGCAACCGCCAGGGTGATCTCAGGCGGCCCACTTTTTGGCCCAAGGATTTGGCGCCCCTGTTTTGGCCCCTGGCCCTGGCCCTGGCGGTTGGGCTGCTCAGCCTTTTGGTGGGGGTGGGGGCAAAGCTGATCGCCCCTGGACCTGATGGCGTTGGTCCACCCGCGGGCGTTGCCCCTGCTGCCGAGGTGAGCGAGGCATCGCTTGAGAGCGCAACGCTTGCGAGCGGAACCCTGGATCCCGAGCCATTGGAGCTCGAGCCAATGGAGGTTGCAGCTGCGGAACCAACTGCTGCTGAGCCCACCCCCGGGCAAAGCCTGCCGGAGGAAAGCCCTGCCGCCGAAAGCCTGGCTGTGGAAAACCCAGGGCCCGATCTCCTCGAGGCTGCCATGGGCGAAGTCGATCCGGGCCACTGGATCACCGCCATCGCTTCGGATCCGGAACGGGGCACGCTCCAGTTGGTGCTGGCGGCCCCCTTCACCGCCCTTCCGGAAGCCCAGCAGCTTCAACAGGCCGAAACCTGGCAAACCCAGGCCCTGGCCTGGGGGTTTGATCGCTTGGAACTCACCGATCGCCAGGGAAGTCCCATTGGCCGCCAGGCGCGGGTGGGTTCGGGCATGATCCTGCTCACCCCGCAGCACCTGTCGTGATGCCGCTCTCGTTGGGCCAACTTGAGCAGCTTTGGGGTGAGCCGGCCACGGGGCCCCTGGCTCCTGATCAGGGTGCTCATGGGATCCCGGCGATCAGCACCGACAGCCGGCACCTCGAAGTGGGCGGCCTGTTTGTGCCCTTGGTGGGCGAGCGCTTTGATGGCCACCGCTTCCTCGATCAGGCGATCGCTGCTGGCTCTGGGGCCGTGGTGGCGAGCCCGCTACGGCTGGCTGGGCCAGGGGCTGGGGCAGCCTTGGTGGCGCTGGCGCAGCAGCAGGGCTGCCCGCTCTGGTGGGTGGACGACACCCTGGTGGCCTACCAGCAACTCGGTGCTTTGTGGCGTTCGCTGCTCCAGGTGCCGGTGATTGCCGTGACCGGCTCGGCGGGCAAAACCACAACCCGGGCGATGGTCCGCGCGGCCCTGGAGCCCCTGGGGCCCGTGCTCGCCACCAGCGGCAACGAGAACAACGACATCGGTGTACCGCTCACCTTGCTGAAGGCCGATGCCCAGCACCGGGCCGTGGTGGTGGAAATGGGCATGCGCGGCCTGGGCGAGATTGAACGGCTCAGCCTCTGCGCTAAGCCCTCGGTGGCTGTGATCACCAACATCGGCACGGCCCACATCGGCAGGTTGGGCAGCCGCGAGGCGATTGCCACGGCCAAATGTGAAATCACCGCCGGTTTGGATGCCGATGGCTTGGTGGTGATCCCGGCGGGCGACCCCCTGCTGGATCAGGCCTTGGCGGCGGCCTGGCAAGGGCGGGTGATTCGGGTGGCCTTGGAGGGTGAGGGCTTTGAAGGGCAGGCGGATTGGGTGGGTCGGTTGGATCCAGCCAGCGGCACCTTGGCCATCCGCGGTGTTCAGGTGCCCGTGCCCCTGGAAGGTCAACACCATGGCCGCAATTTGTTGTTGGCCCTGGCGGTGGCCGAGGCCTGTGGTCTGGAGCCTGGCCGCTGGCGCCCCCTGCACTTGGACTTGCCAGGGGGCCGCAGCCGGCGGCTGGTGATCGGCGGGGTCCAGGTTTTGGATGAGACCTACAACGCTTCGCCGGAAGCGGTGTTGGCGTCCCTCGATTTACTGGCGGCCCAGCCCGGGCGCCGTTTTGCCGTGTTGGGCACGATGCTCGAATTGGGCGAGCAAAGCCTGGAACTCCACCGCCAGGTGGCCCAGCGGGCTGCCGATCTCCACCTCGATGGCCTGGTGATCGTGGATGGCGGGCAGGAGGGGAAGGTGATGGCAGGGGCAGCCCAAGGCCTGAAGCAGCTCGCCCTTGCGGCCACCCCAGCGGAAGCTGCTGGGGTGGTTCAGCCCTGGTTGGCTTGCGGCGATTCCCTGCTGTTGAAGGCCAGTCGCGGCGTGGCCCTGGAGCAACTCATCCCGCGGCTGGAAGCGTTGCTGGCAGAGGGGCCCTGATCGGGGCCAGTCGTGACCAGTCATGATGGGTCCGGAGCACCATTTCACGATGTTGTTGCCCGGGGGCAGTTTCTGTCTGCGGGCGAAGGCCCTAGGTGGTGGTTCACCCGGGGCCTTTCCTTTTGGGCGCTTTCTGCTTGGTGGCGATGGGGGTGCCCAGTCCAGGGCCCCAAAGTCGCCAAACCTGACTGGTCCCTGGCTTGAAGGCAGAAGGAGTTAGGAGGAGGCTTGTGTTTGACGAATCTTATAGAGAGATGGAGCCATCATGCATACACTTAATAGTAGGACAATCGCCAAAGATACCTGAACTTCTAGATACCCAGATGTTGTGCTTGACGGCGCATGCGAGAGGATATGCATCAGGTAGCCAGCTGCGGCGACACTGAATGCCTGGAGCCCCTTGGTAAGGCTGGCTATGGAGGCGATACGCCCTTGGAGCTCCATTGGCGTGTTTTTTTCGATCAGCGCGTTGTCGTAATTGATGACAAGTGTTCCTCCGGCTCCAGCGAAAAATGCTGCTAAGGAAGCCCAATGAATGATGCCACTTGATACGAGCACCAGTATGGAGATTCCTAAAGTCAAACTGGCAATGATCAAGAGAAGGCCAGGGCGTGACATTGTGCCTTCTTTGAATCCGATTAGCGAAGAGCAAAAGCCCCCCAGGCTTACGGCCGATAGAAGCGATGCGTAAAAGACATGCCCAGATTCTGGATTTAAATGGGTGCGCACGAAAACAGGTAGGAGGGCTTGAAAGGGCATGCCCAGAAGCATCACAAAAGCAAGCAGCATTAGCAGAATGCGAATATCCCGTTCTTTTCGGACGAATTTAATTCCATCGAGGGCACTCTGTATTATCCCAGTCTTTTTGGATTTGCTTTCTTTGCTGAACTTGGTAAGAGGCAGTGATGGTATGCAAGCAAGCAACGGGATGAAGCTGATCACATTAAAAAGGAAAGCTATCTCTTCGTGGCTGCCACCTCCTTTGCCCAGACTCAGAAGAATTCCACCCAAAGCAGGGCCAAAAATATTCGTGACACTTGTGGAGATGCTATAGGCTTGCTGTGCATTAATAATTTGATCATGGGAAACCATTTCGGTGATAAGGGCACTTCTGGCTGGAGTATCGAATGAAGATATGGCGCCATTGACTGCATTGACACCCACGAGTAGCCAGAGGGGAACTGGACCAGTAACGGATGCGAAAAGTAATAGTGCTGCTGAGATTAGTAGGCCAGTTTCGGTAATGGCGTAGAGTCTCCTACGGGCAAAGCGATCGGCAACCGAGCCTCCGATGATCTGCAGACAAAATTGCGGTATCCCATAGCCAAGTGCCAATGATGCAATTCCGAACGCTCCGTATTGCTTGACGGTAAGCCATGAGATGGCCATCACAAATGCACTCGTGCCTAGATTTGAAAATATATTTGCTAGCCAAAATTTTCGAAATGCTTTGACTGAAAGCAAATCGTTAACTTGGGAAAATCCTAGTGAAGCCATTGTCTAGGTTGAGGGTCAAGCTTGTTTGGTAGATTAGCAGAAGTTTTGTCCTCTTCAATTGTTCGATAGTGCATTTGTGTATTAGTCATTTTGGCCGCCAAAGCATTTCCTTGTCTTGTGAAGCTATTAATCAAGTCTTAATCAAGGTCGTTGTGGCAGCCGCCGTCTTCCCGCTCAAGCGTTTTAGAAGCTTCTTCCTCGCTGGCCCATGGGAATGCCCAGCCTTCTCTTCGACGCTAGGGCCCATCGAAAGGGCAGTTGATCCGATCGCAGGCCATGGTGATTGCAAGGGGAAGGCTTCTCCAGAGCTTCTCTCAAAACCTTCTAGCTGCCAATCTCAGGGCTGTCAGGGCCGCTAACCCTGAGCCGATGTGCCACCACCCTTCGCCCTGAGCCCCACCTGTGACCCTGCCTACCATGTCCAAGGTTTCCCTGCCGAAAGGCCCTCGGGCATTTGGGCTCACGGCCCTGGCCCTGGGCTTGGTGGCCTTGGGAGTTGGCGCCTGGCGCCATAGCCATCCGCCCCTGCCCGCTGAATACCAAACCCTGCAAGCGGTGGTGGGCCGTTTGGCCGCCCACAATGCCCTGGGTACCAGCCCCATTGGCCTTTCGATCAACAACGGCTCCTACGCCGGCACCCTGGCCGAGATGCGGGGCTATTGCAAAGAAGCAGCCTGCGACTTCTACGCCCAGCTCAATCCCTACAAGAGCTACGGCAAGGATTGGGATGAGATCGGCCGCCAGAGCTATACCCTCGGCGATATCGGTGCCTGGTCCACCTCCAGCGGCACCATCGAAGTGCCCCGTACCGCCTTCCGCATCTATGGCCGCCACACCGGTTGGCTCGGGTGCACCGTGGCCCATGAGATCGCCCACATTCAGCGCAACCATATTTTCCTGGCCAGCTATTACGCCAGCCACACGATTCGTTCAGCCCCCGACAAGAAACAAGAGGAGCTGACCTATGCCAAGTCTCGCCAGCAGGAGCTGGAGGCCGATCGCGATTCCGCCGTGATGATGGCCAGGGCCGGTTACAAGGGCCGCATCTGCATCGACGACCTGGTCTTCCTGCACAAATCCAGCGGGGATGGCAGTGCCACCGAACCCGATTCCACCCACCCCGGCTACGACGAGCGCATCAAAGAGCTCGCTGCGTTTTACGCCAAACTGGAAAAAGAACCTCCCGCCAAATCCAGCGCCACCCCGGGCCATTTCACCTATAGCCCCGCCGACAACCTGCTGAGCTTTATTCCAACGAAACCCTGATACCTTTCGGCTTAGCAGGAGCAAAACCGTGAACGCCGCCCGTTCCATCCCAAGGCCATGCGATTGCTGAGAAACACGA
>Ga0007795_10000017_pt1 | contig 28827 bp, 25 predicted proteins | sample CryBogmetaGMA1M_FD_60369 | JGI IMG/M metagenome (GOLD analysis project Ga0007795, IMG submission 60369) | Freshwater microbial communities from Crystal Bog, Wisconsin, USA - MA1M | ecosystem: Environmental > Aquatic > Freshwater > Lake | place: Crystal Bog, Wisconsin, USA | collected 2009-07-06
ACAGCAAGTCTCGGATGGCTTATGCCAAAGTCTCGCTGCAGGGCTTGCGCCGCCACAAGGCCCGTATGAACAATCTGTTCGACATTGAGGGATGGGGACACGTCGGCGAGAGGCTTGTGAATGGTCACAAGGCAGGTTCGTAATCCCTCGACCGCCAACATCATCACTGGGCCGCGCGCGCCGTCGATAGGTGTTTCCGCCGTCAGGGCGCCAAGATATTCGGTATGCCCGGGGTATTGAAACCCAGCGCTGTAAAGGTTGGCCTTGGCGATGGGCGCAGTCACTAAGCCTGAAGCTTCTTGGCTCAAGCAGAGTTCGACCGCCTCACGGATCCAGCCGATGATGGCATCCGCGGCCCCTTCCGAGGGACGTCCAGGAATAACCTGCGAGCCGACCGCCCGATGAAGGACGGGGATTGCCTGCGGAAACAGAGTTTCTACGGCCGCGAGGCTGGTGATCGGCTCGGCTGGAAATCCCTGGCTTTGCAGGAGGTCACAATCGCCCGTGACGACAAAAGCCTGGCCCTGTCGGCTGAGCGCCCGCCAAGCCTTGCCGATGATTTCCGGCCCGATTCCGGCCGGATCACCCATGGATACGATCAAGGGGCGGTGTTGCAGCAATTCGGCCCTGCGTCCCTACCGCGTTTCGATTGTCGCAGAGTTCCGTAGATCTCGCATGTAGCGTCGGGCGATCATGCTCAGTTGCTGGCTGAACAAGCGGTTTTCAATCTGATCTCGACTGGTCGCTTCGTCATCGCCCCCAGAGCGTTTACCGCAAATCCCCAGAATGTGCAGGCCCGCAGCCGTGCGGATCGGGTCTGAAATCTGCCCGACCTTCAAAGTCTCGGCAGCCTCCCGGAAGGCTGGCGCCAGGTCTTTGATTTCTGCCTCTCCAAGGTCCCCAGCAACCACGCCCGAGACCTTGGCTGCCTGCTTTTCGAGATCTTCGCAGCCCTTGATCTGTCCCTTCAACGCCAGGAGCTTTACCTTGGCTGCCTCAAGATCCGCCGGGCTTGCTGATTGGGGTAGGGCGATCGCCGCTTGTTTCAAATTGACGAGCGTGGCGCTGGCACCTGCCCGTTTGTCCTGAAGATAAATGATATAGACGCCGTCTCGGACCTCAATTGGCTTGGAAAGCTGGCCTGGACGCATTTGTTCAATGGCCGCATCAACCTCCACCGGCATTTCGCCTAGGGTGATCCAGCCAACTTCTCCCCCGGTTGCCGCAGAGGCAGAGGCTGAAAACTGGCGGGCCACGGACTGGAAGGGTGCACCCTGCTGAAGTTGGGCAATCAGCTGTGTAGCGCCCGAGATGGCTGTCTGCATGCCGCCGACCCGATTTGCGTCCAGGAAGACTTCCGAAATTTGATACTGAGGCTTTGAGGCGGATGCCTGGATGCGTTGCAATTGAGCATTGATCTGGTCATCACCAATTCGCAGACGTGAGCCATAGCGTCCGCGAATCCACCTCTGCCAGCTAATTTGCGCACGCAATTGCTGCTTAAGGGTCTCCATCCCAATACCTTGGCTGCTCAATTGGGCGGAGAATTGTTGGGGCGTGACGCGGTTCTGCGACGCCATTGCCGACAGCTCTTCGTTGACCTCGTCATCCTTGGCGACCAGGTCCATTTTTTGCTCTTTCTCGACCCGCTTCAACTCGTGGAGTTGCAGGCGCTCGTCGACGAGACTGATGAGCGCTTCTCGTTGGAACTGAGGGAGGGTTTGCTCCGTCGGTTGAACGCCGCTGGTTGCGATTAGAAGCCGCATCCTCTGGGCGAGGTCGTAGGTCGAGATAATTTCATCATTCACAATGGCAGCGACTGACGCCGTCGCAGGCGGTGCCGGCGCAGCTGTTGGCGCGGTGGGGGCCGCAGATGGCGCTTGCGCCAAGGCCCCTGGCGCAAAACCGACGAGGGTCGCCATAAACGCCCCGCGTGCCCAAAGGCCCGTGACTTTCGCCGATGTCTTCATGGGGTCGTGCAATCCTTCAAAGCGTATCGCGGTTTGAAGCGCGCGCTTAAGTTCCTCAAAGTCAGTTGGCATACATCGGCCCGCCCAATGTGGCGAGGGTGAGGCGCACGGCCACAGATTCTGATTTGCCGAGACGGCCAACCACCACGTCCTCGCGGCGATAAATGACATCAATCCTGGTACATTCGTCGCGATAGACCAGCCCGAGGTCGCGGATAAGCCAAGCGCTCTGCGCCAGGTCGCGGTTTCCGTAGGCCGAAAGGCCCCAGTGCTTGCTCAGATAGACTTCGCCGCCAAGGTCGACATTTTCAGTTTTTTGGCCCGTCGGTCCCGAAACGTCGCGCAGGTATCGGAAATAACCGTTGCCGTGCTTGACCGTGACGTTCGCACCTGCCTCTGCCCTTTGCAGGGTGAGGGTATCGCTGTCGAGACGGGCACGGCTGAAGAATGAAACGCCGGGTAGGGGCTGAGCATCAGCGGCCACAATCCAATCGGAGGCCTTTTTCGTCAGCCCGCTTGTCGTCGAAAACACATCACTGTCGGCGGTGCGAAAGCTACGCCCGATCAAAAGGCTAGCCCGCCTGCCGTCATCCCAAAGCACGCTCGCGCGTCCACCAAGATTAGCCCTCAGACCGTCTTCGTAGAGATCGTGGCCTGGAAATTTCCCGGGCCTGAACAGGTTCGTCTCGTCATACTCGAACGCGATAGAGTCCTCGTTGAGGTAGATCGGCGCACCCGTCGCGGATTTGCCCACCCGGATCGGACGAACCCGGGGTGAAATAACGATTTGTCCAACAGGTTCAAGGATTACAGTCGATAATTGAAACCTACGAACGAGGGGAAGGCTGATGTCAGCGCCCGCAGAAACAAGGCCGCGCGCAACGCTATCAGTTTTTCCCTTTATCCCATTCAAATCATTCAGATTGTAGGCGTCAAATCTCACGTTTGCGAATGGAACGATCCTGAGACCCGCGGTCGAGGTCAAGGTGGCCCGCCAATCGGCTTCGCCAGATATCCGCCGGCTATCCAGACCCGGTAGGCGCAGGGCCGGGCTGTCGGGTGATTGGTCTCGCGTCAAGGCTACAGCCGACCCTAGGAGGCGTAGGCGTCCGCCCAGGAAGGCCTGGCTCGGCTCCCAGCGTCCTTCAACCAAGGGGGCGACGATCGGAAATGTCCGGTCATTATCGCCAGGGCGCAGGCCTTGAATGGAAAACGCGGCGACAGAAAACCAAGAGGTCTGATCCTGGCGAGTGGCATAGACCTGAGACATCAGCCGCCGGTCGTCGGCCACATAGGGGCCGCGAGCGACATAGACATCCCCGATGTCGTACTTGTCGAAAATCAGCTTATCGGAGGTCCGCTCTGCGCTGAAGCCCCACCGCCAGGACTCGTCCAGAGCAAAGGCCCCTGAAGCCAAAATATAGCTCCGGGAGGTGTTGGCCCCAAAGCCTTTGCCCTTGCCGTCAAAGTCGGTGTCGTGGGTGTAGCCCCCCCGCGCATCTATGGCGCCGGAGTTGAACCTCTGACGATACCGCGCATTAAGCAGCGGATTAATTTTTGTATTAATTTGAGGGCTTAGAGTTAAATCCGAAGATGGAGACAGGACCTGAACATAGGGCTGCTCATAGGACAAGCCACGCCTATTTGAGAGACCATAGCTAGGCTGAAGGAGACCAGATTTGCGGACAGCTTGGGGATCCGGATGCCAGAAGACCGGCAGGTACATGACCGGTATGCCCAAAATCTGGATGGTCGCATTCTTATAATAGACCACTTGGTGCACGTGGTCCTGAACCACCTGGTCGGCTTTGATGGACCAACTGGGGGCCTTTGACGCTCCGCTTTCAGCACAAACGTCGCAGGGTGTATAAATGGCACGCGCCAGTTCGTTGACATCAGCGCTGCGATGAACCGCCGTCGCGGCAGCCAATTTCACATTCAGGCCCATGCGTGCCGAAAAGCCCTCGACGGCCCCAACCCGCATGTTGTTGTCCAAGACCGCCTTGTTCGCAAACTCCACGGACTTGTCCGGATTGATGATCTGGACGTGCCCTTCGGCGGTCATAATCCCCCGCGTCTGATCGTAGACCAGGTGATCAGCCCTAACCGTCCGGCCTTCGTAGCGAACTTCAACAGATCCTGAAGCGGTTGTGACTTGAGACTTATCGTTGCGTGCGACCTCGTCAGCCTCAAGATAGAGCTCGCCCGCCTTTAGCCCGTCGGCGGGTGGAGGGGGCACGGCCTTGGCGCGTTGCACCTCAGAATGTGCAATCCCGCTCCAGGACAACACCACAAGGGCGACGCCGGCAAGCAAGCCACATTTGGCCGAGGGGAATCTCAAACTCATGATCTCCCCTCTAATGGCGACCGGGCGGAATGGCTAGGCAGCAAGTCTAGCCGTCCTCTGTGTAGCAGAGCAGGGTGAGTCCCGACAGCAAGGCTATGGTGGGCGGTGCCCAGGCTGCAAAGGCCAGGGGGATTATGTCGGCGCTGGCCAATGCCCCTGAAAATTGGTTGAAGAAAAAGAACACAAACCCAAAGGCGGCACCGGCGCCGGCAAGCCCGGCAAGGCCGCCTAGCCGATCAAGCCTCAAAGAAAACGCGGCAGCCAAAATCGCCATAGCGGCGAACAAGAGGGGCGTTGCAAGCAATTGCTCCAAGCGAAGTCGATAGCCCGCGGCACTGAAGCCTGCGAGCTCAGTTTGTCGGATTGCGTTGGAGAGTTTCCAAAAGGCGATGGAGTCTGGCGAAGAAAAGCGTTCCATTGCCGATTCGGCATCGAGCGTGGACCTTATGAGAAGGGAGTCGGACCTAACCGAATTCTCGCCCGCAGAGGCCTCTCGGACGCTAGATAAGCGCCAAAATCCAGGGATTAGCTCGGCATTGGCGGCTTCAAGCCTTCTCCGGAACCTGGGCAGACCCTTGTCGTCCTTCTGGTAAATATAGACGGAGACCCCCTTTAAGCGCACCTGACCCCGGAGGTTGTCCCGGGCCTTGGCGTGGATCACCATCAGGTTTTTCTCGTCTCCCTGGCGTAGCCAGACTTCCTTTGGGGTGTCTCCCAGATAGGTGTCCATCAGACTTGCGCGCTTGGCTTCAAAACGCGCGGAAAGGTCGGCCGCCAGGGGATTGAATACCGTGACGGTGAGGACCCCTACGAGAAAAGCTGCAGCCGCAGAGGGGCCGATGAACCGCCAAGCCGAGACCCCAGCGGCGCGCATGGCCACCAGTTCACTACTGCGGTTCATGCCGATGTAGGCGCTCATGCCACCGCCCAGGAAAACAAAGGGCAAGAGTAGGAGGATCAGCCCAGGTGACTTGTAGAGGGTCATAATGAAAAGGTCCCCGACCCCAACATCGGCCCGCACCCCGACAGAGCGGGATAGGTCAACAAACTGGACTAGAAGGATGACCGCCGAGATGACCGCCAAGGCCGCCCCGACACCCGCAAAGGTTCTGAATAGGACATAACGCTCAAGCCGCCCCATGGTCTCTACACTGCCCCTGCATGGCCAATGAAAGAGGCAAGGCCTTGCTTGCGGATATCGATATGGCGCGAAACCTTCTGGCGAAATATCCCGGCCAGTGCCCAGGCCGCGCCTGAGACGGGGATTATGTATTGCATGACATTGAGCCAGGCATTGTTCTCGCTGCCGGCCTCCACAGCAAAACCGACAATGCGCAAGACGGCGGCTGCCGCGCCGATGACGGCCATGCGTCGACCATATCCCAAACGAGAAAAGCCACCGCCGATAATGGCCCAGAGGGCGAAACACATGAAGGTCAGATTATAGAGGGGGGTTGAAAGGCGGGCGTGCCCTTCAGCGAGTAATTTTTCATAATTCCGCTTTTCCCAGTCCTGGGTCAGGTCGGGAAAGAACAGTTCGTGGAGGTAACGGTCTGAGGGCTTGTAGTGCACCAACTCGCTTGTGCTGGTCAGTTGGGAAAGTTCGAAAGGGTAGTCGTCAAAGGTCAGATAGTTCAGGACTCCACGCTTTGAAAACTCCTGGGTTGAGCCCCGGTGCATTTCCAGGACGGGCTTGCCACCGCGTTTTACGATACGCCCCGTATCGGCCGTGTAGGTCGTTGCCGCGCCGTTTGTTCCGGCTTGGTGGATGAACAGATTGTGGATGAGCCCGCCATTGTCGATGCTTTGGGCATAAACTGTCAGTCCCGAAACCGGAGCTGTGAATTCGCCCTCTCTGACCAAGGTCGAAGCGAGATCGGTTCGAACTTCGAAAAGGACTTCTCGCATTGATCGAAGCGCTGCGGGCTGAATCCAGAGATTCAAAACGAGGGCAAACACGGTCATCACCGATGCCAGGCGTAGGGCCGGCGAAATGACGCGCCAACGGCTCATGCCACCGGCAAAGCAAACCACGATTTCCTGGTCTACCTGTAAGCGGTTCAAGGTTATCAAGGCGGCCACAAAGAGGGCGATCGGCATGACCATATTGATCAGCTGAGGCATGGCCAGAAGTGTCACCTTAAGGAACACCATGGCGCTTTGCCTTTGGCTGACGATGATCTCCAACTGACCCAAGCTGGTCGACAGCAAGGCAACAGACGACAAGGCCGCCACAGCCAGGAGTGTCGGCGTTAGCAATTGTCTCAGGAGATAACGGTCAATTAGGCGCATGACGAAGAATAATGGTCCCCGCTGACGTTTTGGCGCGCCCAGCATGTTCAACCGTTCTAAATCATGGGTCGCTGCGCCGCACAACCTTGCGAGAAGGCCCTAACCCTCGATACCATGCAAAGCGCTGTGCGCGTTTCGCCTAATTCGAAAGTATTCCCATGCAAATCGCCTTTATCGCCGCCGAACAAGACCTTCCCGCAGACGCCGTTTTGGGGCTGCTAATCCCAGAGGGGTCTGATCTCTTGGCCCCGGATGGGCTCTATTCAAGGGCGGCGTCTGGCAGCCGGTTTACCGGGGCGAAAGGTCAAGTTCTCGATATCCTGGGCTCAGAGGCCGCCACGCGGGTGGTGCTTGTCGGCGTAGGAAAGGCGGCAGAGTTCGATGCAACCTCTGCCGAAAATGGCGCTGCCTCGGCGTTTGGCCACGTAAAGGCCTGCGGTCTGTCATCGCTTCGCTTAGTTCTGCCGATCGATAGCGCAGAACTCGCGGCCCATGCTGCGCTCGGGGCGCGGTTGGCCAGCTATCGGTTTGACAAATACCGGACCAAGGAAAAGCCTGAGGTCAAACCGTCAATCGGTCATTTGGAAGTTGTGGCAGCCGATCCTGCAGCGGCAAGCATCGCATTCACGCCTCTGGCGGCCTTGGCCGACGCTGTCAGCTTTGCCAGAGACCTGGTCTCCGAACCGCCCAATGTACTCTACCCCGAGGAATTCGCCCGTCGGGCCAAGTCCCTTGAGAGTCTCGGACTGCAGGTGGAAATCCTGGGCGAAGTCGAGATGGCGAAGCTGGGCATGGGATCCTTGCTCGGCGTCGGGCAGGGCAGTACCCGCGAGAGCCAGCTGGCGATTTTGAAATGGAATGGCGCAGCCGACCCGGCCGCCCAACCCATCGCCTTTGTGGGTAAAGGTGTTTGTTTCGATACCGGTGGTATCAGCCTAAAGCCCGCTGACGGCATGGAAGACATGAAGTGGGATATGGGTGGCGCAGCCGCCGTCGCAGGCCTCATGCACGTCCTGGCTGGGCGGAAGGCCAAGGTAAATGCCGTGGGTATCCTCGGCCTCGTTGAAAACATGCCCGATGGCGGTGCCCAAAGGCCAGGCGACGTCGTCACCTCCATGTCTGGGCAGACGATCGAGATCATTAATACCGACGCCGAGGGGCGCTTGGTGCTGGCCGATGCCGTTTGGTACTGCCAGGAGCGTTTCAAGCCGAAGTTTATGGTTGATCTGGCGACGCTGACAGGTGCCATCATCATTTCGCTCGGCAATGACTATGCAGGGCTCTTCAGCAATAATGACGAACTGGCTGACAATCTTTTGGCCGCATCAAAGGCGGAGTCTGAGCCCCTGTGGCGCATGCCCTTGCCGCCCCAATACGATAAGGGGATCGACAGTATGATTGCGGATATGAAGAACACGGGTGGCCGTCCTGGCGGCTCGATTACGGCAGCGCTGTTCATTCAGCGTTTCGTCAATGGCTTGCCTTGGGCGCACTTGGATATCGCATCTACCGCCTGGGCTAAGCCCTCAAACAAGCCCACAAGTCCAGACGGTGCCACCGGCTATGGCGTAAGGCTTTTGAACCGCATGGTTGCCGATAAGTACGAAGGCTAACCGTGCCCCAAGCTGAGGTCTGGTTTTACCACCTGGAACGGTCAAGCCTTGATCAAGTCTTGCCTGAACTCCTGGAAAAGACCCTGGCGCGCGGTTGGAGGGCGGTGATCCGCCCGCCAAGCGAACAGATGATTGAGCGGCTGGATCAGTGGTTGTGGACCTATCGCGACGATAGCTTTCTTCCCCATGGTCCCGCCGCTGAGCCTGGGGCTTCACGCCAGCCGATTGTCCTGACGGCTGGACCCGAAAACCCGAACCAGGCGCAGGCGCTGTTTCTCGTGGACGGGTCGCCGACGGAGGACATGGACGGGTATGAGAGATGCATAGTCTTGTTTGACGGTGCAGATGAGTCTGCCTTGGCCAAGGCACGATCTCAGTGGAAGGCTGTTAAAGCCTCTGGCGCAACAGTCAGCTACTGGAAGCAACAGGCTCGGGGCTGGGAGAAGCAGGCATGAAAACGGGCAAGTTACGGCTGCTCCTGGCGGTCTTTGGTTTCACCGCTTGCGCAAATGAGCCCAAGCCCCCGAGCCCTCAGCCCGCACCTGTCGTTCCGCCGCGTATTCGGGAGCTGCCCCCGGTCCCGAAATTTTCGCAGGAAGACCAATGCAAGGCTCAGCCCGTCATGGGCCTGATCGGCAAATCTCGCCTGGAGATCCCTGTGCCGGTGCTCCCGGCGCTGCAGCGGGTGGCTTGCACCACCTGTCCTATAACCATGGACTATAACCCCCGGCGTCTGAACTTTTTCTTCGATGCCGAGACCGGAGTGATTAAGCAAATCCGCTGTGGCTAGGGCCGAGCAAGGCCAGGGCTCGGCCTCAGGGTCATGCGTCTTGTTTAAGGGCCTCATAGGCCTCGACAGCATCCAACCACTCGGCTTCCGCGGCCTCTAGCTTGGCCTGGGCTTGATTCCTTTGCCTGCCCAGTTCTGCTGCACGGGAAGGGTTATCAGAGAAGACTTTAGGGTCAGTCAGTGCCTGATCCAGTTCGGCGACAGCGGCGGTCGCGCGCGCCAAGGCCGTTTCAGCATTTTCAGCGCGACGGCGGGCTGTTCCAGTCGGTATTTTCGTCATGGCCGGAAGCGATTTCGGCGGTGGTGGCGGTGGGGCCTCGGCCTTGACCTGCGTTGGGCTGCGCGCGGCGGCCCTTGACCGCTCAATGACCAGCTTGGCGTAGTCGTCCATATCCCCTTCAAAGGGGGCGAGGCCCCCGTCAGCGGCAAACCAGAGGCGGTCGGCCACCAGTTCCATCAGGGATCGATCGTGGGTGATCAGAATGACTGCACCCTCATAATCGTTCAGGGCATCCAGCAAGGCGCGGCGACTGTCGATATCCAGGTGGTTGGTGGGCTCATCGAGAATCAGAAGGTGAGGGGCCTCGAGTGCCACCATATTCAGCAAAAGACGGGCGCGCTCTCCACCGGAGAGGTTGGCGACCTTGGTCTCGACTTTCTGAAAGCCGATCCCCCATTGCGCAAGCCTAGCCCGGCGGCTGGCTTCGCTGGTCTCTGGCATGGCGCGGCGGATGATCTCCAGCGGCGTGTCGCTGGGATCCATGGCTTCGATTTGATGCTGGTGGAACCACCCGACCTTAAGCCGCCGATCGCGCTTCATGTCCCCAGATTGCGGCTCCAGGGCCCCGGCCACCAGCTTGGCAAAGGTCGACTTGCCGGCACCGTTCACCCCCAGAATGCCAATTCGGTCATCGAGATCGATCCGCAGGTTCATACCCTTTAGGATCGGCCTGCCAGTCTCATAGCCTGCCGACACGCCCTCCAGTCGGATCAGAGGTGGGGGGAGAGGTTTTTCTGGCGACGGCAGGATGAAGGGGGCTGTATGCTCTGCGGCCACAGGAGAAACCGGAGGCAGCTTGGCCAATTGCTTAAGGCGCGACTGAGCCTGAGCCGCCTTGGAAGCCTTGGCGCGGAAACGGTCGACGAAGGCCTGTAAGTGAGCTCGCTGGGCATCCACCTTGGATCTTGTGGACTCTTGCAGCCGGGCGCGCTCCTCCCGCTGACGCTCGAAGTTATCATAGTTGCCAGGATAGAGATCCAGCTTGCCGTCGATGAGGTGGAGGATGTGGTCGACAGAATTATTCAGGATTTCGCGATCATGGCTGATGATGATGGCGGTGTTGGGGTAACGCCTGAGCCGCGCCTCGAGCCAAAGCGCTCCTTCGAGATCCAAATAGTTCGTCGGTTCATCGAGGAGGAGCAGGTCGGGCTCCGCGAACAAGGCCGCGGCGAGGGCAACGCGCATGCGCCAGCCGCCGGAGAATTCCGCCATGGCCCGTGAGAGATCAGCGTGAGAAAAGCCTAGGCCTGAAAGGATTTCGGCTGCCCGGCTGGGGGCGCGATCGGCGCCGATTTCTGAGAGGCGCGCGTAGATATCACCGAGGTGCTCTGGGTCAGCTGTCTCTAGGCTGGCTGTGAGCCGCTCCCGTTCTTCGTCTGCAGCCAGAACCGTGTCTAGCAGGCTGACGGGGGTTGCGGGATGTTCCTGGTCGACCGACGCAACTCGCGCCGTCTTGGGATAGCTGATCTCGCCATCGCCGGCGTGCAATTGGTCCAGGACCAGTTTGAACAGGGTGGACTTGCCCACGCCATTGCGCCCCACCAGGCCAACCTTGGCACTCACAGGCAAGCTGACGGTCGCGTGGTCGAAAAACCGGCGTCCCCAGGAGTCGAAGGTCAGATCATTGATTTGCAACATGACGGTGCCGGCCTTTAGCAGACCCCGCATGCTGCGTCGCGGTAGGAATACGATTTCCACATATTGGCCTGACAGGGTCTGACAGGTATAAGCCGCCACCCGTTTGGGGGACCGTCCGCCCGAGCCTCAAGAAAAAGACACCGAGATCATGACTGAACGCACCTTTTCGATCATCAAACCCGACGCAACCAAGCGTAACCTGACCGGCAAGATCAACGCCGTCATCGAAGACGCTGGCCTGCGCATTGTTGCCCAGCGCCGTATCCAGATGACCGAAGCCCAGGCCAAGACCTTTTACGAGGTTCACGCTGAACGTCCCTTCTATGGCGAACTGGTTGAGACCATGACCTCCGCTCCTGTCGTTGTTCAGGTACTAGAAGGTGAAAATGCCATGGCGCGCTATCGCGAAGTCATGGGTGCCACCAACCCGGAACAAGCCGCCGAAGGCACCATTCGCAAGCTGTTTGCTCTGAATGTCGGCGAAAACTCCGTCCATGGCTCCGACAGCCTCGACAACGCCAAGCTGGAAATTGCCCAGTTCTTCACTGAGGCTGACATCGTCGGCTAGGCCTTTTGGCGCGCAGGGGCGGTTTCCAAACCTGCGCGCTTGGGTTAGCCACACTGCCTGAGAGGGAGTGTCATGGCGTCAGAGACCCATCCAGAAATTCGAGAAGCCGTCCGACGGCTTTGCGGTCAGTTTCCGGGCCCCTATTGGCGGGCCAAGGACAGGGACCGATCCTATCCCACCGAATTTGTCACCGCCCTGACTGAGGCTGGTTTTCTGTCGGTGCTGATCCCCGAGGTCTATGGCGGCTCTGGGCTTGGCCTGGGCGCTGCAACGGCCATCCTGGAAGAAATCCATCGATCCGGCTCCAACGGGGGCGCATGCCATGCCCAAATGTACACAATGGGCACACTGCTGAAACATGGCAGTGAAGCCCAGAAGCAGGCCTATCTGCCGAAAATTGCCACGGGTGAGATCAGGCTCCAGGCCTTTGGGGTCACGGAACCTGGTGCCGGTACAGATACAACCCGCATCACCACCTTTGCCCGCCGCGATGGCGATGACTTCGTCGTCAATGGTCAAAAGATTTGGATAAGCCGGGCTGAGCACTCCGATCTCATGGTCCTTCTATGTCGCACGACAACTCGGGACGATGCTGCGAAATCCAGTGATGGCATGAGTGTTCTGCTGGTTGATTTGCGTGAGGCGGTAGGAAATGGGCTGACCATTCGGCCCATACGGACCATGCTCAATCACGCGACGACCGAGCTGTTTTTCGATGACTTGCGCGTGCCTGTGGCCAACCTGATTGGCGAGGAAGGTAAGGGCTTCCGCTACATCCTAGACGGGATGAATGCCGAGCGAATTCTTATTGCAGCTGAATGCATTGGCGACGCAAAGTTCTTCATCGATCGCGCCAGCGACTATGCGAAGGGCCGTGAGGTTTTTGGCGGTCCAATCGGTGCCAATCAGGGGGTCCAATTCCCCATTGCGAGAGCCCATGTGCAGATGAGCGCCGCGGAGTTGATGGTGAGCCATGCCGCCGATCTGTTCGAGGCAGGGCAGCCCTGCGGAACAGAAGCCAATATGGCAAAGATGCTGGCCTCAGAAGCCTCCTGGTTTGCCGCCGACACTGCCATTCAGGTTCACGGCGGCTTTGGCTTTGCTGAAGACTACGACATCGAGCGCAAGTTCCGGGAAACCCGACTTTATCAAGTGGCACCGATTTCCACCAACCTGATCCTCAGCCATGTGGGTACCCACGTGCTGGGCATGCCAAAGAGTTTTTAATGTACGACCTGCTCAAAGGCCTCCGCGTGGTGGAAGGCTCGGCCTTCGTGGCCGGTCCGACCTGCGGGCTCTACCTTGCTCAGCTGGGCGCTGAGGTGATCCGTTTCGACAATATCGGCGGCGGCCCGGACTTTCGCCGCTGGCCTCTGACGGAGGCGGGTGACAGCCTTTATTGGGAAGGTCTGAACAAATCCAAGAAGTCGATCGCCATTGATCTTGGCCGCTCAGAAGGCCGGGAACTGGCGCAGAACCTTGCAGCTGCCCCAGGTGATGAGGGCGGGGTCTTTGTCACAAATTTTCCAGTCGAAGGATTTCTATCCTACGAAAAACTCTCAGCGATCCGATCTGACCTAATTTGCGTTCGGGTCATGGGCTGGGCTGATGGGCGTCCGGCTGTCGACTACACGGTCAACAGCGCTGTGGGCCTGCCCTTAGTCACCGGCCATCCTGATGACCCCAGGCCCGTCAATCACGTCTTGCCAGCCTGGGACCTTCTGACAGGTGCCTATGCCGCCTTTTCCCTAGTGTCTGCCCTGCTGGCGCGAGGCCGCGACGGCAAGGGGCGAGAAATCAGGATTCCATTATCAGACATGGCAGCGTCGACCCTGGCCAATCTCGGATTTTTTGCAGAGTCAACGGTGGGGCCTGGCGATCGTCAGCGGATGGGCAATGACCTATTTGGTGCCTTTGGTCGGGACTTTGTAACCGCCGACGGCACGCGGATCATGTTGGTCGCAATTACGGCGCGGCAATGGATCGGAATTCAGGAGGTTCTCGGCATTGCTCCAGACATTGCGGCTCTAGAGGCCGAGTTGGGTTTGGACTTTGCCGCAGATGAAGGTTTGCGCTTCGCCCACCGCGATCGGCTCTTTCCAATTTTTGAACTCGCGTTTGCACGCAAGACCCTCGACCAGCTTCGTCCAGTCTTCGAAAAATTGGGAGTTTGCTGGGGACCCTATCAAACGCTCAGTCAGGCGGCTCAGGATCCTCGGCTGTTTGTGGGTAATCCTATTTTCTCAGACTTGCAGCATCCAAGCGGCAAGGCCTATGCGGCCCCTGGCTATGCGGCGACCCTGCCGCAGGAGCAAAGACAAGTACCCCGCCCAGCAGCCCGCCTAGGCGAACATACCGATGAGGTCCTGGCCAATGTGCTGGGTCTTTCAAGCCCTGAAATCGGCCGGCTTCATGACGCCGGCATTGTTGCTGGACCAAGCCAATGACCCAAACACTCAGTCTTTTGGAGCCCACAGAGGGTGTGCATTTGGTCACCCTGTCGCGCCCGGCTCAGGCTAACGCCCTGTCGACAGATATGGGTCGTGAGCTTTTGGGTCTGTGGTTGGCCCTTGCTGGTGACCACAATGTTCGCGCCGTGGTGTTGACCGGGGAGGGGCGATTCTTCTGCGCGGGGGCTGACCTCAAAGAACGGGATGGCATGACCGATGAGGCCTGGGCTCTGCAGCATAAGCTCTTCGAAGATATGATCCGGGCGCAGCTTGCTTGCCCCTTTCCGATCATTGCCGCCATCAACGGCGCGGCCATGGGGGGTGGTGCCGAAATGGCTCTGGCCTGCGACTTTGCTTGGGCCAGTGAAACCGCCAAGATTGGCCTGCCCGAGGCTGGATTAGGGATTATCCCAGGGCTTGGTGGCACTCAGCTTTTAACCCGCGCCGTCGGAGAGCGACGGGCCGCCGACATGCTGATGAGCGGTCTGCCAGTTGATGCCTCAGAGGCCTTGTCCATTGGTTTGGTCAATCGGGTCTGTAAGCCGGAAACGCTCGTGAGCGAGGCCCTGGCTCGAGCCGAACTGATCGCAAGCAAGGCACCAATGTCCATTCGCGCAGTGAAAGCAGTTGTGCGGACAGGCGCTGTCTTGCCGTTGGATCAGGCCATGGACCTTGAGCTGCGCGAATATAACCGGCTCTTCACGTCCAATGATCGCCGGGAGGGCGTGGCAGCCTTCAACCAAAAGCGGCCGGCGCGGTTCCAGGGCAACTAGGAGGCCACGAGCTGTCCGCAGACAAAAGCGTCTTCGCCGGCAGCCAATAGCTCCGTGAGCACAACCGGTGCATCCTGTGGTGCCACAATCAATATCAGTCCGATGCCGCAGTTAAAGGTCCGACGCAGTTCATGGTCGCTGATCCCGCCTTCGGTCTGTAACCAGGCGAATACGGCGGGCAGGGGCCAGGCGTTCCAGTCAAACTCAGCCTGGAGGCTGGCGTCGATAGCCCGAGGTGGATTTTCGATGAGACCGCCGCCGGTGATGTGAGCGCACCCCTTGACCCGGCCAGCCTTAATCTGTGGCAGCACGGATTTGATGTAGATCCGGGTCGGGGCCATCAAAGCCTCCGCCAGGGTTTGATCTGGAGCGAAGGGGGCAGGCGCGGTCCATGCTAGACCCGAGCGCTCAACGACCCGGCGTACCAGGGAATAGCCGTTGGAGTGCGGGCCTGAGGAGCCAAGGCCAATAATCACGTCCCCAGTAGCTTGTGCGTCCATCCGCGGTAGGACAGCGCCACGCTCGACGGCACCGACCGAGAAACCAGCGAGGTCATAGTCTCCCTCGCCGTACATGCCCGGCATTTCCGCCGTTTCGCCACCGACCAGGGCGCACCCCGCCAGCTTACAGCCCTCTGCGATACCGCCGACAACCCGAGCGGCCTCGTCCACATTGAGTTTTCCAGTGGCAAAGTAATCCAGAAAGAGGAGGGGCTCGGCACCCTGGGCCAAGAGATCATTGACGCACATGGCCACGAGGTCGATCCCGACCGTGTCGTGGAGGCCGGTTTCGATGGCAACCTTGAGTTTGGTACCAACGCCATCTGTCGTCGAGACCAAGAGCGGATCTGAAAATCCGGCAGCTTTAAGATCGAAAAGCGCACCAAAACCGCCAAGGGCCGCATCAGCCCCGGGGCGCCGGGTTGCCTTTGCGAGGGGTTTGATTTTCTCGATCAAGGCATTGCCTGCATCGATATCCACACCTGCCTGAGCATATGTCAGGCCGTTTTGCCGGTCGCTCATAACTGTAAGACTTTCAAGAAATTTGCTTGCGGGGTTGCAGACTCGGGGCCAGGGCGGGCTATAGCTAAATGATGACGCCAATTACAACCACCGCCGAACTGCAGGCGTTCTGTGACAAGATCAAGGGCCAGCCCTTTGTCGCCGTGGACACAGAGTTCATGCGCGAGACAACCTACTGGCCAATGCTGTGCCTGATCCAGGCCGCAACCCCTGATGCTGAGGCGGTAATTGACCCCTTAGCGGAGGGGATGGATCTTGAACCATTCCTGCAGGTGCTTCGCGACCCATCGATCGAGAAGGTCTTTCACGCTGCCCGGCAGGACGTGGAAATCTTCCACAATCTCAAGGCCATGCCCCGTCCGCTATTCGACACCCAAGTGGCGGGGATGGGGGCTGGTTTCGGTGAGCAGATCGCCTATGACGCCCTGGTTCGGCACATGCTCAAGATTGAGCTGGATAAGTCGAGCCGGTTTACGGACTGGGCGCGCCGGCCGCTCACCGATGCCCAATTGACCTACGCCTTAGCTGACGTAACCCACCTTGCGCGGCTCTATCCCATGCTGAAACAGCGCCTCGAAAAAGAGGGGCGCCTGGCCTGGGTCACCGACGAAATGCAAAACCTCTGCGATCCAGCGCTCTATGACGTCGAGCCTGAGAACGCATGGAAGCGACTTCGTCCGCGAAAAAATACGGCGAAATATCTTGCAGTTTACAAAGCTGTCGCTGCCTGGCGGGAACGCACAGCGCAGCAAAGAGATCAACCTCGCGGCCGTATCCTCAAAGACGATGCAATTGATGAACTGGCGACCCAGGCACCTACGGATGCGGGGCAGGTCGATAGATTGCGGTCAGTACCAAAGGGCTTTTCCGGGTCGCGCTTTGGACCTGATCTCTTGGCCGCCATTAAGGAGGCCCTGAAGGATCCTGAGGCCTATGCTCCCGTCCTTGATAAGCCGAGGACATCATCGTCACCCGCTGCTGGCGCTGTGGTGGAACTGCTCAAGGTTCTGCTGAAGGCGCGCGCGGAAGACGCCGGGGTCGCTTCCAAACTGATTGCCACTGTGTCCGACTTGGAAATGATCGCCAATGACGATGAAGCCGCAACGCCAGCCTTGATCGGCTGGCGTCGTGAAGCCTTTGGCGAGGATGCACTTCGGTTAAAGCGTGGCGAATTAGCCTTGGTCTTAGATGGAGTTCGCGTTCGCGTGGTCGAAGTGCGGCGCGCACCAAAGCCACCGGTGTCCTAGCTTGCAACCGATCTACCTCGCTCCCATCTGAAGGTGCGATAGGAGACTTCCATGCGCCTGATTTTGAATTGTCTGTGGTTCATTTTGGGTGGCTGGATATCTGGGTCCCTTTGGATCCTGGCTGGGCTCCTCTTGGCCATCACGATTGTGGGACTGCCCTGGGCGAGTGCGGCCTTCAGGATTGCGGGCTTCAGCTATTGGCCGTTTGGGCGCCAAGTGATGCCTCGCTCTGGTTTCGGAGGGACAGATCTTGGAACCGGCCCTTTAGGCGCCATTCTCAATGTGATTTGGTTCATTTTTGCAGGTTGGTATCTCGCCCTGCATCATATTCTGCTGGGCTTGGCCCTATGCATTACGATCATTGGTATTCCGTTTGGGCTACAACATCTAAAACTTGCCGTGATTTCTCTCGCGCCAGTGGGTAAGACGGTGGTCAATATTTGAGAGCTTCCTTGTGACCATTGTTCATTTGTCTGAATTTGTAGCCCATTACGGCTACATGGCTGTGTTTGGCCTGATCCTACTCCAAACGGTCGGACTTCCTCTGCCGGGGGAGGCGGCGTTGATCGCTGCTGCGGTCTATGCACAGCACACCCACAAACTCGACGTGATCGATATTATCTTGATTTCGGCCCTTGCGACCTCAGTTGGTGGGGTCATCGGCTACTGGATCGGCCGTCGCGGTGGATATCCCTTGCTGATGCGCCACGGTCATCATGTGGGCCTAAATCCGGCCCGTATGCGATTGGGTGAATACCTTTTCCAATTCCACGGTGGAAAGATCCTTCTCTTCGGCCGCGTCATCGCGGTTCTTCGAACCTACCAATCCGTCCTGGCTGGAATCTACAGAATGCCCTTCCGACGTTTTGTGGCGTTTAGCGGCCTAGGCGCGCTGCTTTGGGCCACGGCAATTGGTTATGGTGCCTATGGGTTTGGCGGCCTATTTAATCGCATGGCGGGCGTGTTGGCCTGGGGGACTTTGGCCCTTGGCCTAGGCATCATGTTTGCCATTGCGATTTACTTGAAGCGTCAGGAAAACGTTCTCCAGGCAAGAGCTGATGCGGCCCTACTGGGGGCTGAGCAAGGCGCCTAAATCCCGACCTCCCCAGGAGAGGCCTCATTCAGGAGCGCTTCCCCCGCGATGAACCGGGTTAGGTTGTTGACGAATAAGTCATCTCCCCGAGCCGCTGCACCATTCCCTGAATTTGAGGTATGCGCCGACATGCGAACCTTGGGGTGGTCCCACATCCAGTGATCAAGAGGCAAGGGTTCCACTTGAAAGACGTCGAGGACGGCGTGGGCTGGGCGATTGTGGTCCAGGCCCTTTCGAAGCGCATCTTCGTCAACCAGTCCGCCACGGCCGATATTGATGAGTATGGAGCCTGGTTGAAGGGTCTCAAAGAAGGCCTCATTGGCCAAATTGCGTGTTTGGTCGTTCAGGGCGCACGCGAGCACCACGACATCTGAGGTCGGGAGGATGGCATCCATCGCGTCCATGCCAACCACTTGATCGACGATGGGATCAGTATTCGTTTGTCGCCTTACGACGGAAACGTGCGCACCAAATGCCTTAACCCGCGTGGCGATCGCCTTGCCGATCGCGCCATAGCCAACAAGAGTCCAGCGCGTCTGACCAATTTCCTTGTAGGGCGTGGGTGCCCAAACCCGCTGGGACTGTAATTCGGCCTGCCGAGCAATGGGCAGGAGCAGGCTGATACCGTGACCGACAACATATTCGGCGATGGGAACAGACTGGGCGTCCGACTTGGTGATCCGAACGCCTTTTTCAAGGATTGAACGAAAAACGGGGGCATCAAGGCCCGCATTGAAGGTCTGCATCCACTTGCCATTGGATCCCTTCAGAACGCTGCGCAGCAAGTGCGGCAGCAGGCCAGCCTGGTAGAGGTCGAGACTGGACCAGATAATATCGGGATCGACTTGATCGGCTTGTATCTCGTGTCCTGCGCGCTGAAATATTCCAGGCGCGGCCAGGGTGATAATGTCGTGGCCGTTCAATAGATGTTCAATGCGTCCAGCAATGCGCTGGAAGGCCTGAGCGCCAATCAAAATCTGCATGGTCTGGATCCTTATCCCAGGTCGAGCTTCACCTTGAGCACCTGAGCCAAGGTGCTGGCGCGTTTGAGGGTCTGTTCACCCAGCAGCATGTCGCTCCACCCGGCGTCGGCTCTCAGGTGCATGCGATCTTGTAGCAGCACCACGTGCAGATGACGCAGCAGGTCTGGATTTCGCCCAGCGATGTCGCATCCTAAGCGGATCGCGGCACCTAGGAGCCTGGCCCTGGTACGGCGCTCTGGCGTCAATAACCTAGCGACGACATTTTGCTCTGGGTGCGTCGTCGCCGAAGTGTGTCGCGAGAAAGCGGCGCAGGCCAGGAAAGCGCGTTCTGCATGGGACATGCCCGCAATGGGCGCTCGCAAAACCTGATCAAAGGCCAGGTCGGCCCTGTGGTCAGGATGTAATCTGGCACCGAGGTCTGCCAGACGACTTGCCGCGGCGATTAAGATGGGGTCGCGGTCGCCAAATAGGTTGCCAAGGTCAGCAAAAATCGGTGCCACCCAGGCCTCAAGGGCAGGGCCGAGATTTGGAAAGCCCCCGGGCGCTGCCGTCAAAGCCTCGCATCCCGCGATCAGCGGATCATTGACCTGATCATCTGCAGACATGACGTCAAAGAGTAGGCCTTCCCTGAGGCCGAATGCCGAAACGACGACGGTCTGAATGGACAGATTTTCAATCAGTGCTTCCAGGACAACAGCAGCGTAGGGCAGGGTGTCGAAGCGCTTTTTCGATAGCCCTTCTATGCCTTCCAGCGAGATTTTCGATTGGCGCGCAACGAACCGGGCGACGTCGATGGCGTCGGTTCGGGTCATTTCGTACTGGTGGGCTACGTGAAGCGGATAGTCTGCCATGGCCATATGCAATAGGCCAAGATTGCGCCATGCGCCGCCAACGGCATGAAATTCTGGCGCTGTGAATTGCTTGGCGACAGGTGCGAGGGCGGCCTCAGCCTTCTTACGAACCTTGTCCACATCAATGGCGCGGGGCGCGCCTAGGGCAAAGGGCCCCAAGGGCAAGGTGACACCGGCATTGGGTGCCGTCAGTGGTGTGAGCTCAAGACTAGATCCCCCAAGATCGCCGACAACGCCGCGGGCTGATGGATGACCGGCGACAACACCCAAGGCGGCATATCGTGCCTCTTCCTCACCAGACAGAATTCGAACATCAAAGCCGGTTTCGGCCCTAATCCTGGCGACAAACGCCCCACCGTCCTTGGAGTCCCGCACTGCGGCTGTGGCGACAACGGAGATATCCTTGGTGTTCCACCCCTCGAGAACAAGCTTGAAACGGCGCAAAGCCGCTAGGGCCGTTGTCACACCTTCTGGGGAAAGGCATTTGGTGGAGGCGAGATCACGCCCGAGGCCAGCCAAGGCCTTTTCGTTGAACAGGGTCCAAATGGCCCGGCCTTCGATGCGATAGATCACCAGACGCACGGAATTGGAGCCGATATCGATTACGGCGGCTTGTCGTCGGCTGGGCGGCAAGGTGTTTTCCTAATCAGCCCCGATTTCGGGGCAATATCCGGTGCCGAAACCTTTAGGCCCGGGAGGCCACATGATCAATCGCGCGGGGCATATCCTTGACCTTCTGTCCGCGCCCCGAGAGGCTCGGATTGGTCATGAAATACTCATGGGCGGAAAAGGCACCAGGATGGTCCCAAGAGGCATCGCGGGCATAGTGGCCGTGGGAGTCTAGGATCCAGCTTTGAGCTTCGTCCTTGAGGTTCGCCACCAGGATCTGTTGCAGAACCTGCTGGTGCACCGTGGGGTTTTCCACGGGCGTTAGAGCCTCCACACGTCGGTCGAGATTGCGAGGCATCCAGTCCGCAGACGAAATAAAGATCCGAGACTCAGAGGACGGCATAGGTGCGCCATTCGCAAAGGCCACGATGCGCGCATGCTCAAGGAAGCGGCCGACAATGGATTTCACCTGGATGTTTTCCGAAAGGCCGGGCAGGCCTGGCCTCAGGCAACAAATGCCGCGAACGATCAACTCAATTTGTACCCCGGCTTGGCTGGCGGCGTAGAGGGCGTCGATAATCTGGGGATCTACAAGTGCGTTCAATTTCGACCAAATGGCGGCTGGCTTACCTGCGCGGGCATTGTCTGCCTCTTTGGCGATCAGCCGAAGCAGGTCGGGCTTCATGGTCACAGGGGAAAACGACAACTTCTCCAGTGTATCTGGCCGCGCGTATCCCGTGATGTAGTTGAAAAGCCGTGCGGAATCGCGAGCCATGGCTGGATCGCAGGTGAAGAGCGAGAGGTCGGTGTAAATACGCGCTGTCACCGGGTGGTAATTGCCCGTTCCAAAGTGACAATAGGTGCGAAGGGTGTCGCCTTCTTTGCGCACCACAATGGATAGCTTGGCGTGGGTCTTGTATTCCACAAAGCCGAAAACCACGTGGACGCCGGCGCGTTCCAGATCGCGAGCCCATTTCATATTCGCTTCTTCGTCGAAGCGGGCTTTGATCTCGACCAGAGCCGTGACGTTCTTGCCGTTTTCGGCCGCTTCAATCAGCGCTGCGACAATGGGGCTGTCCTTAGAGGTGCGATAGAGGGTTTGCTTGATCGCTAGAACATTGGGATCCCGCGCCGCCTGGCGCAGGAACTGGACGACCACGTCGAAGCTCTCGAAGGGATGGTGGACGAGAATGTCTTTTTCCCGGATTGCCGCAAAACAATCCCCGGCGTGATCGCGAATGCGCTCAGGGAAGCGCGGTTCGAAGGCTTTGAACTTCAAATCTGAGCGATCGGCTGGGATAAGTTGGCTCAGTTCATCCAGACCCAGCAGGCCATCAATCAGGATGATGTCATCCTTTTGCGCGTGCAGATTGTGGCAGATGAAGTCTCGCAACTCCTTGGGCATTGCAGCTTCAATTTCGACCCGGACCACCGAGCCTAGCCGCCGCTGTTTTAGGGCGGCCTCGAATTCCCGAACCAGGTCTTCGGCTTCTTCTTCGATTTCCACATCTGAGTCGCGGATCAGACGAAAGACGCCGACACCTGCCACATCGCATCCCGGGAAAAGCTTGTCGTAGAACAGGGCAACCAGGCTCTCTAGGGTAATGAACCTGTGGTCCCCCTTCTTCCTGCGCCCCTGCTGAGGCAGTTCCCAGAACCGCGCCACCTGAGCTGGAATCGGTACAAGGGCGAAAAGCAGGCGCCCGTCGCTCTTCCGGCGGATTTTCATCACCAGTGAGAAGGCAAGGTTAGGAATGAAGGGAAATGGATGTGCCGGGTCTATGGCCAGCGGTGTGAGGACTGGGAAGACCCTTGTCAGAAAGGTGTCTTCAATCGCCGCCTTTTCAGCAGCCGTGACTTCAGACGGGGTGACAACCTTTAGGCCTTCTGAAGCCAACTCTACCGCCAGTTCCCGCCAGCGATCCTGCTGATGACCCATAAGCTGGGCGGCATGGGCATTGACCTGCTCAAGCTGTTCGGCTGGCGTTAGACCATCCTGGCTCAAGACCCGCACGCTCTCACGGACCTGGGCTTTCAGGCCAGCCACACGCACCATGTAGAATTCATCAAGGTTGTTCGCGGAAATGGATAAGAACCGCAGGCGCTCAAGCAAGGGATGGCGCGGGTTGCGGCTTTCATCAAAGACACGTTCATTGAAGGCGAGCCAAGACAGTTCCCTGTTGAAAAAGCGCTGCGGAGAGGTTGCTAGCGCCGGGTCCAGGACCAATTGGCAGCTCATCGGCTCGGCAGTTTTTTGGTCGAGCTGCGATGCGGTCGTCATGTTCGAAAAACTCCCGTTGGCTTAATACTGCCTCTGTGCGTCGCCTTATCCATTGCGCCGCTTAGTGACAGCTCCATGTCATCCATCAAAAAGGTCAAGATTTTCGGTATCAGCACCGAGGACCTCGCGCGCTAGGGCCTTTGAAATGGGCCGGCCCAAAGCGTCGGCGACTTCATCTAGTCGGTCGACCAAGTCTTGCGCGGCGAAGATAGAACGCTGCATTCGCGCCATAAGGTACGGGTAAATATCTTCGGCAGGGCGAATGTTCCGAGCTTTGAAGAATGATCTCAGAATATCTCTCAGCACATCGTCATCCGGAGGCAAGAGTTCGGCCACCTGTAAGGCGTTCAAGCGTGATCTGAGATCAGGAAGGTCCGCAGACCAGGTGCTTGGTAGGGTTCGTCCGGTAAGCAGCACGGGCGTGTTCGATTGTGCTGCGCGGTTCAAGCAATAGAAAAGCAATTCTGGATGCGCGCCTTGATCAACATCTTCGAGCACCAGTGGACCATCGGGGGCGGCGAGGGGATCTAATGTGTCACTGGGGAAGACTTTCGCCCCGACAGTCTCAGCCCAAATCCGTGCCAAATGCGTTTTGCCGGAAGACTCAGGGCCCACGAGAACGAGGCTGTTATTGTGCCAATTTCGCCAAGCATTTACCCGGGATACAGCGTCTCGGTTTGACGCCCCCACGGAAAACTCAGTCGATAAATAGGTCGGTGCGCGCCGAAAATTCAGACGCATTTGCTGCGGCGATTTTAGATCAGCGGGCACAATTCAGTCATAGCCTTCTGGGACCGAGAGGTCGACGGTCTTGGAATGACTTATGGGGATATCGCGTCCCATTCCTGTGAGTGAATGGCCTCTTCTGGTGGGTTCAAATCGCGGGCTGCCATCAGAGTCCAACCTTGCGGGCGCAGCAGTTCAATGGGGGAGAAGCGGACTTTATAGGCCATTTTCTCAGACCCCTGGACCCAATACCCTAGATAGACATACGGCAGGTTGGTCATTGATGCCTGTTGGAGATGGTCGAGTATGATCAAAGATCCCAGGCTGCGTTTTGGCAATTCAGGTTCATAGAAAGAATAGACGAGGCTCAGGCCATCCGACATGAGATCGACCAGCGCACAACCGATGAGATCGCCAAGCCCGCTATCTGTGGAAGGCAGTCGGTACTCGATCATGTGAGTTCGTACGGCCGTGTCCTCGACCATCGCGACGAAATCAGGCCACCCCATTTCGGCCATGCCGCCATCTGCATGCCGCGCTGAAAGATAACGGCGCAGCAGGTCGTATTTTTCAAGTGTGGCTTCTGCCTCCACGAGGTTTCGACTGACATCCGCGTTTCGATTTAGAATTTTCCGCTCGGAACGGGAAAACTGATAGTCGACAGTGGGAATGCGCGCTGAAACGCAGGCAGCGCAGGTTTCACATGCCGGACGATAAGCGATGTTTTGAGAGCGGCGGAACCCAACCTGCGTAAGGCTGTCATTGACCGTCGCCCCATCAGACAAAGGCAAATGGGCAAAGACCTTCCGCTCCAGGCGGTTGGGCAAATAAGGGCAAGGCGACGGAGCCGTCAGGAAAAACCGAAGTTGGCGGGTCGGAAAATGTTGCATCACAGACTTGTAGTCGACCTTGAGGCGATAAAGGCCAATTAGGGCCTATGGCGTGATCGCATGCAAGTCTGGACATTTAGACCCGCGTTACATGCCGGTGTCAGGGGGCAGAACCGGGGCTTCACGCAGCAGAACGATGGCGATCCGTCGATTTCCAGGCAGTGTGGGATCATCAATGTAAAGGGGCTCTGAAGTGGCCTTTCCCGACACTTGGTAAATTCGATCCTGTGCCACGCCCGAACTTTGAAGAATTTTGCGCGACGCGTCTGCTCGAGCCGACGATAGGTTCCAGTCCGTGTCCGCAGTTGAGCCATTCAAGCTGACCGCTGTGTGCCCTGAAATTGAAATGCGATTAGGCAAGTTATTGATAATTTTCGCCATGGCGCGAAGCAGGACCTTCGCACGGTCATTTGGCGCAGCACTTCCCTGTCCGAACAGGGAGCGGCCCTCCTGATCAACCAACTGAATGCGTAAACCTTCGGGTGTCTGGTCCACGATGATATTCTTCGACAACTCGGCCAGCTCAGGCATGTCCTGCAAGGCTTGGCGGATTGACTCTGCGGCAGAGGCAAAGGCGGCTTCTTCTCGCTTGGCAGAGGCCTCTTGCATGGCCTTCTGTGCCGCTTCCTCCGCAGAGCCTTTGGCGGAATTTTGAGCCTTTTGCTCTGACGGGTCTTTGACCTCAGGCGCCGAGTGCTCAACAATCGACATTGATCCTGAAGCTTTGCCCCCGTCTTCGCCAAGGGCAGTTCCGCCCAAAAGCCCGCCGGACCCCGAGGTGGTTTCGGCAACACTTGCTGGGGCGAAATAGTCAGCGATCCCGCGTTTTTGTTCGGGGCTGACCGTGTTAATCAGCCACATGAGCAGGAAGAATGCCATCATGGCCGTCACGAAGTCGGCATAGGCCACCTTCCAAGCGCCGCCATGGTGACCACCGCCCGATACCTTCTTGACCTTTTTGATCAGAATGGGTCGTTCGCTGAGCGCCATGATCTACCCCTGTTAACCGTAACCGTTCGGCAGGATGCTCTTTGGGCGTTAAGATGGTGTTGATGTTGGGAGTTTGGGGATGAAGGTCGCGTTTATTGGACTTGGTGTCATGGGATTTCCCATGGCGGGCCACCTTGCTAAGGCGGGGCATGAGGTTTCGGTTTTTAATCGGTCCCCAGAAAAGGCGATCCGGTGGGCTGAAACCTTTCTGGGACGGGCTGGTGAGACGATTGCCGAAGCTGTCGCCGAAGCGGAAATGGTTTTTCTCTGCGTTGGGCGAGACGACGATGTTCGTGGTGTCGTGGCACAGGCACTTCCGGAAATGGCTCCAGGCGGCATCATTATCGATCACACAACGACTTCGGCCAAGCTTGCTATCGACTTGGCCAAAGCCGCAGCTTTGGTCGGACGGGCATTTGTCGACGCGCCGGTGTCGGGGGGGCAGGCGGGCGCTGAGTCGGGGCAGCTCACCGTCATGTGCGGCGGCGAGCCTGAAGCATTTGCCCGGGCGGAACCGGTGATCAACGCCTTTGCTAAGGCTGTTCGCAGGCTCGGGGGGCCTGGATCGGGTCAGCTGGCTAAGATGGTCAATCAAATTGCCATTGCCGGGGTCGTGCAAGGCCTCGCAGAAGCCATGCACTTTGCGAAGCGTGCAGGGTTGGATACCGGCGACATCTTCGCTGCTGTTTCGAAGGGAGCTGCCCAGTCCTGGCAGATGGACAATCGTTGGGCGACTATGGCGGAAGGCAAATTCGAGTTCGGCTTTGCTGTGGATTGGATGCGCAAGGACCTCGGACTTGTATTAGACGAGGCCAAGTCCAATGGGGCCCAACTGGCCCTGACCCAGCTTGTTGACGGCTATTATGCTGAGATCCAGGCCATGGGGGGACAGAGGTGGGATACGTCTAGTCTGGTGGCACGTCTGGAAAAGCCATGAGTACGGTCGTTCTGGAGACAGATCGCCTCATCCTTGATGAGCTGGTGGCTGGGCGGGACGCGTTGTTTATTTTCCAGCTGCTCAATGAACCCGGATTCCTGGAAAATATTGGCGACCGGGAAATCTACGATCTGGACGCGGCTTGCGGCTATATTGAGGATCGTCAGGGGCGCAGCTATCGCGAGAATGGATTTGGGCTATGGCGGGTTACCAGCCGCCATTCCGGCGACAGCCTGGGGCTTTGCGGCCTTGTGCGGCGGGAAGGCCTTGAGTTTCCAGATGTGGGCTATGCGTTTTTAGAGATAGCTTGGTCCAAGGGTTATGCTCAAGAAGCTGCGGCAGCGACCATCGCCCATGCTCGAGACGTGTTAGGACTCAAAACCCTAGCGGCCATCACCAAGCCTGAGAACAAGGCCTCTCAGCGGGTCTTGGAAAAGGTCGGCTTTCAATTCCAGGGTATGATTGACTTGCCCGGCCACGAGGGGCCAAGCACGTATTTCACAATCACGCTTTAGGCACCGAGCATTCGCGCAGCGACGGGGGCGAAATAGCTGATAACCCCTGCTGCGCCCGCGCGCTTAAAGGCCCCCAGGCTCTCCAGTATGGCCCGATCTTCATCGAGCCAGCCATTGGCGGTCGCTGCCTTGATCATGGCGTATTCTCCAGACACCTGGAAGGCGAAGGTCGGCACGCGGAACGCCTCAACGACCTTCGAAACAATGTCGAGATAAGGCATGCCGGGCTTCACCATGACCATGTCTGCACCTTCAGCGATGTCGAGGGCCACCTCCCGTAGGGCCTCCTCGAAGTTGGCATAGTCCATTTGATAAGTTTTCTTATCTCCAGGGTTTTCGACGGTTCCGGTTCCCAGCTTTCCCGATCCAATGGCCTCCCTGTAGGGCCCGTAGAAGGCAGAGGCATATTTCGCCGCATAGGACATGATCATCACGTCCTGATGGCCTGCACCCTCCAGGGCACTTCGCAGGGCACCGCATCGCCCATCCATCATGTCAGAGGGCGCCAGGATGTCGGCACCGGCTTCCGCCTGCATCAAACCCTGTGCGACGAGGACTTCGATGGTCGCGTCATTAAGGATTTTGCCACCTTCAATGATGCCGTCGTGTCCATGATCGGTGAAGGGATCAAGGGCAACGTCGCACATGATACCAACCTCTGGCGCAGCATCCTTCATGGCTTTAACCGCCCGGGCCACAACACCATCCGGATCTAGGGCGAGCTTGCCACCCGCATCTTTTTTGGAGCCATCAATGTGGGGAAAAACCGCAATGGCAGGTATGCCAAGTTTGCGCGCTTCAACCGCCGCTTTGGCGCATTCCTTTACCGAAAGGCGCGATACGCCCGGCATGGACGGCACAGCGATTTCGCCTTCGCCCTCATGGACCACCATGGACCAGATGAGATCTGCGGGGGTCAAGACGGTTTCCCGAACGAGGCGACGGATCCAATCGGCTTGGCGCAGACGGCGTAGGCGCAGGGCGGGATAAGCAGCTAGGGGTGTGTGGGTCATGAAATGGCCTGTGACTTATCCCTTGCGGGGATGCAAGTGCGTCGCGTTGACTTGTCCCGCTTCTGGGGTCAGTTGCTCCGGGTAAGCGCTAGGGACGGGACCCCATGGACTTCAATCTGACGGACGATCAAACAGCCTTGCAGACTCTTGCTGTGGACTTCGCCCGAGAGGAGTTGGCTCCACATTCAGCAATGTGGGATGCAAACCATCATTTTCCAACCGATGTCCTTAGACAGGCAGCGGCATTAGGTTTCGCAGGTCTCTATGTGGCGGAGGATGTTGGTGGATCAAACCTCAGCCGTCTGGATGCAGCCATCATTTTTGAGGCCCTGGCGCAGGGCGATGTCTCAACAGCGGCCTTTCTGTCTATCCACAACATGGCCTCATGGATGATCGACAGGTTCGGCTCGGCGGCCCTTCGGCAAAAATATTTGCCACGCATGACCACCATGGACCTCATCGCAAGTTATTGTCTTACGGAACCCTCTTCAGGATCTGACGCCGCAAGCTTGCGAACGACGGCGGTTCGAGATGGAGCCTTTTACATTCTGAATGGCTCTAAGGCGTTCATTTCGGGGGCTGGCGTGTCCGAGCTCTATGTCGTTATGGCCAGGACAGGCGGCCCGGGAGCCAAGGGCGTTTCAGCCATCATCGTCGAGAAGGGAACCCCAGGCCTTTCTTTTGGGGCCCAGGAACGCAAGATGGGCTGGAATTCCCAACCTACAGCCCAGGTCAATTTTGATGATTGTCGAGTACCCTTAGACAATCTCATCGGCTCTGAGGGGGAAGGCTTTCGTTTTGCCATGGCAGGGCTCGACGGTGGGCGCGTCAATATCGCCGCATGCTCGCTTGGCGGAGCGCAGTGCGCTCTGGACGCGGCCCAATCGCATTTGAAAACTCGGAGTCAGTTCGGTCAGCCCTTGGCTGATTTCCAAGCCCTGCAGTTCCG
>Ga0007795_10000018_pt1 | contig 28774 bp, 37 predicted proteins | sample CryBogmetaGMA1M_FD_60369 | JGI IMG/M metagenome (GOLD analysis project Ga0007795, IMG submission 60369) | Freshwater microbial communities from Crystal Bog, Wisconsin, USA - MA1M | ecosystem: Environmental > Aquatic > Freshwater > Lake | place: Crystal Bog, Wisconsin, USA | collected 2009-07-06
ATATATGGTACCTAAAATAACTAATTAGGTTATATTCGTTTTTATTAAAATCTATAAGGTATTAAACTAAAAACGAATATACACAACCACAATTTTTAAATGTTAATGGATCTTTTCAACGCTTCAGATGGATCTAAGTATCGCATTGTAACAGCTCGTTGGTTATCTCAAGTGCCAGTATGGAAGGGTAATCGTGTAATTGATATGACACATGTGGATCGAATTCGTGAAGGATTGAAAGGTAATATTTCGCTTCTGAATGCAAACCCTTTCCGTATAGCGTTTATAAAGGAAGATAATGATATTGTTACGCGATACATTATTGATGGACAACATCGTCATCATCTTTTGAAAGAGTATTTCCATAACCCTGCAGCTCAAGATTTTAATATCATTGTTGCAGCCAAACAGTTTGGGAATGAAGATGAAATTATCGATTACTTCAAGATGATTAATACTACCAAATCTATTCCTTGGAAGGAAGACCCAGTTCTAGTAGCGAACAACTATATTTCGGCAATCATGAAACAGTTCAATACGGATCCTAAGTTTCCACTCATCAGATCAGGAAAAACAAAGCGTCCATTCATGTCGGCAGATAAGTTGCGCGAAGCTCTTATTTCCAAACATGTATATGATTGGAAGAAAGGACCTATCGAGTTTGCGGAAGAGTGTCTTATCAAAAATGAAGAAAGGACCGAGGGGTTGAAACTGAAAGAGAACCTAAATCTAATGGAAGCCAAAGCTTTAGAATACCAATTTGCGTTAGCTATGGATGATAGTTTCTCATGGATCTAAATATTCGTCTAACCTAAAATACAGATGGCTTTCTATGTGTTGCCGGAATACACACCGACCGATAATGAAATAGTGAATGTAGCAGAAATCATGATGGGAGACCAGTATATCAAGATTTCATGTTTTCCTAAGACAGGAACTCTGTTTATGAACGGTCTTTTTGCTCCGAAACACCTGACGATCGGAGAAAGTTTGGAATGGTATTTGCAAGAATCTGTGAATGATTACGAGATCCAAACACTGTTTTTCCAAAAAGATGTGAATGATCCAAGGCATGCACACGCTTGGGAACGGGCCAGTTTTTTACAAGGACATTGGCGAGCGTATGCCAAAAACAATATCCGAATAACTGCGACTTTCGTTACTATGAATGATGATTACATTATCAATGTTTCTTAGCGAGTTTCTTATGTTTGGCAGTTTCAAGATGTGTTAGCATTTGTTTTGGAGCAACGCATTTGATATCACAAGTATTACAATGTAGGTCTACTATGCCGTACTGTACTCGTTGTAAATGTTTTGCACTTGCAAGATGAATTGTTCTTCTTTTTTCACACCGAAATTCAAAATTGCAAAGCTCACATTTAAGATCTTTTATTAAAACTCTATCAGGATCTATATGTTCTTTACTGGCGTAGTGAATCTTTAATGCCGAAGGACTTTTTAATTGAACTTGACATTTTTGACAGAATGTTCTTACCTTTTTCATACAGCATTCTATTAATCCTTCTTGTTGGTCGCATACATGATAGAATGCTTGATTTATTGTAGTAACATTGTTAATAGTGTCAATGTATTCCTTACCGCAAATGCAGTCATATATATTATCGCTAGTACACCGTAGTCCACACTTATAATATCCAGGTGCTTCATCTGATTCGTGTGTCTTACACTCCGACAGGTCATAAGCACGGAAGGTTGAGCACATACAAACATACCGGTTCTTAGGGTCTATTCTCCACCCCCTTGGCATGTCCATCTTATTGTATACTGGCAATATTTTTAATTTTGGAGTTTTTGAAATAGGGGGTACTTGGCAATGTCAACTGTCAACTGACAAAGAAGATTTAATTGGATTGGTAGAGGAATGGAATTTAAAAATAGGGGTAATTTCAAAACATCCAATAATAGAATTATTTGGGTACATCCAGTTTATCTAGTATGACATCGTGATCAAGAATCGATCTCACATGAATGATTATACTACCATACATATGCTTCCGCTCTCTATTAAATTTAGACACCATACTAGGCGTCATATTGCCAATCAAATTTACAAGATCTCCTTGGCTACGACTACTTGAGCATTTAAGATAAGATATAAGGCGAGTCTGTGTGCTTAACGGTTGTTTCTTTATATGTGCAACAACTATGTCTTCCATTAGTGTATTTGTCGGTAGTTGTGAAAATAGTGTATACTAACATCATTTTTATTAGTTTCCTCCGGAAAGTGCTTTTCTCATTTCACATCCTTCCAAACACCCTCTGATAATTCAAGAATTAGGATGGATGACTTTTGACATTGGATTTAATTTTATCTAATAGTCTTGCTTATTCGTCCACCCATCCGGAATCGCAGTGGCGGCACAGTAAGGATTCGGTTTGCATGACATACCCCTTACCTTCGCAGTATGTGCAATTTTTTTGCTTGGCGGGATCATACACGCAGCGATAACATGGCTCTTCTGTCTTGGTGGCAGGATACACTCGTCCTTCGCCATTGCAGTTGCGGCACTTCGTCTTCTTGGGACCTGGCATTATCTTAAATAATGAACTTCTAATTCCTTTAAGCGTTACCCAATAGCTCAAAATATCATGATCTAAAACAAATGAATCCTCCTGCTCCTGCTCCTGCTCTTGCTCCAGTTCAGGCTCCTATTCCTAAACCTCGCATCCCAATGACTCGTCGAAACAAAGACTGAAAACGGATTGTTTAGGGTTTGACTTATAACATGGTAAGGATGGATAACGCACGCAACGCACGCATCGCAAAGATGGCGAAGACGACCCGCATGAACCGCAACAAGGCAGCTCTCGTGAAGCGCAATCTAATTCGTCGTTTCGGTCGTGAACAGGGTGAAGTCCGGTTTGGGAATTCACGCTGGGCTCAGTATGATGATAGTATGCCTGGAGTTGAGTACTCGGATACATACACGGTGGAGGATCATCAGAACGATAAGTATGCCGATCTACTCCAGGGTAACCCGTATGTTCGCGCCGAGGCCGAGCGCCGTGTAGCTCTAGGCTGGAACTTCGAAAACTCTGTTCGCAATGCACTCATCTCTGTTCAGTGTGATCCTCAGCGGGTCGCAGATATTTACAACGAGGTTGGAGTCCGTCTTGCACGCAACGACGAGGTCTTTGAAGCTGAGGTGTCGAAGGTCATGATTGAGCTCTAGCGGAGGCTTAACGAAGTACATACGGACTAAACGCCAAAACAACTAAAACAACTAAAACTCCAATATCAACAAAACGGACAATTTTTTTGTCTTTTAGAGGTAAGGCATCAAAGTCCTTCTGGTATTGGGCAGGTTTAGCCCAGCCAGTCAACCAACCTAGTAATGTCGGCTTAAGACGGTCATTGCAGTCAAATAACATATCATACCATGCCAGCAATACATAAGCCAAGAAGGCTAACAAAACGGCAACTAACACCTTATGGGCAAATGCCTTAGGATGTGGAAGCCAATACACAGCGAGCACAAATGCAGAAAATACCAAGCATTTGGGGTTTAAGGACAGTGAAGTTCCGAACAGCCCCAAGCCCATTTGTATATTACTAAAATGGATTTATTCACATAAGTTATGAGAGCGGTAAGAATGTCATTCGCCAAACTTCAACAACTTTACAATGCTAATTTGAAAGATAAGGGAGTTCGAGCTGTAACTGAAAAATCGGGATTCGGACAAGCATTGTGCTGTTTATTTGAGAACATGGGGAAGCCGGTAGATATTAAAACGATTCGCGAGTATGTCGAAAAGAACGATATTAAACTCAAGGGCGCCGATTCGTTACAAGTCAGACATCTAGCCCTGCAGTTTGGATACAATATGCTGAAAGGCGGCGAGATCAATCCTCTAAACTCTGAAAAGATTCCCAAATCTTCCTTTCTTCTAATGGACTTAGATAATGCTTACCATGCATTCAAGCCTAAGCGCCGCAAGCTGGATTTGACGGATAAGGATTGGCTATTGCTGCTTGAAAAGTACGACCGAATGTGTGTGAATTGCGGATCGAAGGAAGGCGAACCTCTGCGATGGAACAAACACAAGACGACTGTGCTGCAAAAAGGACACATGGATCCTCGCAAAAGTCTTACTGAAGATAATGTGATTCCGCAGTGTGCCATGTGTAATCAGCAGTACAAAAACAAGGCGGTGTTTAATGAGCGCGGATTTGTTGTAGAGTTTTCTAAGGACGGATTTACTGAACTTCAGCAGTAGTGGCCTCACGAATGCGGCGATTAGTAATCTCTACATATTCGGAATTAATATCAAATCCTATAAATTGTCTTTTTGATTGAATACATGCGACAGCCGTGGTTCCACTACCCATAAACGGATCTAAAATGACGGCTCCTTCCAAAGTAAAGAGGCGGATCAGATGCAGAATTAAATCCGTGGGTTTGACTGAAAGATGGGTATTATAAGTCTCCTTTTTGGCTTTTGGAACTAGGAATACTTTATCCAATCCTAGCGTGTCATCTGTTACGAGAATATTGGAAGGAAAGTAATCGTCTCCTACTTTTGTATCAGGACCCACATTCATCAACCCGGTACCGTATTTATCAAAGTTATCAATATAGCGTCCTTCAATAGGTTTTACAGCAAAGCAAATGGGTTCAATTGCGGGTTTGAGTTGAGGAGTTTTCCAGTTTTGGCACTTTGTTTTCAGAGCGTCTTTTTGAGCAGGAGTACGAGTTTTGTCGTTGGAAATAATATGATCTTGTGAAAAGGCCTTCACTTGTGATTGTGTATACACCCATCCCAGCATATCGCGAATTTCAAATCCTGCATCTTCCATTCCTGAAGCCATAGCGTGATACAGACGAGGACTGCTGAACGAAAGGAAAGCTCCGCCGGGTTTTAGGACTCTAAAGGCCTCGCGAGAAACTTCCGTATAAAACTGCCTGAAATTCGCCGACTGTTTTCTGTCAAATTTCATGCCTTTTGGGAGATTACCTACAAGTTTCGATGCGCCTTTCTTATCTATATCCTTCTTATCCCAATCTGAACCCAATCCGTCGAGAAAATAAGGAGGATCGGTGCAAACCATATCAACAGAATTAGGTTCCATCTTCTTCATTTCAGTGAGACACTCGCCAAGAATTATGCGGTTCATTGCTATTTCAATGTAAATACAACTCTTTTCGTTTTTAGTGAGTGTAAATGATGTATGTGAGTGCGTAGGTTGCCAACATGCCCATAAACATAACTACAGACTCATGGAAATGGCTGAGTTGCTGGGCGAGAAGAACTGTGGATCCGACCATAAGTGAATCGGCCACCACAATCTTCCAAGAGTTCTCTGACGCATACTCTTTGAACAGATCAATAACTTCATTGTGTCCAGCAGGAATAGGTTGGATAACACCAAAATAGAACCAAATATCGTGGACAATTTGAATAGCGATTGCCATGAACAATAGATGGAACCATCCAGCTTTCGGTTCAATGAGTAAAGCAAGTTGAATGCCAAGAACAATTATCAGACAGTCTGACACAACGGCAGTCATTCCAAACTTAGCATACCATTTGTCGAGAGATTTACCTAAATGGAAAAACTTTGATAACACGATTGTCACAAAGTCTACAACAACGACAGCGGATACTATATCGAGTAGCTTCATTATATTTCCTCTACCTTTTTAGATTTTATGAGGGGGTTTCTCTTTGCGATATCTTCTTGTGCATTCCGGCGGTAATCAAATGTGCATGAATGTTGACCAGCGTCCAAACATTTCGTGCAGTAGGCGTTGGAGCACTTACAATTAATTAGAACAATCGTCTTGATTCGGCAAAAGAAGCACCTCTTCATGAAATCTTACTTCCTCCTCATCAAGCCAACGCTTATCCATTTTAGATCGTTCAGTTTCTAAATCGGGCATCTTCATCTTCAAATCTGAAATCATTTTATCGAACCGTTTAAGGGCTAACTTATCGCCATTCTTGCGTTTTTCCGCATAATCTGCAAGCTTCTTTTCCGCTTCGGCAATTTCTTTGTTTTGTTCTTCAATACGCTTATCAATATCGGCATCACGCGGGCGAGTGGGGTGGTGCTTGCGCATATGTTCCTCCCATTCTTGTTTCATGATTGCCTTGATTTCATCATGGCGGGCCTTAGAGATTTGCGCCAAGTGTTCATCTGTCAAATCCAAAACTTTCATTCTCAAGAGTGCACGGTCAGGAATGTAATCATTTGGCGCTATAATTTCACAAATACGCTGGGAATACTGACCGCGGATATGATATATATCCCAAAACACGGAATCAGATGTTGTGCGAAGTAGATCGTGGATATCTTGAACATCGACAAACCAATCACGCTTGAGAAGGTAATCGACGGTCTCGAACGACGGACTCTGAAATGCCATTACTCATTTCTCCGTTAATCAAACTGTATTCGTTTTTCAAGCTGAAATACAAGAGATGGTGAACACGACTCACCCGGAACTGAAGGAAACTAAAGTTCCCATACTACCTCCAGCTGGACTAGAAACACTGAAACATATGCGCGAAGAACAGTGCTCAAAAACCGCACAAGAGTTCAAGCTTCAACCTGTGCAGCGATTCCTTCGTCGCGTATTGTCTCCCGATTCTCCAGTTCGCAATCTTCTCATGGTTCATGGAACCGGTGCTGGAAAAACATGCACGGCTATCCAAATCGCGGAAGAATACATTATTCGACCGGAGTTTCAAGATAAACGAGTTTTAGTGTTAGCGAATCCTGCTATTCAGGAAAACTTCAAGAGCCAAATATTCAATCCCACAAACATCTCATTTGATGCAGATGGGCTTCTGCTTTCAAAACAGTGTACTGGTCGGCGATACTTGGAAATGATTCAGCGATCGAGTGAAGAGACGCTGCAGTACACAGACAAAGCTAGCCGAGCCCGTATTGAAAAATTGGCGAACCGCATTATTGGAGAGTTTTACGAGTTTCAGGGGTATACTGAGTTTTCGAATGGAGTAGACAACATCAAACTCAAGAAAACTGGAAATGAACTGAAAAAGTGGATTCATGAAACTTTCGATAATCGATTGGTTATAGTCGATGAAGCACATAATCTGCGCGACACTTCAGAATCGGAAGCGTCAAAATTAGTAGGAATGGCGCTGGAAACCATTCTAAAAACTGCGACGGGTATTACGCTCGTTCTGTTAACTGCTACGCCTATGTACGACACATTTGACGAAATAGTATATTACCTCAACTTATTCCTGTGGAACGATCGGCGTCTCAACTTAGATAAACGCTTAAAAGCATCAGATATTTTTACGGCGTCCGGAGAATTCAAGAAAGGGCAGGAAGCCGTTTTCCGAGGATGGTGTGGTGACTATGTATCCTACAGCAAAGGTGAGAACCCATTCACCTTCCCTTTCCGACTTCCGCCTCCTGACGATATCCTAGCTGAAATTGATCGCACTACAGATTTTGATGGTAAAGCAATCACAAAACCGAGAAAATATCTGCAGCTCGTGAAATCGTATGTTCATCCTATCCAAGAAGATCAAATTAAGAACTTGAGACCATCGGCAGTGATTGATCCAGCACTCTTTTGCGCTTACCCTGAATCAAAATCATTCCGCGAAACATTTGAGAAGTCGGCTGCTGGATACAAGTATCGAGATGAAAAGTTTTTAGCGCCCTCCAAGATTGGTCTCTACAGTTCTAAATCTGCTCTTATCATGAAGATTCTTGAAGAAACTTCGGGGGTGGTATTCGTATACTCTAACCGCGTGGAAGAAGGGGCCCAGCTGTTTTCAATGATCTTGGAGGAGCACGGATACGAATCGGCTTTGGGGAATAAACTACTGTCGGAAACTTCCGGAGAGGTTGCTCGTGGATCCCGTGGTAAATATGTTTTATTTGTGGCTGAGACTTCAACTTCAGATATGCGGCGAGCACTAGATAGATTACGACGACCTGAGAACCGTGATGGATCGGATATTCGAATAGTCGTAGCGTCACCACGGGTATCCGAAGGTGTAGATTTCAAGTATGTTCGTCAAATACATATCCTGGATCCTCGTTTCAATATGTCGGGGATCGAACAGATTATTGGGCGTGGAATGCGAACTTGTTCCCATTCTATTCTTCCATTTGAAGATCAGAACTGCACAGTTTATTTACATGTATGTCGATACCCTAAATCCCAAAAAGAAGCTATTGATGAATACATTTACCGAGTATTCGTCGAAGAGAAAGCCACCAAAATCGCGAAGGTTAAGCGCATAGTTATGGAATCATCGATGGATTGCGAACTTCAATATGGATTGAACAATTTACCAAAAGAGTGGCGACAGGATATCAAGATTCCACAAACTCGTAACCAAGACGGAGCAAAACTTGAACTTTCACTTGAACAGATGTTTTCACCGACATTCGATGATATGGCGATGGCAGTCGTGTGCAAGGTTCCCAAATCGGAACCTGATGCAGATCATACACGACCACTATCAGCTATTCTCGATGTGCGCGATGAAGTATTTGATAAGTTACAAAAACTGTTCGTCAAGAAACAGATTTGGACTCGCGATGAACTTTCTCAAACTTCTGCATTGAAGGATTACGCTCCGGAAGTTATATCATATTTATTCCAAAATGCGATCGAATTAGGCCTGCAGCTCAAAGATAAGAATGGGCGACTGGGACATTTAGAATCAAAAGGTGAATATTTGGCATTCAGTTCTCGACCAAATCAAACAGCTTTAGACCGAATCTTGAAAGAAGAACCGTATCAGGAAGTTGATATTCCGGCACAAGAAGAAGAGGTGGTGGCAATTGGACAAGAAGTTGTAGCACTTGGACCAAAGCGTGAATCTCTTCCGGACTACATAAAGATATTCTCTGAAGAGTTGCAGAACTGGTATATTGTGGACGCAGTTCTAACACGCCAGGAAAAGATCGATTACTTATTCTCAATCAATTGGGCAGATCCTCCAGCATTTGCCAAACCTCTAAAAACAGAAAACTTATACATCTTTGGATTAAATCAGGTTTACAATTCTGATCATGAACTTATAACTCCGATTGGCGAACAGTTGGATGAATATAACCGCTGGCTCGAAACCTTAAAACTCAAGTTCATTGATCACAAGGACGATTTCTTTGCGTCGATGAAAGAGGACGCTATCGTATTTAATTTGGATGTAGATTCCGAAGAAGTTAAGCGGGCAGACCGTAAAAAGAATATCGGCGGACGGTCGTGCACATCTTACAAAGAAGGTATTCTAAACTCTTTTTCTCGATGGTTGAAAGGCGATGGTTTCCCTGCAAAAATCAAGACCAAGAAGGATAGGTGTATATACTTAAATCTTATTGTGCGCGAAGCTATTATGTCCGGAAAGGCTGGACTGTTTTGGCTGACGCCGGAAGAGTTTGAAATTTTAAATGAGCCAGCAACATCCAAGAACTTGCGTGAGCGGTTATAGATGAAAAACTAATAAAATAATTTGGAGATTGTGAATAACCAAATGGATCCATTATTTGAACGCCGCGAACTTGCAAAGAAAGTTCACATCCATTCCAAGTTCCTCCAGCGTAATATGGAAGCTTCAATTCTAGCCCAACTCAAAATGAGTTACGAAGGGATGTGTTCGGCAGAAGGGTACATTGAACGGAACAGTATTACCTTGCTCGACTACTCGCTCGGTCGCACAAACTATATTCGCGGTGGTGTCGATTACGATGTTCGGTTCCAGGCGGATGTATGTCTACCCCATCCAGGTCAGCGATTCAAGGCGGTAGTCAAGGTTCGATCAAAGGTTGGTATTCATGCTGAAACTCCACCAATCAAGGTTCTCATTCCTCGTGATCTGCATATGGGGAACGAGGATTTTGATAAGGCGGAAATAGAATCGGAAATTGAGTTCGAGGTTGTGGGGTCGCAATTCAAGCAAAAGGATACAGAAATTATTATTGTAGGTAAGCTTCTCAGTCTCAAGGAACCTGAAGTAGTTATGACTCAGACTGTAGATGAAGCTCTAGTTCCTACAGTGGCGCCAGTTCAGGAAGGTGAGAAGCAGGTTGTGATCACTGCTCCAAGTGAACCTGTAAAGAAGACCCGTAAGCTGAAGAAGGACACTCTACCAGTTTAGTTTAAACACCAAAACACTCAAATATACAAATGGTTTCGCGAAATGACAAGGAGTGGATGAAGGATCAGCTCGATAAACTCGATGTAAACGAGCACTTCCAAGTTTTTGATATTGTAAAGCGATACACCCAAGACTTCACAAAGACTCAAAGCGGGATTCTAGTTTCAACTGCTTCTTTGTCTGTGGAATGTTTGGAAGAGATTCGTCGATACATCAATTTTTGCGTTGATCAGAAGAAGCGTATGGACGACGACATGAAAACTCGAAAGACATATGAACGCATGTTACAGGACTAGTCAAAAATGGACTCCTTTTAATCCAGCTAAAATATAATAGTATGGAGTCTATAATTACAAAGCCTGTAATTATAGGACTCACCCAATTCACCGATATAGCAAAGAAAGACCCTAAAGCAGAGTTTGAATGCAAGCTGCTTTGTGGTAAGATCCAAACAAAAGATGTAGCAGATCGACTGCTTCAAACTATTCAAAACTTATCCATTGGTTCTATGACAGAAGAGCATCGTCTCACTTTCTGTTATGCCGACAGTACTCGAGTCAATGTTTCCGGACCCCAAAACATCTTCAAACTGATTTCTAGTAATAGTTTCAGAGGCATTCCGCTGGATGTTGAGCGTAAGCAGCGATACTTTGATGGATCAGTAGGAAAGACAGATTCTTACGATGTTCCGGAAGTTCATTCAAAGTTTACGCTCCGATCGGAGTCCAAGATTCGAAAGGATTGGGAAGGTAACCCAAATGATCCTAAAGCACATGTTCGTATGATACATCGCAAATCATTCAAGACAGCATCAGAACTGTTCCGCATCGATTTCTCGGTTGTAAAGTCTCGTGGCGTGAATGTGAAATACAATTTGAAGACTCTGCTCAAGCAACCAGTATCATACGAACTCGAAATTGAGTTTGTGGGGAAGGATGCACAAATCAGTTCGGACCTTATTGTTTCAGATCTTCTGAAAATCATGACTTCTATCTCTCAGTCGTATTACCAGTCACCTTTCTTACTTTCAGCGTCAGATATGCAACGCTATGTCCAGGAATTCAAGATGTCCGGAGTATGCTTTTACAATCCCGTGACAATGCTGCGAAGGCATATCAGCCAAGGAAATCCGCACAATATCTCTAAGGGGTATACTGTCACGAACAAAGCCGATGGAGAACGATCGGGGTTGTATGTATCGCGCGACCGTAAACTTCTGAAAATCACTCCGACGAACTTGGTGACTTGGACGGGTATTGTTGCAAACGACGATTCACACTTTGGAGATTTCGTGGACGGCGAATATATTGTCGATAAACAGTTGTTCTGTATCTTTGACATTTACCGTTTCCGTAATCGGGATGTTAAATCATTACCGCTGATGAAGACGGATGAAGATATCTTGAAGAATCCTCACTCATCTCGTCTTGGAACTGCTAAGTTATTTGTGGACGATTTGAAGAATCAGTTTACAATACTGCCGTCTATGACGCCACTGCGCGTCGAAACCAAGCTGTTTCTAGCGGGTGATGGAGCGTCAATGGAAGAAGCGATTCAGACGATCCTGAGTACAGAATTCGAATATGAAACGGACGGACTCATATTCACTCCACGAGCCAGCGGTGTGGCCCCGTCTGAAGATCGTAAAGGTAAGACATGGTCGCGAGTATATAAATGGAAGCCTGCTCATATGAACACGATCGATTTCCTGATTAATATTCACGATGAAGAATCATTCGATCCATATGCGAAAGTTCCAGCCAAAAAGGGTGAGCTGTTTGTATCTCGCACGCCGGGCGATGATATCATTTATCCTCGCGAAACAATGACCGGCGAGTATGTGGAAAAGGAACTTCCTGAATCGCTCAAGAAGGTTGCTGCTATGAATATTCGCATTCCCTCAATCTTCCAGCCCGCAGTTCCTCGCGATCCCAATGCATACCTTGTGATGGTTCCTATGAACGATAAAGGATTAACGGTAGATTCACATGGAAATCGGGTAGAAAACAATACAATCGTAGAGTGTGCTTACGATACCGATACGAAACAATGGTCAATTCTTCGAACTCGTTACGACAAGACTTACCAGTATCATGTTCTGAAAGAACCCCAGTATGGAAATGATATATTTGTAGCTAATTCAATTTGGACTTCAATGCATGTTTCCATCTCTGAACAGATGCTCTCTAATTTCGTGACCACTCCAACAGATGATACATTTGAAGATGATATGTACTATCGCGACGATCTCAAGCGCGGATGCCGAGTATTCAATGATGTCTACAATTTCCATAACCGTGTGAAAGACGAACTATACCGTTCATGTATCAAAAAGGGCGATACTCTACTTGAATTGGCGGTAGGGCGTGGCGGTGATCTGTTCAAATGGAAGAAGACCGAACCGTCAAAGGTTGTAGGCGTAGATATTTCACTTGCGAATATTACTTCACCTACTCAGGGTTCGGCTGTAAGGTACCTCAACGATAGGCGCCGGAATCCTTACGATTACATTCCTCCAGTTCTGTTTCTCCAAGGTGATATGACAGTATATCCTCTACTAGAGCAGGAGGATAAGTATATGCCAATTCTTATGGGTAAAGAAGAACCTTCGACCGAATACTTAGCCCAGTTTCGTGACTTGCACAAGTTCGATGATATTTCATGTCAGTTTGCGCTGCATTACGCATGTGAGACGGAAGAGACATTCCGCAATTTCGCCAAAAATATCGAAAAGTATGGAAGGAGTTCATTCTTTGGAACCTGTTTGGATGGACAGGCAGTATACTCGCTTCTGATGGGAAAAAAGACACATATGTTTGGAGATGATAAGCAGATCTGTGGCGAAATCACAAAGCAGTATGAAGATCGTGAAAATTGGGTCGAAGACTTTGGAATGCCAATTCGGGTATTTCTCGAGAGTTTTGATAAGCCTGAAGTCGAATACCTTGTTCCGTTCAACCGCGTTTGCGATATTATGCGCGAAGTTGGATATGAACTAGAAGACTCCAAAATGTTCTCGGAACTTTACCAGCACCAAAATGGTATTACACTCACACAGGAACAGCAAGTATTCTCGTTCCTGAATCGAACATTTATCTTCAAGAAAATGAAGCGATCTGAACCTGAACCTGAACCTCAACCTGAACCTCAACCTGAACCTGAACCTGAACCTGAAGCGGATTCTAAGATAGTTGAAGGAGAACCATTTACGGAAGTCGTTTCCAAGAAAACCAAAAAACTTAAGAAAGAAGCCGAACCAATGCCGGTTCTGTTCAGCACGGGCGACGAAACTGGCGGTGAGTACTCATCATTCAGCAATTCATCAAATCATGCAGTCGATATTGATGGAGTCCGTTATCCTACCGTAACTCACTTCCTGGTAGCAATGAAAGCTCGTGAAATCAAGAACGATGATATGTATACGAAAATCATGGGAACTGCAACTCCCAAGGCTGTTAAGGCTTTAGAAAAGAAGATCCCAATTACTGATGAAGTTTGGGATGCAAAGAAAGATGAAATTATGGCAAAAGCTGTGCGCGCCAAGTTCACTCAGTATCCAGAACTTCGTTCGAAGCTGCTGGAAACGGGTGATAGACCGATTGGAAATGCAGATGCCCGAGAAACATATTGGGGTATCGGAACGAGCATGGACACCGATAAAGCGCGTATTCCATCGAAATGGCGTGGTCAAAATAAACTGGGACACATTCTCATGGATTTACGCAAGACTCTGATTTGCGAGTCAGGTTAAACTTCTAGAGGCGGAGGCGGTGGTGGCGGAAGTTGAAATAGGTTCATACGAGTCGGCATCGGAGAAAACCGAACACTAGTTCCCTTCGTAGAAAATGAGTTCTTTTGGATTATCGTAGGGAATTCGGGAGTTGGAGGATAAGTCAGAGATGGATTTTTTACGACTGGAACATCTTCGTGAAACATTATAGGAGTTGCGGGAGATCGAGATGGACGGCGAATCGCAATTGCAATAGCAATAGCTAACACACCAATAACTACCGCTCCACTCACAATTCCAGCGATGGCAACTGTGTTGGATGGCGCTCCACCTCCAGCCACATTCAAAATAGTCATAGTAGATGAAATTGTTGCAGTCCCTGTATAACTTCGAGTCTCCGTTGAGGATATAGTTGGAGTATAACTTGGAGTCCAGCTTGCAGTTGGCGTCCCTGATAGAGTATTTGAACTTGAAGTTGCTGGTTCCGCCGTACCTGTAGAGGTAGCTAAAGCAGTGCGTGTGGCTGTGCTTCCAGAAGACGCCAAAAGACTTCGGGATCTAGATGAAACAGCAGAACCAGTGTGAGTACTAGTACTCGTTGCAGATCGTGATGGAGTATTGGATGGACTAAGCATAACTACAGGTCGAGTTCGAGTGGGAGATCCAACAGCAGATCGTGTAGCCGTATTACCAGAGGTTCCTGTAACAACATGAGTCCGGCTAGGGCTAGCAGATATAGCGCTACTGTATGATTGAACACGAGTTCGGGTAAGACTAGGAGTATGCGTATGTGTGATTGAAACGCTTGCCACCGGGCTTCCAGTTTGTCCGGTGATAGGATTCAGTATAAGAAATAGACTTAGCAATGAAGTTAATATCCTCATTTATGTATATGATACAAAATCTGCTTAAATAGAGTTATTGTAGTTGAGTTGTATTGCCACTTGGTCGGCATGGCTTTATTCCTGCGTTTTTCTGTTTGGATTTATTGATGCTTTGAACTGTCCGTTGTGGGCATGTGCTCTGGTACGGAGGCATTTGTTTCAAACTGCTTATAATAATCGGCATACGAACCAACCGGAGCAGGAGCCACAGATCCAGTTGCGCCATCAAGCCTTTTTACAACTGGATCAACGAATCGGTTGAATAACTGTTGACCTACAAGTCGTGAAGCTTCATCGTCGGTCATTTCGCCCAACTCAACTTTACGACGCATCTTCAGCATCTCGAAAAAGGTCTGATCAAGCTTTCCCTCAATATGCATCTCGAAAATTGTAGGGAACTGATTATACAATATTTGGTTATCGGATTCAATCTTTTTGCGATATTCGGGAGGGTTAGTTGGTTTGAGACCCTTGTGGCGGCGCATTGACTGATCCATCTCACGAACAAGTGCCTGGATTTGGATGGAGTTCAAAGATGCCATTTGTGTTATTTCTGTTCAATACATTAATATGGCTAGCTATACGACGGCAGCGAACGGACAAGTAATTTTAACTTCAGGAGCTCCACTTCAAATTCCTCAAACCCAAAATATCCAGGGAGGTCTGATTGAAGCTGCTAGTGCGAAAACTCTGGCATCACAGGCGGCCGGAGCTGATCATTACAAGAATATGGGAGCTGGACAAAAGGGCGCAGGTCGTCGTAAGACTCGTAAACATAAAGGCAAGCGTAAATCCAAAAAGACTCGTAAAGTTCACCGCGGAGGAGCTCAATCTTTAAATATGGTTCCACTCGGATTACCAACTGCCAACTCAGTTCCTGGAGTGAATGCTGATGATGTGTTTAAAGCAGGAGTCGATCTAAAAAATCAGATTGTTGCGGATAAGAGTTACGATCATCTTCGTGGTTCCACTCCAATTACAGTAGGTGGTTTCCGTCTTCGTGGTGCGGAGGAACTGTATCCTGGAAGCGGTGCGGAGGAAGATACAAAAGGTCGTCGTAAAGTAAATGGACGCCATAGTAAAAGGACTCATCGGCGGGGCCACAGTAAGCGTTCTGCTCATACTCGCCGCCGTCGTAGCAATAAGAAATAATTTCTGGTCGGATCTTTCAACTGTTTATATTTGTGGATGGCTGTTGATTCTTACCGGATTGACAGTCGGACAGCTGATTCTGACTGGAGTTGTGGTTTCGACTTTGACGGAAGCACCTTCGCAAACAACTCAAGGAGTAGTTCAATAAATTGGGCACACTGTTCATGATCGGTAATCCCTGTAATAATAATTTTTCCAGTTCGGAATACTTTCGCTGTCCAATTATTTGGACCAATGTGAATCTTGACACCAGGATACACATCGGGATCGTAGTGTGAAGTTATCAGCGGGTTGTTCATTGCACGGATAGAATTATGAAGAACTTCGCGAGCAACTGTATCGTTCGACGACAATTTGGTTGTATAATTCATCAGAACTACACGACGACGAAGAATCTCAGGAGAGTCTCCTGTAACAGCATGACGGCACTTATTCCAAAGAATATCCAGCAGAATACGCATAGCACATCCATCGTAACGAGGGTCCAGGACACCAGTCAGATGAAATACACCGTTTTGAAAGATCTTAATAGTAATTTCCTTATCGGGCAAAGTTCCATCGCCATTATTCACTAACACGATCGTGATGGAGTTGTGGCAGAACCCGGTCGTGTTTTGGGTTTCCTTCTTTACACGACGCTTAATTTGATCACGCTTGCTTTCACCCCGGCGAGCAACTCCGCGCTTCTCGACTTTGATGATGGGTGAATCCAGCGGAAGATCGGACATGATTTTGTTGGTATCGAACTTCAAGTTCGTGTAATAAAGAACGACCATGGTCGAAAGAATTGGAGAGTCCATTTAAACGATTTCAGAGTAAATGGTATCAATTTCGTTTTTCCAGGAGAATGGAATACTGTCTACAAACTTACAAACCATAGCAACTGGAAAGTTACGAATCAACTTTCTTAATTGAACTTGATGAGCGGCTTCAAGCATCCATCCGGGTTCCAAATATCCTAAAAACACAGCAATATCTGAATGGTGATTCACAATAGCCAAACTTTCATACGCCAAACTAGATGATACAACCTTTGATAAATCCAGCACTGTTTTAGATTCATACATTTGCTTGAAGTGTTCAGCAAATGTGTGGAATTGGTTGATATTGGTGCATACGAACAGCATTAGATGAATACTTGAAAAACTCGTAAACTCTTTAAGGGAGGGCAATAGGATCATTAATACGCAAGTGAGCAGGTGTATTGGCGGGGATTTGGTATTTGGTCGGCGCCTGTTTGAACGATGTAGTTCCGACATTTCCATCCTCCTTGAATATTTGGAAGTTTTGTGGCCGCCGAAGAGCCGCGCCAGGTTTGTAGTTCGGGTTTCCGCCAAGAGCACCAAGATCTTTGCCCGGCGCAAGGTTACCCTTATCGGCATACTGACCTCCACCGACGCTTGGACGCGCTGGATGGCGAGTACGATGAGGCATATCTACCTTTACGCTGTGGTTTGGTACTGGAACTATGCACAGAGCAGGATCGCCAAGATTACGAATTGTGTTATCTACGAATTTAGGCCTATCAACCGTCGCAGCAGCATGAGGCTGACCGAGGGCAACTTTACAGCCCTGTGTCTTTCGCACAAAATCAGACGCATTTTGGGAAGGAACTGTTGGAGTGATTGTGTAGCATGGGGTCAAAGTGAGTTGAGGTGCCTGTGGTCCAGTTAACACTTCGCCGCCAATAGCCTGTCCACCGCGGTATGTTGTGAAAAAACTCGCATCCGGAGTTCGGCCACCCGATACTTTTTGGTAAGACAGTACCTGATGGAGAGGAGCCATTGTTGAGTAATCTCCGGAATTCACGACGCCAACGCGAGAGCCGGCCGCACCAAAATCCTGAGCGGCGGCCATACGGACTTGTGTGATATACATTGAGGCGTCTGTAGGTTTTCGGGTCGAAACAACTTTTGTTGAAGCTGCATCTTTACGACGCAAATATTCCGTATAGGACATTTGTGTGTTATCCTGAATTTATTATCAGCAGGATCCCACAATTATATTAAAGACTCATACATACTTAAGTCAAATCTACATGAGATAGCATGTGACGACGGCAACAAGGCTTTGTTAGTTTCAGATCGTCCAACGCCTTGCCTTCGGCAGTCTTTGTCGTTGTAGCGGTCAGGTATTCCATCTCAGTCTTACCGTCTTCCTTACGATATTCATTTACTTTCTTGATATAGAGTTCCCACCGACTTGCCAGCCAAGGATTATTGCAAGTAAAGCATTCAATTGGAATAATCATTTACTATTTAACTTCTTTTTCCTTCTATATTCGTTTTCTGTTATGAAATATAAGAATGAATGATTCAAAGTATGCTGTAGGCGTTGTAGGACTTCTGTTCGCTGTAATCGTTCTAAAACAGTTCAGCTTTGTAGTGTTAGAACTACTCCTAAAACTAACCAGGCCAGGAGCAACAGTTTTGCTTCTCTCGGTCGTAGTTTGGCTATATTCAAAAAATCTGCTGTACACTGCTCTCGCTACAACAGTCTTAGTCGTCTTCCTCCTGCGCGATTTGTGGACGGCTTATGTTCGTTCAGATCCCCGACGGCTGTTTTTAGATATGGGTCTAGATATGGCTCGTTTTAATCCACTGACGAGTATTGATTTACAGTTCGCGAACGGAACTGCTGTACACGATTCTCCATCAATGCTTTCACAGGGAACTCGCCCAACTCTGCTTGTTTACCCACCATCGGCTGAAACACTCGAGCAGATGAACGGTTAGAGGTTCTCCTCCTCACCAAAGAATATCAAGTTCCTGTGCGCTCCAGTATTCTGAAATACCTGATGGTAGGCGCCGGTGAATAATGAATGGCAACTTCTTCTGAGCAATTTCCTTTTCTGCCACATTCCAAACAAATTGAGGATCGGATGTGATCATTCCGTCCAAAGATATGAGAGGCTTACTTCCCTCTGCTATCTGCTGGGCTCGTGTTCCAACAAGAGTTGTGTATTCATACTTTGTATAAAATGGTTCAGTAATCCGCTCAGATTTCAAAGAATCAGCAACCGACTGACGAGCTACCGACTGAACTTCTGTGTGTATAAGGCGAGAATCAAAGCGAAGTTGCTCCATTACTTACTTGTCTAAAATTATATCTATATTCTTTCCGTTTTAATACATCAATCGCAGATGAAGAAATGGAACTCCTTGAAGTTTTTGGTTCCGATTTAACAGTCGTCAATGCTGCTCGAGTATCGTTCGCAAAGGAATCAACCGAGTTTTCGAATCAGGATGCGAAGCTGGTTATGTATCTAGCCAAACACAACCATGTGTCTCCATTCTTTCACCCACAAATCCGTCTACGAATCAAAATGCCAATTTTTGTGGCACGAGAATGGTACCGTCATCAAATCGGATTTGCTCGCAATGAAGTTTCACGGCGGTATGTCGATACAGCACCCGAATGCTGGATTCCAACACCAGATCAGATTCGCGAACGCGATCCTAAGCTGAAGCAGGGGAGTAAGGAAACTGCAGTTGTGGATTCAGACCTTGTTCATCAACTCATGAAAACACATATCAACATGAATGTGATGGTATATGAGGATTTGCTTGAACGAGGAGTTGCCCCGGAAATTGCGCGGTGTGTGCTTCCACAGTCTATGTTCACGGAGTTTATTGAGACGGGAAGTTTGGCAGCGTATGCTCGTCTATATAAACTGCGTACCGATCCTACCGCCCAGCGCGAGATTCAGGAGTATGCTCGGAAGCTCGGTGAACTTATTGAGCCTCTGTTTCCAGTATCATGGAAGGCCCTTACAACTTGCGCTTCTGAGTCACAAGCTTAGCTTTCTTTCCTCGGCATGAAAAACGGCGGATAGTGCGTCCCTGAGGCCACAGAATAGCCTTGGTGCAAATAGCCGTAGCCGCACCTTCTTTTGTTTTAGCCAAATTACGGCGTAAAGTAATTTTTTTAGATACATCTTTCACGCATTTGCAGAACCGTTCGGCTTGTGTCGCCATTCCTTATTAAATTGCGCGAGATGATTGTTCCCATGAAGTATTGCAGTTGGCGCACTGATACAGCCAAATCAACTTCTTCTCGTTCGTCTTAACAGCCACAACATCGGGTTTCGCTCCGGATTTAGAAGGACAGTCGGCGGTGGGACACACAATGTTCTCAAAATGTTCCAATGTCGGATCGAACTTCAGGTACGGATTGGCAGCAACAGCAGCCTTATCTTCTCGGAGTATATGCTCATAGACGATAGGATTCGCATCATCAACCTTCTCCTTGTATTCGCACTTATTACAAGAAAACACGGCAGTTTTGGTTCCGTCTACTACGCTCTCATCAATGGGATAAAGCATATTGCGACAAGCTGGACAGAACTTCATTACTATTTACTTCAAGACTCTCTATAAATTCGTTTTAGAAAACCTAATTCATCCAATTGACTGTTCTTCAAAATTAAGTTCATTTAAAACGGATATTTCTCTAAATTATTCTGTCTCCATTAACTACGGAATGTCGAGTAAGGACAAGCTACGCGAATTTCTGGATAACCATAAGGCTGACGGCGTTTGGACTCATGTGTCTCTAGCTGGCGGTTCTTACTTCATTGGCGAGGACGATCGTGAGCGGTTCTATTCTCTTTACACGGAAACGATCACAGACCAAGAAAAGCAATATCTAGCAGAAAAGTCATCCGAGATCGGCCCTCTGCGTATTGACTTCGATTTCATTTATTCGCGCGAAGTTGAGAAGCATCTGCATACTCGCGACCAAGTATGCTCTTTTATCGGCGCATATATGTCTGAAATTCGTCAATATCTAGAGATTCCTCAAAGTGTTCAGCTGTATGTGATGGAAAAGCGTCGGCCCACGCTAGATTCCAAGAAGAATGTCAAGAAGTCCGGTATTCATATTGTTGTGCCGGATGTGTGTACCCACAAGTTTGTAGAGCAGCGTGCTCGTCGTAACCTACTGAAGACTATGGACCAGCATTTTGGCGGATTGCCACTCAGTGAGTCGTGGGAGAAAGTGTATGATGAACAAGTTGTGAATCGCACAGTTCCATGGACTTTGTATGGCTCTCGCAAGAACGATGTTAACTCTCTACCATATCTTGTTTCGTACATTGTAGAATGGACGCCAACTGCTCTGCGGATTCTCGATGAAGTACCGAAAGAATCTGTGGCACTGATGAAGACTTTATCGCTGTATCGTGAAGATAAAGATGGCATTGAGACTCCAATGACCGAAGAGGCTCAGAAGATTTATGCTGGACTCAAGCACCAAAGTTCAGAAGTTCGTATTTCGGGCGGCAGGGCAGTGACTCCAGCTCGTGGTCGACCGGCACACCGAAATGAACCTGGTTCTCGAGGATCGTCGCCCACTGGTCGTCTTATAATTCCACCGCTGGATCCCGATCGTCGCAATTACATTCGTGACCACACGATGAATATGAACCCTGAACGAGCAGTAAGTTACGGAGAGTGGCAAAAAGTTGCACAGTGCCTTTACAATATTCACCCTGATCTCCTGGATGTATTTCTAGATTTCAGTGCACAGGCCGAAACCAAGTATGATGAGGCAGGATGTATTAATATGTGGAATGCCTTGAAGTTCCGAAACGACGGAGATAGAGTTCAGGAGGGAACGCTCCGATACTGGTCTCGTGAAGATAACCGCGATGGGTATATTGAAATCGAAGCCACGAATGTAGACAGATTAATTCTAGCTGCTTGCTCTGGAACCGAGCACGATGTGGCCGCGCTTATTCATGCAAAGTTTCGGGATCAGTATGTGTGCTGTGATTTTGGTAAGAATGTATGGTATCGCTGGGCGGGACATATTTGGCGCGAGACGGACCGCGGAATCAATCTCCAACTGAAACTTTCCAAGGAAATTGCGGGTTTATTCTTGAAGAAGACGAACGAGATTGGAAAGGAGATGGAGACGCGAAATCTTCTGACTTGTACTGGCGACAACAAGAAGGAGTGTGGCACTTGCGAACATTGTCAGTTGGATGCTCAGCGCGATAAGTTCAATATGATCTATACGAAGCTAAAGACTACGAAGTTCAAGGATAATGTGATGAAAGAGTGTCGCGAACTGTTCTTTGATGAAGATTTCACCAAACTTGTTGATTCTAACAAGGATCTGATTGCGTTCAATAATGGCGTTATGGACTTGACTAAGATGGAGTTTCGCGATGGTAAGCCTGAAGATTACATTTCATTCTCGACAATGATTGATTACGAAGTGTCTCGTAAATATTACGAATATGATACTTGGACTTTGGTAGACACTTTCATCAAACAAGTTCTTCCTGACCCAGTTGTTCGCGACTACTTCATGAAGCACTTGGCCACAAACCTTGTAGGCGGAAACACTGCTCAGAAGTTTCATGTTCTGACTGGTTCGGGCTCGAACGGTAAGTCAATGATCATGAACTTGACATCCACAGCTCTTGGAGATTATGCGTGTACGGTTCCTATCTCATTGTTCACTCAAAAGCGCAAAGGTTCAGGCAATGCAGCTCCCGAAGTGATTCGACTCAAGGGACGCCGTTTTGTAACCATGCAGGAACCGGATGAAACGATTGCTCTAAATACCGGGTTAATGAAAGAGATTACTTCCGGGGAGAAAATGTATGCTCGTGACCTGTTCAAGTCAGGCACGGAGTTTGAGGTTCAGGCGAAGTTTCATCTTGCGTGCAATGAAAAGCCGAAGATCAATACGACAGATGGTGGAACTTGGCGTCGTTTGGTTGTCATCAACTTTCTGTCGAAGTTTGTTCTAAAACCTAGTGGACCAAACGAATATCCTATGGATGAGTCGATTCAGTTCGCAGTCCTAACTAAAGATTGGGCAACTCCGTTCATGAGCTATTTAGTTCATATTCTGACGGAAGGAAAGGGATTGCGTAAACTCCCTCCTCCGGATAAAGTTTTGGAATATACATCGGAATACCGTAACGAGAATGACGGAATTGCGAGGTTTGTTTCAGAAAAGTTAATTCCAGTCGTTGAAGGTGAAGAAATTGTCCCCGTAGATAAAACGACCCTTCGCAGAGCGTTCAAGCAATGGATGATTGATAATGATGTGCGACTAGCTCCAAATGAAATGGAAAAGCGCGTAGAAGTATCCTATGGAAAATACCATAAGGGCGGATGGACGAACTTTAAGATTGATTGAGTTATTATATAATTCAAAGACCGTAATTTAGATTTTTAACGGCGCTTCTGTGTCTTCTTTGAGTTCTTGCGGTTCTTACGAGTACGACGCGCTCGCTTTCCGCCCGTTAAAGTCTTACCGGGTGCCTCGGCTGGAGCGGGAGGCTTTAGGTCGGGTAAACCAGCTTTATCAGCAACTGGCTGAACAGGTCCCATGACACGCGATTTTAGATCATCCCACCAGCTCATCTTTATTCATACTCAACATTTACTTGCGGCCGCCAATAAGAGGAGCGTAGGCGCGAATGTATGGCAGAGTCAGTGAAACAACGGCAAAAGCAATGAGGAGATTGAATGTCGCGCCAATAGCATCACCAATGCTCAGTTTGATGGGACCAACATTTAGGACATAGTGACCGACTGCCTGCTGGACACCAGGGAACAGAACAGCTACAAACGGCGTAACTAGATCGCGAGTCACAGACCCAAAAAACTGGCTTAGAGCAAATCCAAGGTAGATCGCTACCGCAAAAGTCATGACAGTGCTATCGGCGCTCATTTACCATTTCAGGAAGAAATCTTTTTGCGGTAAAGAGTAGTTATATGGGCTTCAACACTCTCTATTGGGGGCCAAGTGCATGGCAGTTGTTTCATTTAATATCGTTTCTGTCCGCAAACCCGCAGCAAGTTCTATTGGAAATGAAAGAGATGTTGCCATGTAAGTTTTGTCGAGCGTCTACCACTCAATTTGTGAACCAACATCCATTAAAAGGCGATCCGGCGAAGTGGTTATATGAGATCCACAATATGGTCAATAACAAATTAAGAACGCAATGCGCAGACAATCCAGAAGTTGAAGATCCAGGCCCCGATCCTGCATTTGAGGATGTAAAGGCTAAATATTTATCTATGAAACCTACTGCCGTTCCAGGACGAGATTTTCTGTTTACAGTAGCAGCAAATTACCCCGATCATCCTGAGCCGGAAGATATGGCAAGACACCGTCAATTTTTGACTCATTTGGCAGATGTCTACCCGTTCGAAAAGTTGCAAACAGTATTCAAGAAGTATTTAGATAAGAACAGTCCAGTTCCACTACAAAATAAAAAAGAGTACCAAAAGTGGATGTACGGTCTTCTGAAATCGTTAGCTCGTGCTTCTAATTCAGATATCTTATCCTATCGAGGATTTGTGGCACGCGTGATGTATCATGCGAGTGGATGCGATCGTAAATCGTATCGCGGCGTAACTTGCAGGCGCACAAAACAAGGATTCCGGACAAAAACTCGCGATAAACACCGAACGCACCGAGTCGTTTTAACAGCCCTTTTGAAATAGGTATAATGTATACTGCCGTAATCGTAGAGCCTCGTAAGCACGCAGCTCTATCGTATGTTCTGAACAATATTCTAACCAATCTTTCTGATGATTGGAATATTGTTGTGTGTCATGGAACACACAATCTCGAATATATCCAAAATATCATAAAATACGAACTTCAAAAGTTTGTAAAGCGTATAACTTTAGTAAATTTAGGAGTCGAAAATATGAATATTGCACAGTATAATGAACTCCTAACAAGCTCTAAATTTCATGAGCATATCCCGACTGAAATGTTCTTAGTGTTTCAAACAGATACTATAATTATTCCACAAAATGCACATTTAATTAACCAGTTTTTGGAGTATGATTATGTAGGCGCACCATGGCTTGATGGTCAGATAGGAAATGGTGGATTTTCACTTCGCCGAAAATCTAAAATGCTAGAGCTGATTGAAAAGGTTCCATTCATAAAAGGAGAAGGTGAAGATGGATTTTTTTCACAATGGTTAGGAAGACCGAACAATGATTTTTCTATAAAAGTTCGGAAACCGTCTCCTCAAAAGGCTAGACAGTTTTCAGTTGAAACCGTATTTTATGATCAGCCGTTTGCATGCCATAAACCATGGGCTTATAATCCTCAATTTGTGTCCATGCATCCACAAGTTCAAAAATTAGCAAGTTTACAGTTTTCTATATGATTTAGATGTCATTAAACTTATTTATCAAATGCTGATTGATCCGGAAGTAGTCAAGACTATACTAAAAGTAACTAATATTCCTATAACTGGGGTATTTCATGTAGGTGCTCACGATTGTGAAGAGATGGCGTTTTATAATGGATGGGGTGTTACTGCCGATACGATTGTGTGGGTTGATGCGATTGACACTAAGGTTGAGCAAGCAAAGAGTCGTGGTATTCCAAATGTATATCAGGCAGTGATTACGGACAAAGATGATGACACCGTTGTGTTTCACGAGTCAAATAATGTACAGTCATCTAGTGTCCTCAATTTAAAGACACATCTACAGGAGCATCCGTGGGTTCATTATGTAAAGAGTACACCAATGCAAACTGTAACAGTAGACACTTTCTTCAAGCGTAATAATTTGGATGCGGCAAAGTATAGCTTTTGGAACTTTGATATTCAAGGAGCCGAGCTTTTAGCTCTCAAGGGCGCAGAAGAGTCACTAAAACATGCAACCGCGCTATATCTAGAAGTCAACGAAAAAGAGCTGTATGAGAACTGTGCTCTGATTGGAGATTTGGATAAGTTTCTTCTACCACATGGGTTTAGCCGTGCACATACTCAAATGACTCATCATGGTTGGGGAGATGCACTGTATATCAAGTCTTCTTAAGTCCTGCAACGGCTCGAACATGTTTCTGACCATATCGTTCACCCTTCTTTTCTTTAGCTGTCTTCTTGGTCTCACGACGAGTTTTAGGAGGATCCATTCTTACAGTGTGTTTATTTTGTCCCAATATATTCGTTTTTATTACCATGGAGCTTTGGTACTCGCTGGTAATAGGAACGGTTGTGTTTTTTTATGTTCAATTCTTTAATGCCAATGCAAAAGCTTGGCTAGGAAGTGGAAGATCTATGCCATTTAGTTTTGAAAGTATGATTGGATACACTCACCGGGAATCGAACCCGGGCCAAAGCCTTGGAAGGGCCTCATTCTACCACTAAACTATGAGTGTTGGTACGAGATGCCGGAATCGAACCGGCTCTGCCTTAAAGCGGGGCCTCTTAAGGGCCCTGGAATCCCAATATCCGAATCTCGTGATTTATATACCACGCTTTCGCTTAAATGCTAATGTCGACACAACTTTTGCAGATTTAGGAAGTTCGACTATAGCGTACCTCCCATACTCATGAAACTCTATACGCCCGTCCCAGGATTTACCAGTTGTAACCCATTCCGAAACCTGTTTCTTTAATTCCACAAATCCTTCTGATACATCTCCAACTCCTGCCTCTCGGAGCTGATTCAAAATATGTACTCCTTCTTTGACTCTATCCTCTTTCGTTTTGAGTGATTGCATTAGTTCTTTTTTATAATTGCTACATAGATTCCATTATGCCATTGTTTTTGTTCTGGACTTCCCCAGAGCGGATGAGTGTTGTTATTTGTAGTTCGTATTTCCCTGTGATATAATACAGTTAAATTTAGCTCTTTCAAAGAATCAAGCGTTCCCTCTCTAACTTCTAGCCAATTCCAATCATCTACGATAAAAATGAACATATCATCTAAACATTTGTAGTAATGAACTAATGCTTTATTATGACTGTCTTTAGTATGATTTCCATCATACATATAAACATTAAACTTCGGTAGTTTAGAAACATCTACAGTATAACAATCCTGCTCAATAAAGGCAGCATCATTTTTTCCCTTGTATTTGTAAAAATTATGTAAAAATTCATTCTTTGGTCCACCAAATTCACTCCAGTTGTCAATACAAACAACTTTAGCTTTGTTACCACACATCGCAGAACAAACCGAAGATCCCTTCCAAGTTCCTATTTCTAAATATCTCAAATCTTCTTTATTCATTAGATTATTGTAAAAATGTCTTGTCTTTTTACCAGTCATTCCTTCCATGTTCAGCAGTTCAGGTGTAACTTTTGATATCTCATTTTCAGCATTTTTAAATGCCATTTCAATATGTTGTTGAAGTTTGTGTAATAACATATTTATAATTATAACCGAAACCGTTTCTTAAAATCTGCAACACTTGCATGAAATGACGGTTTATTCCACAGAACCCATTTGGACAGAGCACCTGGGGTATCGGGTTTATTCCAGTGCTCACCCATTCCCGAATGCCGCTTTAAATAACGCAGTTTTCGAGTTTTGTCTTTGTGTTTTGTGTAATCAGAATACCCCTTCTGTCCAAATGGGACAATCTTTTCTTTACCGTCTTTATCAAACACCGCATCCCACTTCTTATCTTTCTTATGCGACCGACGGATCGTTTTCAACTTCATTATATTTCCCCGTAGATTTTCAAATGGAAGAGTGGAACAAGATGGTAAGAATCCTGAAAGATGAGAGCATGGAACCGAATAAAACCGCACAACTTGCTGATCGTATTTTTCAAGATCTGAAGCGAATGAAAATCAAGGACAAAAAAAAGTTTGTTCAACGGCTCGGTCCGGAGTTTGAAAATTGGGCTCTGAAATTAGAAGACGACTATCCCTCGTATATTGTGACCAATATTCTAAACGATGATGATTTTTGGACGCTAACGCTGAAAATATCTCGGCACCTTTGATGGAAAATGGAAGAATCTAAAGACAATACTTAGTAATTACAAGAATGGGAGATACAATTATCGGTGTCCAGTTTGGCATCGCTAATCCTCAAGAAATTGTAGCTCGAAGTGTCGTTGAAGTTATTACTGATAAGACGACTCAGGCTCAGCAGCCAGTCCCCGGTGGTGTATTTGATCCTCATTTCGGAGTTATTGAGAATGGCAAGATCTGCCCAACATGCAAGCAAACTAATATTCTGTGTCCCGGTCACTTTGGCCATATTCAACTTGCTCGACCGGTATACCTCTATCAGTTTATTGACCCAATTATGAAGATCCTTTCAATTGTTTGTTTAAACTGTTCAAACCCTTACCTCTCCAATGAAGAACTTGAGAAAATCGAGGCAATGTCTAAGGGTGTTGACCGATTCAATGCTGTCCGTGACCGAACGACCGCTTACAAGCTCAAGGAACTCAAGGAAAGCTCAGCGTGCCCACACTGTGGAACCCCCTCAATCAAGAAGGTTGATAAGCAGGAAGGTTCGGTTGCAACTCTGCAGGCGTATACTTATGATACGGAAGCCCAGCCTGTATTTCTACAGCCCGAAATGGTTCTTCGTGCATTCCAGCGTATGACAGATCGCCATGTTGAATTGATTGGATTTAACCCCAAGTTCAGCCGACCGGATTGGATGATCTGCACGGTTCTAGCCGTGCCTCCTCTCACTGTCCGCCCATCAGTTATCATGGAGGATAATCAGCGTATGGAAGATGATTTGACGCACTGCTTGGTCAACATTGTGCGCAATAACCAAAAGCTTCGTGACAAGATTGATAAGGGTGAATCCGCTGAAGTGATTGATCGGCATCTAGCGGTGCTACAGTATGATGTAGCGACATATGTAGATAACGATATCAAGGGTCTACCTCCATCGGCTCAGAGATCGGGTCGACCGTTAAAAACTCTGAAGTCCCGTTTGGGTGCCAAGACTGGTCGTGTTCGCGGTAACTTGATGGGTAAGCGTGTAGACTTTTCGGCCCGTTCAGTTATTACACCCGACGCCAATATTGACCTCGATGAGCTAGGTGTGCCTGAAGAAATTGCCCGTAACTTGACCTTTCCCGAGGTAGTTACAGGATATAATCGCGACCGATTAATGACCTACATTCG